>Ga0126381_100004039_pt1 | contig 15932 bp, 12 predicted proteins | sample PanSoiMetPlot_28_FD_96465 | JGI IMG/M metagenome (GOLD analysis project Ga0126381, IMG submission 96465) | Tropical forest soil microbial communities from Panama - MetaG Plot_28 | ecosystem: Environmental > Terrestrial > Soil > Tropical forest > Bulk soil | place: Panama | collected 2016-02-17 | reverse complement strand
GCCGAGCTGGCCGAGCAGCAGGAACAGGTTCATCTCGCTGATGCCCAGCTCGATGTGCTGGCCTTCCGGGCCCTCTGACCATTTCAGCGCGGCGTCCTCGCTCCACGAGCGGCGGGCCGCCGGGCTGAACACGCCCAGGCGGTTGATGAAGCCGGCCAGGTTGGTGGAGGTGGCGACGTCGGGCGCGGCGGTAACCAGGAAGGGCGCGACGGCCTCGTCACGGGACAGGCCGACGAGGATCCGGCCGAACGCCTCCTGGGTGGAGGTCGACCGGCCCGCGCGCAGGCCGGCCGAGTCGGGCACGGCCAGGGCGGGCGCGCCCGGCCGCGGCGCACGGGCCAGGTGCTCGCGGCGGGCCGCCACCCACTGCCCGGCCCTGGTCATCGGGTCCAGCCGGTCCCACTCGGTGGCCACGGTCAGCCCCAGCCGTTCGCGCATCTCGTCGACCTGGGCCGTGGTCAGCAGCGCGGAGTGGTTGCGCGGGTTCCCGGCCAGGGGCAGGCCCCAGCCCTTGACCGTGTAGGCGAACACCACGCTGGGCCGGTCCTTCTCCCGGTCGCACTCGCCGAAGGCACCCAGCAGCGAGCGGAAGTCGTGGCCGGCCAGGTCGGTGACCAGGCCGGCCAGGGTGTCGTCGGCGATCGCGGAGCAGAACTGGCGGACCTCGTCCGGGGCGCCGTCCAGGAACCGCGCCCGGACCGCCGGCGCCGGCAGCCCGAACAGCGACTGGTACTGCTCGTTGGGCATCTGGTCGATCCAGTCGCGCAGCCACTCCCCGCCCGGGAGCGCGAACGCCGCCTGCAGCCGGTGGCCGTACTTGGCCTCGACCACGTGCCATCCGGCCCCGGTGAACTGCTGCTCCCACTGGGCGATCCGGATCCCGGGCACCACCCGGTCCAGGGACTGCCGGTTCACGTCGACGATCCACATGACGTTGCCCAGGCCGTCGGTGGCCGGGTCGGAGACCGCCTCCCAGATGTTGCCCTCGTCCAGTTCCGCGTCGCCGATCAGCGCCACGAACCGGCTGCGGGGCCGGGCACCGAAGTGAGCGTCCACGTAGCGGCGGGTGACCGCGGCGAACAGCGGCGCCGCGGCGCCGAGCCCCACCGAGCCGGTGGAGAAATCGACGGGGTCCGGGTCCTTGGTCCGGCTCGGGTAGGACTGCAGCCCGCCGAACGCGCGCAGCATCGGCAGGTAGCGGCGGTCGAGGTTGCCGAGCAGGTACTGGATGGCGTGAAAGGCCGGGGAGGCATGCGGCTTGACGCTGACCTTGTCCGGAGCGTCGAGGTAGGCGAAGTACAGCGCGGTCATGACGGTGACCAGGCTGGCGCTGGAGGCCTGGTGGCCGCCGACCTTGACGCCGTCGCCGGTGTCACGGTCGTGGTTGGCGGCGTCGACGATGCGGGTCGCCAGCCACAGCACGCGCTGCTGGATCGTGTCCAGGACCTCGGTGTCGGCGGCGGCCTCGGCCACCCCCGTTGCGGTGTCGGCCATGTTCTCATCGCAGTTCCGGCCTGGGGCGTTGTCAATGAACTCTTCTCATCCGTCATCTCCCGCCCGGGGACCGTAGGCAGTCGTGAGGAGGATGAAAAGGGTTCACGGCCATAACGGACCGTCCGGGGGCGGGCGTGGCTCGCGGTAACCCAAAGTTGGCGTCCTGGTTACACCGGGCGCAGGAGTCCTGGTTTACCTTGGAAAACTATGCGCAAGCCTGCCTACAGCGAACACGCCCGGTCCTACAACCGGCGGACCGGCGTGTTCCAGCGCTACCGCCGGGCGATCGTCGAGGCGCTGCCCGTCCGCCGGGGGCAGGTGGTCCTCGACGTGGGCTGCGGGACCGGGTTGTGCTGCGGCATGCTCCGGGAGAAGGTTGGCGCCGAGGGCGGCGTCGTCGGCATCGAGGAATCACCCGAGATGGCGGCGGTGGCGCGCGAGCACATCGCCGAGGAGGGCTGGGGGAACGTCACGGTGGTGCAGTCGCCGGCCGAGGAAGCTGAGCTCCCGGTCACCGCGGACGCCGCCCTGTTCTGCGCCGTCCACGACATCCTGCAGTCCCCGGACGCGCTGCGGAACGTCATGAGCAACCTGCGGCCCGGGGCGTGGGTGGCCGCCGGCGGCGGCAAGTGGGCCGCGCCGGCCATGGTGGCCGTGAACATCCAGGCCAGGATGCTGCACGCCCCCTACGTGAGCAGCTTCGAGGGATTCGACCGGCCGTGGAATCATCTCGAGCGGCTCATCGAGGACGTCGACGTCCGCGAGCTGGCGTTCGGCAGCGGGTACATCATGACCGGCAAGGCGCCGGCCGGGGCCTGAGCCTAGCCGGACCCGCCGCTTCGGCACGGCGCGGCGAGCGCGCGGCCCGGCTGGACGCCCGAGCACGCCTCGATCAGCACCCGGGCGAACCACTGCGGCGCGTTGACGCACATCCCGTGACCGGCGGCCACCTGGTGGACCGATGCGCCCGGGATCGCCCGGGCCAGCCTGAGCTGACGGCTGGCCGGCACGATGCGGTCGCGGGTCGTGACCACGACCGCGGTGGGGACGTCGACCTGGCCGATCCAGCCCTCCGAGCTGAACCCGCAGACGGCCTGGATGGCCGAGACCGCGGTGACGAGCGTGGTCCGGCTGAGCTGAGCGCGCGCCCACCGGGCCGTGGCCGGGTCGTCGACGTGGCCCAGCAGCGTCATCCCGAGAGCGTCGGCGCCGGCCCGCCGCAGGACCGGGTTCCACCGGATGGCGGCGGCCGTGGTCGGCAGCGCCAGGGCGGCCAGCATCTCCGTGGGTGATCCCCGGACGTTGCCCGCGGTGCAGCACAACACCAGGCCCGACAGCAGCGGGGCGTGCCGCCGGTACATCAACTGGGCGACCATGCCCCCCATGGAATAGCCCACGGCGGTGAACCTGCGGATGCCGAGGGCCCCGGCCAGCGCGGCGACATCGTCGGCGCAGTCCTCAAGCCGGAACCGCCATCCGGGATCGATCCCGTCACCATGGCCGCGCAGGTCGGCGGCGACGACACGGAACTCGCGGCCGAGCGGCGCGAGGACTTTCCCCCAGTTCAGCTCGGCCGTGCACGCCACCCCGTGGATAAGCATGAGCGTTTCGGCGCCGCGCGGGCCGGGACACTCCCACACCCGGGTGACCCCGCGGCCGGGCACGTCCACGAGGCGGGTAACCGGGGTTGCTGCCTCCCGAGGCACCTGACGCACTGTCACTCTCCTGCTATGCCAGTCAGCAAGAGCCAGCGACCGGCGTCCGGCATATGAAGTTCTGGTGCTACTGGTGAGGATACAGCGGGCTGGCGAGGCTCAGGCGGCTCGCGGACTCAGAGGTAGGCTCCGGTACCCTCGGGGTCCCGGGACACCCACTCGACGCCCAGCACGTCCGCCGGGTCCAGGACGTCCCACCCGTCATCGCGCGTGATCTCGACGAGCCCGTCCGGGCGCAGCCGGACGGTCAGCAGCGGGTGCTTTTCGTCGTTCAGGGCCCAGCGCCCGCCCTGCCCTCGGAGCACCAGCCTGACCTGCCCCAGCTTGCCGATCACCGGCTGCAGTAGGTCCACGATTAACTTGCCGTCCACACCGTCACCTTACTTGCGGGCCGCCCGCCCGCGGCTTTACCCGTTGTCGCCGCGATCCCGGCCGGCACCGGATGCCAAGATGAGCAGATGACTGAGCAACCCAATACCGCGGATATCGGCGTGACCGGCCTGGCGGTCATGGGCCGCAACCTGGCCAGGAACCTGGCCAGGCACGGCTACGCCGTCGCGCTGCACAACCGGTCCCCCGAACGCACCCGCAGCCTGGTCGCCGAGCATGGCGACGAGGGCAGGTTCCTCCCCGGCGAGTCCATGGCCGGTTTCGTGGCCAGCCTCCGGCGGCCGCGCGCGATCATCGTAATGGTGCAGGCGGGCGCGGCCACCGACGCGGTGATCAACGAGCTGGTGCCGCTGCTGGACGACGGCGACATCGTGGTGGACTGCGGCAACGCCCACTACACCGACACCCGGCGGCGCGAGGCGGCCCTGCGGGAGCGCGGCCTGCACTTCGTCGGCTGCGGCGTCTCCGGCGGCGAGGAGGGGGCGCTCAACGGGCCGAGCATCATGCCGGGCGGCTCCGCGGAGTCCTACGCCCGGCTCGGGCCGATGTTCGAGTCGATCGCGGCGCGGGTGGCCGGCACGCCGTGCTGCGTGCACGTCGGGCCGGACGGAGCCGGCCATTTCGTCAAGATGGTGCACAACGGCATCGAGTACGCCGACATGCAGCTGATCGCCGAGGCCTACGACATCCTGCGCGCCGGCCTGGGCGAGGAACCGGGCCAGCTCAGCGAGATCTTCCGCGCCTGGAACGAGGGTGACCTGGACTCGTTCCTCATCCAGATCACCGCGGACGTCCTGGCGCACACCGATGCCCGGACCGGCCGGCCGTTCGTGGACATCGTGGCCGACCGGGCCGAGCAGAAGGGCACCGGGCGGTGGACCGTGCAGAGCGCGCTGGACCTGGGCGTCCCGATCACCGGCATCGCCGAGGCGACGTTCGCCCGGTCGCTGTCCGGGCACGCCGGCCAGCGGGCGGCGGCCCGCGAGGCGTTCGGCAGCGACGCCAAGCCGCTGGAGGGCATCGACCGGGACGCGTTCATCGACCAGGTCCGCCGGGCGCTGTACGCGTCGAAGGTGGTGGCCTACGCCCAGGGCTTCGACCACATCGCCGCGGGCAGCGCGGAGTACGGCTGGGACATCGACCGCGGGGCGATGGCTACCATCTGGCGCGGCGGCTGCATCATCCGCGCCCGGTTCCTCGACCGCATCCGCACGGCCTACGACGAGAACCCCGGGCTGCCCAGCCTGCTGGTGGCGCGCTACTTCGCGGACGCGGTTCGCGACGGGGTCGAGGCCTGGCGGCGCATCGTGGCCCAGGCGGCGATGACCGGCATCCCGGCTCCGGCGTTCTCCTCGTCGCTGGCGTACTACGACGGGCTGCGCCGCGACCGGCTGCCCGCCGCGCTGATCCAGGGCCTGCGGGACAACTTCGGCGCCCACACCTATCAGCGCGTGGACGCGGAGGGCAGCTTCCACACCGAATGGGCCGCCGCCAGCCAGCCCGAGCGCCCGGCCTGAGCCGTCGCGGCTCAGCCGCCCGGGGGCGGGTCAGGGTGACGGCGCGGTGAGGTCCCCCGGGCGGAGCCGGAATACCTGAAGGCGCAGGTCATGGTACTTCTCGGTCTCGCCCACCCACTCCATGCCAATCCGGCGCACCATCCCCAGGGCCCGGGTGTTGGACGGCCGCACGACGGCGATCACCTGCTCGATGCCCTGCTGGAAGGCCCATCGCGCCAGCGCCAGCCCGGTCTCCGCGGCGTAGCCGTGGCCCCACGCGTCCCGGTTCAGCTGCCAGCCGATCTCATACTCCTGGTCGGGCGGCAAGGGCAGCAGGGTCGCCCCGCCGATCACCCGCCCGTCCTGGCCGAGCTCGATCGCCCAGCGGCCGGCCGGGGTCAGCATGCGCGCGTCCTCGGCCACCCACTGCTGCAGCACCACCCGCATGGCCGCCTCGTCGCCGACCCGGTCCATCGCCGGGGCCAGCCACCGGGCCACGTCGTCGTCGCCGTACGCTCTCAGCGCCGCCGGGGCGTCTTCGACACGCCACGGCCGCAGGACAAGGCGCTCGGTCACCAGCCGCTCGGTCATGGGCACACGATAACCGGCGCCCCCGACGTCCGGACCGGAGACCGGCGTCCGGCGCAGGCGTGGCCGTCGCGGGCACCGCTCTCAGCGCGCGTAGCCTGCCTCGGCGTTGATCAGGGCGGCGAGCGCCGGGTGCTGGCGCAGCTTCTCCAGGCAGCGGGCGCGGCTGGGCCCGATGCTGCCGACCGGGATGCCGAGCCGGACGCTGATCTGCGCATACGGCATCGGAGGGTCCTGCAGCAGCAGCGCGAGCAGATCCCGGTAGCCCTCCGGCAGGTCCGCGAACGCCTCCCGCAGTGCGGCGTGCCGCTCGGCGGCCAGCAGTTCCTCTTCGGCCGTCTCGGCGCGTTCGTCGGCGATATCCGCGGCGTCGAGCACCTGCCCGGCGGCGGGCAGGCGCCGCGCCGCGCACGCGGCCCGGACGCACTCGCGCCGTGTGGTGGTGGCCAGCCAGCCCGCCAGCGCGGCCGGCTCGCGGATCGCTCCCAGCTGGCCCACCAGCGCCAGCCAGACGCTCTGCGCCACATCGGCGGTGTCCTCGCCCAGCCGGTACCCGCGGCATATCGACCACACCAGCGGGGCGTACCGCTCCACCAGCGCGTCCCACGCCCGCTGGTCCCCGTGCCTGGCCCGCACCACCAGCTCGGCCACCGACAGATCATCACCGACCGGGCGCACCTTAACGGTCATGACCGTGCCCTCCTCTTCGTGCCGGGCCACTTGGCCCGCCCCCGTACGGCGGCTGATACCACTGTCGGCGGCGGCGGGGCTATTCACCACACGTGCCGGCCCACAGGACCGCCCACAGGATTCGCGCCGCCCGCGCCCGTCCGGAACCAGGCCCCCGCGCGATCGGGCTATGCGGCTCGCGGTCTCGCCCCGGCGGTTTTTGCGGCCCGGTGACCGGCCGCTGGTGTTGGCGTTATCCCAAAATTGCGGCTAGCGTGTCCGACGCACTACCAACTGATTACGGAGGAGACACGACATGACTACTGGGGGTGACCACACGGCCATCACTGAGTAGCACAAGGCGGCCCCGGTCAGCCGTGATTGCAGCACGTGACCGGGGCCTTTGCATGGCAACGCAACCTCGGAGGTAACAAGCCATGACGTTTACAAGTATTGCAGTTGGCGGAGTCGCCAAGAGCCTGATCGCGGTCACGATTTCGCTGCACCCTGGGTCCGCGGCCGCGGCTCACCAGGCCAGTGTCACGGTCAAGTCGGGCGACACGCTCAGCTCGATCAGCCAGCGCGCGTACGGCAGCGCGAAGGACTGGCCCGCCCTGTGGTGGATCAACCGGGCCACCGTGCGTAACCCGAACGTGATCCAGGCGGGGCAGCAGCTGCGGGTGTCGGGCCGGCCGGCGGTGACGCCGGCGATGATCCGCGCCGCGATGGCCGCGATCCCCGCGCCACCGGCCCCGGCTCCGGAGCCCGTGAGCGCGGCGCCGGCCGCCAGCGAGGCGCCGGCCGCGCCGGCCCCGGCGCAGGCCCCGGCGCAGGCGTCGAGCTACAGCGGCGGGGGCGGCTACCAGAGCTGCGTGATCGCCGCCGAGAGCGGCGGGAACCCGGGAGCGGTCAACCCGTCCAGCGGCGCCGGCGGCCTGTACCAGTTCCTGCCGTCCACGTGGCATGCGCTCGGCTTCTCGGGCCTGCCGCAGAATGCGTCGGTGGCTGAGCAGAACGCCGCGTTTGCCAAGGAGTACGCGCAGTCCGGTGGCAGCGCATGGAGTCCCTACGACGGGTGCTAGTTCGCCCCGGACGGGTAGCCCCGGCCTGCGGGCCGGGGCTACCCTTCGTCAGGGACCAGGCCCGGTGACCGCCTGCCGCGAACGTCAGGACAAGGGGCCGTAGGTGCCGCCGTCGACGCGGATGGTGCTGCCGGTGGTGAAGCTGGCCGAGGGGGACGCCAGGTACAGGGCCGCGCCGACGATCTCCTCGGGGCGGCCGGCCCGGCGCAGCGCGGAGGAGCGCTGCAGCCCCGCGGTCACCGCGCCGAGGTCCCAGGCCTTGCTGATATCGGTGAGGAAGGGGCCGGCCATGATGCTGTTGACCCGCACCGCGGGCCCGTACGCCCGGGCCAGGCCGACCGTGAGCGCGTCCAGGCCTGCCTTCGCGGCGGCGTAGGGCAGCGCGTCCGGCGAGGGCCTGGCCGCCTCCACCGAGGAAATGTTGATGATCGTCCCCGAGCCCGCCGCGGCCATCCGCTCCCCGATCAGCGTGCTCAGCCGGAACGGCCCCTTGAGGTTGACCGCGAACACCTTGTCGTACAGCGCCTCGGATACCTCGGTCAGCGACGTGTACAGCGGCGAGAGCCCGGCGTTGTTGACCAGCACATCGACCCGGCCGGCCTGCCGGTAGACGTTCTCAACCAGTTCATCGCACTGGTCCCAGTGGGAGACGTTGGCGCTGATCGCCCAGGCGTCGACGTGGTGCCTCACGCGGGCCTCGGCGGCTGTCTTCTCGCACGCCTCCTGCTTGCGGCTGGCCACGATGACGCTGGCGCCGTGCGCGGCGAAGCCGAGCACCATCTGCCGGCCGAGGCCGCGGCTGCCGCCGGTCACCAGGGCGACCCGTCCCGACAGGTCGAACAACGGGTCGGTCATGGGCACTGAACCTTCTCATCCTTGATCTCAGAAGGCTACTTCTCCCGGGATCAGCGCGCGTGATCATACGCCCGCGAGACGGCGGCCGCGGGCGAACAGCGCCATGGCCATGGCATGCAGCCGATCGCCGGTCGCGCGGTCGGTCAGCCCGGCGCACGCGCGCGCGTGGGAACTCTCCAGGATGATCCCGAGCTTGAAGCACGCCAGGACCACGTACCAGTCAAGCGCGTCCAGGGCCCGTTCGCTGGCGTCGGCGTACGCGGCGACGATGTCGTCGGCCGGGCCGATGTCGCCGGGCGTCCACAGGGCGCCGCCCGCCGGCCCGGCCTCGTGGTCGTCCGGCAGCGACACCAGGAACCGGCCCAGGTCGACCAGCGGATCACCGATCGTCGCCATCTCCCAGTCCAGCACCGCGGTGATTCGCGGCCGGCTGACGTCCACCAGGAGGTTGCCCAGGTGATAATCGCCGTGCATCAGCCCGGGAGGCCCGTCGGGCGGGCGATGGCCGGCCAGGAACGCGGCCAGCGCGTCCATCCCCGGCAGCGGCTCGCCCGCGTATCCGGGCAGCTGCCGGTAACTGTCCCATTCGGCCAGCCACCGGGGTACCTGCCGGCCCAGGAACCCCTGCGGATGCCCCAGGTCGCCGAGCCCGGCGGCCACGTGATCGACCCGCCCGATCCGGGCCAGCTCGGCGGCGGCGGCCTGCACCAGGTGCCGTCGCCCGCCCGCGGTCTCGGCCCAGGCCGGCAGCTGCACCATCGGGTTGACCCCGTCGACCGCGCGCATGACCACGAACGGAACGCCGAGCACCGAATCGTCGGCGCACGTCGCGGCCCACCGCGGGTGCGGCACGCCGGTGCCGGCCAGCGCCTCCAGCACGCGAGCCTCGCGCAGGATCGTCTCCCCCGCCCGTGGCCGCGGATGCCGGGACGGGCGGCGCAGCACGTAGGCCGAGCCGCCCCGGCAGAAGCGGACCAGCAGGTTCTGCGTGCCTCCCGCGAGCGGAACCAGGCCCTCGACCGGCCCGCCCGCGAACCCCTGCCCGTCCAGCCAGCGCGTCAGGGCCGCGACATCGACCAGGCCGGCGAGCGCGGCACCGGGGTCCTCGTGGTCAGCCATGAGTTCAGGATGCCGCGCTCCGCTGCCCTGGCCTACCAGCCTGACCGCGTAGGTTCGACCGCCGGGACCGTGAGCGACGGCACCTGAACGGGCCGGACCAGGCTCCCCTGGACCAGGGCCCCGCGCAGCCGCTGCCCGCTGGCGAGAGCCGACAGCGGCAGCCGGGCCCCGAACGGCCCGGCGTCGGTGGGGCTGGCCGGCTCCAGGACCAGCCCGCATTTGCCCTTGGCCAGCTCCGGGATGAGCCCGCGGAACGCGGTGGCACCGTCGATCGTGGTCGCCGCCAGGATGCGGTCGTGGCTGTCCCGGATCCTGCGGTACCGGGCGGCCAGTTCCTCGCCGAGCGGGGTGTCACTGAGCAGCTCGGCATCGTCGACGACGATGGCCGCCGGCCCGGCCCCGGCCAGCGCCGCGCCGAGGGCCCCGGCGGCGCCGGCGTCGGTGGCCGTCAGGTGCAGCAGCACCCGGGCCGGGTCGAGAGCGCTGGCCAGGATGGAGCGGCGCGGGGTGATGAGCACGACGGACGCGCCCGGCAGCGAGCATGCCTGGACCGCCAGGGCGGTGCTCCGGCCCGAACCGGGCGACCCGATCACCAGCAGTCCCGGGACGTCCACCCGTACCTGCCCGAGCTCGTCGCCGCCAACGCCGATCAGGACGCCGTCGCCGTACCCGGGCAGCTCGCAGGCCTGCTCGTAGGTGATGGCGGCAGGCAGCGGGTCCACCCGGAACGGCGGGGCCGCCGGGCGCCTGCCCCGCCCAGCCCAGTCCCGCAGCGTGCGGTTCTCCGCGGCGCCGTTCGCCTCCGCTGACAGCACCGCCACCTGCAGCAGGTCCCCGCCCGGCAGCCGGAGGCCGCGCCCGCCCGGCATCGCCGCGGGGACGGTCTTGGCGTTGAGGCCGACCAGGGCGTAGTCGGCGGGATCGGCCAGGCGCAGCACGATCTTGTCTTCGGCCAGCCCGGACAGCCGCCCGCTCAGCAGCGAACGGTCTCCGGTGGCCACGACCCGGATCCCCGCGGCCAGGCCGTCCCGTATCAGCCGCTGCAACTGGCCGACCAGGCGGCCGCCGTCAACCTGTTCCAGTGCGGTCACGAAGGCGTCGTAGCGGTCCACGAGCACGAGCAGGAACGGCGGGCTCGCGCCGGCCGGATGCGCGGCGCGGTACTCGGCGAGGTCACTGTAGCCCTCGGCGGACAGCAGTCGCCGACGCCGGTCCAGCTCGCCGGTCAGGCGGCCGAGGAGCCGGTCGACGCGGTCGGGATCGGCGGGGGTGACGACCGCGCCGCAGTGCGGCAGGGCGGACAGCGCAGCCAGGCTGCTGCCGCAGTCGATGGCGTACAGGTGAACGTCGTCCGGGCTCGCCTGGGCCGCGAGGCATCCGGCCAGGGTCCGCAGCAGCGTGCTGCGCCCGGACTGCGGCGCCCCGGCGACCAGCAGGTGACCGCCGCTGACGACGTCGAGCACGGCCAGGACCTGCCGCTGCTCGCGGGGCCGGTCGGTGAGCCCGAAGACAAGCTGCAGCGAGTTCCCCGCCGCGGGGCGCGGCAGCTGGCCCAGGGTGACCAGGTCCGGCAGCGGCGCGCGCCAGGGCGAGCTCTGCCGTCCGAGCCTGTCATCCCTTGCCGCCGCGGCGATCGCCGCGACCAGGACGGACAGGTCGGTCGACTCGCCGGAATCGGGTGGAGCCTCCGGCGCCCTGGGCAGCGGGTGCCCCATCTCCGCCCACTCCAGCGTGACCACCCGCGCCTGCGCGCGGGCGGTCCGCGCGCCCGGTCGCGGCCCGCCCACGCGGGCGGCCTGGAAGGCGACCGGACGCCCGCCGCCCAGCCACGCGTACGCCCGGCCCGCGGTGTTCTCGGCCGGGATCCTGGCCGCATCGACGGTCTCGATCACGTCCCGGCTGTCGTCTGCCGACGCCACCCGCAGCGCGATCCGGAGGTTCATGTTGGCCCGCAGGTCCGCGTTGACGACCCCGGCCGGGCGCTGGGTGGCGAGCACCAGGTGGACGCCCAGGGAGCGGCCCTGCGCGCCGATTTCAACCAGCGACTTGAGCTGGCCGGGCAGCTGCTCCGCCATCACCGCGAACTCGTCAACGACGATCACCAGGCGAGGCAGCGGGTCAGTGCCGGGCCTGGCGGGCAGCACGTCCCAGTACCGGTGGATGTCGGCCTTGTCCGCCCGCGCCAGGATCGCCTTGCGCCGCTGCAACTCGGCGCGCAGCGAGGTGAGGGCCCGCTCGACCAGGAACTCGTCAAGGTCGGTGAGCACGCCCACGGTGTGCGGCAGCGGCTCGCACGAGCGGAACGCGGCACCGCCCTTGTAGTCGACGAGGACAAAGTTCATCGCGTCGGGCCGGTTGGCCGCGGCCAGCGAGGCGACCAGGGTCTGCAGCAGCTCGCTCTTGCCCGACCCGGTGGTCCCGGCCACCAGCAGGTGCGGGCCCTGCGCGAGGTCGAGCACGAACGGGCCGTCAGCGCCCGCCCCGAGCAGCGCCCTCGTCGTCCGCCCGCCCTGCGCCCAGCCCGCCCGGATGAGCTGCGGGCTGACCGGCTCCAGGCCGGCCGCGTCCAGAAACCGCAGCGAGGCCGGCAGCGCATCCTGGGCGTACCCCCTGACGCCGTACCCGCCGGCCTCCCGGATCGGGGCCATCGCCCGGGCCGCGGCCTCGCCTACCGGCGGGGACACCGCGTCGGCGACCCCGGCCAGCTCGCCGTCCGGGCCGTGGACCTGCGCCACGATCCCGCCGCGGTCGTCGGCCAGCTGCACCACGCCCTGGCGGCATTCCGGGGGCAGCCGGGCGGGCGTGTCATCCAGGCACAGGAAGTAGATCCCCGCGGCCGGGCCCTCCCGCAGCAGCGGGCCGAGGTCCGAGCCGAGCCGCAGCCGGTAGGAGCCGTCGAGGACAACCACGTCGGCCGAGCGCGGCGCTGGCGTCGGCCGGCCCTGCGCGGTCACCGGCCTGCGGGCCTCGAGGACCGCGTTGAGCTCGGCGACCCGGAGCTGGATGCTGTCCGGGTCGTTGCCCACCCGTACCACGCCGTCGCTCGACTCCGGCTGCCGGGCGTGCGGCAGCCAGCGGATCCAGTCCCAGTCGGCGGCGGCTTCCGGCCCGGTGAGCACCGTCACCGACACGTCGCCCGGGCTGTGCAGCGCCGCCAGCGACAGCAGCATGCCCCGGGCCAGCGCCCGTGTGTCGCGCGCCCGGCCGGTGAGACCGACCGCCCCGCAGCCGGGCAGGTCGAGGACGACCGGCGCGTCGCGGAGTTCCTCATCGGCCGCGTCGTCGTGCCCGGCCGGGCGTCCCGGCCCTCCCGGGGCCCAGGGCACGGTCCCGGTGCCGACCCGCAGGGCGAGGAAGTCGTCATGATCCGGCTGCCGCTCCCACAGCCGGTGGCTGGGAGCGGTGGCGATGAGCAGCAGGGTCGCGGGATCGGGATGCAGATGCCGCCGGTAGTCGAGCTCCTCCTGGCGGGCCGTGGCCAGGTCATCCAGGGCCTGGCCCCGCCGCCGCTCGTAATCCGCGACCCGCTTGCGGTGGCCGCGCCGTCCCCGGCGGCGCTCGGACAGAGCGTTGCCGATCGCCATGATCGGCGACAGCGCGACGAAGGCCAGGTACTCCGGCTGCTTCAGCAGCACCGCCATCAGCACGCCGACCAGCGCGGGCGCGACGACCGCGAGCAGGGGGAAGGGCGATCTCTCCGCCTCGGGCGGCGGGTCAGGGATCGCGATGCGGCGGGCCCTCGGCGGCTCTGCTAGCCGCGGTGACCTGCTGTAGCGCACCCCTCCCTCACCGTCCAGCGCGAGCGCGGCGTCAGCATCCGGGGCGGTCGCCGCGATCAGCGCGGTGCGCCCGACCCAGATGAGCTCGCCGGGCGGTACCGGGCGCTCGCCGTCCACCGGGCGCCCAGCGATCACGGTGCCGTTCGTCGACCCCAGGTCGGCGACGACGACCGACCCGTTGTCGGCGACGCGCAGGGACAGGTGGCGCTCGGACACCTCGCCGTCGCCCAGGGGCAGCGGGGCGTCGCGTCCGACGATGACCCCGGCCGCCGGCACGGTGCAGCTCGACCCGGCGGCCGGGCCCGCCGCGACGAGCAGCGCGAGGCTCCTCGGCGCCGCGGTGCGGACGGCCGCACCGCGGCCCCGGGCGCCGACGGTCACGCCGTCCCGCAGCCCGGCTTCGGCCAGCGGGGTATCCGCGGGCACCTCGCGCCCGTCGATGGCCACCCAGTCCGTCCCGCCGATACCGCCGAACAGTTCCCGCAGGCTGGTGAGCGGATGAGCGGTGATGAGGACGTTGCCGCTGAACCTCGGCATGCGCACGGTCACCGCGAGGCGCCTCACGCGGCCGACTCCCCCCGATCGAAACGTAGCGTGCAGGTGATCTGGTGGAACACCGGGCGCAGCTGGCCGGCCAGCGCGGCAGCCGGCGTCGAGAAGACCAGCAGGACGGCCTGGCCCGTGCCCGGAACTTCGGCCACGTACTGGACGATCATGGACGTCAGCGACCGGCCGCCTGCCGTGCCCGGCCACTCGCGCCGCCGCTCGATCCGGAGGGTCCGGCCGGGCGGCAGGTCGAACACGCGGGTGACGGCCGGCCCGGCCGAACCGTCGGCGGCGGACAGGCCCGCAGCGATCTCGTCGAGCGTCCGCCCGCCCATGTCGCGGACGCTGACCACCAGCGTCGCGGGCAGCGGCCCGTCCGGCGTGTCGACCAGCGTGGCGTACCCGCACAGGACATTCAGCGCCGCGCACGCCTCGACCAGGCTGCCGAGCAGGCCCGCCAGCGCGTCCCGCCCCCCCGCCAGCTCCGGCCGGGCGGCCGCGAGCTCGCTGGCTATCCGCTCCGCGTCCACCCGTTCCGCGGGCAGGCGGACGGCGAACCAGTCGGCCGGCGTGGCGAAGGCCAGCCTGCCCCGCTCCCCCGATCCGGCCCGGGACGCCTGGACGACGGCGGTCACTCGTCCTCGCCTTTCGTCGCCAGCTGCCAGGCATGCTGCGCGTCGTGCCCATGCGATAGCAGGGTCACGGCCGGCTTTAGGTACTCGAAGGTTCTGGCGGCCGGGCTGTGGGTGAGCCCGTCATCGAAACTCAGGGCTGAGGACAGTTCGTCGGGCAGCGCGTCGACCGGGTCGACGAAGTGTAGGCCGGAGAGTGCCTCGTCGAGGTTGAACATGTGCTGGACCCCCGTGTCCCAGAGGGCGCCGGCCGACACCCGGGCATCCGTTCCGTCGGCAAGCCGCTCCATCTGGCCGAGGTCCCCCTGGTCGAAGGCCTCGGGCAAGTAGTTGCTCTCCGCCGTCACGGCGTCCTTGAACACGCCGCCGGCGAGGGGCAGCCCGATGTCGAAAACCGCAGACTCGCCGACCTTGCCCCAGCTCGCCCCCCGCTCGTGCTCGGCTGCCGCCATGCCTTCCGCACCGGTGGTCAGCACACCCAGACCGAGCATGAAGGGAGCGGCGACCTCACCGACGCCGGATACGAACAGGCCCACGACCAGCAGCGCAACCCCCAGGTCGAAACCGATGTCGCCCAGCGTCTGGCCGATGTTCTCCCAGGACCAGTCGCCGCGGCGGAAGTTCTCCACGTCCGTAACGAGCGGCTTGACGAAGACAGCGTCCAGCACATCGCCGGTGACCTTGAGCGCCCGGCTGGCGTCGTGCCAGGCGACGGCCGCAGCGGGCATCACGTACCGGTCGAAGTCGCCGATCACGTTGTTCTGGATGCCCTCGTGCTGGGCCTGCCTGATCCGCGCGACACACGCGGCCGACAGCGAGTTCATCTCGTGCAGCAGCGACGACAGGCGGCTCCGCAGCTCGTCCACGGCCGCCTGCGCATCCTGCTGCCGGGCGTTCCATCCGGTGGTGCTCGGGTCCTGTCCCTGCCGGATGACCTGCTCGCGGGCGGCGGTGACCGCGGTGAGGTGGCCTTGCGCCTCCTCGGCCTGGTAGGCCAGCGCGCTCAGGGCGGTCACCACCGGCCCGAGCCCGCTGGCGTACTCGGAGAGCGCCCAGGCGGCGGTGTTGTAGGACTGCCACGCCTGTTCGAGCTGGCCCGGCAGGCGGCCGATCGACCGGGCGAACGCGTCGGCCGCCAGGCCCGTCCACTCCCCCCACGCCTGCGGTGTGCCCAGCGCGCCGAGCTGACCCTTGGCGTCATCAAGGTTGACGCACACCGCGCGGTAGCTGGCCGACAGGCCGGCCGCGTCGCCGGGATCGGGCACCGTGAAGGACCGGCCGAGGACGTCCAGATAGCGCGTCATCAGGCCGGGCCCGTCTGCGGCGCGGCCGCCTGGGCGATCTGGTCCTCGGTACCGCGGTAATCCGCGCCCGCCTTGGCCAGCAGGCCGACCAGCGCCTCGACGTTACGGGTGATCACGGCGAGGCCGTCTGACCAGTCGCCGTGAAAGCTCTGCAGCGCGTTCCAGACGTCCGGATTCGGGCCCAGGTCGAGCGGGCCATAGGCGCTGACCACATGGCCTATGTCCCGCATGCCGGACTCGATGGCGCTCAGCCGTGCCCGCAG
>Ga0126381_100004038_pt1 | contig 15935 bp, 13 predicted proteins | sample PanSoiMetPlot_28_FD_96465 | JGI IMG/M metagenome (GOLD analysis project Ga0126381, IMG submission 96465) | Tropical forest soil microbial communities from Panama - MetaG Plot_28 | ecosystem: Environmental > Terrestrial > Soil > Tropical forest > Bulk soil | place: Panama | collected 2016-02-17 | reverse complement strand
CGTCTGCAGTATCTTGTCGGTTGTTTTCCTGTCAAGGGACTGCATGAGCTTCACAGCCTCCTCATGACTGGTCGCAGATTTTCCGCCATAGAGATCGACTGCAATCGTGCGATATCCAAGAGCGCCGAGGTGCTCTACGGATTGCTTCGTGGCTTCGGATATGCCGAGATAATCGTGCACGACCAAGACGGCGCCATTAGCATCTGCAGGTCCAGCAACGAAGGCACGTAGTTCGTTTCCGTCGTTCTGCTTGAGAGTAACAAACCTCCCCCTCTCCGCGACGGAGCTATTGTTTTCAGCAATGCCCCTTCCCGCAAGAGTCAATAGGAATAGCATTAGCAAAAAGAGATTTAGAGCTTTCATTTACTTACCCTCCGATTATTATTGGTTCAGAAGGAGTCCACGATTGCGATAGGATTAAAGGCGTTGGAAGATTGTTGACGTAAAGGAGTCGGCGTGTGACTTAGATCGCGGTCTCTCATCGCGGAATGGCAAACCATGCAGGATTTCTGCGTGTCATTGCCTTCCTCCGAAACCAAAGCGTAAGTCAGCCCGTTCACCGACCAGGTAACAACTTTGTAGCCGTCGACCATGGCATAGTGGAAACTTACCTTCTTAAAATCGACTTCAACTCCTCCAGCAGCGACAGCCACCGAGTCGGGTGCCACCATGAGGCTTGTTTTGGCCGTCGGCATCTGGTAAGCGACGAAGGCAGCGGTCTTGCCGCCGACTTGCACCAGTCGCGCGCCCTCCGGACGGTAAGGCCGCTCATCGTCAGGTGCTGCAGGAGATGCCGGCAAAGTCAGGGAAAACTGCAGTTTCTTTTTAAACCAATCATTGAGCGCCTGCTGCGAGTCCGAGCGAACGTCGAGCGCAAGGCTTCCCTGAGCGTGCTGCCTGTGAGTCTTAACGGCGAATTCGGCATACTGCGGCCCAGAGAGCGACGCTGGTGATGACCACGGTATCGAAGCTAACACTCCGAAAACCACCACGAGCGCTGCCGCTGGAACCAGCCACCTCATGAATCGCCACGCTGATGCCGGGGGCGGCACAAGTGGACGAACGCGATGAGGCTGCGACGGCGCCTTCAGATCCGCGAGTGAATTTTCTTCCTGAAGAGTCGAGTCGCTGCCCACGGACGTGGCAGCGCGAAGCAGAGGTCCGCAGCGGTCGCAGAGCGCGGCATGCATAATCAACTGCCTTGCCTTCAACTCTGGCCACAGTCCGGCGGCCACTTCATGCCAGTCGACCTCACTCTCGTTGGGACAGTCGGGTCCCGGCGGGGCCGCTTCCGAGACCTCCGCATTCGCGAATCGACTCACCAGTAGCCTGTATTTCCAAACCTTCCTGCTGCAATCGATGCATGACCCTACGTGACGCTCGGCCTCGCTTACGACATCCGAAGACCCATGCAACTCGTGCCCGCTCTCGGAAGACGAGGGCACGAGAGCATTGAGCTCTTTGTTATCGATATGTTTGTCGAACGGACGCACCAGGCTTAGACACTCTCCATATAATCAATACGAGTTCCCGAGGGAATTTGCTTTTAGCTCTGCAACCTCGTCATCGTAGGAATCCGACCGAGTCCCAAGGATCTGGTCCCGAATGGCATGCTTCAACCGTTCAATGACGCTTCCAACTCCTTTGGCACCCAGTCCGATAGTCGGCAAGGAGGCAATTTCTTTGGTGCTCATTCCTTGCCGGAAGTAGAGCCAGAAGATCATACGGTCGCGCTCCTGGTCAGGCCCGTTCACGCAACGCTTCAATTGTTCATCGATCTCAGCGCAAAAGACTTCGAAGGCGATTCTTTCTTGGCTCCCGTGAACCTCTTTCCCAGCCTCGGGGTCGACATCGACGGTGGAAACGTGAGGTATGTCACCGCCGGATGATTGACTATGGCCATGCTTGAAATAGTCGTGAGTGGCATTCGCTGCAGTTCTCTTTAAGTATCCCAGAATAGCTTCGGGACGCTGGATAGCAAAATCCCGCAATAACTGTCTGCCTCCCTCCCAAAGTTTGAGGTAGGTCACTTGGACCAAGTCGTCTACTACGGCTCGAGAAGACGAACCCCACAGCGAAGCCGTACGCATCACGATGAGTCGAATCGGCTTCCTGATCCGCAGAACCAACTCCTCCCAAGCATCGTCATCACAAGGTCCAGCGCACAAGCAGACGAGGTCTTTAAGGGACAACGCTGAATATCGCGTTGGTTTAGTAGCGTTCGACATCTTGTTTATTTCTGGTCAAGTTCTTCCGACAGCCGGCAAGCGTGCGTTTGGACCCAATTTCCACAAGCCTCACTGCAACTGCGGATTAGATGATGCAGAAAGTCTCCGCTTGTAAAAGCATCGTCAAGGTTCGGTCAACAGTACGTAACTACGACTCAGAGTCGGTTCGATCAGTCTGCTTTGGTTCACATTGCCAAAACAATCGAGAGCGTCGGCCGGTAGTCCTGGCCGCGCAAAACTATGAGACGATGCGACGACTTTATCGTGGCTCGTTCGGACCAGAAGTGAACGGAGTAGGTTCCCGCGGGTACGTCTTTAATCGTGACGCGGCCCCACTTATTAGCAACGCCATAGTAGGGAGAATCAACAGCTAGAATCACTGCGTTCATCTGTGGATGAATAGCGCAAAACACGTAGGTAACACTTGCATGGTCGAATTGCAGCCTCTTGCCTCCTCCGGTGCGGTCAACACTGAGGTGCAACCAATGGCCGTTGGAGAACCCAAGAGGCTCATGCACCCAGGGATCACGATTACAGAATTTGACGGTGCTACCGACAGGGACTACGAGTAAGTGCGGCTCGAACAGTTTGTTATGCTGCCCGATGCAATACAGTGTATGGTTTGCATCCGGACCATTAGCCCGATGACCGGGCTCCGGCGCAAGCCAGACGACGATGTTCCCATAGCCCGCCTGCAGCGGCCCGGACGTAGCTTGCGGCAGCTTCACACGTACTGTGACCTCAAAGCTAGAGCCACGGCTAAGAACGGCCAGCGCCGCATTTGGCAACCCGAGCAGGGTCAAGAACAAGAACACGATTTGACCGAGCGTCCTCGAGTCATGTTGCGAATGCCGCCTATCGGATTCTCCACGTTTCGGATCAGTGTTGATGCCGGTCAATAATTCGGCGGACAAAGCGCAAGATTGCCAGATGCGCTTTACGGTAGACCCGGCCTTGAGGCGATTAGCGGTGCGGATGCCGCTGTCCATGCGCGAAGATTGCGCCGACAGGCGAGGCTTTGCAATGGACCGGCGATGCTCATTTCCGGGAAAGTGGGTCCCTAGCTAAATACATGTAGACATTAGACTTCGAACAAGTTATCCCCCAGTTTGAGTTTCTAGAAGCAGTGACCGAGTGATACACTCGCGGTCACTTGGTGTGGCCCGATGCACGAAGATGATCAGCACCCTCCCGGGCGTCTCCGTTTCGGGGTCTTCGAGGTGGATCTCCGAAGCGGCGAGTTACGCAAGCATGGCTTACGAGTCAGGCTGCAGGAGCAACCGTTCCAAGTGCTGACGATGCTACTGGAGCATCCGGGCGAAGTCATCAGCCGAGAAGAGCTTCAGAACAAACTGTGGCTGGGGGACACACTCGTCGACTTTGACCACGGCCTTAACAAGGCCGTTAATAAGCTTAGGGATGCACTCGGCGACTCGGCGGAAAGCCCGCGCTTCGTCGAGACGGTTGCGCGTCGTGGGTACCGCTTTCTGGCGGAAGTAAAGACGGTTGATCGAGATCAACCATCCAGCATAGTAGAACTACCCAAAGCTGCTCCCGAGTCGGTCGCTATGAATGCGGCCCAGACAGGCGAGGCGGCAACAAGCAAGTACCTCTCAGCGAAATGGCTGCTGGCAGTGGTCATAGCTGCGGGTTTCCTTACGATTACCGCAATCTGGATGGTCCGCGCCAGGAACCGGGCGAGACCGGTCATTCATTCGCTGGGAGTACTTCCTTTGGAGAGTCTGTCGGGTGATGCCTCTCAGGATTACTTCGCGGATGGCATGACAGACGAATTGATCACAAGTCTTGGCAGGATCGGCGCGTTGCGGGTGATCTCGCGGAGGTCGGTGATGCCCTACAAGGGGGTGCGCAAGTCCCTGCCGCAGATTGCGCGCGAGCTCGGTGTAGACGCCATAGTGGAAGGTACTGTGCTTCGATCCGGCAACCGGGTGCGTATCACGGCACAGTTGATCGAAGCACCGACGGACAAGCACCTCTGGGCACAGAGCTATGAGGGTGATCTGGGCGACACCCTGGCGCTGCAGAACAAAGTAGCCAGTGCCATCGCGGAGGAGATTCACATCACGTTGAGCCCCGAGGAAGAAGGGGCGCTGAAGAGCGCTAGAGTTGTTGATCCCGAAGCGTATGTGTCGTATCTCAAGGGACGTTACTTCTGGAACAAGCGCACCGGCGAGAGTCTGAAGAAAGCGATTGAGTATTTCAATGAAGCGATCGCAAAGGACCCAACTTACGGACAGGCCTATGCCGGACTAGCCGACACGTACAATGTGCTGGGCAGTTTGGACTTTGCAATGCTGAGTCCGCAGGAGGCCTACCCGAAGGCCAAGGCGGCCGCAATCCGGGCCCTTGAGTTGGACAATTCGCTCGGCGAAGCGCACGCCTCGTTGGCGTTTTGCCTAGGGCAGCATGAATGGCAGTGGGACGCTGCGGAACGGGAGTACCAGAAGGCCCTTGTTCTCAATCCGGGGTATGCCACTGCGCATCAGTGGTACGCAATGCAGTTGAGCTTATTTGGGCGCTTCGACGAGGCCATCGAGGAAATGAGAAAGGCTGAGAAGCTGGACCCGCTCTCGCTGATTATCAGCACCGGCGTGGCCGACGTGCTGTTCGCAGCGCGTCGCTACGATGATTCGATACAACAGAGCCGCAAGGCCCTCGACATCGATCCTAACTTTGCAATTGCACGCTTCGAGTTGGGCCAGGCGTTGGCGCAAAAAGGAATATACAAAGAGGCCATCGCGGAACTTCAGAAGGCAAATGAGCTCTCCGGTGGCGATACAACTTGCACGGCGGTACTGGCCTACGCTTACGCTGCTTCGGGCAAAATCGACGAGGCACTGCGACTTCTAAACCAACTGAAAGCAAAGCCGAACCACCGTTTCTCTTATGCCGCACACGAGGCGCTGATCTATGCAAGTCTGGATGAAAAAGACCAAGCGCTGGCCAAACTGGATAAGGCGTATCAAGACCATTTCGATGTGCTGTTGCTACGATCACCGGCCTTCGATCCGCTGCGGTCCGAACCGGAGTTCCGCAACCTGATGCAGCGAATTGGGATGTCGCACTAGAAGCTGTCTGAGCCGTTCGTCCTCTTCGCCAGTTCGAGGCTGGGGCACGTGGACCATGGAGCAGTTTGCCAGCCACTTCCCCTGTTCGTTTTTTACAAGCGCCGATGGCTGTCGGCGACGATGTCACTTACCGCTAGCGTTACTATTGATAATTGAATAAATGATTCAGGCGCGTCTGGCGCGTCAACGGAAGGGGTATCACCACCCCTACAGCTTGAGCCATCGGTAGCCACAAGAAAGCGGTGCAAGGGCACAAAGAAGAACGGTGCGGCTTGTACGGCTTGGGCTACGGAAGGCGGCCTCTGCTATTTCCATGCCAACCCCGATAAGCTATGGAGTTGGGCGTAGGGGAAGATCCTCCTTTTTTGGGTCGATGGAGGTCTCCCACACAATTCAAACTAAGGATTCTGTGGGAGCCCGAGATCAGCGAAGAACGGCAGTGGCCGTCGTGAAGTCCTAAGGAGTTCGTTCCTTCTAAGGAATTAGTTTCTTGCGCAAGAACCCTAGCACACCCAAACCTCCGCTCAACAATGCCCATGTGGATGGCTCGGGAACGCTCGTTCCAACCAAGCTGAAGGTTGCATTGAACGGCCCCTGTCCTGTGATGTCGGTCCCGATTTTCAGCCAGTCGGGCGCAAGGTTGTCATTTCGGATCCAACTCTGAAGGTCTGGCATAAACGGCGTTCCAGGAGGCACGATCGGCTTGGGCGCCGAAAGCCAGAGGAAATTGTCGCCCGTCGAAAGTAAAACCTCCGGCCTGAAGAAATAGTGCCCGGCACTCAGATCGACTGACGTCGTGAAGATCACGCTGATTTGAACTTCCTGGCCAGTCACCTGCCCTTCGCCGCCGGTAAACTGGTTAGGCTTCGGATTGATGCCATTTACTACCGAGTTCAGGGCGGTGAAAGTCGAACTGATTATCCCGGGCGTGAATGTCAGTGTGCCCGCGAGACTGTCGCGGGTGGCTGATGCGATCTCGACATCGGCCGGCGAGTTCACCCGGGTGGGAACATTCGGTGTTCGCGACGTATCGGAGTCTAGCGGGAACACGTGATAGAACTCGATCTCGACCTGCGAGATCGAACTTAGCGGAACTCCAGCAGGGATCAACCCCACGAAACTCGCTGATGTTATGTGCGTCAGCGACTGGGTGAGAAGAAAATCGTCGGCCGTTTCTGTTTGAATGCCGGCGGGACTCAGGACACGCGAGAGTGTGGCAATCTTACCATCCGGATTTCCTGTGCTGAAGAAGAACGCACTGGCCGCCGCAGGCACTGCCGCCAAGGCAATCACGGACAAGACAAGGCAGAATTTGAAGCGCACGGTTGTAACCTCCTCATTGTGGGCTCGGCCGCTCTTGTTCCAAACGGAGCGGCAGGAATGGTTTCTGGCGTTGGCGCGAACGGTAAAGAGACTTTGCGCGGGGCCCACGACGAAGCTGGCTAGAGGAAATAAAGTTAGTGACTGACAGTGGCAGAAGCGTTGGCGCTTACGTGACGCACAATTTTCGTGACAGTGGTGGAAATAATCTACCACGAAACGGGCACGCTGAGATTAAAGTTCATCCAATACGTTTTCCCAAAACGGGGCCAATTTGGTTACTCTCGCCCGGTGCCCCACACAAGCTTCCTTTGCTTGTGTGGGTCTTTTCGATCTGAGGGCGCCCTTTCCACCACCACCCCACCACGTTCACCCAATCCCCATCCTCAGTGAAGAAGCCGGCGTATGCTTTCGCATCGTGGCGATTCCAGGCTTCAGTGAGGCCCGCCTCTATCTCACAGATGGCAGTTTCGTCCCGATTTTGTAAGGTGCTGAGCATTGGGATTGTTTGATTCATACTGTGTTGCCGTTCCTTTACTCTCCGTGGTGGAACTGCTTCTTGGCGACATAGGTAACAGAGCTTCCTGGGTCTGTGACGATGGCTTGAAACCCCGCACCGTCGCTGGCGATCACAAAATCGGCGTGCACTGTGATGTCTACGGGAGAAACGTGGAGTGTGAGGGAGCCTGTGCAATCACGATTTACTGCGTATGTGCCTTTAATCGTCACCGGAAAGGATGCACCATTTATGCTTGTCATCGCGGTTGCGCCGGTGTTGCCATTTCCATCGAAGGTCTGCCTACCGGCCTGAGCGAAAAGGCTGGCGGAAGGGTTGAAAGTAGTTCCTGTAGTGGTTGAATGCGAAGCTGCCATCAAGGCTGGCGTTTGAACAATGGTGATTTTGAGCCTGTGCGCCGGGAACGGTACCCAGAAGAAACAAGATGCCAAAGCAATACCGAAAGTCGCAATTGGAATGGTGCGTTCCATAGCTGCTCTGCTCTCAAGTGTTTTTCGTCGCCTGCGTTTTGGTACGCACTGAGAATGCTCCAGAACACGGGCCTAGTAAAAGGGAGTCCCAGTAATCCCTACTTTCATCGCGTTAGCCCGTGCGTGACGATCGTGGCAGCCGTCTCACTCTTTCCAGCGCTCTTAGCCTCATTCGGTGTCAGAAGGGCTTCCAAGCCCGCCACTTGTCTCTGGACCTCCTGCAACGCTTGCGCTTGTTGTGAGAGTAGTTGAATTTGCACGTCCTTTTCGTGGACGGAAAAAGTGAGCGCCTCAATTTCAGCTTGCTGTTGCTTAATGGCGTTTAGCATCGTCCACAGAATCGGGTCGTTGTTCACCAGGAGATAGCCCAGGCTGTTTCTGCTCACAGCCTCCGGGATCACCTTCTCCACGTCTTGGGCTACGAAGCCGACGTGCTCCTGGTCATCTTTGATGCCCATGGAGTTTTGTTCCTTATATCGATAACGAACGGGAGTGAGCTTCAGGACTGCGTCCAGGCCGGCATTGTAGGTTGCCTCGACCGTTTTCAGCCTGCCATCGGAGAAAGTGCCCCAGGATCCGCCGCCCGGCTTATCGGCGCTGCCGTTAACGGTCAGCAAGTTGTCGGGAACGTTCGTGCCGATACCCACATTTCCCCCGCTAACGAATAAGGGTCGGTTATTTAAGACCAGCGTAAGTGGAAAGGGTGGAGTTGAGGCATTGTAAACAAACCTGGCGATATCTCCGGAGCTGCCGCCCACGGTGTCAAAGAAGAGCAGGTTGTGTTGTCCGGCAGTGTTGGGAACCATGATATCCAGCTTGGCATTTGGATTGGCGTTCCCGATTCCCACGTTGGGTGGGCTTGTGCCGAATTGGCAATTGGTACAGCCAAGTACCAGTGCGTTGCTTTTGCCTACCGTCGCGAAAGCGCCGATCGCCGTAGCGTTAGTCAGGTTGTCGGAGCTCACGTCGGCGCCGTAACCCAAAGCCGTGTTCTTGCTGCCTGTAACGTTGGTTATGAGCGCAGCCTCGCCGCTGGCGGTGTTGAAGAAGCCTGTGGAGTTCGATTGCAGCGCATTGAAGCCGCTGGCGGTGTTGTCGTGGCCAAAGGTGTTGGAATTGAGCGCCCCCACGCCGGTGGCGGTGTTGAGAGAGCCGGAGGTGTTGGCAATGAGGGCGTTAACGCCGATAGCGGTGTTGTCAATGCCGGAGACGTTGTGAAAGAGCGCATGGCTACCAACGGCGGTATTCGCGCCGCCATTCGCGTTGTTAATCAGCGCGCTGCCGCCGATGGCGGTGTTGCCGGCGCCTGTGGTGGCGAAATTACCGGCGTTGGCCCCTATGAACGTGTTGCCCGCCGCGGAGCAGCAGGCGTGGAGGAACCGGCTTCCACCGATATTAATTAATCCTGCTCCAGACCCCGTGGTCTGCGGAAGGTTCAGGATGCCAGAACCGCCAAGAGTCACGCTCCCGCCTGATTCGGAGATCGATGATTTCACAATTTCACAAGGCGTAAGGAACTTAGACAGACTGTTAATCGTCCCATTCCCGTCAGTTGTAACGGAACATGGGGTGGATGGACCCGAAGACTGCTTGCCACCCGTAGTCGGAACGAGGCTCGAGGTAGCAACAGGATTACGATTGGACGAGGAATCTGTAACTGATCGCGTTTGATTCTCTATTGTCAAGAATGCCGATGCTGGTTTCCCGCCTAGCGTGTCCGAGTCAGCAGCCTTCAGCGCATACGGCGCACTCACCAACAGGATGCGAGGCTGTTCGCTTTGCCCTTGCGGTTGCACGCCCACCCACCGTGCCTCGTTTGAGGTGAAAAAGTCCATCGGCAGCCCTTCGGAGCTTGTGACTCCGAGCATAACGGTGTAGTGACCGTTTCCATCCGCTTGGACATTCTGCGTTTCGAGCCAAAGGGGGGCACCGCCATCTTGATCCTTGTACAGCGAAAAGGTGATGCCAACAATTCCGCTTTGCGGTCTTTGTTGGTCGTCTCGTACCGTGCCGCTGAACTTCACCAGGTGAGGTACAGATCCGGCATTGCTTCCTGCCAGTGAACCGGGTCCGGCACTTACTTGGGCTCGTGCTGCAAGGCCTGCTGTGAGCACTGCTATCCAGAGTGTTGCAATCCTGAAACATACATCTGTTTGCGTCGCTTTCATAACTGCTCTCCTGAATCGTCCGGCTCTGCGAATCTACTCGCGCTTCAGGCAGGGCGCTATAGCATGAGCATGCGGTTTTCTCGTTTGTCCTTTGTCTTTTGTCCGTTCCCCCTAGTCTGTTCCCCTGGCTCTTTGGCACTGACTTGGCCGAATTCGTCTCGTAACAAGGGGAATGCAAAAAGACTATAAGAACAAATGACTGAGAACGACTGACAACGGCGGAGGACTACCAAGGACCAAGGACAACCGACCAAGAACTAGGAGATGATGCCGTTCGTGATGGCCTTGCGGACGGCCTCGGTCTTGGAATGCACGTGCAGTTTCTCGTAGATGCTACGAATGTAGTCGCGGACAGTGTTAATGCTCACACGGAAGTGATCGGCAGCGGCCTGATAGCTATAGCCCTCGGCCAGCATCCTGAGAAACGAGATCTCGTGCGGCGTAAGATTATGGGCGACTTTCCTGGGTGGAGGGGATTGCTGGAAGAGCTGCACAACTTTGCGTGCCACTTCCGGTGACATCGGCGCGCCGCCCTCATGGAGTTCTCGGATCGCTTCGAGCAGTTCGGCAGGCGGCGTTCGCTTCAATAGGTAGCCGCTTGCTCCATTGCAGATCGATTCAAAGATTTTGTCTTCCTCGTCATAGACGGTAAGCACTAGGATCTGGGTGGAGGGATACTTCGCATTCAAGAATCGAGCGCCTTCTGCCCCCGACATTCCAGGCAAGTTAATGTCCAGTAGCAAGACATTGGGTGCCTCACCTCTCAATGAGCCCAGCGCCTCTTCTACTGAACCGAAGGCTCCCACGCAGCGGTAGCCGGGCGTGCCATTGATGAGCACGCTCAAGCCTTTGCGTATTGCATGTTCGTCTTCGATGAGTGCGACGCTGATGGGATCGCTGGTCGGCATTGGCAGGCTACGTTACCATGAATTCCGCTTCGCGACACCCACACGAACATGCGGGAAGCTTCAGCGAGTCACGGCAAGTGGGAGTAGCAGGTGGCGGCCGCACTGGGCGATTTACCTCAGCGGGATCGTCAACCTCAAGTGCGTTCCACGGCTAGGTGCCGAATCGATACTCAATTTGCCACGCAACTGCGCTGCTCTCACCTTCATATTGTGCAGACCGTTCCCCTGTTGCTCGCCGAGGCGTTGCGAGGAAGAAGGGGTAGCGCTGAAACCGCATCCATCGTCTTCGACCGCCACTTCAAGCCGATGATCGGAGACGGCAATTGTGAGAAAAACCGAAGCACAGTGGGCGTGTCGCGCGATGTTATTAACTGCTTCTTTGAGAATCAAGAAAAGATGGCGTCGTTGTTCGGGAGCTAATTTGACCTTTGCCGCTGCGGGAGGGACCTGAAGCTTGAAGGTAATGCCTTGCGCCTCGAACAGGCGCGAAGCAAACTGGCGGATGCGCGTAATCAGATTGTGCAGATCATCTCGGCGAGGATCAATCGACCACACCACATCACTCATGCAGTCCGCCATCCCTCGCGCCATCGCTGCCACTTCAGCGGCCATGGCGAATGCTTCTGGATGCGTGTCAGCAATTTGGTGTTTCACCGCTTCGCTCAAGAAAGCTATTCCTGAGAGGCTCGACCCGATGTCGTCATGCAAGTCGGCGGCAATCCGCGTACGCACGCGCTCGAGTTCTATGAGCCGGTACACACGGTAGCGATAGAGCGCGTAGACCGTCGCAGCGATGAGGATAGAAAGAAGGCTCTCAAACCACCAGCGCTCCCAAAGCGGTGGGAGTATTCGGAAATCCACCTCAGCCGCATTGCGACTCACGAGCCCTTTCCAATTAATACATCGCACCAGAAAGCGATAGGTTCCTGGAGAAAGAGTGGCATAGTTTACCGTTCGCTGCTCGGTGATCTTGCTCCAACCCGGGTCAATCCCCTCCAGCTTGTACTGATAGCGAAGGACGTCGCCAACGCTGAAGTTAAGGCTCGCAAATTCGATCTGCACTTGGTTCTCATTTGGACCGAGCACCAAACTGGCGAGTCTGCTTTCTCCCAGTTCGGAGATAGGGTAGGGCTCGCCTCGCACCCGAATCGTGGTAATGCGAACAGGAGGTGGTGAGTCAGGATCGTCCGGCTTCGGCACGAGCCGGGAAAGGCCCTGTAAAGTGCCAAACCACAGGGCTCCGTGGCGGTCGCGGAAGGCCACACCCCAATGGCTGCTGCCTGCCAGGCCATCGGCCGAAGTGTACCGCTTCACTCGACCCGTCTTCGGATCGAGCCTGTCCACACCCTTATCCGTAAGGGCGTAAACCCGCCCCCACTGATCCTCCGTGATGGCCTGGACCTGGTTGCTAGAGAGCTGCTCCGCGGTAGTGTAAGCCACGAAGCGAGGACGGTCCCTCTCTGGATCGTCAATGCGCACCAAGCCGCCCTGTGTTGTCGCTGCCCAGAGTCGGCCTTCATGATCCACAAAGATGCTCCAGATGGAGCCCGCCGGCAATCCGTCAGTAGTCGTGAAAACAGTAAAATGACCATCATGGTAGCGAGCCAAGTCATGCCCGTGGAAGCCCACCCAAAGGTTGCCCGAACGGTCTTCGCAAAAAGCAATGGGGCTGGTAGAGGCCGTTAGCCCTTCTGCCTTTCTGTACACGTGAAATGTTTGGGTGGAACGCTGCCATCGGGCCAGACCGCCTGTAATTATCGAGCCGGAGAAATAACCAATCCAGAGGTCGCCGCGAGAGTCTCCGTAAAGCGAGTCAATGTCTGCAGCCGTGTCCTTAGGGCCATTGATCCCTTGGAACGGCAACCCGTTGTGGGCCGTATTGAACACGCTCTTTGGACGCGCCTGGGCAAGCCCCTCCACTCGCCTCACCTTGGGGTATCGGAAGAGTCCTTGGTCTGTCGTCACCCACCATTCACCGTCGTGATCCTGCCAGCCGCTCTGACGTGTAACGGGGACGGGAGGGGTCACCGGCTTAAGTAATCGGGGCGAGACGGCGTTGAAGCGGCTGCCATCAAAGCGGTTGATGTAACCACGATGAGGGCCTTCGGTTACGACGTAAAGTTCGCCAGCCTCGTCCTCCGCTACCGATAGGACGCGACTGCTTCCCAGGCCGTCTGCCTCATCGTAGGTCGTGAAACCACCTTGAGCCATGCGGAAGGCGCCGACGTCGTAGGCCATCCACACGTTGCCCTCTCGATCCTCGGTGAGAGTCCATACGCCTGAGCGCCCAGGTGGAAGCCCAATCGTATAACTCCGAAATCGTTCATGCCCGCAGGTTGAGGCTGGACAGAACTCGCTTAGGCCTGTTTCCGTCCCTGCCCATAACTTCCCATCCGAAGACTCCAACAATGCTGTCACGTTGTCGTCGCGCAACCCGTCCCTGCTCGTATACACCTTGACTGGCTGCGACCAGTCCGAGTTCGGTCGGTGAACCAAAAGGGCAAGTCCGCGGTTGGTGCCCAGCCAAAGCCGCCCTTCACGGTCTTCGAGCATCGTGTTCACAACGCCTTCGTCTGAACTCTCATCCGATGGCTTGGCGGGGAAGCCGAGGGTCGTATAGCGCTCGATCCGACCATCAGGACAAAGCCGACGCAACCCATTCTCTGGCAAGCTAACCCACATTGTGCCTTCGCGATCCTCATGAAGCTCGAGCACGCGGAACTTGTTCCTGGTCGCGCCTGGCGCCAGGTCAACGTAACGCGAAGTCCAGCGACCGTCCGTTTGCGTCAGCCGGTAAAGGCCGCCGTTCGTCGCAGCCCAGATCGTACCCTGACGATCCTGGTGCAGCGTGTTGACGCCCCGGGCGCCTTCGTCGTCACCCAATCGATACAACTCAAACGTCTGCCGGGCAGTCGTTGAGCTGTTCCCGTCAAGTTTGTGCTTCGTTGCGTTGGCACGAGATGGAAAGGGATTGAACCGGTATAGGCCGCTCAAAGTCGCAATCCAGTAGCTGCCCTCACGTGTTTCGAGCAAATCTGTGACACTTCCTGGCAGCCCCTGCTCAACACCATAGTTGACGAAGGTGTAGCCGTCATATCGTGCTAGCCCCCCCAGAGTGCAAAACCAAAGGAAACCGTGCGAGTCTCGCACAATTCGCATCACAGTATTGTGTGGCAGGCCGTCGACGGTGGTGTAACTTTTGATAGGAAGGCGCACCGCCATCGCTCCCATTGCCACCACCAGGAAAAGAACTAGCAAGAGGTTCGGTGAGTACACCCGACTGCTTGACCTTCGCATCTTCGGAACCGCTGTCAGGAGACCTAACAAAATATATGAACTGCTCGTCTTGGCGGTCAAATCACAGATCGTCTAAAAGGTATCTCTCAAGAAGCGCAGTCAACCGAGCATCTCGCATAATTCTCTGTTGATACTTCGACTTTTTGTATTCCGGCGAGCCATAACGCCGGTTCCGGGCGCAAGTCTCCAAATCGACAATGATCCCTTCCCCGGAAGCAGCACGCCGACGAGATTGGTACTATCGGGAAACCAACTGACAGGTAAAGGAACATTGGACTCTATAGGCAATGCCAACCGACATGTCCGCCAACATTGACGCCTCGAAGGAGAGCAACGAGAGCCATATGGGGATTATGAAGTCAACGACATTTTCCCACTGCGAACAGCGCATATCATAAACGGCCCCTGCCAGCCGATCACTTGTGATTTCGGGCACACCTCACCCTTACCCTGTTCGCACGCTGGCTAATTAACCACTGTCTACCGTGAAGTTGTCCTGCCCCGATATGAACATGGGTGCCCTATCCTTTCCCTTCTTAGGGCAAGGTGGGGAGCAAATTCCCCGAAGCAAACGAGAGGCCAGTATTACAAGGTTTGTTCAGGTCGTGGTACCCGAGAAGATGGTGCGGATCGTGAATGAGAACTGCCGGACGCTCAAGTTTAAAAAAATGGGATTTGAAGAGCAATAGCGGTAGAGAGCAACTCTAGGGGGCCGAAGGCTGGCGAACTGGCATCACTGCACCTAGGTCGTCGCCGGCTGGCGCTTTAGGTCCTCTGGGACCTCGGTCAAGTGCATAGCTTCGGCTATGAGTGGGTAGGCCGAGTACCGATTCCCAAACTCGAACTCTGCCTTTCCACGTGCCAGTTTGACCGCGAACTCCACTTTTCGGGACAGAGTTTGGGTTACATACTGCTGAAGTTCTTCCGGCGTGATCGGGTCCACACCGTAGCGAGGGGCGACGCGCAGGTTGAACTCGCCGCACAAGGACTCGGCGAAGACCAGCTCCTTAATCAAAGCCGTTTCCGCGTCGTCCCAAAGAACCTGCATCCCGTCGAAGTATTCATTGCTGATGACCGCGGTTGTCTGTTCTAGAAGTTTCCAATTCAAAACAATAGGTACGACTGAAGCGGCTGTTCCAGTTGTTCCACACCCTTTAGGGTGGAACAACGGAACAGCTCAGGAGTACCCAAACTGAGTACCGCGGACTCACCGCGCCGTAATTCCCAACCACAAGCTGCACGCTGTACCGGCCACAGTTCCTACAAATCAATTCTCTGATTGCTTCGGCAATCCGTCCGCGGAATCCCCACGCGTGCGTCACCGAACGCTTTAGTTCTTGGTTCTCCCCAGCACAAAATGTCAGACACCGATCATTCGTCCATATTGAAACGTGGTATCGTTCTGCCCGAGGCGAACTCCCCGGCCATGCGGGAAAGAGAGAGTGTATGCATGGCCAGGAAGAGGTTCCAGCGAGGCCAGTTGCTTCTCCGTGGAACCAGGAACCCCGTATGGGTGGGACGCTGGCGAGAGGATGTCATTGAGAATGGTTGCGTCAGGCGAATCCAGAGGAAAGAGATCCTTGGAACCAAGACTGACTACCCAACACGCAAGCTGGCGCTTCGTGCGCTCGAGGACCGGCTTGCGGATATCAATCACGTTTCGTACCAGCCAAAGCCCGTAGCGAAGTTTGCAGAATTTGCTGAGAAGTGGCAGCGATTTGTACTGCCGAATCTCAAACCGTCGTCGCAGCCACCCATTAAGTCGCAGTTGCGAAAGCGCCTGCTACCGGCTTTGGGTTCTGTTGCGATGAAAGATATAACCGGGGAGCGAGTGCAGTCTTTTCTCGTCGATTGTGACCTCAATCCCAAAACCATTAAAAACCTGATCGGAACCTTGCGTATCATGTGGAACTCTGCGAAGGCTTGGGGGTATGTCGG
>Ga0126381_100004037_pt1 | contig 15936 bp, 8 predicted proteins | sample PanSoiMetPlot_28_FD_96465 | JGI IMG/M metagenome (GOLD analysis project Ga0126381, IMG submission 96465) | Tropical forest soil microbial communities from Panama - MetaG Plot_28 | ecosystem: Environmental > Terrestrial > Soil > Tropical forest > Bulk soil | place: Panama | collected 2016-02-17 | reverse complement strand
CCGTGGTACGACCTCGGCAGATTGTAGACGAACAGGGCGTTGAAGATGTGCCGGTGATCGAACTTGGAGGGGCCATAATCCACACTGGGCTCGAGCGGGTTGCCGAGTGTGGTCGAGTCGTTCTGCACACCCTGATCGGTATCCAGCGATTTGGAGTAGGTGTAGTTCACATCGAACGTAAAATTCGTCCCTGTATGACGCAGCGTGAGGACCAGCGCGTTGTAGTTCGACCAGCCGGTGTTCATGACTTGCGCCAGCTCGTTGACCTGCGTTTCGTCGTATTGCTGCAACCCGAGCTGCCCGCGCAGGGCATTCAGGCCGGGTTGGCTCGAGCTGGTGCTATCAAACAGGCTCGAGGTGGACCCGAGGGTGAAGTAAGAGGCGTCTTTGTTCGCAAGAAACGCCGTGCTGGAGGTGAAGCCGTTTTTCGCTCCTAAGCCAGGCAACTGATTCTCGAAGAATGGCTGCACCGCCACGGCCTGGCCCGCGCGCAGCGCGTTGGCCACGGCGTCGTAGGCCTGCGCGAACGTCTGGCCGGAGGCGCTGTCTTTGAACATATAGGGGCTGGCGTTCAATTGGGAATAGGAGTACAAACCGCGGCCGTAGCGGCCGATCCACGCAGCTTCCAGAAAGATGCCGCGGCCCAGATTTCGCTGGATGGTGAAGTCGGCCGTGTAGATGCGCGAATTGTTGATGGCGGGATCGATGCCGGGCGCGTACAGCTCACTGTAATTGCCGGCGGGTATGTAGGGCGTCGTGATGCTCTGCGGGTAAGTGGGGGTTGGAATGGCGCCATCGACGCCAATGCGGAAGGAGCTCAGGGCCGGATTGGCGGTGGCCGTAGCGTTGCAGCCGGTGCCGCCCACGCCGCTCGCATTGCAGGCGGTCAAGGCGGTGGTAATGGTGGAACTAAAGCCGGCGTTCAGGCCGGCGGAGACCACGCTGTCCTCGCCGGAGAGGCGGTTATAAAAGATGCCGAATCCGCCGCGAAGGACGGTCTTGTTCGCGCCCAGAATCTTGCCGAGCGCTCCCTTGGAATAGCGCGGGCTCCAGGCCAGCGCCACGCGCGGAGCGACATCGCCGAAGTCCGTGTTGTAGGGACCCGAACGGTGCAACTGCGTCACCGGCTCGAATCCCAAGGGCGGATTGTAAATCTGTCCCTGAAGTGCGGCTGCGAGTTTCGCCTGGAGGTATGCCTTGCCGGAGATCGGCTGGCCGGTGCTGGTATCGATCAGCATGGTTTCTTCCCGGTTGCCGAAATTCTGCGGCGACTGGAAGCTGTAGGACAGGCCGTAGGTCAATGTCAGCGACGGGCGAATTCGCCAGGTGTCCTGCCCATAAAACGACGTGTAGTAACTCAGCGCGTTCATGTCGATGAAGGTCCCGAAAGGCTGAGGCTGGAGTTGACTGTTGCGCACCAGCAGCGTGTTGTTGTCGTTCATCAAGCCGAGGACCGTCGCGTAAAGCGAATCCCACGTGGAGGTCTGCGATGACGGGAGGCACTGGGTGGTGAGGGAGCCGCCGCACGCGGGAGGACGATCCGCCGCCGGAATCACGAGAAACGACGAATCGGCGGTAGTGGTGGCATTGAGAGAATTCACCGCGCCGCCGACCTTGCCGGAATGGAGGTGAAACATCGGCATGCGCTGGAAATTGCCGCCGGCCTGGATCAGATGCGTGCCTTTGGTCCAACTGAGATCGTCCACGAACTGCGTATTGACATCGTTGTTGAACTGCGTGCGGACCGAGTTGCTCATGCTGATCGGAGGCGCGAAAACATTCGGAGTGACGGCGACATACCCGGCCGGCGAATTGGTGCCGGGGAGGTCGAGCTCGGCGGCGATCGCTGACAGTTGAGGCCGCAGACCGCCGTTGCGGTTCCTAACGTCGCCGAAGCGGAAGGTGTTTACGACGTGCGGTGACAGCATGTAGGTCAGGCCGGCGATGGCGGCGCTGGTCCATGAAGGCGTGAAGTCCTGGTTCTGAACGCCGCTCGGATTGCGGATGTCCACCACCAGCGGCGAGGGGTCATAAGCGAGATCGCGCGAGTAGCTGAAGCTGCCATTGAAGTGCAGCTTGTCCGTAATGTTGTGATCCAGCCGGAGAGTGCCGAAGTCGTCGCTGAGCGGCGATTGCACATTGGCGGTGAATCCGGTGGTGTTCAGGTTATCCACGCCCGATACGTTCGGATTGTTGCCGAGTGGATCCAGCGCCATCATGGCTTTCATGGTCGGGCTGACGCCGAGACCACGGGGGTCGCAGGCGGTATTACCGGATGCGCCGCACACGCTGGAGGAGGCCAGGTCGAATGAGTTGATGTTGCCGGCAGAATCCTTGAAGCGGAGAATGCCCTGCCTGAGGGTGGTGGTCGGGACGATGTAATTGACCTGAAATGTCTCCGGGTAGCGGCGCGTTTCGTACTCGGCAAAGAAGAAAGTCCGATTCTTGATGATGGGCCCGCCGATGCGGCCGCCGCCCCGATTATCCTCGACATGGGGCTTGGCAAGTCCGAGCCGGTTATTATCCCAGCTATTGGCGTTGAGAACGCTATTTTGCGTGTACCAAAACAGCGAGCCGTGAAGCTCGTTGGTGCCGCTCCTTTGCATCAGCGAAACCTGGCCGCCCGAACCGCGGGTGAATGTCGCATTGGGATTGGCCGTGGCCACGCGGAATTCGTCGGTCGATTCCACCGAGACCATCAGGGTCGGGCGGGCTCCCTGGTCGGAGTTGATGGTGGAGTTCGTGTTGTTATCGGTGATGTCGATGCCGTCCAGCGTGAAGGTCGTCTGGTCGTTCAGCGCGCCCGCGATCGATCCGCCGCTGTCTCCGCCGGTCTGCGGGGTGGTGCCTGGCTGCAACAGGAGAAGCTCCTGAGCCTGCCGCAGGCGGGTCGGCAGACGGAGCAGCGGCTGGGTGCTGATGGTGTCGCCGACGGTCGAATCGGCGCGTTGCAGATCGACCTGTGCCGCGGAACCGGTCACTTCGACGGTCGAAGTAACCTCGCCGACTTCCATGTTGAAATTCACGGTCGTGCTGCTGTTGACCTGCACCGTCACATCGTTGATTACGGTGGTGCGAAAGCCGCTGACCCGGGCGGTCGCGGAGTACTTTCCAGGTGCCAGGTTGGGAAAAGCATAGGTGCCTTGGGCGCTGCTGACGACGGACGCCTTAACGCCTGTTTCGGCATTGCGCAGTTCGATTTGCGCCGAGCCGACTACTGCGCCGCTCGGATCGGTTACCGTGCCCAGCACAGCTCCTGTGGCGGCATTTTGGGCCTGGCAGAGATTTGAGTGGAGTCCAAACACTGCGGCAGCGAGGAAAGCCGCATGGGAGAGCATATGTCTCATACTTCCCTCCAGAAGCGAACGAATTTGAAGTATTATACGCGAGAACTTGAGATCGGTGAGCTTTTATTCGGCGGCCGGGGCGCCTTTGTAAATTCTGCCGTCCTTCATAACGAAGACCACGCGCCGGAGTACCGTGATATCTTGAACAGGATCGCCTTCGACGGCAATCATATCGGCGTTCATGCCCGGGGCAATGGCGCCGATTTTGTTGCCCATGTTGAGGGATTCAGCCGAGAGTGAAGTCGCGGACACAATGGCGGTGGCGGGGTCCTGCCCGCCTTTCTGCACCCGAAAGACGAGACCTTCGATGTTCCGGCCGTGAGCGCCCGCGACAGCGTCGGTTCCGTAGACGATTTTGAGACCCTTGGTCGCGAGCGCCCGCTTGAACATGGCCAGGCCGATCGGGAGATTCCTCTGCATCGACGCGAACCCCTCCTCGTTGTAGTTGCCGATTCCCAGGTAGCGGCTCTTGTTGGCCAGGTAGTTTTCCGTAACCAGACCGACCGTCGGGTCGAAGTAGGTTCCGCGTTCTGCAAGCAGCCGAAGGACTTCATCATTGATCAGCGTTCCGTGCTCTACGGTCGTGCAGCCTGATTCCGATACGTCGCGGATGGTTTCGGCGTCGTAGACGTGAACCAGCGTTCGCAGGCCGTGAGCTTTAGCCTCCGAGCAGGCGGCTGCGAGCTGCTCTCGCGTCAACGTGCGGCCGCCGCCGTCGCGCATGCTTTTGGCGGCGAAGATCTTGATCAGATCGGCGCCGTCGGCCGCCACCTTGCGTACGTACTCGCGGATCTGGTCGGGAGAGAGTTGCGGGTTCGACAACGGCCGCAGAGCGGTGAGGATCCGCGGTCCGGGCACGACCCCGCGGTTGATGGCATCCCTGGCCGGGCCGTCGATCGGGCTCCCGACGCTCTGCACGGTGGTGAAGCCGGCCATCAGCGTGACGTAGGCGTTTTCCAGGGTGTAGCCGAGGGCGGCCACCTCCGAGGAGTCGCGGGGCTGATAGCGCCCATCCGTACCGAAGTGCCAGGCGATGTGAACGTGCGTATCGATCAGACCGGGAAGAACGGTCAGATTTCGCAGGTCGTAGCCTGTGGCGCCGGCTGCGTCGATCTTCTGGATCTTTCCGTTCTGCACGGTGATGGCGACGCTGTGCCGCACACCGCCCTTGCCGTCGAGGAGCGTGCCCGCGCGGAGCACGAGCGGGCGTTGCTGCGCGGCCGCCGCGGCGGCGCAGGCGAGGATCAGGATTCCCGTACAGGCGGATTTCATGCTCTACAGGCTATCGCAATAGTAGAGCTTACAGCCGGCAGCTTACGGCGAAAAGGCCGTCAAGGTTGCGTCTCTTCCGCTGCCGGAAGCGACCGCCACGGACTGGTCGGGACCTTGCTTTCCTCGATGGGCCAGACGGGTTTGCTGCGCAGCGGCGGCGGCGCAGAGGACACAGTGGATCGGGAGGTTCACGCGGGTTTCCGGAATCTCTGGACGATTCGTTCGGCCGAGCGAAGCGTCAGGGCCACGAACGTGAGCGTTCCGTTCGTGCAGCCGGCGTTCGGAAGAGTGGGCGAACCGGCCACGAAGAGGTTCTCGTGATCGTGGGTCTGTCCGTAGCTGTCGCAAACGCTCTCCGCCGGGTCGGCTCCCATGCGGCATCCGCCCGCCGGGTGATCCCAGTAGTTCCCGGCGCCGGTGGTGAGAATCTTGCCGTTGCCCGACTGCGCCAGCTTCTGGAACAGGTCGCGGAAGTGGTCGCGGTTGAATGGTTGGCGCGCCTCGGAAGCGGCGTCGGCTCTATGTGCGATCTTCGGCAGCGGATCGCCCCAGCGGTTGCGGGAGGTCTCGTCGAGTGTGAGACTGCTTTCGCGGTCCGGGTGCACATCGTAATAGCCCCGAACCCGAGCCGTCCCCCGCCTCGCGCGCTCCCGCCAGTCCGCCAGCAGGCTATCGCCCAGCAATAGTTTTCCTTCCGGCGACTGCAGCCGCGGCTCGTGCCCCGCGGAGCTTTCCCATACGCGCAAATCGTGCCGGATGAACGGAGTCCCGGGCCTCGAGCGGAAGAACTGCCGCGAGATGAGGCCGTGCTGCTCGTTCATTCCCGGGTAGATTTTGGCATCGATTTCGATCTGCGCGGAAATGAAAGCGTGGCCGCACATGTAGCGCCCCACCAGGCCGGAGCCGTTGGCGAGCCCCGTGGGATAGCGCGAACATTGCGAAAGCAGCAGCAGGTGCGGGCTCCAGCAGTAGCCGGAAGCCAGCACGAACACCGGCGCGCGATACTCGATCGGGTCGTTGGGCACATCCCGATGTACGGCCTGCGCCGCCGCTACGGTCGGCTTCGATTCGTTCAGCACCAGCTTCCGTACCAAGGTGCGATCGTGCAGCAGGAAGTTCTTGCCCGCCAACATCCGCTGGAACGTGAAATCGGGAGAATAGCGGGCGCCCGTGGGACAGATCGAGCAAGTATTGCAGCGGATGCACTGGGCGCGGCCGTCGTACGGGCGCGTATTCTTGGCTTGCGGAGTACTCCAGAACGGGATGCCGCTCTGCTCGGCCCACTTCTTCAGTTGGGTGAGGTTGTACGTCATCGCCATGGCCGGCATGGGATACGGTTCCGAGCGCCAGTCTTCGGGCAGGGGGCTGGGCTCGCCTGAGACGCCAAGCCGCCGCTCGCCCTCACAGTAGAAGTTTTCCAGCTCCTTCCATTCGATGGGCCAATCGACATGGAGGCCGTACATGGATTTGAGGCGGAGATCCTCCTCGGAGAAACGGTTGCAAGTGCCGCCCCAGTGGAGCGCGGAGCCGCCCACGGCCATAGTCCGCGAGATCACCCCGCCGGCGGCCTGATCTTCGATGAAGTCGCCGGGCCAGGGATTTTCGGCATACCTGATGCTGCGTTCCCGGTATTCCATCCGCCGGTTCAGGTCGAAGAACTTGTTGCCGGCTTCGACCACGACGATGGAAATGCCGGGGCGGAGTTCCTGAAGCTTCTGAGCGAGCATGGCCGCGGTGATGCCGCCGCCGATGATACAGACATCCGATTCGTAGCGGCGCATCATTTCGGCTCCCGCTCGGAGCCGTCCAGGCCGCGGCAGAGATCGCGGCCGATGTGGGCCCGGTAACAGAGATCGTTGGCTTCGCTCGATCGGAAATAAAACGCCATCAGGTCGGCCGCGACATGCTTTCCCTCGGGCGTCCGCGGCAGGGCTGTGACGTTCGCGGCCACCAAGGATGCTTCCACCGCAGCGCGGTCCGCCTCCGCATCGCCGGTGAGCCGCAGCGCCTGCAATTGCCCCATGTAGACCGGCGCGGGAGACGGCGCCTTCCATCGCAGGCGCGTGAAGCCGTAACCGTGCTCCATTTCGGCGCCCGGCCGGTACTCGCGGACCCACCGTTCGAAAGCGACAGCCGTGCTTTCCAGGTTGCGCGGCCCGAGCTCGGATGGAAGCACCGCAGCGGCCAGAGCCCGGAGCGCCTTTGCCTGGCCGCCAGGAAACGATGCAGACTGCGCCCCGGCACGCCACGGCGCCAGTGACGCCAGCCAGCCCAGCAGGCTTCTGCGGCGCATAGCTACTCCACCGCCCCGTGGTCGGCTGGCTTCGACTTTGATCCCGGTTGCAGATTTTCGTAGACCTTGCCACCCTTCATCACGAAGACCGCGCGCCGCGCGGCGTTGACGTCGTCGAGCGGATCGCCATCGAAGCCGACGATATCGGCCTGCATTCCCGCAGCGAGCGAGCCGACCTGGGCGGCGAGGTTGAGAGACTCAGCCGAAAGCGAGGTGGCCGAAATCAGCGCGGCCATGGGATCCTGCCCGCCATCGCGGACGCGCACAATAAACTCCTCATAATTACGGCCGTGCGCGCCGGCCACGGCATCGGTTCCATAGATGATCTTGAGCTTCTTGTGAGTGAGAGCTTTCTTGAAGGTATCGCGGGTAATGGCGATGCCTTTTTCCATGAAAGCGAAGCCTTCCTCGTTGTAGTTTCCCTGCCCAAGAAATCTCGGCTTGTTCTCCAGGTAATTCTGCAGCACCAGTCCGATGTTGGGATCGTAATACGTGCCGCGCTCCTCCATCAGTGAGAAGACGTCATCGGTGACATAGGCCCCATGCTCGATGGAGGTGCAGCCCGCCAGCGTCGCGGCCTTGGCCGATTCCGCCGAATGGGCGTGAACAATGGTGCGCATGCCTAGCGATTTCGCTTCGCCGCAGGCGGCCTGAAGCTGCTCGTCCGTCATGGTCTGCGCGCCGCCCTCGCGAATGCTTTTCGACGCGAAGATTTTGATGAAATCAGCTCCCTCCTCCTTCCGCTGGCGGACCAACTCACGCAGTTTCTCCGGTGGACCGCTGGTCTCAGTGAGTGGCTGCAAGGAAGTGAGAATGCGCGGGCTGGGAATCAGTCCCCGTGCGACGGCATCCCGCAAATCCTTATCCGCATTCTGTCCAGGACTCTGGATAGTGGTAAACCCGGCCATCAGCGTCACGATGGCATTGTCGACGGCGCGCAGCGTGGATTTCGCCGGCGTTTCGCCGCGGCCTCCATTCCGGCCGTCATCGCCGAAGTGGTAGCCGATGTGCGAATGGGTATCGATCCAGCCCGGCGTGACCGTCAGAGCGGTCAAGTCGTACGTGACGGCGCCGTCGGGAACAGGTCCGCCGACGCGGGCAATCTTCGATCCCTCGATGACTATAGTGGTGTTGCGAATCGTCTTGCCTTTGCCGTCATAAGCCGTCGCTACTTTCAGCACGGTCGGCCGGTTCTGGGCCAAGGCCGGCACAGGCAGCAATATGAGCGTTCCCAGAATTAGCCCCAGCCGTTTCATGGAGCCGGATCCCTCCCTCGTGATATGTTGTCACAAATGACCCGATTCTGGTTCTTTGGTTTGCTCTCGCTGGTTCCGGCTTACGCAGCCACCCCGTGCCTCTCGCCCACGTCCGCGTGTACCGAATGGGTGACCCTGGGCGGCGGATCATCGCGGTCGATGATCTACCGGACGTACTCATTCGAAGTTCGCAACGAACAGATCACCGGCGCACTGGTGATGATTCACGGGACGAATCGCGACGCGGACAATTACTACCGCAATGCCCTGGCTTCGGCTTTCCTGGCCAATGCGCTGGAAAATACGATCGTGATCGCTCCGCGGATCGCCTCCAACGATCGCGGCTGCCAGGACAAACTCGCGGCCAATGAGGTGAGCTATAGCTGTACCGGCGATAGCTGGCGCTCTGGCGGAACCGCCGCGAACAACGACAAACTGACATCGTTTGATTTTATCGACGAAGTACTGCGAAAGCTGGCGCGCAAAGAAGTCTTTCCAAATTTAAAGCATATTGTGGTTGCGGGACATTCCGCGGGAGGGCAGTTCGTGAATCGCTACGAGATGGCCAACCAGGTCCACGATCAGCTCGGCGTGCCGGTGAGTTACATCGTGGCGAACCCTTCCAGTTACGCATATCCCGACAGCACCCGGCCCATGGCGGCCGATTGGCCGGTGCAGGCCGGCGCTCCCGGTTACGTGCCGGAACCGCCGGCCGGGCGGGGAGGACGCGGCGGCCGCGGCACGGAGGGCGAAAGCGCGGGTGGCGCTGTATTTCGCCCCTTTGGCGACGGGCGAAACTGCACTACCTATGATCAATGGCCCTACGGCTTTGAACATCGCAGCGGGTACGCCGCGCGGCTGAGTGACGACCAGTTGAAGAAGCAGATGGCTTCGCGCCCGACCACCTATATGCTGGGTGAGCTGGACATCCTGCCGCTCGGCGGATTCGATAGTTCCTGTCCGGCGATGGCCCAGGGACCGACGCGCCTGGCGCGCGGACTCGCGTTCAGCAAATTCGTGAACCAGAAGCTCGGAGCACACCAGGAAGCTGTCATCATTCCTGAGTGCGGCCATAATGCGAGGTGCATGTTTACCGATGAGAAGGCTTTGCCAATCGTGTTTCCGAAATAGGCGCGCGCCAGCGCCTCCGCTTTCGCCGCAAAGATTAACATGATCTTAATCCTATTGCCTGTCTAGCAGGCAAGCGCGCAGCGGCTCGTCGGAAAATCGAATTCCTATTTCATGCTAAACCTGCCGAGAACACATCCGTGGCAGCGCCGATTCACCCGATGTCCAAAGCCCGATAGGGAGCCCCAATAATGCCCCAAAACCAAACATTTAGTGCGCAAACCTAAAAGGGGTTTTGATGCCCGAATATCTTAATTAGGCCCTTCTTCGATCCTTCCTACTCCTACATGAACGTTCGCGCGAATGCTCAATTCACGGTGTCTTCCGGAGCTGTTGCGGTTTTGGGCCTGCGCTTTAACGGCACCGCTGTCACGTCGATACCGACTGCACAAGAGTGATCGCTCCATGGCCGAATGCGGAAGATTGGTCTTCCCGAGATGAAGGGCGGCGGGAGAGCTCAGCGCGGCCCGAACCATCCGGTAAATCCGGAAGCAGCTTTACGCCCGGGCAGAAGAAGCTTACGGACACAACCGTCTCGCAGAGTTCGGGCCGGTAATACTGGCAAGCCAAGGCCGCAACTGCGGCGCAACAGGACCGACGGTCCAGAGAAGGAAAGTCATGTTCCGGCGGTGGGGAGGGTCCGAGCCGTTCGTAATGCTGAGCCAGCGTGATCTTTGCGCGCTGCGGCCTCGTGGATAGTACCCGATTCGCGGTAAGCGACCAGAAAAGCCCACCGCCTGGTGATGCAAGGTTCTCGACGAACGCCCTTGAGTTTCGCGGTCGGCGGCAGGGGGTTGCTGTCCGTCTCGAAATAGCGAAGCGCCTCTTGAATCTGGCAGATCTCAAAATGGCACGCTGGGCGATTCTGCGAAACGATGCGTGGGATAGCCGGCTCGCGGATGCTGGCGGCTTTTCGGTCGGTCGCGGACAGCGGCGCGCTCGTCCTCGGTCCCCACTGCTGGCTGAGGTTCAGGGTAGCTGACCATTCGGGAGTTGGCCGGGTACAAGGGCGTTTCTTGTTCCTAATCCGTCCATTCGGGAGTCCGCCATAGAGGTCCGTTTTGAGGTCGGACGCTCTCAGCTCGGTCCGAGGGACGTCAGCCCTTTCCCCTTCTACCCTTCCGCTATGCCAGTAACGGCCCAACGACAGCAATTACCTTGCTGACAAACCCATAAGCCGCGGTGATGTCGGCAACAACCTTCTCCAGCAGGTTCAGGATGGCAACAAAGTCCGGGCCGGCTGATTGGCTCAGGCTCCAGTTCGCTCCAGCAAGCAGATCCGGCCAATTTGCCGCGACATCCGGGTTATTACCCGAGTACGGGAAATCGTCATCGGCAACGCCGACTCCGAAGCTATACTCATGAGCAAACGTGTAAACCCGGCCGGACCGGTCGCGTATACCGATCGCAATGTTGTATTTATAGGGAACGACCGTCGATTGGTGCATGTGTCCCGTGAATTGATAGTTGCCATTCGGGTACAGCTTGACGATTGCATTCCCGCCGATTGGGACTCCATTCGAGAACGTAATATCGGGGAAATTGAAGGTCAGCGGGATAGCAGTCAGTATTTGTTCCAGAGATGTCGGGGTCTGCACGCCGAACTGCTTTGCCAACGCTCTTGTGCTGATTGGCGGGTTAAGAGCCATGCTCTGGACGGAACTGCGAAAGCTGATAGGTCTGGTCATATAGAATCCGAATGCCGGCGGGATATTCCCTACTGCCGGACGACGAGAGCCGTGACAATGCTCTGGCCCGAAGTTACGGTTCCAAGCGCTTTTCCGATCACGGAGCCGAAAGCCCGTCGCGCGTCCGTGACTTTCATGGCATGTCCCGGCGTGGGCGACGAGGTCAACAGGTCGCCGGGTTCCACGGAGCCGTATTGTGCGTCCACTTTTACGCCGACTTTGCCGATCAGAGCGATCGGCGCACGACCCAGGGCTGGTCCCTGGCGGTCCAGGATAATCGCCGGCTTGAAGCCGCCGGCTCCCGACACGATTCCTACCACCTTCTTGCTGTACGCCTCTTCGGACGGCACAAGCGCGCCGGAAGGTCCTAAAGCCATCACGGTGCCTGGACTCGCATCCGCGCCCGTAACCTCGAATTCCTCCGCGCAATCGGCGTTCACAAGCAAAACATCGCCGGTAACCACGACATTCCCTTTGAAGAAACCGGCCGGCCCTTGGCCCCTGCTCTCGCCATAAACTCCGGCGCCGGTCCCATTGGCGTTGAGTGCGAATCCGGCGACACCCGCAGCAGTGGCCGAGCTGGTCTCGCCGTGCACCCCCTCGCCGCCCTGCGATATGCCGTAAAAGGCGGCGCCACCGGTCCCTTTGTTGATCGCGCCCACCGCCGCCGCGGTATTCGAGGTCGTCTCACCATGTACTCCCTCGTATCCCTGCGACGTCCCGAAGACTCCGGCACCGTTGCCCTTCGCAAGTCCAAAGACTCCAGGACCGTTACCCCGCTGTTCACCATAGACCGCCGCGATATTGCTTGCGGCGTTTAGCTCATAACCGGCGACAGCCGCAAAAGTGGTCGAGCTCGTCTCGCCGTGCACGCCCTCGCCGCCCTGTGATATGCCGTAAAACGCGGCTCCACCGGTCCCCTTGTTGATCGCGCCCACCGCCGCCGCGGTATTCGAGGTCGTCTCACCATGTACTCCCTCGTATCCCTGAGATGTCCCGAAGACTCCAGGACCCTTACCCCGCTGTTCGCCATAGACGGCCGCGATGTTGCTTGCGGCGTTTAGCTCAATACCGGCGATAGCGGCAAAGGCGGTTGAGTTGGTTTCGCCATGTATCGCCTCGCCATTTACAGATGTTCCCAAGACTCCGATTCCGTTGCCTCCTGCGGCCGCGGTGTTTCGGCCTGTAAGTCCGGCAGGATTCACGGCGGTCGAATCGCCTTCATAAGGTTGGCTCATGGGTTGTTGCTCCCTTTCTGGTATAAGCACGTGGTCAAGTAGGGTCGTGACTTAGCCCGCCCGATCTCCAACTGTTGCTTGGAACCTTCAGGGCCGTCCCCGGTCCCCTCGTGCCTTGAGTAAGCTTATGCGCGAATCCGCGTTCCAACAAGCTACCAATTTAAGTAGGTACCCACCGCGGCCGTTTTTGCATTACACTTCGGGCGAGAATCGTGTCCGTCATCCGCGTGGTCATTATCGAAGATCAGAAAGAGATGCGGGATGCCCTGGCGGCCCTGCTCCAGCGCAGTGACGGCGTCATTTGTTCTGACTGCTTTCACTCGATGGAGGAGGCGCTGAAGGGGATGAAGCCAGGCGCTGCCGATGTCGCATTGGTGGATATCGGCCTGCCCGGAATGTCGGGAATCGAGGGACTGCCTCTGCTCAAGCAGCGGTTCCCCGAACTTCAGGTTCTCATGCTCACGGTATACGGGGACGACGATCGGATATTCCGCGCCATGTGCGCCGGGGCCTGCGGCTATCTTCTCAAGAAGACTCCGCCGGCGCGGATTTTGGAGAGTATCCGGGAGGTGGCCTCGGGCGGAGCAGCGATGTCGCCCGAAGTGGCGCGGCGGGTGGTCGAACTGTTCCGTCAGTTTCGCCCTCCGGCACAGGACGCCTGCAATCTCACCACGCAGGAAATGCGGCTGCTGAAGCTGCTGGGGGAAGGGCATCATTATAAGACCGCCGCCGCCGAGATGGGGATCACCGTCCACACGGTGGGGTTCCACATGCGCCGCATTTATGACAAGCTTCAGGTGCATTCGAAGTCCGAGGCCGTGGCCAAGGCGTTCCGCGAAGGTCTGCTGCGGTAACCGGCGGCCGCCTGTGGTATACATACCCCCCAGGAGGGGCTTCGTGATGTGGTTGGCGGCGTTCCTCTTCCTGGTCCTTGCATGCCGCGCTGAGCAACTGCCGGTGCGCCGGTACACCACTTCGGACGGGCTGGCCGGCAACCGCATTGAATCGATCCTGGCCGACTCGCATGGCTTCCTCTGGTTCGGGACCGCCGATGGCGTGTCACGCTTCGATGGCTACCAGTTCACGAACTTTACCTCTACCGAAGGACTGCCAGGCAACAGCGTCAGCAAGATCATCGAGAGCCGCAGCGGGGCCTACTGGATCGCCACCAATCATGGCCCGTGCCGGTTCGATCCCCGGAAGCGCGAGCCGGGATCGCGCTTCACCGCCTTCGCTCTGCAGTCTCGCGCCAACACACTGCTGGAAGACCGCGATGGCGCCATCTGGTGCGGAACCTTTTCCGGCCTATACCGGCTATCGAAGGGGCAGGCAGCCTTTGAGCAAATCGATATCGGAATACCGCACGGCAGAAATGACAACGACACGATCGTCAGCGCACTGCTCGAAGACAGCCAGGGGACGCTTTGGGTGGGGACCGGCAACGCGCTCTACCGCCGCGCGGCCGGCGGCCGCACGCTCCGCTTCACCGAGCGAGATGGGCTGCCGGCCGATTTCGGATTCGTCCAGGCGCTGGTGGAGGACTACCAGGGCCGCATCTGGATCGCCACGCGCCATGGGATTGCCGTCACCGTTCAGCGCCCGCCGCTCGACCGGCTTGCGCTCGCCCACGTTTATGGCGATCCCCGCCACGACCGGGTTTCGGATTGGCTGTGGACCAATTCGCTATTCCAGGCCTCGGACGGAAAGCTCTGGGCCGGCGGCGGACCCATTGCTCTGTTCACTCCCGGCAACCTCTCTGGCGGAGCGCCGTTTCACTTCTATGGCGCCGCCCAGGGGCTGGCGGAAGGCGGCATCGGGGCCTTCGCCGAAGACCGCGCCGGCAATCTCTGGATCGGCACCGATGGCAACGGAGTGATGAAGATCGCACGCAACGGCTTCGTCCGTTTCGGCGAGCGCGATGGCTTGTCGCAGCCGCTCGACTCGATTTTCGAGAGCCGCCTGGGGGAATTATGTCTGGTGGCCGAGGAGGGCCAGAGGCGAATCTTGAAATGGTTCGACGGACGGCGGTTCATCCCGGTGCGCCCGGACTTTCCGGCCTCCCTGTATTTCGGTTGGGGTGCATCCCAAGTGGCCTTCCAGGATCGGACGGGCGAATGGTGGTTCGCCACCGGGCAGGGGGTGTACCGCTTCCCTCGCACGGCGAATGTGAGGGGATTGGACCGGCTTCGGCCCAAAGCGGTCTACACCGTTCGGGATGGTCTGGCCGGTGACAATGTATTTCGGATCTTCGAGGACTCGCGGGGAGATGTCTGGGCTGGAAGTGTCGGGGACGTCGCCGGCCTCGCCCGATGGGAGCGCGCCACCGGATCGTGGCGCAAGATAGCGGACCTTACCGATGCCCCTACCGCATTTGCGGAGGATCGCGAAGGCAACCTGTGGGTCGGCTGCTTCCGCGGCTGGGTGGGACGTGTTCGAGATGGAAAATGGAGTGTCATTCCGGGGTTCGGACCCGGGCTCAGCGGCACGGTTGGGTCCATTCACGTCGACCGAACCGGGCGTGTGTGGATCGGGACCAACGGGCCTGGACTCTTTCGCATCGATCAACCCGACCGGGCACAGCCCTCCGTGGTGCGATACACCACCCGCGAAGGACTCGCCGGCAATCGCATCGAGGCAATTCTCGAGGACCGGCACGGCCGCATCTGGGTCTCCACGGCGAGCGGGGTGGAAAGCCTCGATCTGTCCGGCGGAGCCATCCCTCGCATGCAGCACTATTCAACCGCGGACGGGCTTGCCGGCGGCGAGGGCATGTTTGCATTCTGCGACCGTTCCGGCGCGCTGTGGTTCTACATGCAGCGCGGCTTGTCTCGAATCGAGCCGGAGGCTCCGCGGACGAGCGCGCCTCCGCCGGTATTGGTCACGGGAGTCCGGGTGGCGGGCGCCGCGTGGCCGGTTTCGGACCTGGGGGAAACGGCGTTGCGGTTACCGGATCTGCGGCCCGGACAAAACCAGTTGCAGATTGAGTTTACCGGAATTCAGTTTGCCGCCGGCGAAACGCTGCGATACCAGTTCGGGATGGAGGGTGACGATCCGGAGTGGGGACCGCTCGCCGCCGGCCGCAGTGTGACCTATGCCGGATTGCGGCCGGGGCGATACCGCTTTCATGTGCGGGCCGTGAATTCGGCTGGCCGGGCGAGCGACCAAGCCGCGGTGGTCACCTTTGTGATTCTGCCGCCGTTCTGGCAGCGCTGGTGGTTCGTCCTGTTGCTTGCCGCCTCTGCTGTAAGCCTGTCTTATACCTTATACCGTTACCGGCTGAGTCAGATGCTCGAGTTGGAGCGCGTGCGAACCCGCATTGCCACGGACCTGCACGACGATATCGGAGCCAGTCTTTCGCAGATAGCCGTGCTCAGCGAAGTCGCTCGCATCGACTCCGACCGGGGAGCGCGGGTGCAGGAACCGCTTTCGCGCATTGCGGGTATCTCGCGCGAGCTGGTGGATTCGATAAGCGATATCGTGTGGGCGACCAGCCCTCAGCGCGACCGCTTCAGCGAACTCTCCAGCCGTATGCGCGAGTTCGCGGAAGACGTGCTGGTGCCGCGGAATATCGATTTTCGGCTGGAGGCCCCGGAATTCGGCGATCTGAAGCTGGGACCAGACATGCGCCGGCAGGTGTTTCTTATCTTCAAGGAATGTGTCCACAATATCGCCCGGCACTCGAACTGCACGGAAGCGTCGGCCGAACTCAGAATT
>Ga0126381_100004036_pt1 | contig 15938 bp, 13 predicted proteins | sample PanSoiMetPlot_28_FD_96465 | JGI IMG/M metagenome (GOLD analysis project Ga0126381, IMG submission 96465) | Tropical forest soil microbial communities from Panama - MetaG Plot_28 | ecosystem: Environmental > Terrestrial > Soil > Tropical forest > Bulk soil | place: Panama | collected 2016-02-17 | reverse complement strand
GCAGCGGTGGAATGGAGGCGCTGAAGATCGCGACAGGCCAGCAGGCGTGGTTCGCTCCGGTGAACGCGCAAGGAACGCGGGCGCAAAACAACGCTGCGGCGACGATGATTCCGGGAGTCGTGTTTGTCGCGGGTACAGACGGGAAACTCCACGCGCTTGCCACGAGCGATGGCAAGACTCTGTGGGAGTTTGAGACGAACAAGGAATTCGATACCGTGAACAAAGTCGCGGGCGCTCACGGTGGTGCGATTTCATCTGTGGGTCCGGTTATTGTCGGCGGCATGATGTACATCGGGTCGGGCTATGGTGTCGGCGGCGGGCCTTTCGGGAACGTGCTGCTGGCGTTTGGGACGGAGTAGCGGGACCGGGTTCCGTGCTCGACGCTTCTGGCAGCCGGAACTGAGTTCCGGCGCGGGTCTGGAGACCCGCCGTCCTACGATGCACTTTGATACGCTCAAAAAGACAACTTAACCGAGGAATGCTCGGGAAGGCGGTGAGAGTCCGCCACTGCCCCGCAACTGTAACCGGCATGCATTAAGGCTGGATCCGTCACTGCCTCTTTCTGAAGGCGGGAAGACGAATCCGATAAGAGCCGGGCCGGAAGTCAGGAGACCGGTTCCTTCGGCAATGTCCATACGTCTCGAGGGAGGACGTCTCTATGAACCTGCGACGCAGTTTCCTTTTTCTCACGGCGGGCGTGATTCTGTGGGGCGCGCCGCCGCAGCGGATCGTTTCTACCGCCCCTAGCATCACGGAGCTGCTTTATGCGCTCGGCCTCGGCGATCAAGTGGTGGGAGTCACACGCTACTGCCGTTATCCGCCCGAGGCTCAGCTAAAGCCGAAGATCGGCGATTACACTTCTCCAAATTTGGAATCGATCGCGTCACTCAAGCCTGACCTGGTGATTGTGCAGACCAACCCGGTGAGGCTCGCCGAACGGCTCACGGCGCTGAAGCTTCGAGTGCTGGAAATCAATCAGGAAAATATTGCGGCGCTGTACAAATCCATCGAGCAGGTAGGCGCGGCGACTGAAACTCAGGTTCGCGCGAATAAGATTGTTCGCGATATTCGTACACATCTGGATGGAGTTCGCGCACGGGCTGCGAAGCTGCCCCCCAAGAAGGCCATGTTTGTGGCGGGACGGACCCCGCAGCGGTTGGATGGCTTAATCGTGGCTGGGAAATCGTCGTATTTGACGGAAGTGATGGAACTCGCGGGCGGCGTGAATGTGTTTCGCGACGCTCGCGCGGCTTATCCCGCAGTATCGCTTGAAGAAGTGCTCGCTCGGAATCCGGACGTCATTATCGACATGGGTGAGATGTCGGATACGGTTGGCGTCACGGCGCAGCAGAAGCAGGCAGTGGTCGACTTGTGGAAGCGCGCGCCTTCGCTTGCGGCGGTGAAGAATCGGCAGGTATACGCGGTTGCTTCGGACATCTTTGTGGTTCCGGGACCGAGAGTCGTACAGGCTGCCGATCAGTTCTTTCAAATGTTGCATCCCGAGGCGAAGTGAGTTTTCGCGCAAAGACATTAGGTTTTGAATACGGCCTGAGTGATGTTTCGTTTGATCTTCCCAGTTTAGGCTTTGTGGCTGTGGCTGGCCCGAATGGGGCGGGGAAGTCGACTCTAGTCGGAATTCTGGCAGGATTGCGTGGACCTTACAGAGGGTCGTGTGTTTATCGCGATCGTGAGGTTGCGAGGTGGGCGCGGCGGGAATTTGCACGTGAAGTTGCGTTTCTCCCGCAGAGCTTGCGTCTGGAATTTCCGTTCAGCGCTGAAGAGGTCGCGTTCATGGGGCGTGCTCCTTATGCGCATGGCTGGTACGCGACCCAGGAAGATCGCGACGCGGTGGAGCGCGCGCTCAGACTGACGGACAGCTTGGAATTCCGCGCCCGCGACGTGCGGTCGCTCTCGGGCGGCGAACGGCAGCGTGTGATGCTCGCGTCGGCATTGGCCCAGGAACCGCAGGCGTTATTGCTGGATGAGCCGGCGACGTTTCTTGATTTGCGGCATCAGATCGGCATTTATAAGCTGCTTTCGGAACTCGGGCGCCGAATGCTGGTGGTTGCGGTGACGCACGATCTAAATCTGGCATTGAGATTTGCGACCCACGTTCTGGTTTTGGATCAAGGGAAGCTCGCGGCGGAGGGCGCCCCTTCGGAGGTGCTGACTCCTGCGCTGTTGGATCGCGTGTTTCAGGTCCGCGTACAGATGCACAGTTCGGGCGGCGGGCACAGGTGGATGACGCCCGATGTCTAAAATCGTCTGGTGCGCAGTGGTGCTGTTCATCGTGACGATCACAGCGCCGCTGATCGGCAGCGCTTCGATAAGTCTGCACTCGGCTTTCGCTGGCGTTTCGCCGGATCATGAAATCTTCTTCTACGCGAGGCTTCCTCGTGTGCTGCTGTCGTTGCTCGCGGGGGCGTCGCTCGCGGTAACGGGCGTAGTTTTTCAATCCATTTTGCGCGATCCGCTGGCCGAGCCTTATACGCTCGGCGTATCGAGCGGCGCATCAGTAGGCGCGGTGCTCGCGGTGTGCCTGGGATTTCGAGGTACAAGCGTCGCGGCCTTCTTCGGCGCAGTCGCGATTATGGCGATCGTGCTCGGGATGGCGACGGAAGGAAGACGCATGAGTTCCTTCACGCTGCTGCTCACGGGAGTGACGATGAACAGCCTATGCTTCGCCGTCATTTTGTTTTTGCACAGCATCGCGAGCTTCGCTCAATCCTTCGCGATTTCGCGATGGCTGATGGGTGGATTGGACGCCGTGGAGTACTCGACACTCGGTTGGTTCGCGATTGTCTCGTTGGCGATGTGTGCTCTTGCTATTTCCCAGGCTCCTTCCTGGAACTTGATTTCGATGGGTGAAGATTGGGCCAGCGCGCGTGGCGTCAATGCCGGCAGACTTACGGCGTTCGGTTTTCTGCTCGGATCGGTTCTAACAGCCGCTTCTACCTCGCTCTGCGGACCAATAGGGTTCGTCGGCCTGATCGTTCCGCACGCCCTGCGTTTGTGGTTCGGCGCGGATCACCGCGTATTGCTCCCTTGCTCGTTTCTGTTGGGCGCGGCGTTTTTGTGCGTGTGCGATACACTATCGCGTGTTGTGCTCGCGCCTGTGGAGATCCCTGTCGGAGTGGTGACCGCAATCTGCGGCGCTCCCTTCTTCCTCTGGTTGCTGCGGACCAGGCGGAGAAGCGCTTGGCAATAGTCGTTGCGCTCATCTTCGTTGCATGGGTGGGGTTGGCGCTGGTGGAGCAAAAGGCGCTCAAACTGCCTGCGATGGTTCACGTGATTGGCGCAGCGGTGGTTGCTCCGTTGTTCCTGCTGGTCGATCCCGTTCGGACGGCATTTGTCGTGACGGCAGCCTTGGCGGTGGGACGGGCGGCGATGATTTCGCTGCTGTGGGTGTCGCGGCCCGCGGCGGAGGGGATCGCGATCGGCAGGGCTTTGCGCACGAGCACAGTGATTGTAGCGCTTTTGGTTGGCGTGGGCGCTGCGCTGTTGTGTGGGATTCGATCGGCGATTTTGATTGTTTTGGCGGGATACATCGTGGTGAGGGGTGTGCGGGAATATTGGTACAAACGGCGTGGGGGGATTGATGGGTTGTCTTTGTCGATTACTTTGCGTATTTCGGAATTGGTAACCGTTTTGATTGGGGCATTCGTCGGGTGATGTGGGGCAGATTGGCAATCTGCGGCGGGTTGGCAACCCGCCTGCCTGTGATGTTCAAGACGCGTTGAGAGGCGGATTGCCAATCCGCCGCAGGATGCCATCCTGCACTACATGGCATCTGCTTACTGGACGGCGGCGACCAGGTTGCCGGTCAACCTGAGCACGCTCGCCCGCGCTAGCTCGGAGGCGTGTTGCGTGTCGTAGTAGGCTAGCCATTTTTCGTTCTCCGTCGCACGCGATGCTTCTACGGCTGCAAGCGGGGTGCGGCCCTCGTCGTACTGCGCCAAGTCGATCGACAATTGGTCCCGTGCGAGGTCCAGATCTGCGCGAGCTACTTCGCGGGCGGTGTCGGCGCGGCGCATCTCCTGGTAGGCGCGATGCAGGTCGCCCGTGATTCGGCTGCGGGTGCGCGCGACCTCTATCCTCAGCTTCGCGGCGTCGGCTTCGGCCTGGGACGCGTACGCGCCGTGGCTGCGTCCGGCCAACAGGGGGATTTCGAAGCTCGCGCCCAACTGCGCGTTGTTGCGCGTGAACTTCTGGAAGTAATCCTGATAGTTGTTGTATGTCCCAAACAGTGCGTACTGGGCGACCAAATTCACCTTCGGCAAACGCTGCGCCTGCCAGCTTTTAATTTCCAGAAGCTTTGCTTGCAGGTTTGACTGGAGCTTTTTCAGATCGAGACTCTCATCCAGAGCCCTTTCGACGGATGTTTCTTCCGAAGTCGGCGCTTGAAGCGCCGCGCGATCTTCTGTCGCGGGCTGCACTCGATCCTCGGCGGGATATCCGAGCGCGAGCGCCAGCGAAGACTCGGAGTCGATCAGGTTTCCATTCAGTGTTTCCGACCGAAGCCGCGCACGCAGCACGTTGACGTTCGCTTTCTTCGACTCGATTGGCAGCTCTCGTCCTTCTCCGACGCGGGTTTCAACCAAGCTTTTAACCCGGTCGAGATTCTCAAGCTCACGGTTCAACGCTGTAACGCTCCGTGTGGCCTGTTCCGCATCGAGGAATAACGTGATTACGCGGTATATGGCCTCCTGCTGTTTCAGGCCGATGTCGATCTCCGACGAACGCGACTGCTCGTTCGCAATCGCTACCTGGTAGCTTTGCGGGCGATCAAATAGAGACATTTGTGTTTTCGCCTGAAAGATGGACGGAGCATTTCCATCGATGGTGCCGGGAAACCCATACGTCCACGCAAGGCCGCTGCCAGCGAAAACTTTGGGCGTGAAGGGATCGTGCGCGATGGTGATCTGGTCGCGCGCTTTTTGCCGGTCCAGGCGGGCCATGACGACGTCCGGATTCTGCTCCATTGCGACGGCGACGGCTTGTTTCAAAGTCATGACATGGACTTCGCCGAATGCGCTCATGGAGGAAAGCAACGGCGCTACAAGCAAGACAGAAGCTCTCATGTGTTCAGTGTAGGGCGCCATTTCGTGCGTCCCAGATGCGGGAGATGTTAACCTAGTCTTTGCATCGAAACTATGCCCGCGCGGGTAAGCGAGACCTTCGTCCTGCGCACCTATCCCTTTAAGGAAGCGGATCTGATTGTGAGCTTTTTCACTCGCGACCAGGGAAAGCTGCGTGGCGTGGCTCGACGGGCACGAAAGCCAAAAAGCCCGTTCGGCGCAGGCCTGGAGCGGCTGTCCCAAGTCCGGATGTCGTACATCCAGCGCGAGAATGCGGAACTTTTGACGCTGACCGGTTGCGAGATCATCAATTCGCAGTTCGATCTCCAATCGGATTACGAGCGAGGATTAGCGCTCGATTATTTCACGGAGGTGACAGAACAGTTGTTGCCGGCGCACGAGCCGAACGAAAAGTTCTACCGCCTCCTCATTTCCGTCTTAGATTATTTGCGTAAAGGCGGGGCGGTTTGGGCGGCGATTCCTTATTTCAGCCTGTGGACCGTGCGCCTCACCGGGGTATTCCAGGAAATGCGCGTCAGCGATGAATCGGCCGAGATCGCGCAGGAGATGTTCGCGAAACCGATTTCCGCGCTTACGCCGCGTGAATGGTCGAAAGCCACCTGCAAAGACCTTCGCCGGTTGCTGATTCGCGCCATGGAGCAGCACGCCGAGCGCAGATTCTTAACTGTCCCGATGTTGGAGGCTCTGTAGTCCACAACTTTCATGGATTCCTTTCAAGACATAGTTTTCAAGCTCAAGAAGTACTGGTCAGACCGCGGCGCGATCATTCAGGAGCCTTATGACATCGAGGTGGGCGCGGGAACGATGTGTCCCGAGACGTTCTTGCGCGTGCTCGGGCCGAATCCATATAAGGTGGCGTATGTTCAGCCGAGCCGCCGTCCCGCCGACGGCCGCTACGGTGAAAATCCGAATCGGCTTTACAAGCATCAGCAATTACAGGTGATTCTCAAGCCGACTCCGGATGATGTGCTCGAACAGTATTTGGGGAGTCTGGAAGCCATCGGCATCGACCTCACCAAGCATGACTTGAAGTTCGAAGAAGATAACTGGGAGTCGCCGACGCTGGGAGCCTGGGGCGTGGGCTGGCAGGTGATGCTTGATGGGTTGGAGATCACGCAGTTCACCTATTTCCAACAATGCGGCGGCGTGGATCTCGATCTTGTGCCTGCGGAAATCACCTACGGGTTGGAGCGTTTGACCGCGTTTTTACAGGGCGTGGAGAGCGTGTTCGACATTCAGTGGGCTCCGGGGTTCACGTACAAGGACGTTCGTTTCGCCGACGAGTTGCAGATGTCGGTCTTTAATTTTGAAACTGCGAACGTGAATCGGCTGTGGCGATTGCTCGCCGAGCATGAAGCCGAATGCAAAGAATTGCACGCCGCTTACGCGAAGTACCCGGAAAAGAAACGCTTCCCCGTACTCGCGGCTTATGAGCAAGTGCTCAAGTGCTCGAATTTATTCAATCTGCTTGACGCGCGCGGGGCGATTTCCGTCACGGAACGCGTCGGCGTAATTAAGCGCGTGCGCGACCTGGCTGTGGGCACGGCGAAGATCTGGATGGATCAGCAGTACTCTGCGGAGTCCGGCGTCGCGGAGGTCGCATGAGCCTCGACTTCCTCTTAGAGATCGGCACTGAAGAAATTCCGCACTGGATGATTCCGGGCGCCAAAGAACAGCTTGCGAAGCTCGATCTGTTCGGCGCGTCACCCTTGGTGGATGCTACGCCTCGGCGGCTGGTGGTTCGAGGCTCGAACCTGCCGGAACGCACTCCGGACACGCAGCAGATCATCAAAGGGCCTCCAGTCGCTGGTGGCGACAAAGCGCGCGAAGGCTTCGCCAAAAAGAACGGCGTCGCGCTGGATCATGTGGTCAAAGACGAAACCGGCAAATACTGGGTGTTGGCAAAGCACACGCCTGGCCGCATGGTTTCCGACATTCTGGCTGAAACGCTGCCCGGATTCATTCTAGGCATTCAGTGGCCGAAAGCGATGTATTGGGCTGGCGGGAAAACCGGGCCGCGGTTCATTCGTCCCATTCGCTGGCTCGTGGCGCTGTTGGGCGGACAGGTGATTCCGTTTGAGGTCGCGCGTGTGCAGTCCGGCAATCTTACGCGCGGACATCGAAAGCTAGGCAAGGCGTCAATTCCCGTCACGATTGAGAACTACGAAGGAGATCTCAAACAGAACTTCGTCATTCTTTCGAGCGATGATCGGCGCGAGAAGATCGTAAAGGAAGTGGAAGCGCTCGGCGCCAAGCACGACGATGATCTGGTCGAGACGCTGACCTACATCACCGAATTCCCTGCGGCAATTCGCGGCGATTTTGATCCGTCTTATTTGAAGCTCCCCGCGGAAGTGTTGATTACCGTGATGCGGCATCACCAGAAGTACTTTGCCGTGGAGTCCGCGCCCGGAGTGCTCGCCAATCATTTCGTGGCGGTTATGAACATTCCTTCCGATCCAGATGGGCTGGTGAAGAAGGGTAATGAGCGCGTGTTGCGCGCACGCTTCAATGATGCCCGGTTCTTCTGGGACGTCGATCAGCATAAGACTCTCGCAGATCGCGTCGAAGATCTGAAGGCGGTTACGTTCCAAGCCAAGCTCGGTTCGTATTACGAGAAGACGCAGCGTGTGGTTCAGCTTGTGAAGGATCTCGGCGGCGACGAACATGCTCAACGCGCCGCGCTGCTCGCCAAGTGCGATCTTACGTGCGAGATGGTGAAGGAGTTCACCGACCTTCAGGGTGTTGTCGGCGGGCTGTACGCGAAGGCTCAAGGCGAGGGCGAAGCAGTCGCCGCGGCGATTTACGAACATTACAAGCCGCTTAGCATGGAAGACTCGATCCCTTCGACGCCGAGCGGGCAAATTGTCGCGCTGGCAGATAAGCTCGATACGCTGCGGGGGTGCTTTGCGATCGGGCTGATTCCGAGCGGTTCGAAAGATCCGTTTGCGCTACGCCGCGCGGCTCAAGGCGTCATCAAGATTCTGGCCGAAGCCGGCCTTGGCTACAAGCTCGATCAACTGGCGTCGGGAGAATTGCTCGAATTCCTGAAGGATCGCATTCAGTACTACTTCCGCGAAATTCAGCACTTCAAGTACGACGAGATTAACGCTGTGCTCGCTTCGGGCGTGACGACCGTGCCCGACATTGAAGCTCGGCTCACTGCTGTACAAGCTGTGCGGCCGACGGAAGATTTCGAACCTCTGGCCGCGAGCTTCAAGCGTATCCGCAACATCCTGAAACAGGCAAACTTTACGGCATCCGATGGCCTCGATCCGAAATTGCTGGAAGCAGGACCGGAGCAGGAACTCCACCAGGCGTTCGAATCCGTGCGCGCGCAAATCAAAGGCGCGAGTTATGAAGACGCGCTTTCCAGGGTCGCCTCTCTAAGGCCGCAAGTGGACCTTTTCTTCGACAAAGTTTTAGTAAACGCAAAGGACCCGAGCGTCCGCGCGAACCGGCTCACCCTGCTCAGTGGGCTTTTGACGGAATTCTCGACGATCGCCGACTTTTCGGAGATCGTGACAACGAAGGAAGACGCGCACAACGCATAAACCGCTGTGCGCTTGGAGACAAACATCATGAAAAACTACGTTTACAGCTTTGGCGGCGGAACAGCCGACGGTGACGGAAAGATGAAGGAAGTGCTCGGCGGCAAAGGCGCCGGGCTCGCGGAGATGAGCAAGGCCGGAGTGCCTGTGCCTCCCGGCTTCACCATCTCCACCGAAGTCTGCAACATTTATTTCGAAAACAACAACAGCGTTCCGGAAGAGATTAACCAACAGGTGCTGAAGGCGCTCACGAAGCTTGAAGGGCAGATCGGCAAGGCGCTCGGCGACCCGCACAACCCCCTGCTAGTCAGCGTTCGCTCCGGCGCGAAGTTCTCCATGCCGGGCATGATGAACACAATTTTGAACCTCGGCTTGAATGACGAGACTACGGAAGGCCTGGCGAAGCTCACCGGCAACGCGCGCTTCGCGTACGATTCCTACCGCCGCTTCATTCAGATGTTCGGCGAAGTGGCGCTGAATATCGACATGGAAAAGTTCGACCACGTCTTCGACTCGCGCAAGCACAAGGCCAAAGTGACGCTCGATACGGAGCTTACAGATGGCGATCTCCAGGCGATCATTGCGGAGTACAAGAAGCTCGTTCAGAAGGAAACGAAGAAGCCCTTCCCGCAGGACGCGCACGAACAGCTTGCGATGGCTCGCGATGCCGTGTTCCGTTCGTGGTGGAACGCGAAGGCCGTTTACTACCGCAAGATGGAAAAGATTCCAGACGAAATCGGCACCGCTGCCAACGTGCAGGCGATGGTGTTCGGCAACCTGGGCGATAGCTCGGCTACGGGCGTGGGATTCACTCGCGATCCAGCGACCGGCGAAAAGGTGTTCTACGGCGAGTTCCTTGTTAACGCGCAAGGCGAGGACGTGGTGGCCGGCATCCGCACTCCGGAACCCATTTCGGATCTCGAACGCATCATGCCCGCCGCTTATCGCCAGCTCCGCTCCATCACGGAGAACCTCGAGAAGCATTACCGCGACATGCAGGACTTCGAGTTCACTATTGAAGACGGCAAGCTCTACATGCTCCAGACGCGCAACGGCAAACGCACGGGCCCGGCGGCGGTTCGAGTCGCGGTGGAAATGGTGGAAGAAGGATTGATCGACAAGAAAGAAGCCGTGCTGCGCGTGCAGCCGCAACAGCTAGATCAGTTGTTGCACCCGGTATTCGATAATCCGTCACTCAAGCAGCTCACGCTGATCACGACAGGCATTGCGGCATCTCCGGGCGCCGCTGTTGGACGCGCGGCCTTCACCGCGGACGAAGCGGTGGAGATGGGGAAGAGCGGTCCCGTCATTCTTGTGCGCAAAGAGACCACCCCCGATGACATCCACGGAATGGATGTCTCGAAGGGCATTTTGACTGCGGTCGGCGGCAAGTCGAGCCATGCGGCTGTAGTGGCGCGCGGCATGGGTCGTCCGTGTATCGTCGGCGCAAGTTCGATCACCATTAGCGGCGCCCAGTTCACCGCAAACGTGAAAGGCAAGCCCGTTGTGGTGAAGCAGGGCGATTGGATTTCAATCGACGGCACGACTGCCAACGTTTATCTCGGCAAGGCCGTCACCAATGAACCTGATCCCAATTCGTCGTACTTCGGCAAGCTGATGGGCTGGGCGGACCAGTTCCGAGGCAGCTTCGGGGTGCGTGCGAACGCGGACATTCCGCGCGATGCGAAGACCGCGAAAATCTTCGGCGCGGAAGGCATCGGCCTGTGCCGAACGGAGCACATGTTCTTTGCGGAAGATCGCATTCCGCATATGCAGGCGATGATTCTAGCGCGTGACGTAAAGACTCGGACGACGGCTCTCAAGAAACTGCTGCCCATGCAGCGCAAGGATTTCGCGGGCCTGTTCACGGCAATGGACGGATACCCCGTCGTTATCCGCACGCTCGATCCGCCGCTGCATGAGTTCCTCCCGAAGCGCGAAGACCTGATGGTCGATCTCGCCCGTCTTCCTTACCTGAAGACCGCGAAAGAGAAGAAGGAAGTCGCGGAGAAATACAACATGAGCGTCGGCGACCTGAAGAAGGGTTTGCCCGATCTTCTGCATCGTGTGGAAGAACTGCACGAGTTCAATCCTATGCTCGGCCATCGCGGCTGCCGTCTGGGCATCACGTATCCCGAGATCACCGAAATGCAAGCTCGCGCGATCTTCGAAGCCGCTGTACAAGTGGCGAAGAAGGGCGTGAAGGTGATCCCAGAAGTCATGATTCCGCTAGTGGGCAGCGAGAAGGAGCTTCAGAACCAGAAGGACATCGTCGTGCGCGTCGCGAAGGAAGTGCTGGAAGGCGCGGACATGGCCGACTTGCATTACATGGTCGGCACCATGATCGAAATCCCGCGCGCTGCGATCACCGCCGACGAAATCGCCAAGGAAGCGGAATTCTTCAGCTTCGGTACGAACGATCTGACGCAGACGACGATGGGCCTTTCGCGCGACGACTACACGAAGTTCTCGCGCGAGTATGAAAACGTGAAGGTCTTCAAGGCCGATCCGTTCGCGTCGATCGACCAGGAAGGCGTGGGCAAGGTGATCGATATGGCGATCAAGCTCGGACGCAACACCCGGCCGGACATCGAAATCGGGATCTGCGGCGAGCATGGCGGCGATCCGGCCTCGGTGGAGTTCTGCTATCGCGTCGGTATGGATTACGTATCGTGCTCTCCGTACCGTGTGCCGATCGCCCGTCTGGCCGCGGCGCAAGCCGCGATCTCAGGCGGCGATAAGTCGGAAACGATGCGGACTGCTTAAGTATAATTTCCGCCGGATAAGTGCGGGGGGAAAATGTCCAAACGGCTTGAATTTAGGCCGTTTGGACAAAGTCGGGTTTTTTAAGGAGCAAGCTTTGGACTGAGGTGGGTCCCAAAAGCCTTTCGTCAAGACACGCTGAAAAATCCCCAGGAGTTTTTCATCACCGTCTTCCTTGTGATCTCAACGTCTCTTGACAACCGGCTGCCGATTAAGCTCGCCCGTCTCGAGAAATGCGGCAACCTCTTCGAGCCACACCTTCTGCGCCTCCACCATCAACAAGCCTCTGCGGAGCGCCAGAAACAGAGCGTGATCGTACCCGCCATTGAGCTGCTGCGTCACGCACTCTCTATTCATCGCCTGAAGCTGTTGCAGATACACCTGAGTTCCTTCCTGAACTCGAGCGATCTCGCGCTTCAGCCCAGATTCATTCACCAATAAGCCCGCGAGCAGTTTCACCAGCAAATCGTACTGCGGCCGAGGAATCTCTGTCGGCGTGTCCACCCATTTGCGAAGCAAAGCACGGCCTGACTTCGTCAGCGAATATAGCTTCTTTTCGGGTTTTCCGGATTGCGGCACGGACCGAAACACCACCAGCCCTTGAGAGTTCAACCTCGCCAGTTCCCGATAAATCTGCTGGTGCGACGCTCGCCAGAAATGCGATAACACCTGATCGAAATTCCGCGCGATCTCATAACCTGTCATAGGACGGTGCGCGAGCACCGTTAAAACAACCTCACCGAGCATATGCACATAGTTGCATAGCGGTTGGCGGATCGGATACACTATGCATCATGTTGCATATCCGGCTCCTGCTTGCTTTCTCGGCCGTGGCTCTGGCCCAAGCCCCAAAAGGCGCGGCCCCGCAACCACAGCCCGCGTTCAATTTCATGGGACCGTGCTCCACTCTCGAATGCGAAGTCGAATATGACTGGTTGCGAAACAACGTGATGTTTTATGGCCTTGCGCGAGCGATGCCCGACGATAAATACGGCTTAAAGCCTACAGCAGAGCAGCAAACGTTCGGCGAGCGAGTCTTGCACGTGGCTCAAATCAATCTGAGCATCCTGGAGACTCTCGGCGCCAAGACCAAGGCTCCAACCATCGACCAGAAAGCTACATCCAAAACATCGACTATGGACGCCGTTCAAAAGGTGGGCGATTACGGCGTCGCCGTCATCAAGGAATTCGGGGATCAAGGCCTGACGGTGCGTGTCGCTTCGCCGCCCTTTATGGGGCCGATGTCCACACGCCAGCGGCTGTTGTACTTTCTAATGACGCATAGCCAGGACACGTATGGGCAGTTGGTCGTCTATTTGCGATTGAACGGAATCGTGCCGCCGGTAAGCCGGCAGCCCTAGCGGCGTGCGCGCCACCAACGGACAAGCGCGTGCACCATTACCCGGCGCGCCTGCCGCCGAATACTACTGCGTCCGGGAATAACTTCTGTTTGCCGATTCTCTTGCCGCCAATGTTATCGACGAACTCGAATTGGCCTTGCCGCAAGTCGAGGACTGAGACGTCTGCGACGGCGCCGGTCCGCAACGTGCCGAAGGCCTTGTACTCCGGAATTGCCTTGGCTGAGTTCATGGTCGTACGGGCGATCACCTGATCCAGAGACATCCCGAGCAGCAGAAACTTCGACATCACATTCGGCAGGTCAAAAACCTGCTCCGTGCGGCTCGTGCCATTGACGTCGGTAGAAATTGTGTCGGGAAGAAAGTCCTGCGCCATGGCGCGTTCTGCGATTTCCCACGTAATATGCGCGAGGCGGCCGTTGCCGACATCGAACAGCACGCCCCGGCGCCGGGCCTCGCGGACTTCGGGAAGGATTCGCCCGCTGTCATCCATGATTCCGTGAGGCGGAGGCGCATACAGATGCGTCACGATATCCCCCGCGCGCAGAAGTTGGAGCAGATCCTTGAGCGGCGCTACCGTCTGCCCCATGTGGATCATGATGGGAATCTTCATTGGATCGGCGACCAGGCGGGCGCGGCGCAGAGCTTCCGCATCGTGATTTCCGGCGACATTTTCGGATAGCCGGGCCTTGATTCCCACAATCTGATCCCGATGTTTCTCAACGGCCTTGCGGCACGCCTGAACGTCCGCGGCGTCGATGCTCAACAGTTCGCCCATGCCGCCAGGATTAATGCCAAGATGCGCGATATTGATCAGCACGCGGCACCGGTTGGGCGCAGCGGCGGCAATACTCAAACTCTCATTGATGTTGTCCGCGCCGCGAGAACCGCCGTCGATAACCGACGTGACTCCATCCATAAGCGAACGTCCCGGTGGAGATTCCTTATCGACGATATGCAGATGAATATCGATTAGCCCGGGAGTTACGATCTTTCCGCGAGCATCAATGATTTGCGCGCCTTTGGCGTCGACGATTTCCGCGCCTTTGGCGTCGACGCTTTCCCTGATGCCCGCGATCTTGCCGCCGCGAATGAGGACGTCCGCGACCTTGTCGATTCGCTGCGAGGGATCGATTACACGTCCGCCTTTAATGACGAGTTCGCCCGAGGCCGCTCCGGCTATCGAAGGGAGAACGAAGGAAGCCGCGCCCGCCTGAAGAAATTTACGCCGATTCATTTCTCTGCACTTTATCATGCAGAGGCTGACACGGGGCTAACTAGGAGGCGGGAGTCTTCGCAAGCTGCTGTTTCGCCCAGGCTCGCGAGGGGTTGAGTTCCACGGACTTCTGCAACGCCTTCCGCGCCTCCACGTTGCGGTTCGCTTTGCGCAGTGCGATACCAAGCCAAAGCTGAGCTTCCGCGGATTTCGGGTCGAGTTCCGCCGCCTTTTGGAAATCCTTGATCGCGAGTTCTACTCCGCCGCCGAGCCCCGAAGGCAGATAGTAGTTTCCTACCCCGCGGCTCACATAGTTCATCGAAGATTTGGGATCGAGTTGGACGGCCTTTGCAACTTCGTCCTGTGCGCACTTTCCCCACTTAAGTCCTGCGAGAACGTTCGCCGGAATCACCTGCCCGCAGAGAGTACCAAGAAGGCGATGGTATTCCGCGCTCTCCGGCTTGAGTGCTACTGCCTTCTCGGCAACCTTGATGCCGGTTTCCGCAGCCGCGCGAGCCTGGTTCTTATCGCCAACTTCGATTGCGACTTCCGCTAAATACGATTGTGCAAGCGCAGACTGGTACTGCGCTTCTGCGCTTTGCGGCTGCTTTTCGGCCGCCGCTCTCGATTGGTTCGCGAATTGATCGAGCCGTCCCCGATCCTGCGCGTCGCGCGCGGAATCCAAGTCACTGGCGGTTAACCATAACGGACAGAGCAGCACCGTCGCCACACCCGCTGCCCATACGCTCCTCGGCGTCATCTTTTCTTATGATGTTCGCATCGCCGGGAACGTTGCAAATATCCGTTCCTAACCGGAAAGATACCCGGCGGTGCTGGCGAACTTTGGCGAAGGAGGAAACGCCCGGAACCACAATCGACGGCCCCTATAAGTTGCCGTATGCCGTGCAATGGTACTGTAACCTCATAAGGAGCTCGCTCCTCTAAAGAGCTCAATTTTGTTGAGAGGCGCCATGCGATTACCTACGATTCTGCCCCTATTTCTTCTCGCCGCGATCCCCGCCATTTCTCAAACTCTGCCGCAGGGAGTCGCACAAAAAGCGACCCTCGGAGGAATTACGGAATACGATTACCCCAACGGCCTCCGCGTCCTTCTCTTCCCCGATGCGTCCAGCCCTAAGGTCACGGTGAACATGACCTATCTAGTGGGCTCGCGTTTTGAAGGTTACGGTGAGACTGGCATGGCGCATCTGCTTGAGCACATGAATTTCATCCTCACCAAGGATGGCCGCAATGTGAAGAAGGAGTTAACGGATCACGGCGCAAATTGGAATGGCAGCACAGATTATGACCGCACCAACTATTTTGAAACTTTCACCGCCAGCGATGAAAACCTGAAGTGGGCTTTGGGTCTGGAAGCCGAACGCATGGTGAATATGCGGATTGAAAAGCAGCTGCTGGATACGGAAATGACCGTAGTTCGCAATGAGTTCGAGCGCGGAGAAAACAGCCCGACGCGCATTCTGGAAGAGCGAGTGATGGCGACGGCGTACCTCTGGCACAACTACGGTAAAAGCGTGATCGGCTCGCGTGTTGATATCGAGAAAGTTCCTATCGACCGGCTTGAGGCGTTTTACAAGAAGTATTACCAGCCCGACAACGCGGTGCTGGTGATTGCGGGGCAGTTTGACCCTTCAAAGGCGCTAGCCTACGTTGCCCAGACTTGCGGAGCGATTCCGCGCCCAACGCGCAAGCTCGACGAAACTTACACGGTGGAGCCGCCGCAAGACGGCGAACGCTATGTGGAGTTGCGCCGCGTAGGAGACAATCCGTCAATCATGATCGCGTGGCATGCTCCGGCATTGTCGAATCCGGATTCGGCCGCGCTTGAAGTGATGGCCGGCATTCTGGCGGGTGGACGCGGCGGCAACGGCCGGCTCTACAAAGCTCTGGTCGACAACAAGAAGGCCATTTCCGTCGGCATGGACTATCT
>Ga0126381_100004035_pt1 | contig 15939 bp, 10 predicted proteins | sample PanSoiMetPlot_28_FD_96465 | JGI IMG/M metagenome (GOLD analysis project Ga0126381, IMG submission 96465) | Tropical forest soil microbial communities from Panama - MetaG Plot_28 | ecosystem: Environmental > Terrestrial > Soil > Tropical forest > Bulk soil | place: Panama | collected 2016-02-17 | reverse complement strand
ATGAGTGGAGAAAACTAATGGATTAAGGGAACATGAGCCAGGCACGTGCGAGTGAAGGCCAATGCGGTGGCTTCCCGGCGTGCGGGCCAGGAGGGGGACCCGAATGCTGATCGCGATTCTTAACCAGTCCAGCCTGGTGTCCGACGCGGACGCCGCGACCATGACGCAGGCCGTCGCGGCCCAGGTCCGACTGGACGCTGCGCCGTTGTGGGACCGGATACCGGCGGCGGTGGTGTTCTACACCGACCCGGCTGCCGTGCCGGTGATGGCGCACGGCATAACGATTGTGGACACCATCCAGGATCAGCCGCACGGCGTGGACGGCTTTCACACCGAAGCCCAGGGCGGGAAGCTGTGGGGGGTGGTGGCGGCCAAGCCGGAGCTTGACAACCGCGGGCAGGTAACCACCGGCGACTGGAGCGTTTCCAGCGTGCTGTCCCATGAGGTGCTGGAGATGTTCGTTGACCCGAACTGCAACCTGTGGGCCAGCGACGGCAAGGGGACGGCCTACAGCTTCGAGGTGTGCGACCCGGTCGAGGCCCCCACTTACACCGTCAACGGGGTATCGGTATGCAACTTCGTGACCCCGGCCTGGTTCGACCCGCTGGCCCCGGCGACGGCCCAGTTCGACAAGCTTGGCCAGCTCACCGCGCCACTGAGCATGCTCAGGAGCGGCTATGTGGTGTATGAATCCGCGGGCCAGGAGCATCAGGAGTTCGGCGAAGACTTCCCGGAATGGCGCAAGCAGATGAAGGCGGGGCCGGTGGCTCGCGCGAGGCGGCGGCTGAATCAGGCCTCTTACCGGACGGCGATCACGGACTCCTACCGGACGGTGCCGACCGACTCCTACCGGACGGTGCCGACCGCCTCCTACCGGACGGCTCCCACCGACTCCTAGAGAACGGTGCCCGCCCCGTAGACGGCGGGCGCCCCGTCTACGCCGGTACGCCTGGTTGGGCGGGTATCAACTCGGCCCGGTCGAGCAAGGGCTGGCAGCGCAGCCGGCGGGCGATCTCGCGGGCCTCATCGGCCGCTGCCGCGGCGGCCTCGGCGTCTCCCCAGCGGCTGAGGCGCTGGGCATGGTCTAGCAGACCGTGGGCGAGGTGGTAGGGGGTGCTGTCCTCACGCAAGCTCGCGATCGCCGCTGCGAAAGATGCCGTGACATCGGCGCCGTGATAGTCGGCGAGGTGGGCACGCGCCAGGTCACGCTCGGCCCGCAGCATGGGGGCCAGGTGGCCGGGCTGGCAGGAGTCGAGCAGGCCGAGCAGTTCGGCGATGGCGGTGAGATCACCCAGGTCGTGAGCGGCCCGGGTGGCCACCGGCCACGCCCAGCACAGACATTCGTGGCTTATCCCGAGCGCGTCAACGTGGGCGAGCGCATCGCGGGCGTGGCGCAGCGCGTTGCCTGGCTCATGGCGGGCGGTGGCGGTGAAGGCTTTCGCCACGCTGATCTTCGCCTGGTCCTGGGGATCTTCGCTGGCCAGCAGGTCCCGCAGGCCCCCCAGCATGGTCTCGGCCGTGTCGGCATCGCCGCGCAATGCGGCCAGCCAGCTCAGATAGCAGGGGAGGTAGTCGATACCGGCCAGCCCACCGGAATCCACGGCCTCGGTGAGCTCCTGCTCGGCGGCGTCCCACTCGCCGAGCAGCAGCAGTAGATGGGCCAGGTTGGTGATCGCAAACGTGAGGTAGTCGCGGGCGCCGGCCCGGCGGAGATGCTCGGCGGAGGTACGGGCGGCGTCCGCCGCAGCTGCCGGATCGGTGACCGACAGCGCCTCAGACAGGTTAAGCAGCACCACTCCGAGGCCCAGGCTGTCGTCAGCTTGTTCGGCCAGCCGGGCGGCTTCGCGGAAGTAGGCAACGGCCTGGGGGTAGCGGCCGGCCATGCCGTGGTAGACCCCGCGGGTGGTGAGGAGGCCGCTGAGCTGGCCCGCGCCGGTGCCGAGGGCCTGGCCGAGGGCGAGCGCCTCACTGGTGAGCCTGTCCGCGTCGGATGAGCCGGCGTACATCTCCAGCGCCGCAAGTTCCTCGAGGGCGCGGACGGTGTCGGCGTCGGGCTCGGCCCGCAGCACCTCCACGGCGGCGGTGAGCCTTTCCCGCGCGTCGGCGTGATGGCCCCACTTGCGCAGCGCTCGGCCGGCGATGGCCTGTACGCGGGCCGCCGCCCGGGATTCGCTGCCCTGAAGAAAGCAACTGCGGGCGCGGTCGGCGTGCTGGACGGCCGCCGCGAAGTCGGCGCTGGCGATGGCGGCGACTGCGGCATGTTCCCACAAGGCGGCGGCTGCTACCTGTTCGTCGGCCGTACCGGCCGTGGTGAGCTCGGCGGCCGCGATGTAGCTGCCGACGGCCAGATCGGGAGCGCCGGTGCGGCCGGCGCGCTCGGCCGCGCGGATAAGCGCCGCGACCGCCTGCCCGCGGATCTCCCCGGCATCGGGGTCCTCAGGGACCGCCGCTAGAGCGTCGAGGTAATGGCGGGCGATGACGTCGGCGACCTCCTCGCCGTCGCCGGGGAACGCGGTGCGCAGGTGGGCGGCGACCTTGAGGTGCCGGGCCTTGCGGTCGCGGCGGGACAGGGTGTCGTAGGCGACCTGGCGCAGCATGTGCTGGGCAAAGCCGTAGCTGCCCTTCTCGGGGGAAAGCGGGTCGGCGGACACGGTCAGCACTTCCCGGCGCACCAACTCAGCCAGGGCGGACCGCACGGTCGGTTCGTCCTGGCCGGACACGGCGATCAGGGCTTCGGCGGGGAAGGTGGTGCCCAGTACCGCAGCGTCGCTCACCAGCCGCCGCGCGGCCGGGGCGAGGGCGTCGAGGCGGGCGGCCAGCAGGGCGTGCAGGCTGTCGGGGACCGCGAGCTGACCGATGTCACCGACCAGCCGGTAGACGCCCTCGACGGGCTGGACGATGTCGCGGTCGATCAGCGAGCGCACGGTCTCCACCGCGAACAGCGGAATCCCCTGCGCCTGGGCGATGATCTTCGCCCGCGCCTCCGGCGGCATGCCGGGCACCAGCGCGTCCACCAGCTCATCCATCGACGCCGCGTCCAGCGGGTCGAGCGTCAAGGTGATCCGGTTGCGCCCGGTGCCGAACCCGTTCCGGGCCTGGGCCAGGTCCGGGCGGGCGAACACCAGCACGTAAAGGGGCAGCTCCCGGACCCAGTCGATCAGGTAATCCAGGAAGTCCAGCAGGCCCGCGTCGGCGTACTGGGCATCCTCGACCAGCAGCGCCACCGGGCCCGCCGCCGCCAGCCGCTCGAAAAACAGCCGCCACCCGGCGAACAGCTCCTCGCGGGCCAGCGGCTCCCCGCCGTCGTCGGCGACGGCGACGCCGAGCAGCCGCCCCAGCCGCGCTCCCACGTAGGCCCGCTCGCCGGGATCGGGGATGTACCGGCCCAGGCCCTCGGCTAGCTTGCCCGCGGCCACGTCTACCGGATCTTCCTCGGCGATCCCCAGCCGCTGGCGCACGATCTCGGCCAGCGCCCAGAACGCCACCCCGTCGCCGTACGACAGGCACCGGCCCCGGTGCCACCACACCTGCCCGGCCAGCCCGTCGACATACTTGTCGAACTCCCAGCCCAGCCGGGACTTGCCTACCCCGGCGGGCCCGGCCACCAGCACCAGCCGCGGCACCCGCCGCTCCGCCGCGGCGTGGAACAGCTCCTTGACCGTGCGCAGCTCGGCGTCCCGCCCGGTCAGCGGGGCCTCCAGCCCATCCAGGCGCTTCAGCCCGCCGACCCCAGACAAAATCCAGGTCGCCCGCCACAGGTGCTGCGGCTCGCTCTTGCCCTTGAGGGCGTGCTCCCCCGCGTCGGCGAACCCCACCCCGCGTTCGGCCAGGCGCTTGGTCGCCCCGTCCACCAGCACCGATCCGGGCTCGGCCGCGGTCTGCACCCGGGCGGCGGTGTTGACGGTGTCTCCGGCCATCCCCTCCCCGTCGGCACCGACCGTGACCGCGACCTCGCCGGTCACCACCCCGCACCGCGCCGCCAGCCCCGCCACCCCCGCTTCGGCGCCCAGCTCGGCCACCGCGGCCACCAGGTCCAGCCCGGCGCGCACCGCCCGCTCCGCGTCGCCCTCAGCGGCCACCGGCGCGCCCCACACCGCCATCACCGCGTCCCCGATGAACTTCTCCACGATCCCGCCGTACCGGCCGATCACGGTGCGCGCCATGACGAAGTACTCGCTCAGCAGTTCCCGCACCGCCTCCGGGTCGCGCGACTCGGCCAGCGGCGTGAACCCCACCAGGTCACAGAACAGCACCGAGCACACCCGCCGCTCCGCCACCGGTCCCCCGCCCGGCCCCGCCGCCGGCGCGGCCGGCGACGATGCGGCGGCCCCCGGCCATCCGGAGGCTGCCCCCGCCACCGCGTGCCCGCACGACGGGCAGAACCGGTCGCCCGGCGGGACCGGCTCACCACATGACGGGCACCCCCTCAGGGGAGCACCGCAACCGCCGCAGAACCGGTCGCCTTCCCCCCGGGACGCACCGCACCGCGGACACGTCACCACGAGCCATTTATACCTCCTGGTCAGAGGCGTCGCATACGGCCTGCCTCGGGAGCTACCTCCGCGAGGAAGTCGCGGACGACGCGCCGGAACAGCTCAGGCTCGTCGCTGGGCGGTGAGTGGCCCGACTTCTCGAAGATCACCAACTGTGAGTCCGGGATGAGTGCCGCGATGGTCTCCGACATCGCCACCGGCGTCACCCAGTCATGCCGGCCGACGGTGATCAGAGTGGGACAGCGCACGCCGGGCAGGGCCGGCTTGACGTCGTAGGTCGACCGGTTTCGCTGGAAGCACCAGTTGTGGGTCTCGTACCTGTAGCTCCCGTTCTCTACTCTCGCGGCCGCCCGCTCCCGGTCGTCCTCGTACGAATACAGCGGAGCGATCTCGGCCCAGCACGCCTTGAGATCGGCATCATCGCGGATGTGACCGGTCCAGTAGCGCTCGAAGTTGTCCCAGTTGATGTTCACGCGCGTCTGCTTGCGCGCGTTCTCGAACACCACCTCCAGGTTCGAGCTGTCCGGGCTGGTGTCGCGCAGGATCATGGCACGGGTGTGCTCGGGGTAGGCGATGGCATACTCCATGGCGATGAAGCCGCCGTAGGAGCCCCCGGCCACAATGACCTGGTCGACATCCAGCCACTGACGCACCCCGTCCAGGTCCGCCGCCCACTGCGCGTGGCTGTATGGCGGCTTGCCCTCGCTGATGCCGCAGCCGCGAGCGTCGTAGACGACGATCCGGAACGTGTCCGCCAGCCACCCGAAGCTCGCCTTCGGCTCGGCCAGGGAACCGATGCCACCACCGCCGTGATGCACGATGATGACCGGGGCTCCGTCAGGACCCAGCACTTCAATGTTCAGGCTGTTGTCGTTGATCTGCACGAACATCCGGTCTCCTCTTTCTCGCCCGCGGCTGCCGGGAACGCCGGCCGGGCATCTGCCTGCGTCCCAGTAAGGTGAGCGATATGGCTGATCGGCTGACGTCACGCGATTTCTATCAGTCTGCTGGCGTTGAGGACTGGCGGGTGTTGTGGGGCGGCGGCTGGGCATGCGCACATTTCCGCACCGAGTCGTTCGAGGCAGGCGTCGCCTTGGTCCAGGCGATCGGTGACCTCGCGACGGCGGCGGCGCACTACCCCGATGTCGACCTGCGCCCCGACGGCGTGACCGTGCGGCTGTTCACCCCGCAAGCCGAGGGCCTCACCCGCCGTGACGTCGAATTGGCGCGGCGGATATCGGCCGCGGCGCGCGGGCTGGACGTCGCCGCCGAACCAGCTGTCGTGCAGCATGTTCAGGTCGCCATCGATGCGCTGGTCATCCCCGAGGTGCGGCCCTTCTGGCACGCCGTGCTCGGGTACGACGAAGTCGGCGACGAGGACCTGCTCGACCCGCACCGCCGTCTGCCGTCGTTCTGGTTCCAGCAGATGGACGCGCCGCGCACCGGACGCAACCGCATTCACATCGACGTCTACCTGCCTCACGACCAGGTGGAGGCGCGCATCGCGGCCGCGCTCGCCGCCGGCGGCCGTATCATCAGCGATGCGAACGCACCCGGCTGGTGGACCCTGGCCGACCCCGAGGGCAACGAGGTCGACCTGGCCATCTGGGGCTAGGAAGCAGTCTGGCTGCCGACCCCGAGCACTATCGCAGCGTGGCCTCGTCGGTGACGGCCGTGGCCTGGTTATTGCCGCTCCCAGCCGGTATGGGGAGGTGCCCGGAGATGCTGGTGCCCTGGCCCGGGGCGGACCGGACTTCTAGCCGACCGCCGAGGGCGGCGAGCCGGTCGGCCATGTTGCGCAAGCCCGAGCCCATCGAGGTATGGCGGACGTCGTATCCGGCCCCGTCATCGGACACGTTGAAATACAGGGTCCCGTCGGCTGTCTGGAGGCAGATGCGGGCGTGAGTGGCGTGGGCGTACTTGGCCGTGTTCTGCAGGGCCTCCAGGCAACAGAAATACACCGCCGCCTCGGTGTCTTGCGGGAACCGCCCCATCCCATCGGCCTCGACCACGACCGGCAGCGCGGACTTGCCGGCCTGAGCGTTGAGCGCGGCGGCCAGCCCCAGGTCGGCCAGCATTGGGGGATAGATCCCGCGGGCGAGTTCGCGTAGGTTCTCCAGAGCACCCGCCGCGTCGGCCTGCAACTCGCTGAGAACCTGTTTGGCCCGGTCATCGTTGACGGCCGTCGCCGCGAGCCTGGCCTTGATGGCCAGGGCGACCAGGTCCTGCTGCGCGCCATCGTGGATGTTGCGTTCGATCCGCCGCCGCGCCTCGTCCTGGGCGGTGACCAAGCGCTGCCGGGAAGCCCGCAGGTCCTCGATCAGCCCGGCGTTGGCCAGCACCAGCCCCGCCTGGGAGGCCACGTCGGCGACCAACTGGGCTCCGGCCGGGCGCAGCGGGTCATCCTTGGGAATCTTGACCGAGATCGCGCCCAGCAACTCACCCTGGTGCACGATGGGGACGTTCAGGTCACTGCCGGGCAACGGCGGCAGCACCTGGCCGTCGACCGGCAGCCCGTCGACGGGCAACTGAGCCGTGTCCACGCTGCCGTGCGAGGAGGCCTCGGGCCGGATCTCATCGCCCACCCGCAGCCACACCACGACAGTTTCGGCGCCTGTGCCAGCCGCCACAATGTGCGCCATCTGCGGCAGCACGTCCTCAGCCGCGTAGGCGCCGCCGATCCGCTGGGCGAAATCCGACAGCACCTGGTAGGGGGTCGCCCGCCGGCCGTAAACGACCCGGCTGGCCAGCCGCCCCGCCCACCGTCGGGCCGGCTGGAACGCCACCGCCACTACCGCGGCGGCCAGCGCCGCCAGCAGCGGGCTGCGCGTGTTGCCGGCCAGCGCCCCCACGCCGACCACCAGGGCGGCGTACACGGCGGTGATGAACACCGCCAGCGAGCCGTACAGGACCGCCTTGCTGATCACGATGTCAATGTCATAGAGCCGGTACTTCAGCACCGCGATCGCGATGGCCGCCCACAGGCACAAAAACGCTAGGTTGCTGAGCACGTTCGCGACCGCCATAGGGGCCGGGAACGTCACGACGAGCGTCACGACCACCAGCACCGCGGCCACCGCGAACCACTTCAGCTGCAGCCGTTCCTCACCCACCGACCGGCTGAACCTCACCACCAGCGCCGTGACGCCTACCGCCAGGGCGGCGAGCATGCAGAAGAGCGGAGTGAACGTGACAACTAGGCCGCCCATCCGGCTGGACGAGGTAGTAAACGGATGGGCCCAGAGGCGCGTCGCGGTGACCAGCGTAGCCGCGGTGGCCAGCGTCAGCGCACCGCCCACGAACCAGGCGGCCGGGCGCCACCGCGATGAGGGCAGCTGGCCGTCCGGGAAGAGCAGGAACGCGAAGGCCAGCATGGCGAAGGGGATCGGCCAGATCCAGTTGGACACCCACATGGCCGCCCGCCCCCCCGGCAGCCACCCGGGCGCCACGAGCAGCACATGCAGCCCGTAGTGGTGCGCGAACGCCCTCAGCCCCAGCGCCAGGCCCGCCGCCAGGAACAGCCAGCCGATCCGGTTGCCGGGCCGCCGGGAAGCCAGCACGAAACCCACCGCCGGCAGGGCCAGGTCCGTCACCTGCGTGAAGACATCATCCCAGCCGGTCAGGCCGGCGGACACCGCATGCCGGTCCGCAAACGACAGCGCCAGCGCGCCAGCTATCAGCGCGACCGACGCTGCCGCCGCACCACCGGCCACCCAACGGGCTGTCAGGACCCTCATCGCCCCCCCGATGCCGGCCTGAGGTTACCGCATCATCACCTGCAGTTTTGCCCGACCAGCGGCGGCGGGCAAGGAGGCAGCTATGATCCGTGTGGGCCGGATGAAGCTCCGGCGGGCGTGAGGGCCCGAACTGCCGCTGTGGCTGATGGCTTCTACCGGGAGTAGAACCTCCTGGCGGTGGCCGGTTGCTGACTGCTGTCAGGACCTACCTGGCAGGAGCAGCAGTGAACATCTATTACGTGGCCGCTATCTGGCTGGGCATGGCCCTGCTTGCCTCGGTCGTCAGCATCCGGATTGCGGTCCCCGCCGCGCTGGTCGAAATCGTGGTTGGCGTGCTGGCCGGAAACATCCCCGGTGTCCGCGAGCACATCACCCAGACTGCCGTCATCACGTTCCTGGCTAGTGCGGGCTCGCTGGTCCTGACGTTCTTGGCCGGAGCGGAGATCGACCCGGTGTCACTGCGCGGGCACTGGAAGGCAAGCCTGTCCATCGGGTTCGTCTCGTTTGCCCTGCCGTTCTTCGCCGCGTTCGGGTTCTGCAAGCTCGTCCTTGGATGGCAGCTACACGCCGCCGAGATCGGCGGCATCGCGCTGAGCACCACATCAGTCGCCGTCGTCTACGCCGTGATGGTCGAGACCGGCCTGAACCGCCACGACCTCGGCAAGCTCATCCTGGCCGCGTGCTTCATCACCGACCTCGGCACCGTGCTCGCGCTCGGCGGTCTGTTCGCCAGCTATGGGTGGCTGCTCATCGTCTTCGTCGCAGTTAGCGCAGGCACCGTGTTCTTGCTCCCCAGGCTGCTGCGGCTGGCGATCAAGTACTTCGGCCACCGGGTCTCCGAGCCGGAGATCAAGCTGCTGCTGGTGGTCCTCTTTGCCCTCGGCGGGCTGGCCACCCAGGCGGGCAGCGAAGCTGTGCTCCCCGCTTACGTCGCCGGGCTGGTGGTCGCCGGGGTGTTCCTGCACGACCGGGTGCTGATGGACCGGCTGCGCTCGATCGCCTTTGCCCTGCTCACCCCGTTCTTCTTCCTTCGCGCCGGGACCCTCATCTCCGCGCCCGTGCTGGTCTCCGGCGCCGGGGTGATCGCGGTATTGCTGCTGGTCAAGCTGGCCGCCAAGATGATCGGCGTGTGGCCGGTCGCCGCCGCGTTCCGGCTGCCCCGGCGGGAGCGGATCTACACGACGCTGCTGATGGCCACCGGGCTGACGTTCGGCTCGATCGCCGCGCTGTTCGGCCTGACTCATGGCCTGATCGACAAGACCCAGTACACCGAATTGGTGACCGTGGTCATCCTGTCGGCATTTGTGCCTACCCTGATCGCCCAGCAGCTGTTCCAGCCTGCCGTCGTCGACACTGAGGAAGAGGAAGCACTGGGAGAAGAGGACCTGTCGATCATTCACCACCGGGTCCCTGGCGGCCCGGCCCGATAGGTCCATGCTGACCCGGGCTCTCTGACCTCATGGCTGAGTCATGGATTGGAGTTCATTGAGGGCCTGGGTGACCTGGGTGAGGGTGTAGGCGATGGCTTGGTCCCAGTCCATGTCCTTGCCGCGGGCGCGCAACTTCCGGGCGCGTTCTTCGCCCAGGGCCGAGCTGATCAGCTGGGTGATCGTCCCCGATTCGAACAGATGGGCTTCGACGGCGCCCAGGATGATCGCGGCAGCATCGGGCTGGGTGGCGGCCAGCGTGCCCGCGATCATGAGGAAGGTAAGGCCCATCCGGAGGCGGTCACCGCCCCGCTGCAGGGCGTGGATGGCACTGTGGCCGAGTTCGAGCGTGGTAGTCCGGTCGTTAAGGCGAAACGCGATCCCGGTTGCCCAGACGAGGTCACGGGCACTCTGGTAGCCCAGCGCCGTGCTGAGCTCGCGGCTTTCGCGCAGGCAGGCACGGGCCTGGCTGGGGTCGGTCTCGGTGACGGTTGCGCCCACCTCGAGCAAGGCCGTCGCGATCAGGGCCGGGGCGCCGACCTGGCGGGCGAGCGCGAGCGCTTCGCGTGCCAGCGGGACCCCGCTGGGCTGGTCGCCGGCGAGTACGTGATCGGCCGCGGCGACGGCGAGCTCGACGGAGGCGTCCGCGAGGTCGCCGCCTGCCCGCGCGATACTAGCGGCCTGTTCGGCGAGGCGGGCGGCGTCGGCGAACGCGCCGCGCGTGGTCGCGATGTTCTGGCGGGCGGCGCAGATGGTCTCCTCGACCCGCCAGTCCGGGGTGGCCTGGCGGGCGTTGGCGTCGGCCGCCCGGCGGCACAACTCCTCGGCGGCGGTCACATCCGCGCGATTAGAGGCGAACAGTGCGCTGACCGCGAGGGCGAGCGGGTAGCCGGAGTGCTGAGTGGCGCCGGGCAGTTCCAGGGCCGCTGCGCCATCCAGCAGCAACGGGTAAGTGTTCCAGACCTCACACGGCGCGAAGCCGGCCAGCATCCGGAACGCGGTATCGACGTTGCCGGTGCCGATCGCCCAGAACCACGCGGCGAGCAGGTTGTCCTGCTCGGCGCTGAGCCGTACCGCCCAGAACACCTCATCCCGGGAGTCGTGGGCATGGTCCCGGGCCCGTTGGAGGACGCCGGCGTAGTAGCCGGCGTGGCGGGCCCGCCACCGCTCGGTCTCCCCGGCCTCCCCTAGGCGCTGCTCGCCGTACTGGCGGATGGTCTCCAGCAGCCGGTAGCGGGTTTCGAGCCCGTGTTCCTCGGCCACCACCAGCGACCGCGCCACCAGGCTCGCTAGCAACTCCAGCACTGCGTCGGGATCGATGCCCTCCCCGCCGCAGACCGCTTCGGCCGCCTCCAGGGTGCAGCCGCCGGCGAACACGGCCAGCCGGGCCAGCAGGGCCTGTTCAGGCCCGGTGAGAAGCTGAAACGACCAGTCGATCGTGGCCCGCAACGTCTGGTGGCGGGCCGCCGCACCGCGCGGGCCGGTCGCGAGTACGGCGAGACTGCGCTCCAGGCGCCGTGCCAGCTCGGCCGGGGTCATTGCAGGCACCCGCGCCGCCGCCAGCTCGACCGCCAGCGCGATCCCATCCAGGCGGCGGACTACCGCCGCGACCGCAGCCGCGTTCCCGGCCGTCACCTGGAAACCGGGCTTGACCGCGGCCGCCCGCTGGGCGAGCAGCCGCACCGCCTCGGCCTCGGTGATCGCCGCCAGATCGGCGCCCACTTTCGGCACCGCCAGCGGCGGCACCGCAACCAGATGTTCCCCCTCGATGCTCAGGGCCTCCCGACTGGTGGCCAAGATCACCAGCCGCTCACACGACCGCGCCAGCACCCCGGCGAGCGCCGCGGCTTCGGCGAGCACATGCTCGCAGTTATCGAGCACCAGCAGCAGCTCTTTGCTGCGCAAGAACTCCACCAGCGCCTCGCTTGTGCTCTGGCCAGCCCGGGCGGTCACCGAGAACACCGCCGCGACTGCGTCGTCCACCCCAGTTGGGTCGCGGACCGGGGCCAGTTCACACAGCCACGCACCGTCCCCGAACCTCGGCAGCGCCTCTGCGGCGGCCCGCAATGCCAGCCGGGTCTTCCCCACCCCGCCGGGCCCGGTCAGCGTCACCACCCGCGCCTGGTCTAGCGCGGCCGCGGTCTGTTGCAGTTCGCGCTCGCGGCCGATGAACGAGCTCACCTGCAACGGCAGGTTGCTGGTGCGCTCCGCAAGAGTGCGGATCGGCGGGAAGTCGGCCGGGAGGTCGTCGTGGGTCAGCTGGTAGATGAGCTCTGGCTCGGCCAGGTCGCGCAGGCGGAACTCCCCGAGCCGCTTCAGGCCGAAGCCGCTGCCCAGCCGGCCGCCGACGAGGTCGCGCGTTGCCTTGGTGACCAGCACCTGCCCGCCGTGCGCGGCGGCCTTCACCCGGGCACAACGGTTGATCGGCGCGTGATCGGCATAGTCGCCGTCCTGCACGTGCGCCTCACCGGTGTGCAGCCCCATCCGCACCCGCAGCGCGGCGCCAGCGGGCCAGTCTTCGGTCCCGAGCCGGAGCTGGCAGGCGCCGGCCGCCTCGACCGCGGAGACCGCGCTGGGAAAGGCGGCGAAGAAGCTGTCACCTTCCCCGCGGGAGGTGACCACGACCCCGCCATGGTCTTCGATCACGCCGGTAACAAGACGGTTGTGCCGCTCCAGCGCTGCTTCCATCGCCTCCGGCAGGGTCTCCCACAAGCGCGTGGAACCCTCGATATCGGTCAGCAGGAACGTGACCGTCCCGGCCGGCAAACCCGTTTCGCTGGGCTGCCCCGGCCCGGCCGGCAACGCACCCGGCGCTGCGATGCCGACCGTCGCACCCGCGAAGCTCTCGCTCAGCAGCACGGCCAGGTCGTCGGCCAGCAGCCGCTCCAGCTCCCGCGCGGTGGCGAACGTCCGGTAGGAGACGGTACCGGCCGCGCGGATGCTGTCGATCATCGCTTTCAGGCGTGGCTCCAGGCCGGGAGCAGGACGTTTCAGGTACAACAACATGGGCTTGCCCGCGGCCAGCCGGTACTCGTCCTCCAGCCCCGATATCTCCATCCCCGGGGCTACCCAGCCGTAGCGCTGCCAGTAGATGCCCACGAACACCTGGCTTTGCTCCAGGTAGGCCCGGTACATGCTGCGCGGCGGGTGCGGCCGGGCCCCGGACTCATACCACACCGGCACCAGGTGCAGCCGGGCGATCGCCCGCCGCGCCGCCGCCCGCTCGGCGGCCAGCTCCTCCAGCGTCGAGGAGATGAACACCCGCACCCGCTGATCCGGCGTCAAGATCAGCTCGGTCCAGGTCGCCGCCGATTCCTCACGCGGCGAAGCGGCCGCACGCGCCTCTTCCGGCTCCCCCATTGTCCCAGTCCTTCTCGCCGTGGAGCTCGACACGGAACGAGGTGATGATATCCGGTCGATGCCCGCGAAAGGCCAGCTCACGCGGCCTCTCTATACTTCTCGGTCACCCCGAAGATGGCCACGGTCCTGATCACGCAGTGCCTTCAGCGCGAGGGTGGCGCGGGCAGCGTCAGGTTCGCATGCAGGCACGCAAAAACCGATTTCGACGAGCGCTTCGAACTCCTAATCAGGATCTTCATCGACGGGGCTGGCCGGACAGGCAAGGCCGTCATGACCGGCTTCGATACGCCCCAGCCCGGCAACGGTGAGACCGAGTCGGTCAATGCACCGCCTCCACTTCCAGGGCTACAGCTACCCGAGCAGGACTACTCCTGGCGTAGCACGGCCGGGCCAGAAAGCCGACTTCCGTCGCATCGGAATCAGTCCTTCGGCCGACGCGGCCCCGGAGGCGGCCCGGTCAGACTGAAAGCGCCGACCTGGGCATCCGGTCCTGGCCGGCCGGGAGGCGGTGGCATCAGTGAGAACTGATTCCATTCTCGCGGCGCAGCCCGAGCCGGGGACGGCGCGCCAGCCCAGCGGAGGCTGGCCCGTCGTCTGGGCCGTCGGGCTGGCCAAGTCCTACGGGTCCACGGTGGCCCTAACCGGCCTTGACCTGCACGTGGCGACCGGGGAAACGGTGGCGCTGCTCGGGCCGAACGGGGCCGGGCGCAAGATCGCCGACGGGCCGCCCGCCGCGATCAAGGCGAACTTCGGCGACCAGCACGTCCGCTTCACCCTGGTGCAGGGCTCGTCCGCCCCGATCGCCGCCATAGACGGTGTGCGCGCCGTCGAGAACGACGGCGACCGGGTCACCGTTCATTCCAGCGACACCGACGCCACCGTGCGCTCGCTGGTCAGCAACGGGCTGGCCTGGTCCGGCCTGGAGGTCGGCGGGCCAGACCTGGAGACATCATTCCTGCGGCTGCTGGGAGAACAGCCATGACCGGCTTCCTGACCCTGGAGCTGCGCCGCTCTCTGCGTGACGTCCGCTACCTGGTTATCGCCGTGGCGATGCCGATCGGGCTCTACCTGCTGTTCACCGGCCTGTTCGGCTCGCACGGCCAGCGCGCCCAGGGACTGCCCCAGCCGACTGAGCTGATGGTCGCGATGATCGCCTACGGCGCGATGTGGGCGGTGTTCTCGGCCACCGGCCCCCGGATCGCGCACGAGCGGGCCATGGGCTGGACCCGGCAACTGCGCGTCACCCCGCTGCGCCCGGCGGCCGCGTTGTCCGGCAAGCTCGTCACCGCGCTGGCCGCCGCCCTGCCGGCCATAGCGCTGGTGGCGCTCACCGCGGTGGCCAGCCACCACATCCAGCTCAGCGCGGGCCAGTGGCCGACCCTGCTGGCCGCGATGTGGGCCGGCGTGCTCCCCCTGGCCCTGCTCGGCCTCGCCATCGGTTATCTCGCCGGAGACGAAGTCGCGTTCCCGCTCACCATGGCCCTCTACTTCGCCCTCGGCGCCCTCGGCGGCCTGTGGATGCCGCTGTCCACGATGCCGCACGCCATGCAGGACATCGCCCAATTCTTGCCGTCCAATGCCGTCGCGGAACTGGGCTGGCGCGCCGCCGGCGGCCAGGCCTCCGTGCCGACCGCCGTCCTGGTGCTCGCCGCCTGGACGCTGGGCGCCGCACTGGCCGCGCTGTCCGCCTACCGCAGCCGCGCCATCCAGTCAGCCAACTGAAAATCACCCGCCATCAGCCACGACCGAAGCCACGCCTCGAACGATAGGCCGACCGGTCATCTACCTGGATGATTCAGCGCTCCACGCGGCGATTCATCCGTCCTGCGAATGCCGTGACCAGGCAGTTTCGCCCACCGTCGATCCAGCCCTGGTCACGAAGAAGGGAGACCGCAATGAACCGAGTCCGCACCCAGAAGCCAAGGATCCGACGCGACCGCGCCGGGGTCGAGATTCTGCCGGCTGACCCGCGAGATCCAGATGTCGTCCGGGCCAAGGCGCTCGCCCGTATCACCGCCGCCCCGCCCCGTCGGCTGGCCGAGGCGGTGCGAAGATGACCGCCGGACTGCCCGCGACACCATGGCGGGCCGAGTGCCTGATCAACGCACGGGAGCTGGTGATGTCGCTCGGGCCGGCTCTGGCGCTGGCCGCCCGGCCCGGTGACCGGCCAGACTTCAGCGACGCGTGGCGTGAGGCCCTATTCGCTTCCGCGCTGCAGCCCTCGGACGCCCCGACCGCCGAAGCGACGGCACAGGCAATCGGCTCAGCCGTGCGGCGGTTCGGCATCGGTGGCTGCGCCGGCCGCATGGCGCAGGAATTCGGCGACCACCCTGAAGCGGCCGTGGAGCGGATGCGCTGGGTCTGCAGGCTCGCAGCCCAGACCCCGGTCGCTCTGGACAAGACGCCGCGAGGGCCCGCCGTGCGGGACGAGGCGTCCGCGCCCAGGGCCGCAGCGCCCGGCCCGGCGAACGCGGGGTATTCCGGGGGCCGGGGGTGATCGGCGATGAATCCGCTGGACTGGCCGCTGCTGGCGGGGCCGCTGCCGGTGGTCTTGCTGGTCGGCGCGCTACTGGCGCTGGCCTGGCTGGTGGCCGGGCGCAACGCGCGGGGGCGCGGCTGGCTGGGCCGCGGCGGGCGCGGGGAGAGTGCCGGCGGGGCGGTCTCGGTGCGCTGGCTGGTGGTCTGGGTGCCGCTGATCGTGATAGCGGCTGGCGGGGCCGTCGCCTTGGTGACGTGGCTGGTCGACAATGTGTGGCGGCCGTTTCCCGACTTGCTGCCGTTTGCTGTGGTGTTCTGGTCGTGGGTGGCCCTGGCCGGGGTGCTGCTGGCGCTGGCGCGGCAGCCGGTGCTGCGGACCTGGCCGCGGCGGGCCGCCGCGGTCGCCGCCAGCGTGCTGGTGCTGGCCGCCGCGGCCAACCAGGT
>Ga0126381_100004033_pt1 | contig 15944 bp, 12 predicted proteins | sample PanSoiMetPlot_28_FD_96465 | JGI IMG/M metagenome (GOLD analysis project Ga0126381, IMG submission 96465) | Tropical forest soil microbial communities from Panama - MetaG Plot_28 | ecosystem: Environmental > Terrestrial > Soil > Tropical forest > Bulk soil | place: Panama | collected 2016-02-17 | reverse complement strand
GCAGATCTCCTGTGGAGTTGACGCCAAGTAGTCACGGCGTCATGTTCGTCCAGTCCTTCCGTTAAGACGACATCCGCAAAAGGATTGGCCATTATTCCTTCCCTGCTTGTGCGGTCCACTTTTCAAGGCTGCTCGGGACGGCTGCGCGCGCGGCCGCGAGAGGCTCGGGGCCGAATGTCATCCGTCCCTTTTCGATTCTCAGAACGACGTCGCAATGCTTCAGCGCGCTCGGCCGGTGGGTGATGATGAACGTGGTGCGCCCGCGGATGAGCCGCTCCAGCGCTTCGAGAATCGCGTTTTCCGTTCGCACGTCGATGGAGCTCGTGGGCTCATCCAGAATGAGGATCGGCGCGTCTTTCAGAAAGGCCCGCGCGAGAGAAATCCGCTGGCGTTCGCCGCCGGAGAGACACATGCCACGTTCGCCGACCAAAGTCTGGTAACCTTCGGGCAACCGGGAAATGAATTCGTGCGCGTTTGCGGCTTTTGCCGCTGACTCGATTTCCGCAAGGTTAGCTTCCGCGCGAGCGTAAGCAATGTTCTCCGCAACCGTGCTTGAGAATAGCAGGGGTTCTTGCGCTACGAGGGCAAACTGGTTTCGCAGATCCGCAAGCCGGTAGTCACGCATGTCCACGCCATCCAAAAAAAGTCGCCCTTCCATCGGGTCGTAAAAACGCAGCATCAAGCTGACGAGCGTCGTTTTCCCGGCACCGGTGGGTCCAACAATGCCGGCGCACATTCCCGGCTCAACCTGGAAGGACACGCGATCCAAAGCCGGCCTCTCCGTGGCATAAAAAAAAGAGACGTTCTCAAAAGCAATCTTCCCGCTGGCGCGAACCAGGGGGCGGGAGTTGATTTTCTCTTCCACCTCGGGAACTTGATCGAGCAGCGCGAAGGCTCGCTCGACGCCCGCAAGTTGCGATTGCAAGGACGCCGATTTCTTCCCCATCGTCTTTAGAGGTTCGTACAGCTGTGCGACATATCCCATCATCAACAGGAGTTCGCCGAGGGTGATAGCTCCCAATTGAACCTGACGGATGCCCACAAATAGCACCGTGGCCGTTCCGGCCGCGGTGGTAAGCGCCACGAAGGAGTTGAATTCTCCTTCGGCAAGGGCCAGCTTGAGCCGCGCGCGCATTCCCGCGACGCTTTGCCGGATGAACCGGTGCCTTTCCTCTTCTTCTCTTCCGAAGGCCTTGACGACTCGGAGGGCTCCCAGTACTTCCTGGACAACGCCCAGCGCTAATCGCTCAAGGGCCTTTGCCTCCCGCGAGCCGCGGCGCAGGCCGCGGCGATAAAACCTGGATATCAGAAAAAGAGGCGGCGAAATCACCAGGGCCACCAGGGCCAATTGCCGATCGATCTTCATGGTTATGTACAGCATCCCCAGCAACGTCAGAGCGGAGTTCAGGAAGGGAATTACGTGCTCTACCAAGATCGTTTGGACGGCGAGCGCGTCGTATTGCACGTTATACAAGGACTCCGCGGTTCCCTTGACGTCGTGATAGGCGAGGGACAGCTTTTGCATCTGCCGGAAAACCTCGGAGCGAAAGTCCAGGAGAAGTTTCTCTCCGGTATAGGTGCGCAGCAACGACACGACCAGCGCCTGAACTTGACTCAGAATCGTCACGCCCGCGAGTATTCCCACGGCAAGGACAAGCGCCGAATGAGAAGTGAGCTTGAAACTGTCCGGCAGAAACACCCGGACCAAATGCGGCAACGGCTTGGAGCCTAGCCCGCTGTCCACGGCAATCTTGAGCGGCAAAGGCACCAGCAACGCCAGTGGGCTGGCCAGCAAGCTCAGAAGAAAAAGGGCTCCCAGGTGGTGCCAATACGGCCGCGCCCAGTGAAAAAGCCGCGCAGCGAGCATCAGGTCGCGGTTTTTTTTGAGCGGGATCATGTCTGTTCGAAATCCAGTTTGATCAGCGCGCAATGAATGACGCCGACCGCCACCGCGCCGCTTCGAAGCGCGAGTGCCAGGAACATCGCGCCCAGCGCCCCAAGAATGGCCGCGGGATAGATGGCATGGTCGATCGCCGCCGCCGCGGTTGGGATCAGAAACAGAAGAATCATCCCCAGTCCCGGCGCCGTGATCCACGGCCGGGAACCAAGACGCAGCATGTGCTTGCCCAGCCCGTAGTTCTCCGACACCATGCGGATGCGCACGCCGCCGAACAAACCTCCGCGCACTTCGAGATCCCAGTCGTCAAATTCACCTCCCCGGCGAACGACGGCTCCGCGAGAGCGCAGGACCGATTCCAAGTCCTGCAGCACAACCGCAGCATCTCGCCAATCTTCGCTCCAGCGCTGAAACATCCTTGGCCAGGGAAAGGACAGTGTTGGGAAACGCCGAATGCTCCACGCTGTACGGGAGCAAACGAAGCGACCCCACAAACGAGCCAGAGGCTGGATCAAATGAAGCCCCACGGTCAAAGCGCACAACCGGAAACGCTGCAGTCGGCTCTTCGCCGACGAGCAGAAACGCAGATGTAAAACTGCGTTTATCGTGGGAACCAAAGACAATCCAAACGCCGCGAGACACAGGGGCATTGCCGCGATAAGCGGTTTCCACAAGATGCTGACGAGGCAGAGGGTCGCCAGGACGAGACTCATCAGCTGCCACTCGGGCATGAGCGAGAGCGAATTCAAACCGCTGGGCGCAGGCTGATACAGCCGTGCGAAGCCGGCCGTTCCCCAGGTTCCGTGATAGATTCTGCCGCGAGCCAGGGACAGCGTGTGAAACAAACCGTCCGTGTAAATGCGACCGCGCCAGTTTGCCTGGCCGTTGGAGTTATATTTTTCGGGCCACTTTTTCTCGAGCATGGCCTCGGCCTTGCCGTAACTGACCTGTTGCTTCCAGTAAGCCCGTACGGTGCAGCGGTAGTGGTGCCAGATCATCGCGGCCGGGCTGAACCCCAGCCTTCCGCCGTGCTCTCGCATCCGCCAGCACACGTCAACGTCGTCGCCTGCTTGCCGGAATTGTGGATCGAACCCACCAATGGCTTCCAGCCATTTCCTGCGGAAAGCCATGTTGCATCCCGGGATATGTTCGGCCTCGGAATCGGAGAGCAGCACATGGGCGGGACCTCCCGGAGAGCCGGCCACGCAGCTCGCGGTCGATCCATCGTCGAGAAAAGGAATATTCGGACCACCGACGCCGGCATAGTCTGTCTTCAGGAATGCGCCGGCGAGATAGCTCAACCAATCGGGATCGGGGCGCGCGTCATCGTCAATGTAAGCCACAATTTCTCCTGTGGCCGCCTGCCAGCCCAAATTTCGCGCGGCGCTCAGGCCGTGGTTTTCCGTTTGAATCAGCCTCACGTTGAACTGCCGCGCGATATCTCCCGTAGTGTCCGTGGATCCGTCGTCAACGACGATGGTCTCGTAGTTGGCGTATCGGATTTTCTCAATCCCTTCCAGGCAGCCTCGAATGGTTCGCGAGCCGTTGAAGCTGCAGACTACGACCGATATCTTCGGCCATGCGGTTTCTTTGGAGAACGGAACCTCATCGAAGGCCTTTCGAACCACGGGAAGCGCCGCCTTGGGTTTTCTTTCGCGGCTGGTAACGCCGAAATCCCAGTCGGTGACTTCCTCTCCGCCTCGGTACCACTCGTCTGTCCAGGAATACACGAAGGCCCCAGCGCAGCCTGCGCCGAATGCCCCGCGGATCTGCCAATCCAGGCAGGCGGCTTGCGCGGCTTCTCCGTTTCTGCGGCTGTCCAATCCGATTTCCGTCACCAGCAGCGGACGATTGCCGGCGAGATTCTGTAGCCGCCCCAAATACGCCTCGTAACTGTCGCGCGCCTCCAGAAAAATGTTGAAACAAAGCAAATCAAGAAAGGGCAGGTCCAGATATTCCGTCGAAGGGTAATTGGCGTAGGAAACCAGCGCTTCGGGATCTTGACTCTTTACATCCTCATGCAGTTGTTTCAAAAACCGCTCCACGGCACGCGCCCCATGCCACCGCACAATGCTCGCGGGGATTTCGTTCGCCACCGTGTACGCCAGAACCGCTGGATGCCCTGCGCAACTCCGCACGCCTTCTTTTGCATGCTTGCGAATCTGGTACGCGATTCGCCGCTTATCCAGGAACGCATAGTGTCGTTCTCCCTGCAAACCGACGAGGACTCGCAAACCATTCTGTTGCGCGCAATCGAGCAGCCAACGGGGCGGCGCGGTGTAAGTCCGCACAGCATTGATACCGTTCGCCGCCATCTTCGCGAAATCCTGTGCAACCACACCTCGGCAAGGAAACGCTGAACCTTTTTCGTTCTGGCGAAACGTCCCGTAAGTCACACCTCGCGCGCAAAACTTCTCCTGTCCCGCCCAAAGGAATTTTCCCCGGGCGGTAACACGTGCCTCGTTGCTGACAAAGTCTCTAACCGGTGCGGCGCCCGGGAGTTCGCTCCTTCTTTCGCCTCGTGCGTAATCCTCCGCAGCACTCCCAACGAGTGGCCGGCGAAGAAGGAGCGCGCCCTCTTCACGCCAAGATTCTTCAGAAACCGCTTTCGTGGCCATGATTCCCCTTCTCCAGTAGAACTCGAAAATGTGCGTGATCCCTGTAGTCGCGGCCTGATTGCCATCCAAAGAAGCTGAATTTGCAGGATTCTGATTTCCTCCTGATACCTGGCTCTTCTTCAAAAAGAATATTTTGCCGACAATTGGATCGTCCTCGGAGCGCTTGCTGCATCGGGTTGGCCAAAGAGCGGAGAGCTCACGACTCCCACTATCGATGCAGCGTTCATGTGATTGGTCGCGTTAAACGCGTCCACGGCGAACTCGACGCTCCGCTTTGAATGCCTCTTCTCCGTGCCCGACCGGTGGTCCAGAAGGAAGACTTTGGACAAGCGCACGTCAAGCTGAAACGTGCCGGGCCCGCGTCCGGTGTTGCGCGTCACGCCGGGAGGCCGCGAAACCGTGTCGCCACTGGGGTCTGCCCCTGTTGAAATGTTGAAGGGCGCCCCGGTAGCGGCGGAGAGAATCGTCCCGAAATGCAAACCAAGTGGAAGTTGCATGGTCCCTGCGAAATTGACCCGATGCCGGTGGTCAAAGTCCGCGGGTCCAATTTCCGGCTGCAAATTGTAATTATCCGCTGGGAGCAAAAAGATACCCGGCCCGTCCGTAGACACGTCGTTTGTGAACTTCGAAAAAACATACTGCCCGTACCCTTTGAAGCGCTTCCCCCATCCTCCCCTAAAGGTCACCGTCAAAGCGTGTCCTCGGAGGAACGCGGTTGATTCCACCTGTTCATTGTTTGAGAGGCTGGGATCCGGACGCAGTCCCGTCGACGGCAACGGAGCGTTGACATCTCGCACGCGGAAAAGATGCACGCCATGCAGAAACGAATATTCCAAGGACATCCACGACCCTTTCCATACTTCCTCCTCAACACTGGCACTTGCTTGGATCAGGCAAGGAGATTGCGCGTTCGGCGAGATGCTGCTGATGCTCGGCGGCGGAAGGGCCAATTGCCCGGCGAGGAATGGATCCGGATAAGAAGGGTGGGAAACGTCGATTTCGCTCACGTGCATGCCATTAAAGAGCAGGGCGTCTTGCGTCGCAGATCGCGGCAAATTGTCGTAGAACATCCCCGCGCCAGCTCGTATTACCGTCCTCTTCCGTTGGCCTGGCGCGTACGCTAGCGAGAGCCTCGGCGCGAGATTTTTGCGGTCATCGAGCGTGTTTTGCCAATCGTAACGCAGGCCAAATGTGGCACTGAAGACTGGCAAAACGCGCATCGTATCTTGCGCATAGGCGCTGGTTTGTTGCGTGCGAAAAGAAACGCTCGGAATCCCCTGATTGATCTGGAAGAGATCCGGCGTCCCCGCATGGTTCTGAACGACGTTGCGATATTGATCCAGACTGCTGAATGTAAACGTCCCTCCGAAGTTTGTCGCCTCGAAGGCGTTCCACCAGTCATTCCGGAACGCCGCCCCGAACACCAAGCTGTGCTTTCCACGGATGTAGGTCACCGTATCCTGCGCGACAAACCCGCGCATTTGTTTGCTATCAAACGCCTGGGATGGTCCGCCGATAAACGCCCCGTTCGTGACAATCTCCGGTCCGCTCGCGGGGCCTCCCGTTCGGCTTTCCTGGTCCTTGAAAAGGAAGAGGGCCTCATTGCCCAGTCGTGGAGAAAACGCTACGCTGTCCAACAATTGCGCGCGGTGTGTGTGCCGGCTCGCGCCGAATCCTTGTTGCGGAAGAGTAAGCGCTCCCACGTCGTTGTTCCCGCTCGATTGGTCGGAAAACGTATAATTGGCGGACAACGAATGCATTTCCGTGAACAACCATTGCGTTCTCGCAAACAGGTGGTCCCGTTTTTGCGGGGCAGGTACGTTAATATTCAGCGGCCCGGATAACGCCACAGTATCTACGGCATTCACCACCGCGCTCCGGTCGTCCATTAAGCGCTGTCCGGCCAGAAAAAACGAGCCCCTGGTCAGCAACCACGGTAGCGGTCCGCCCACGCTGGTCTCCACGAAACGCCGCTGTAGATCCGGTTTCGATTCGGCGAAGGCATCCTTCGCATCAAGGGCGGAATTCCTCACGAAAAACGCCATCGTTCCTTCGTAGTGCCGGTTGTTTCCGTGCTTGGTATGAATTTCCGCCCTGGCACCGCCGGGCTGCTGAAACTCTGCCGAATAAGGATTGCGATTGATGCGCACCGACCGGATCGCCGTGGTCGGCATGTCCAGCTCCCCTCCCTCCGCCCCGTCGACCACAATCGACGATCCTTCGCTGCCTTCTGCCGCGCGCAACTTGAACGTGTCGATGAAGGACTGCAAATAATCAATTTCCAGCGGAAGTCCCGTAAAAAAGCTCCCATCCACCTTGATTGAGTTCATGTTGGTTTCCGGGGACAGCTTGTCGTCGCCTGGATCGGGCCGCACGACGACTTCTTCCTCCACAGTTTGTAATTTCAGGGTGATCCTCAGCACTCCCAGCTTTGCGGTCTCCGTTAGTCCCACTTGCATGGTGGTTTGAAAAGCTTCGAAAGGGCTCGCTTCGACCTTCACGAGATAATTGCCCGGCGACACATTCTTGAAGCTGAAACTGCCATCTTCGCTCGTGATTGCTTCTTGCTGCGTGTTTGCGTCGGAATTCACAAGCGTGACCTTTGCTCCCGAAACCGGGCCGCCTCGTTGCGCTTTAACAATGCCGGTCACCGTCTCGCCATCCTGAGCCAGTAGAAACACGGGCCACAGAACCAGCGCCAGCCCGCAAAGCGCACTCGACAACCCTCTCACCCACATCGCACATGGTCGTGAAGTCAGGTTCGCGTCGCTCTTCCTTTCATCTTGGGAACTCATAGGCAGCTCCGTTTGATGTAGCTTGTGCGGCACCGATTGGCATTCGCGGCTTTTGCTTCGTACAAAAAAAACTCGCCAGGCGGGAGCGGTGTTATGAACATCTGGCGACTGCCGGATGAATATCTCGTTACAACCGAGTCCACCCTATGAGCATTCTTTTGTAGCGTCAATGACCATGGTGGCTAACCGGGAGGGTTAGTACTGTAGACGGCTCGAAAACTCAGCAGTTAGAAGATAATAATATTAACTGTTATATTATATACTAGAGGCCGATTCTGTAGTGGCGGCCGCTAAGCTGGCGCTTTACCCAGCGGACTTGAACCAAAGTGGGAATCTTCGCGGGCATCCGAGCAAGCCTGAGCAGCCCCTGGAGAAGAACGGATTGCTCAGGTCGCCGGACGGAAAGCAGACAGAAGCCTCCGTCGGAGATGTCTTTCACTCGTCCACGGAAGACTGCCGGTTTTTTTCGGGCCTGAAGCGCAGGCAACTCAGTCCCCTTGAATTCTCCTCTGATGGAAAAGCGAGGACTCCGCTTTTTTGTCCCCGATTGCTGCGTGTCACACCCCGCAAGGATCTGCAAACGCGCTTCGGACTGAGGAAAGCCTTAAAAAATTACAAACGTTCGAGACAGAAAGGCGCTGCTTTGCTGCAATCTTTCAAAGTTGCAGGAGTTTCGCCAGAATCCCGGCCCGATCAGAAGCTCCGCTTTTGAACATGATGGACCGTAAGAAGGCCTTCGCCGTGTTCGGGCTGATGTCCATCCGGCAGGCGATCTCTTTGGTTGCGTATCCCTGCATCAGGAGCTCGAGGGCTGCGGTCTCCCGTTGTGTCAGGTGAAATTTTCGTGCGGCTCGCAACAGATCAGGGTGCTCGCGGTTTCTCTCCAGCAAAACCGCCAAGGTCGGTCCCGAGTGGCTTTGCAAATTGGATGTCAGGGCGAACACACGAACTTGATAATGCCTCCTTCCTGATGCAAATTCCTCGGAGAATCTCGGGTTCGGGGAACCGTTTCGTTGCGGAAGTAGCGAATCGATCCTTTGCTTCAGAAAATAAGCACCGTCTCCATTTCCGCCCGGAGCCTGCGGGTAAGAGAGGATCGAGACAGCCTCATCATTGACGTAAAGAAGCCGGAGGGAAGTATCAAGCAACAAAAGCCCGGAAGAATCCGATTTTGCTGTTTCAAGTCTTGTCGTCTCAAATTGTTGAGGTATCGAGGCAACGTGCGCGCTCGCTTGGGCAAGGAGTCTCGAGAAACTATTGCCCTCGCTCGCACAAGCAAGGCCGGGTTTCTCTGGGAAACGATTCTGATGAACGTGGGCCGGGTCACGCGTTAAGAACATTCCCACTACTCCGAACCCGGTGGCTAACTAACGGAACATGCCCTTACGTCGAAGGGACCGACGTCGGCACAAAAAAGCTCCTTGGGGGTTCGCTTACCTGGGCCGTCAAAAGAAGCACGTTAGCAACTACGGCTAGACTCCGCAATCCTCCGGATTCTCGAAAAGTGCACCAGGTAAACCCCGCAAAGTGCCTTAGAGGAAATACCTGATAAGACTCCCAATTCTCTGAACCGGCTCACGCCCTAGAGCGCCTCACGACCGTCGTTGTCCGGGTTGTGCCAACCTATTTGCAGGTGCCTGTTAAGTGCCCAGAAAACGGCCTTTCTATGGGCGACGGGAAGGCATTGAGAAGAGCCAGGTCTTTTGAATCCCGCAGGGCCACGTGGTGCGGGCGCGTTATGAGCCCAACGAGCTACCACGCAGATGCTTCATAACACCCGACTTAGGTTTTTGCGCAAATGCCCATTTGCAGTGCTGTGGACCAGCCCCTACAGCACCGGGAAGAGCCGCCCGCTCGCTGCCAGGCAATTCTATTTTGGGGCGCTTCGTAGCCATGACCCGCCCCTTAATCCGTTTCCTTGAGAAAGTACTCTTTTTCGGTCCCAATCAACTTGGCGCGGCCATGCCACTCTTGACGCAGATCTGGCCCGCCGGCCTGGGTTGGCATCTTTGGAGAGCTATACTGGGCCCCTCGTTGAAAAACGGCTAACCAAAAGACTACGAGAAAACAACTGCAGCAAACCTCCATTTGGCACGTTTATGTTGAACAGCTCCTTCGGCCCACGCATTTAATGACACGATCGGATCGTTAGAGACCCCTACGACGCTTACCAGTCAATGGCAAATATCCCTCCGGTTTTTTAGACCGTTAGACCTTCCGACGAATCAATATCGATTGGTACCGCCGGTGGACGAAGATTTTTCTGAATCTGCGCATATCGTAATTTCGATGGTATCTTTCCTTGACATTTCCTTCTTTCGAAGCTACAAAACACGAACTAACAATACAATTACGCAAGCCAGCTCGTCGTCAATGACAACAGTCGAGTGCTCTGGCCTTGGGATTGGCGGGATCACCGTCTCCCGCCGAACCGGCAAGAGCGGGAGCCGCGACTCCAATGCGCCGTAGCCGTGTGGCTGCCACTCCGACCAGCCGAGAACAGCGGCACGGGGCTTCAAACTTCGGCAAGGTTATAAATGCTCTTAAGTGGACTTGCCGATGGAGTTGCGTTAGACGGCCGCATGGGCGGTGACGGCATTAGAGGAAGCGCCCGGCCCGGAGAACTTCGTGCTCAAGACGCTCGACCGGCTCCATCGAACCTTCACTCGGGAGAAAACAATGAAAGGCACTCTCAGGGGCGTCACGCTGGGAATCTTATTCCTAGTTTATTGCTCAGCCTGCACATGGGCGCAGGAAGCGACCGCAAAACGCAATCTCGTCGTTCGTCGCGATCCGTTAAAATCCAGCCCGGTTCTCGATCACGTCGCCAAAGACGACAGATTGATGCTGCTGCAGGCAACGGCGGACAACGGCTACTACAACGTTAAGACAGAACATGATGTGATTGGTTGGGTGCTGGCGAACTCTGTCAGCGTCTCGCACACCCCAGTCACTACGCCAACCCCGCCAACCCAACCCCCGCCGAGCGGCCAATGCGACGACATCCTCTGGGGTCATGTGTATCACTCGTATCGTCTAATCGTTTATCAAAAGTGTGTTTCTGTAACAGGAACCATCGTGGACGCGAGCAACGGCAAAGAGCCTGATGGTGTCCGTCACGAAGCGGACGGGGACACGCATGGATGGCTGAAAGTGGATTCTCAATTCCAGAATCTGCTCAACGCCGGAAACAATAGCGATGAGGGCGGCAACCTGGTATTCGAAATCATCTGTAAATATCCCGTGAAGCAGGCGGATGCCAGGGCAGCATGCAGCAACTACCAAAATCAGATCAATCTTCCGCCGGTGGGCTCGCATGTTCGTGTGGTGGGAGTCTACGTGCAAGATACTTTCCATGCGCAGTGGATGGAGATTCATCCCGTAACTAGCATTGCCATTGAGTGAATCCTACGAGACGGACGGAGCTCAGATGGCGGCGTCAACGATCCGTTCGACAAGCAAGATGTCGCACGCGAGGAGTCATCTCTTTTTTTGCATGAGCACTCCAGTTTGGGTGCTGCCGCGGATCGAAACAAGTCCCATAGGTTCTGACTTGCCGGGAGCCATAGCCGTAAGTGGCAGGAATCCTTGCTAAAGGAAGTGTGTCCTGTTAAGCGCCTTGCAAAAGAGGACTGCCGCGGGGATTGTAAATGTTTTTGAGACCGGCCGGGTCTTGGGTGACTACAGCGCAGTGAATGTACTGCCAGGCGACACTGGCCATTTGAGCTATGGTCGTTCCCAAGTGACCCTCGGGAGCGGCACTCTCTATCGAATGATCCAGCTCTACTGCAGTACGCCGCGCGCAGCCTTCCCCTTGCTCTCCTCCTATCTCCCGCGCATGCAGCAGCGCGACTTCGCGCTCGACACGGATCTGACCCTCCGAGCATTCCTCCAGCAGGCAGGCCAGGACCGCGTGATGCGTACCGTGCAGGATCAGTTTTTCGACGCGAACTATTGGTCCCCGGCGGTGCAGTCCGCGGCTAACTTTGGTATCTCCAGCGCCCTGGGGACGTCGGTGGTTTACGATAGTCACGTTCAAGGAGCCTGGGCCACCGTGCGCGATCTCACTACCGCACAATGTGGCGCGCGGGGCGTAATCAGTGAAAATGACTGGGTCAGTCAATACCTGAACGTTCGGCGCGACTGGCTCGCGAACAATCCGAACCCTGCACTGCACCCCACGGTGTATCGCATGGATTGCTTTCTCTCGCTGATCCAGGATTCGACCTGGGATCTGGCGTTGCCGATAAACATCCGAGGCGTCACGATTGATGAGGGCACGCTGGTCGGCGCGGCACCGGCCCGAATACTTTCGCTGACGGTCCCCCCAATAACCGGGGATGATGTCCGTACGGTCCAGCGAGCCTTGATAGCTGCCGGAGCAGATGTCCTCGTGGATGGCGTTTTCGGCCCGCAAACACAGGCGGCGGTGGAGCAGTTCCAGCAACGGCAAGGTCTCGCCGCAGATGGCATCGTTGATCCGGCCACGCGGTCTGCGCTCGGGATCTAGCCCGCACGGGACAAACCACGATGAAGGAGCGACGGTCGCTTCGCTTGTGTGCGCCGTCATCCTAGGCGACCGCTAAGTGCCCAAAAAAGTGACCGTGTGGGCGCCTTGGGCGGTGGTGAAAACGGCTAAGTCCTTTGAATCCAGCAGGGCCAAGTGTTTTGGAGCGTTATGCGGGTTTTCGAGCTGCCAGGCTGCTCCCCGCCGCGCTGCCGTATCGGGCGCCGTTTTCCGTCAGATCACAACAAAGCGGGGGCAAAAGGGCTCGTTAGAAAGAAATTACCACTCGTTATACGGCGTGCTGTCGAACGGCGAGGTTCGCGGAGAATTCGAATGCACGTCCACAATCCCGGTAGTGGTTTGATCAGGGCTCAGAACGACGCTGTCAAACTGCGGCACCCAGTCCTTGGCGCTGGTCATCGGGTCAACCGGCACGGAACGGAGGTAGCCGGCTTGTTGCAGGTCATCGATCGATTGCGGCGCGGCCTGTTTGTCCAAAGTGTAGTTGTCGATGGCGTCGCGCATCGTTCGAAGATCCGTCTTCAGCACCGCTTCTTTGGAATGTTGCACGACTTTGTCGTACCGAATTGCCGCGATCCCAATGAGAATGGCTATGATCGCCATGACGATCATCAGCTCCATGAGGGTAAACCCGAAACTGCGCCATTCGACTCGGCGTTTCCGCAGCTGGCGCTCATGAATTTGCTGATACAAATGCGTCTTCACTTTGGGTTTTCCCTCCCATCACCAGTCTGAGTACTTCGTTCCGTCCATCGCCGCAGCAGTGGATTGGGAATAGACATCGAAAACGTCCTTGCCGCCCCATTGTGTCGAGTCCGGATCGTCCTGCACGGCGCGCAGTCCCCAGTCGGCGCGGCCAGTCATAGGATCGATCGGGATTTTTCGCAGGAAGCGAATTTTCTTGTCGCCGTTTGCGCCCAGGGTCACGCCATTTACCAGCGTTTCGAGATCGGGCGGGTACCCTTCGGTTTCCAACTCCACCTTAATTTGGTTGTGGTCTGCGGCGTCTTTGTAGCGGTCGATGGCATCGCGAATTTCATCCAGATTGTGACGAAGGGTGGCTTCTTTCTCGCGCATCATCGCGTACCTAGCGATCGGCAACGCCAGTGTTGACAAAAGCAGCAGGATGGAGCACGTCAGGATCAACTCCAGAAGAGTCAGCCCGGCTTGCGAGCCGCCGCGTTGCCGGGGAACTCGCATTTGAATTGAAGCATCACGCAACATCACACTACCAAATCCAACTACGGCTGAACTTGTAGAGTTGCCTCGCTGGTGACCAACGGGATGGACTTCTGCTGCGAATCTTTGGCGTTGACCTGCACGATGGACAACGGCGAGGATCCCGGTGCCACAGCTTTTACCACGAGCCCCAGAAGCGTGCCGCTCCCGCTTACTCCGGGAGTGCTGGGCGGCCGAGTGGCGGAAATAATGTATTGGCCTTTGTCCTTGAACGGCTGCGACACGATGGAGATCTCCTGCGCTCCTCCGTTCGAGAGGAAGCCGCCATGCTGCACTTCTTCTACGCTGATCACCTTCGGGTCGTATTGCAATAGCAGCGGGATGGAATAGAGATCGTTCACGTTCTCCACGACCACGCCCATGGTCGCAGTCTGGCCAGCCTTCAGCGTGAGCGTTTGCGGCTCGAAACGAATCTTAGCAACGGCGCCGGCGTTGGCGGCAGACGCCCCTGGCGTGGCCGTGGTGGGACTCGTGCCCGCCGGTGGCTGCTGCCGTGGCGGCTGCGGTGTCGGCTGAGTCTGCTCCGGCGTACGAAGTTCGCTCTCACGCGTCACTTGGGGGTTCGCGTCCGCGCCCGAGAGCAGTGGCCGCAAATTCGCTCTGGTCCAGAACGGCATGCGGACGATGCGCGGGGTTAACACGATTAGAACCTCGTCTTCCTGGTGCTCCACTTTCTTGTCGGAGAAAAGCCGACCGAGAATCGGCAGTTTCGCAAAACCAGGCCAGCCGTTGAGGTTTTCAGTATCCGTGCGCTCAATCAAGCCCCCAAGAATATTTACCTCACCCTCTTTCAGGCGGATGTCATGTTCGATGGTCCGCGAGCTGATCACCGGCTGCGAGATGCCGCCGATATTCACGGTGCCCAGCTGTGAGGAGACTTCAATCTTCAGCCTCATGCTGACCTCGCGATCGGGGTGTACTCGCGGGGTCACGTCCACGTTCACGCCAACGTCCAGATAGGTGAACTGCGTATTGACCAACGGGTTCACAAAACCCGCTCCACCTGTGGCGCCCACGCCTACGCCTGCCTGAAAGCTGCCGGTGGCCACGGGAATACGCTGACCGATTTTCAAGTGCGCGATCTGCCCGTCCACAGACCGTATCTCCGGGTTCTGAATGATCTTTGTATCGGTGTCTGCCAAAATGGCTGTGGCTACCGCGCTCGGGATCGTAATGCTGTAATTGTTGGCATTCAGGTGCTTGAGGTTGTTAAACGTGAGCCCATTGGTTGGCGTGGTGGTGCCGGTAGCGCCGGTGCCAGTGGTTACGCTAGTCGTTGTGGTGCCGTTATTTATGCTGACCGAAACCTGTTGCGGAGGTAGTATCCCCAGATCGCGGAGGTGGTCCATATTCGTCTGAAGGACTTCAACCTGAATGAGGACTTCCGGCTTGGCTTTATCGATGTCGTCAATCATTTTTTGGACGATCATCAATTTGTCCGGCGTGTCGCGCACGATGATGGCGTTTTGCGAGTTGACCTGCTGGATGCGCTTCAGATCTAACAATCCCCTCAACCCGGTCATAATCTCGGTTATGTCCTGGGGCTGGGTGACGTTCGAGAGATAGAACGTCTTCACCACCTCTTCCTCATAATCGCGCCGCTTCTGCGTGTTGTCCTGGTACACGAAAAGAGTGTTCTCGGTCACCGGCTTGACAACGGCCTTGCTTTGCAGCGCAGTGAGTTCTAGTGCCTGCTCCAGCGTGACGTTGTTGAAGTCCACGGTGATGCGCCGCGCCGGGAAGTCCGGGTCGTAGACCATGGTCAAGCCCGCGAGTTTTCCTATAGTGTCGAAGACAATCCTCGCGTCATTCGAGGTCTTCATGCTGATCGGCGTCCGCGAGAGGGGCTTCATCTCCGGCGGCATGGCAGCCAGCGGTTGCTGGTTGTGATCAGTGGGTGGCGGCGCTTCGTTTGCGTGACTCTTTTCCGCGATAATTTCTGCGGTGCGGCTCAGTTCCTGTTCAGCGATAGAGCTGGAAGGGTCGGCAGCGAGGGCCTTCTGGAATTCAAGGACAGCGCCATCGAGTTCGCCCCTTTTGCGCATCTCCAAGCCGCGTTTTATGTGCATTTCCCCGGACTCGAATCGGGCTTGATTGAGTCGAATTCGGAAGGTGGCGTTGTGGGGGTCAGATTTGAGCGCTTTTTGGTAATAGTTGAGAGCTGCGTCGTAGTCCTGGAGGCTCTCGGCCTTTTCGCCCAAGCCATACTCGCTGTGACCCTTAGGACAGCCGGCGGCGCAGAGTCCGAAACTTACACACAGCATGAGCCTTCCGCACTTTCGCAGCATACTCTCTCCAAGGCCTGAAAAAATGGTGCTCTTCGAGTCTAACACTCGCATTAGACGGGCGACAAGGTTGCTGGGGTTGACTGTCCTACAACAAACAATAGCTAGTTTTTCCGGGCCGTGACAACCTTTTCCGCTGCGGCTATGATGGACGGTCGTGGCCAAGCCTGCAAAAAAATCTGAGAAAGCCCCGAAAGCCGGCGAGCAAGTCGTGGCTCAAAACCGCGCGGCTTCCTATAACTACCATATTCTCGAGCGACATGAGGCGGGTCTGGTCCTGCATGGCACGGAGGTGAAGGCTCTTCGCGAAGGCAAGGCCAATATCCGCGACGCTTACGTCGATTTCAATCCCCAGGGCGCTTGGCTCGTTAATGCGCACATTGCACAGTACTTACCGGGCGGCCCATGGAACCACGAGCCGCTAGGTTCGCGCAAACTCCTGCTCCACAAGAGTGAAATTCACAAGCTTTCCGGGCGCGTCGAGGCCAAAGGCCTGACGGTGATTCCCCTGAGGATCTACTTTCGCAACAGCATCGCCAAAGTGGAGATCGCTCTGGTGCAAGGCAAGAAGTCCTGGGACCG
>Ga0126381_100004031_pt1 | contig 15945 bp, 10 predicted proteins | sample PanSoiMetPlot_28_FD_96465 | JGI IMG/M metagenome (GOLD analysis project Ga0126381, IMG submission 96465) | Tropical forest soil microbial communities from Panama - MetaG Plot_28 | ecosystem: Environmental > Terrestrial > Soil > Tropical forest > Bulk soil | place: Panama | collected 2016-02-17 | reverse complement strand
TTTTGCGTAGCCCTGCGATCTCAGCCAGTCTATGCGCCGGCTGCCCGCCAGCCAATCATCGATCTCGGCCTTGCTCTTGAATCCCTTGATGTACCGAATTTCGACGTCTGGATAGTGAGCTTGGATTTGCCACTCGTCTTCCTTGATTCGCTGCATTTTAAAGATGACACGGGGAGACTTGGGTTTTGCCATGCTCGGGATACCTGCCTAGATTCGTGACCTTGGATCGATCCTCTGGATCGGAAACAGCTTAGCGTGCCGCAGGCAAGGCGCCTGCTGGCCCTAATGATCAAAGCTATGAGTTGCAGGCTCACTATGTCGAGACATTAATTCGAGAGGCTGAGGGAGCCATTCTGAAACCGCGCGCAAGCTCTTGATCTGATTGGGGCGGAAATCGCTGATTTCTTCAGAGCGGCCATTTATCCGAAACGCAAATCGGTCGGTTTTGCAGACCGTTGCGTAACCACTCCGCCACGTGGCCTTGCGACGCGAATAGCTAGCCGCCCCCAACGAACTAAGCAATGGCCGCGTCACGGCGGCCATTGTCGTTTCCCCCCGGGGCGGCAGCGGTAAAATTTCTCCGGGATCCGCGCTCTGAACCGCCTGGCCCCCGGGGCGCCACAGCGCAAGAGGTGAGGGGAGAGCCGAACGACAGACGACGGACGACCGAGGGGAATGATGTCGCGCCGATTCCTTCTGTCGTCCATCCTCTGTCTCCGGCTCCCCGCCTTGCATTTTCCGCGGCCCTGCCGCATGAGGGGCCGCATCGCGGGGCCCTCCCGTCAAGCCCGGACAGGCAGATGACCGATTTTGTTGCCGCGCGGCGCATGATGGTCGACGGCCAGGTGCGCACCAGCGACGTGACCGACCTGCGCCTCATCACGGCAATGCTTGCGATACCCCGCGAGCGCTTTCTGCCGCCCGCGCAAAAAAGCTTTGCCTATTTCGATCTCGACCTGCCGCTTGGTGCGCAGGACGAGAAGAAGCCCCTGCGCTATCTCATCAAGCCGATGGTGCTCGCCAAGTTGATCCAGGCCGCCGATATCCGCGATGGCGATCATGTGCTCGATGTCGGCTGCGGCACGGGTTACTCGACCGCGCTCCTGGCGCGGCTCGCCGGCGCAGTCGTGGCGCTGGAGGAGGAGGCCGCGCTGGCGCGGCAGGCGCAGGAGAATTTGCAGGCGCTTGGGGTCGCGAATGTGCAGGTTGTCAGCGGGCCGCTCGCCGACGGCTTCCCGAGTCGTGCGCCCTACGACGCCATCCTCCTCAACGGCGCCTTCGAAGCCGCGCCGGCAACGTTGCTGGGCCAACTCAGGGATGGTGGACGCCTCTGCGGCGTGATGCGCGGCGCGGCCGGCAAGGCAATGCTTTACCGCTCGACCGGCGGAGTGGTCAGCGGACGGCCGATCTTCGATGCCGCCGCTCCCTTACTACCGGGTTTTGCACAGCCCCCCGCCTTCGTCTTCTAGCGTACACAGCGCAGTTTTGGGCCCAAAAGCAGTCGGGTGTGGCCGGAAAGCGCCAAACCCAAGCTTTTTGCTTTGCCGCGATTTCCAGGGGTTTCAAGGCACGTCAAACGTCTCTATGGTTACCGCAAACAGGGGAGGGAAACGCGCCCAAGGGCATGCATGCATGCGGGCGGGTTTCCGGCTTGGGGTTTGGCTGAATGTACGCTCGCGGGCGGGCCTCATTCATTTCGCGCGGCGTGGGAGTGGCATTGATCGCCACGACTGCGCTGACGGGGATCGTTTTGCGCCAAGCCGCAGCCGACACCCTCGAGGGCGCGCTTGCGCTCGCCTACCAGAACAATCCGCAGATCAATTCCCAGCGCGCCCAGACGCGTGCCATCGACGAGGGGGTGGGCATCGCGCTTGGCGGATACCGGCCGAAGGTCGCGGCGACGATCTCGGGCGGCGAGCAGTATCTCGACACGCTCAACAGGGGCCTCCCCCCGGGAAACAGATCGACAACAACTCAGGGCGTTTCCACCTACCAGATTCAGGGCACCCAGACGATCTTCAACGGCTTCCAAACCGCCAGCAAGACGCGACAGGCGGAGATGACGGTGTTTGGCCAGCGCGAGGTCCTGCGCAACCAGGAGCAGACGGTGCTGCTGCAGGCGGCGACCGCGTATCTGAACTTGCTGCGGGACGCCGCCCTGCTCGATCTTCAGCGCAACAACGTCAATGTGCTGGAAGCGACCTTGCGACAGACCCGCGACCGCTTCACGGTCGGCGAGGTCACGCGCACGGACCTCGCACAGGCGCTGACGAGCCTTGAGCAGGGGCGTGCATCATTGCATGCGGCTGAATCCCAATACATCACGTCGCGATCGGTCTACTTCCAGCAGATCGGCGTCGAGCCGGGCAGGCTTGCGCCCGCCGCCCCGGTCGACCGCTTCTCTCCGCCCACTCTGCCGGGCGCGCTTGAGCGGGCCGCTTCGCAGAATCCGCTGATCACCACGGCGATGTACGCCGTCGATACACAGGTGCAGGCGGTCAAGGCGCTCGAAGGCGCGCTCTATCCGAGCCTGTCGGTCACCACCACCTTGCAGAAGGGCTTCGGCTCCCAGACCAACGCCACGGGCCTCGAGACGCTGTCAGGAAATGCCTTCGCGACGCTCGCGGTGCCGATCTATCAGGGTGGTGCCGAATACGCGCAGATCCGCCAGGCCAAGGAGACGCTCGGCCAGCGCCGCATCGACCTCGACACCGCGCGCTACTCGGTGCAGCAGGCCGTGACCCAGGCCTGGGGCCAGCTCGAGGCCGCCAAGGCGCAGATCGACGCCACCACCGCCCAGGTGACCTCCTCCGAGATCGCGCTCGACGGCGTGCGCGAGGAGGCGAGGGTGGGCCAGCGCACCACGCTCGACGTGCTCAACGCCCAGCAGGCCCTGGTGCAGGCGCGCACTGCGCTCGTCACCGCCCAGCATGACCGGCTCGTAGCCTCCTACACGTTGCTCTCGTCGGTCGGCTCGCTGTCGCCGCAGGTGCTGGGCCTGCGGGTGGAGACCTACGATCCGACCGTGCATTATCAGCAGGTCCGCGACAGCTGGTTCGGCGTGCGCACCCCCGACGGCAGGTGAGCAGCGCGCGACATCGCCTTTGCGACACCCGCAAAGCCTGCTGTGAACCGATTCCACAACGTTGCTTGCGTTCAAGTTGCGACATGCCATAGTCGTGCACGCGAGTGATTCCGCGGCGAGCTGATTCGCCAAATGCGATGGGGTTGCCTCAAGCAGAGCGCTTGAGCGGATGCGGCAGATGAACCAGCCGGCCAAGGCGCAAGAGCCGTCGATGGAGGAGATCCTCGCCTCCATCCGCAGAATCATTGCCGATGATGACGCAGCCAAGAGTCCAACTGCTTCGCCCGAGCCGGTGCAGTCGGCGCCTGGGCCGCACGCCCACGTGCCGGTGCGCCCGGGGCCATCACTGCCCAATCCGCCTGCGCGTGCCGCCCCCCTGCCGCCGCGCAGCGAGCCTGCGAAGGAGCCGCCACGCGAAGAAAAGCCCGCTCTCGCGCCGGCGCGATCCGCCCCGCCCGCCGAGGACTCCGACGTCCTCGATCTGACTGACGCGATGGCGAGCCCGTCGCCGCTCGCCACCCCGGGGTTCCAGACCATCGACGGGCAGTCCGATGTGGTGTTCGATGACAGCTCGCCGGAACCGGCGGAGCTGGCGTCCCACGCGCCGAGGGAGGGCCGCGAGCGCATGCTGATGTCGCCGGCTACTTCGGCGGCGGTGGATTCTGCGTTCAACACGCTCGCCCATACCGTGCTTGTGCAGAACGCCCGCACGCTCGAGGACCTGGTCCGCGAGATGCTGGCGCCGCTCCTCAAGACCTGGCTCGACGACAATCTGCCGAGACTGGTCGAGCGTCTGGTCCGCACCGAGATCGAACGGGTCTCGCGCGGCCGCGGCTGATCCTCTATTGATCGTGCCCTGACGCGGCCGGGGGCAGTCCCGGCGCGATCCCTTGTGGCACACACCGTCCGAACGAACGATGATCGACAAGACCTATCAGCCGTCCGAGATCGAGGGACGCATCTTTGCCGCCTGGGAGGCGGCGGGCGCTTTTCGCGCCGGCCGCCCGGAGCGGCGCGACGCCAAGCCTTATTGCATCGTCATCCCACCGCCCAACGTCACCGGGTCGCTCCATATGGGGCATGCGCTCAACAACACGCTGCAGGACGTGCTGGTGCGGTTCGAGCGCATGCGGGGGTTGGACGTGCTGTGGCAACCGGGTACCGATCACGCCGGCATCGCGACCCAGATGGTGGTCGAGCGCCAGCTCATGGAGCGCCAGGAGCATCGACGTGCGCTCGGCCGTGAAAAATTCCTCGAACGGGTCTGGGCCTGGAAGGCGGAATCAGGCGGCACCATCGTGCGCCAGCTCAAGCGGCTGGGCGCCTCCTGCGACTGGTCGCGCGAGCGCTTCACCCTGGACGAGGGGCTGTCGCGCGCCGTCCTGAAAGTGTTCGTAGAGCTCTACCGCGCCGGCCTCATCTACAAGGACAAGCGCCTGGTCAATTGGGACCCGAAGCTGCTCACGGCGGTCTCCGATCTCGAAGTGGTGCAGGTCGAGACCAAGGGGCATCTGTGGCATTTCAAATATCCGGTCGAGGGCCTGATCAACGCGTCCATCACGGTCGCCACCACGCGGCCCGAGACCATGCTGGGCGATACCGCGGTCGCGGTGCATCCCGACGACGAGCGCTACCGGCAGCTGGTCGGCCGCCATGCGGTGCTGCCGCTGGTGGGCCGCCGGATTCCGATCATCGCGGATGAATATTCGGATCCCGAGAAGGGGACCGGCGCGGTCAAGATCACCCCGGCGCACGACTTCAACGATTTCGAGGTCGGCCGTCGGCACGGGCTTCCGCTCATCAACGTGCTCGACGTCGAGGGCCGGCTGAGCCTCGAGGGCAACGAGGCGTTCCTGGCCGGCGCGAAGGAGACCGCGGGGCTGAGCGAGACCATGGCGCTCAACGGCATCGACCGGTTCGTGGCGCGCGAGGAGATCGTCGAGCGCATGCGCAACCTCGGCCTCCTGGAGAAGGTCGAGCCGCACGTGCATGTGGTGCCCCATGGCGAGCGCTCGGGCGTCGCGATCGAGCCATATCTGACCGATCAATGGTACGTCGATGCCAAGACGCTCGCCGCGCCGGCGATTGCGGCGGTGCGCGAGGGGCGCACCACGTTCGTGCCGAAGTCCTGGGAGGCGACCTATTTCAATTGGATGGAAAACATCCAGCCCTGGTGCATCTCGCGCCAGCTCTGGTGGGGCCATCAGATTCCGGCCTGGTACGGTCCCGACGGCAAGGTGTTCGTGGCCTTGACCGAAGCCGAGGCGAAGGCGGCGGCCGACGCCCATTACGGCAAGGATACTCCTCTGATCCGCGACGAGGACGTGCTCGATACCTGGTTCTCCTCCGCACTGTGGCCGTTCTCGACGCTCGGCTGGCCGGATGAGACGCCTGAGCTCAAGCGCTATTACCCGACCGATGTACTGGTCACCGGGTTCGACATCATCTTTTTCTGGGTCGCCCGGATGATGATGATGGGACTGCGCTTCATGCGGGAGGTGCCGTTCCGCACTGTCTATATCCATGCGCTCGTTCGCGACGAGCGCGGGGCCAAGATGTCGAAATCGAAGGGCAACGTGATCGATCCACTCGAGCTGATCGATCAATACGGCGCCGACGCGTTGCGCTTCACGCTGGCAGCGCTCGCCGTGCAGGGCCGCGACGTCAAGCTTGCGACCCAGCGGGTCGAGGGCTACCGCAATTTCGCGACCAAGCTGTGGAACGCCTGCCGCTTCGCCGAGATGAACGGCTGCGTCACCGTGCCGGGCTTCGACCCCAAGGGCGTGAAGGAGACACTCAACCGCTGGATTGCGCACGAGGCCGCACAGGCTGCGGCCGAGACCACCGCCGCGATCGAGGCCTATCGGTTCAACGATGCGGCGAACGCGGTCTACCGCTTCGTCTGGAACATTTTCTGCGACTGGTATCTGGAGCTCGCCAAGCCCGTGCTGTTGGGGAGCGACGAGGGAGCCAAGGCTGAGACGCGGGCAACCATCGCCTGGGCGCGCGATGACATCCTCAAGCTCCTGCATCCGTTCATGCCGTTCATCACGGAGGAGCTGTGGAGCGTGACCGCCGCGCAGGGGCCCGTGCGCGACGACCTTCTGGCGCTCACGCTCTGGCCTTCGCACGGTGCGCTCGCCGACGAGGTGGCCGAGGCCGAGATCGGCTGGGTGATCGACCTCATCGCCGCCGTGCGTTCGGTCAAGGCCGAGATGAACATCATGGCGACCGAAACCCCGCGGTGCTCGCCGGCGTCTCGGCCGAGACCGACGCGCGAGCCAGCCGCTGGGCGGATGTCATTCGCCGGATGGCGCGCCTCTCGAACCTCTCGGTCGCGCCGAGCCCGCCGGCGGGCTCCGTGCAGCTTCTGGTGCGTGGTGAGATCGCCGCGCTGCCGCTCAAGGGCATCATTGATCTTGTCGCCGAGCGTGCACGCCTCGACAAGGAGCTGATCCGAATTGAGGCTGAGCTCACCCGCATCGAGGCCAAGCTCGCCAACGCCGATTTCGTCCGCCGCGCCCCCGAGGAAGTGGTCGAGACCGAGCGCGAGCGTCGAGAGGAGGCGCAGGCGCGGCGGGAGAAGATCCTCGAGGCCCTGGCGCGCCTCAGGGCCGCGGAGGAGGGTTAGGCACCGAGCGGTGCTTCATCCGACCTTGCGGCAGCGCGGAACGGCTTGCTGAGGAACCGCGATCCTTTCAGCCCGTAGCGCCAGGGATGCTCTGTCGCCACGCTGATCCCGATCCGCGGACCGACGGCGATGTCGGGGACGCTGCTACGCGCGCAAAGCTCGAACAGCGGTAGTGCAAGGGCCGCACCATTCTCCTTTCGCGTGATGCCGAGCGCCTCGCAGAGGCGGCCGGGGCCGGAGCACAGGAGGCGCGCCTCCTCGAGGCGGCGGCGGCGGCGCATCAGGGCGACGCCCTGGGTGGGCTCGAGCGCCCGGATCAGGACAGCGCTGGCGCTTCCTTCGGGCTCGCATACGAAATTGAGGCACCAGTGGATGCCGTAGGAGCGGTACACATAGGCATGGCCTGGCGGGCCGAACATCACGGAATTGCGCTCGGTCGGCCCACGGAAGCTGTGGGCGGCCGGGTCGGTGTGATGATAGGCCTCGACCTCCACGATGATCCCGCCCACTCCGCGGAAAAGGAGCGTCGCGCCGATCAGGTCGGGGGCGACCCGGTGCACGCTGCGGGCAAAGAAGCGGGGGTTCAGCAAGGCCGGTCGGGGCATGGGCGGTAAGTCTCCGGGCCGGACACGGCGTCGCAGGGTTAATACCGGCTTACAACGCTGTGGCCTATTCGCAACAGCTGTGGAACATTTCCGCCACACCGGATTGCGGCGGGCTCTGCGCCGCGATTTGGCCATACCGCTCTCTGAGACGATTATAACTTGTAGAAATGCCCGCGCAGGCGCGGTTTGGCGCGGGTGGATAGGCCGGGCAACATGGACGCAAAGACCAACCTCAAGGCGAGGCTTCCCAGCCGGCATGTGACCGAGGGGCCCGAGCGCGCGCCCCATCGCTCATATTACTACGCCATGGGGCTGACCCGGGAGCAGATCCATCAGCCTTTGGTCGGAGTCGCTTCCTGCTGGAACGAGGCCGCGCCCTGCAACATCTCGCTGATGCGCCAGGCCCAGGCGGTCAAGAAGGGGGTAGCGGCGGCGGGCGGCACGCCGCGGGAATTCTGCACCATCACGGTCACCGATGGCATCGCCATGGGGCATGAGGGCATGAAGTCCTCGCTGCCCTCGCGCGAGGTCATTGCCGATTCCGTCGAGCTCACCATGCGCGGCCACTGCTATGACGCGCTGGTGGGGCTTGCCGGCTGCGACAAGTCCTTGCCTGGAATGATGATGGCAATGTGCCGGCTCAACGTGCCGTCCGTCTTCATCTATGGCGGCTCGATCCTGCCCGGCACCTTCAAGGGCCAGCCGGTCACCGTGCAGGATGTGTTCGAGGCCGTCGGCAAGCACTCGGTCGGGCAAATGTCCAAGGACGATCTCGATCTGCTCGAACAGAGCGCCTGCCCCTCCGCCGGCGCCTGCGGGGCGCAGTTCACCGCCAACACCATGGCGACGGTCTCCGAGGCGATCGGGCTTGCGCTGCCCTATTCGGCGGGCGCGCCGGCCCCTTACGAGATCCGCGATGCCTTCTGCATGACGGCGGGCGAGCAGGTCGTGGCGGCGATCAAGGCGGGCCTGCGACCCCGCGACATCGTGACCCGCAAGGCGCTGGAGAACGCCGCCGCGGTGGTGGCAGCCTCCGGCGGATCGACCAATGCGGCGCTCCATCTGCCTGCGATCGCTCACGAATGTGGGATCAAGTTCGATCTGTTCGACGTGGCTGAAGTCTTCAAACGGACGCCTTATATCGCGGATTTGAAACCTTCCGGCCGCTATGTCGCCAAAGACCTGTTCGAAGCTGGCGGCGTTCCGTTGTTGATGAAGACGCTGCTCGAGCACGGCTATCTCAACGGCGAGTGCGTGACCGCGAATGGCCGCACGATTGCGGAAAATCTGAAGCGGGTGAAATGGAACAAGGATCAGGATGTCGTTCGGCCCGCCAACAAGCCGATCCTCGCGACCGGCGGCGTCATCGGGCTGAAGGGCAACCTCGCGCCGGACGGCGCGATCGTTAAGGTTGCGGGAATGTCGGGCTTGAAATTTGCCGGCCCGGCGCGCTGTTTCGACCGCGAGGAAGCCTGCTTCGAAGCGGTCAAGAAAAAGAAGTATAGGGAAGGCGAAGTGTTGGTGATCCGCTACGAGGGGCCCAAGGGCGGCCCCGGCATGCGCGAGATGCTGGCCACGACCGCAGCCCTCTATGGGCAGGGCATGGGCGGCAAGGTGGCGCTGATCACCGATGGGCGCTTCTCAGGTGCAACCCGCGGCTTCTGCGTCGGCCATGTGGGGCCGGAGGCGGCGGTGGGTGGCCCGATAGGCCTTCTACGCGACGGCGACATCATCGTGCTCGACGCGGAGAAGGGCACTCTTGACGTCAAGCTGTCCAAGGCCGAGCTCGACAAGCGGCGGGCCGCCTGGAAGCCCCGGAAGCCGGAATTCACATCGGGATATTTGTGGAAATACGCCGAGCAGGTGGGAGCAGCGCGCAACGGCGCGGTCACCCATCCCGGCGGCGCGGCCGAGAAGACGTGTTATGCGGACATCTAATGTTGTGATGAGCATCGGCTTGCTCGGGCTTGCTCTCGGTCTGTCGCCGGCGGCGAGCTTCGATGGCACCCGCACCCCGGAGAGCGCGGCGGTGGCCGTCCCGCTGCCGGGCGCCCATGCAGCGCCGGGGACGGACATCGGCCGCGCAACGCCTTTGGCGGCCGTGCCGGTCGCGCCGCTCGGCAATGCGCGCCCGGCGACGCCGTTCGATGCGTACCGCTCAGGCAGTCAGGCGCTCCGGCAGGGAAGGACCACCGAGGGGCTGAACGAGATCGAATACGCCGCCGAGCAGGGCGTGCCGGCGGCGCTCTGGAAGCTCGGGCGGATGTATGCCGACGGCGACGAGGTCGAGAAGAACGCGTTGCGCGCCTTCGACTACTTCAGCCGCCTCACCAAGACCCACGGCGACGATGCGCCGACCTCGCCGCAAGCGGCCTTTGTCGCCAAAGCCTTTGTGGCGCTTGGCCAATACTATCTCGAGGGCATTCCCAATTCGCCGATCAGCGCGGATCCGGTCCGCGCGCGCGAAATGTATTGGTATGCGGCCTCCTACTTCGCGGATCCTGACGCGCAATATCATCTCGGCCGTCTCTATCTCGACCGCAGCAACGGCACACGCGATCCGCGCCAGGCCGCGAAATGGCTCGGATTGGCGGCCCGGAAAGGGCAGGCACAGGCGCAGGCGGTCCTGGGCGCGATGCTGTTCCGCGGCGATGGCGTAACCCGGCAGGCGGCGCTTGGCCTGTTCTGGCTCACGCTTGCCAAGGATGGCGCCGAGCCGCCCGAGACCTGGATCAGCGAGAGCTATGCGAGCGCGTTCGGGCAGGCGACCGATGACGAACGCGCCATGGCCTACAATTATCTCGAAGGCTGGCTGCGCGGCCGGCGGGAGTAGGGCAGGCCACTCGGGGCAGGCTCAGGAGCGGACTTCGACCGCAAGCTCGGCCACCACCGGCACATGGTCGGATGGCTTGTCCCAGCCGCGCACATGCTTGTCGATCTCTGCCCCGACGAGACGGTCGGTGGCCTGCGGCGACAAAAGCAGATGATCGATGCGGATGCCGTTGTTCTTCTGCCAAGCCCCGGCCTGATAATCCCAGAAGGTGAAGAGGCCGCCGGCGTCGCTGCCGGCGCGAACCGCGTCGGTGAGCCCAAGGCTCATGAGCGCACGAAACTTGGCGCGGGTCCGCGGCAGGTAGAGTGCATCACCTTCCCACACCGTCGGATCGCGGGCATCGCGGGGGCCCGGGATGACGTTGTAATCGCCCGCCAGAACCAGCGGCTCCTCTCGCTCAAGGCGCTCACGCGCGTAATGAATTAGCCTGTCCATCCATTGGATTTTATATGAATATTTGTCTCCGACCGGAGGATTGCCATTGGGCAGGTAGAGGGAGGCGAAGCGCAGCGCGCCGCCCTTCACCGAGACCGCAGCTTCCAGAAACCGGGCATGGTCATCCCCCTGGTCGCCCGGCAAATGCGGGGTCACCTCGTCGAACGGAAGCTTGGAAAGGATCGCGACCCCGTTGAACGTCTTCTGACCGTGCACTGCAACATTGTAGCCGAGCGCCTCCAGCGGCTCGCGCGGGAACGCCTCGTCGGTGCACTTGGTTTCCTGCAGGCAGACGATGTCGGGCTGCCGTTCTGACAGCCAAGCCTCCAGATGCGGCAGCCGCTGCTTGACGGAGTTGACGTTCCAGGTTGCGATGCGCATCGGCGGAGGTGTCGTCGTGGGAGGGAACTCCGGCCGAATGCTCTCTTTCGGAACGTGACCCCGGAGCCAGTGTTTACGAGCTGTTTATGGCCAAAGCAGGTGCTTTTATAGCCAAAACGGATGCATTATGGCGCAAGCTATGATATGTCCATGAGGAATTAGAACAAGAACAATCCGCGTGCAGGCAGGAGACACCAGAGAGGGAGCAGGGACTGGCCGACGGGTCCGGTCCAACAATTCAAATGAAAAAACGAAATCTGATTTTGATCTCGGCAGCCGTGCTAGCGGTCGGGGGAGTGGTCGGAGCTAAGACGGGATTTATTCCGGCGAATTGGATCCCATGGTCCTCGGAGGGAGCCGTCGCGCAGGCTCAGCGCGGGCCTGCCGAGCGAACTGTGCCGGTCGACGTTGCGGTCGCCGTGAAGCAGAAGGTGCCGGTGCGGGTCGATCTGCTTGGCACGGTGACGCCGATCGCGAGCGTCGCGGTGAAGACCCGCGTCGATACTGAGATCACCGGGGTTCTGTTTCAGGATGGCGCCATGGTGCGCAAGGGCGAGGTCCTGTTCACCCTGGATTCGCGCGCGATCGAAGCCCAGTTGCACCAAGCCGAGGGAACGCTGGCCAAGGATCAGGCCATGCTCGAAGGCGCCGAGCGCGACGTGCGCCGCTACACCGAGCTCGTCGCGAAGAGCGCCACCCCGATCACCAACTTGGACAACGCCAAGACCCAAGCGGCGCAGTTCACTGGCGCGATCCAGGCCGACCAGGCAGCGATCGAAAACCTGAAGGTCCAGATCGGCTACTGCACGATCCGCGCGCAAATCGACGGGCGCATCAGCATGGCGGCCGTGAAGGTCGGAAATTTTGTGCGGGCGGCGGATACGACTCCGATCGCTACCATCATCCAGACCGCGCCGGTCTATGTCACCTTCGCGCTGCCGCAACGCAGCCTCTCCGAGTTGCGCGCCGCAATCTCCAACGAATCGGCCAGCATCGAGGCAATCCCCCCGGGCGATCCCCGCAGCGAAAGCGGGCAGGTGACAATGATCGAGAATACGGTCGATCCGACCACCGGCACCGTGCCGGTGCGCGCCACCATGCCTAATAGCAAGGAGGTGCTGTGGCCCGGCACGCTGGTCACGGTCCGTCTGACCTTCCGCGAGGAGGAAGCGGTCACGATTCCCTCGATCGCCGTGCAGGCCGGCCAGTCCGGTTCCTACGTGTTCGTGGTCAAGAACGGCGCGGTCGCGGTACAGCCAGTGACGGTCGCGCGCACGCTCGATGAGACGCAGACGATCCTCGCGAGCGGGCTCGAAGGCGGCGAGACGGTCGTGACGGAGGGTCAGCTGCTGCTGCGGAACGGCACCAAGGTATCCGCGCGCCAGGTCAAGACGGGGTCCTGAACATGAACTTGTCCGAGCTCTGCATCCGCCGGCCGGTGTTCACGACGCTGCTCACCGCCACCTTCATCGTGTTCGGGGTTTTTGCCTATCGCCTCCTGCCGGTGGCGGCGCTGCCGGCGGTGGAGTTTCCCACCATCTCGATCGTCGCGAGCCTCCCTGGGGCCAGTGCCGAGACCATGGCGTCGTCGGTAGCGGCGCCGATCGAGCGGCAATTGTCGAATATATCGGGCATCACCTCGCTCACGTCGACCTCGACGCTGGGGCGCACCAAGATCATTGTTCAGTTCATCCTCGATCGCAACATCGACGGCGCCTCGCTCGACGTGCAAACCGCGCTGACCCAGGCGCAGCGCAAGCTGCCGATCGAGATGACGACGCCGCCGAGCTTCAACAAGACCAACCCGGCCGACGCCCCGGTCGTGCTGCTGGCGCTGAGCTCCGCGACTGCGCCGATCTCGGTGGTCGACGAATACGCCGAGGCGGTGCTGGGCCAGCAGATTTCCCAGCTTCCGGGCGTGTCGGAGGTCGAGGTCTACGGCTCCAAGAAATACGCCACCCGCGTGCAGGTCGATCCGACGGCGGCGGCGGCCCGCAACATCTCGCTCGATGATATCCGCAGGGTTCTGGCGGCGACCGATTCGAACTCGCCGGTGGGCACCCTCAACGGGCCGCAGCAGAATGTCACGCTGGTGGCGACCAACGCCATGCGCAAGGCCGAGGAATACCGCAAGGTGATCGTGGCCTGGCGCAATGGCGCGCCGGTCAAGCTCGAGGAGATCGCCAACGTCATCGACAGCATAGAGAACGATCAGGTCGGGAGCTGGTATAACGACAAGCTTGCAGTGGTGCTCGCCATCCACCGTCAGCCGGGCGCCAATACGATTGCGGTCGTCAACCAGATCCGCGACCTCCTGCCGGTGTACCGCGCCCAGGTGCCGGCGGCGATCGACATCGATGTGCTGGCCGACCGCTCGGTCTCGATCCGCAATTCGGTGGAGGACGTCGAGATCACGCTGGGGATCGCCATCGGCCTGGTGGTGCTGGTGATCTTTCTGTTCCTGCGTTCGGTCTCGGCGACGATCATTCCGGCGCTGGCGGTGCCGATCTCGCTGATCGGCACCTGCGCGATCATGTACGCGCTGAATTTCTCCATCAACAACATGACTCTGCTGGCGCTGACGCTGTCGGTCGGCTTCGTGGTCGACGACGCCATCGTCATGCTGGAGAACATCGTCCGCCACATGGAAGGCGGCATGCGCCCGTTCGAGGCGGCGCTCAAGGGATCGCGCGAGATCGGCTTTACCATTGTGGCGATCACATTTTCGCTGATCGCGGTGTTCATTCCGGTTCTGCTGATGGGTGGAATTGTGGGCCGGGTGTTCCGCGAGTTCGCGGTGACCATCGCGATGACCATCCTGATCTCGGGCCTGGTCTCGCTCACGCTGACGCCGATGCTTTGCGCGCGCGTTCTGCATGCCCATCACGAGGGCGAGAAGCAGAACATCGTGCTGCGGGCATTCGAGGTATTTTTCCGCGGGATGCTTCGCTTGTACGGGTGGTCGCTCGGTTACGTCCTGCGATTCAAGGCGGTCACGCTGGCGATCACGCTGGCGACGCTGGTGGCTACGGCCTATCTCTATGTCGCCATTCCCAAGGGTTTCTTCCCGACCGAGGACACCGGCTTCATCTCGGCCACCACGGAAGGGGCAACCGATATCTCCTTCCCGGCCTTGCTGGCGCTGCAGAACAAGGTCAACGACATCGTCCTTGCAGATCCGGCGGTCGCCTACATCAATCCATCGGTCGGCCCGGGCGGCGTCAACCCGACGCCCAATTCCGGACGCATCTTCATAGCGCTCAAGCCGCGCAAGGAACGCGCCGACAATTCGACCGGCGTGATCCAGCGCCTGCGGCGAACAGCCAACACCGTTCCCGGCATCGCCGTCACGTTCCAGAACGCGGGGAACATCAATATTACCGGCCGCGTGTCGAAAAGCGAGTATCAGTATTCGCTGCAATCAAGCGACACCGAAACGCTCTATAAGGTTGCCCCGGAGATGCGCGACCGGATCGCCATGGTCGATGGCATTCGTGACGTGAACACCGATCTCAATATCAACAACCCGCAGATGACGGTAGACATCGATCGGGAAAAGGCCGGGGCTTACGGCATCACCATCGACCAGGTCCGCCAGGAGCTGTTCAACGCGTTCGGAACGCGCCAGGTCGCCAGCATCTATACGGCGACCAATGACTATCGGATCATCCTGGAGACCAAGCCCGAATTCTCGACCGATATCTCGGCGCTGTCGCGCATCTATCTGAAGACCCAGACCGGAGTGTCGGTGCCGCTCGAGTCCGTGACGCGGCTCGTTCCCGGCGTCGGCCCGCTCCTGGTCAACCATCAGGCCAACCAGCCGGCGGTGACCATCTCCTTCAACCTGGCGCCCGGCTATTCGATCGGCCAGGCGGTCGACGCAATCCAGGCGATCGAGCGCGACATGCGGATACCGGCCTCCGTTACCACCGGCTTCCAGGGCGCGGCCGCGGTGTTCCAGGATTCGCTCAAGGGCCAGGGCGTGCTGGTGTTGGCGGCCATTTTCGCCGCCTACGTGCTGCTGGGTGTCCTCTACGAAAGCTTCATCCACCCGATCACCATCATCTCCGGGTTGCCGTCGGCGGGCGTGGGCGCATTGGTCACATTGATGATCTTAAATTTTGATCTGTCGGTCATCGCCATGATCGGCATCGTGATGCTGGTCGGCATCGTCAAGAAGAACGCGATCATGATGATCGACTTCGCGATCGAGCGCCGCCGCGTCGGCATGAGCGCCGAGGCTGCCGCGCGCGAAGCCTGCCTGTTGCGGTTTAGGCCGATCATGATGACGAGTTTCGCCGCGTTCTTCGGCGCGCTGCCGATCGCGCTTGGGGCCGGCGCGGGCGCGGAGCTGCGCCAGCCGCTGGGACTTGCGGTCTGCGGAGGGCTGTTACTGTCGCAGCTGCTGACTCTCTATATCAGCCCGGTCATCTACATCTATCTCGACCGCGTCGACCGGGCGCTCAGGGTGAAGCTCGAGCCGCAGCTCGAGGAAGTGCCCGAGCACCCGCGGCCGGAAGTCGTAGCAGCAGAGTAGGACCGCGATCGAGTTCATTGCCCTGCAACAAGGGGCGGGCTTGGTGCCCGCCCCTCGTGCATTGGAAGGGTGTATTTAAAAGGGCAGGAAAGGATTACAGCGCGAAGCTCGTTCCGCAGCCGCAGGAGGCCTTGGCCTTCGGGTTGTTGACGCGGAACGACGCCCCGATCAGGTCGTCCACGAAGTCGACCTCCGAGCCCGCGAGATAAGCGAGCGAGACGGGGTCGATCAGCAACGCGGCATCGTCGCGGACCACGACGACGTCGTCAGGTTCCTGGGAGCGGTCGGTATCGAACCTGTACTGGAAGCCCGAGCAACCGCCGCCTTCCACGCTCAGCCGAAGCATGGTTCCGGATGGCTCCCGGCGCAGGATTTCTCCGATGCGCCGCGCCGCGCGCTCCGTGACCGTCACGCCATCCGTTGCGAGGGCTTGCACGG
>Ga0126381_100004030_pt1 | contig 15945 bp, 11 predicted proteins | sample PanSoiMetPlot_28_FD_96465 | JGI IMG/M metagenome (GOLD analysis project Ga0126381, IMG submission 96465) | Tropical forest soil microbial communities from Panama - MetaG Plot_28 | ecosystem: Environmental > Terrestrial > Soil > Tropical forest > Bulk soil | place: Panama | collected 2016-02-17 | reverse complement strand
CGGAATGTTAAACGAAAAGTGCCCGGCGCCATATCCGCGCTTCTCGGCTTCGCGCGTGGAGGCGAACAGGCCGCGGATGATATCGAACGCCTTGATGTACGTCACCGGGTTGGAACGCGGGGTGCGTCCGATGGGCGACTGGTCGATCATCACCGTATTGGCGATGCGCTCGGCGCCTTCCACGCGTTTGCAGGATACGTGCGAAGCGGAGCTCTCCAGTGCTTCGGCTGCATCGTCGAATTCCGGATCGTGATCGGACTCGCGGGCTTTGTGCAGGGCTTCCAGTGAACGGAAGATCACGTCGTGCACCAGGGTCGATTTGCCGGAGCCGGAAACGCCGGTGATCGCCACCAGCATGCCGAGTGGAATATCGACGTCGATGTTCTTCAGATTGTGAACGCGCGCTCCCCAGATGCGCAGCATGCGCTTGGGATCGGGCGCGCGGCGCGAACGCACAGTCGCCACTTTCAGATCGCCCCGCAGATAACGGGCGGTCAGAGATCCGTTACTGTTGGCAGTGAGCCTGCCGAGCGGGCCTTCAAACACGATATCTCCGCCGTGCTCGCCGGCACCTGGGCCGAGATCGATAATGTGATCGGCCGCGCGCATCACGTCGGGATCGTGTTCCACCACCAGGATGGTGTTGCCGAGCCCGCGCAGCTCTTCGAGAATGCGGATGAGCCGGCCGGTGTCGCGGGTGTGGAGACCGATAGAAGGTTCGTCGAGCACATAGCAGGCGCCCACCAGCCGCGAGCCGAGGCATGTAGCGAGCTGGATGCGCTGCGCCTCGCCGCCGGATAAAGTGGCGGAGAGGCGGTCGAGCGTGAGGTAATCGAGGCCGACATCGTTCAAGAACTTCAGCCGCTGCCGGATCTCCACCAGAATCTTATCGGCGATCGCGGCCTCTTCCGTGGTCAATTCGAGGCCGTCAAAAAAAGCGTTGGCCTCGGCGATGTTCATGCGCACCACCTCGGCCAGGTTCTTCCCGCCCACCCGCACGTAAAGGGCTTCCTTGCGCAGCCGGGCGCCTTTGCAGTCGGGGCACAGCGCGTAGCCGCGGTACCGGCTCAGGAAGACGCGCACGTGCAGTTTGTATTTCTTGGTTTCCAGAAAGTCGAAAAAGCGGCGGATAAATTCGTATACCTTCTCGCGCGCCTCTTCGTCCAGGTCGCAGAAGGGCTTCTTCATGGGCACCTTGCCACGCGCGAATTTGCGGAAGTTGCCCAGCCAGGATCGGTATTTCGGCTTCGTCCACGGCTCCACGGCGCCTTCTTCCAGCGATAGGGTCCTGTCGGGGATGACGCGGTCCATGTCGAAGTCGATGGTGTTGCCGAAACCCTGGCAGCGCGGGCACGCGCCCAGCGGTGCGTTGAAGCTGAAGAGAATGGGCTCGGGCTCCACAAAGTCCATGCCGCACGTCTTGCACTGAAATCTCTGGTTGAAGCGGAGCTGTTTTTTCCCCTCCGCGCTCTCGAACACCACCTCGCCCGATTCGCGATAACAGATCTCGGTGGTGTCGACCAGCCGCTGGTGCAGATCAGGCCGGATGGCGATGCGGTCCACCAAGACCCAAAGCGGCTGGGTGAAGTCAATATCCAGCAGCGATTCCGGAGTGGAGAACTCGAACAGCCGCCCGTTCTGGAACAGCCGGTTGAAGCCTTTCTTTCGGAGGTCAAAGAGGTGGTCGCGCAGGTTCTGCGCGCCGGCGTGCGGCCCGGCAGGGAATAGCGCGTACCAACGGGAGCCTTCCGGTTCGGAGAGCATCCGCGCCGCGACTTCGTCTACCGTATCCTTGCGGATGCGCGTGCCGCAGTTCGGACAGAAGGTCTGGCCGACTCGTGCAAACAAGAGCCGCAGGAAATCGTAACATTCCGTGGAGGTCGCGACGGTGGAGCGCGGATTCCGGCTGGTATTCTTCTGCCGTATGGCGACCGCCGGCGCGATGCCATCGATCTCTTCCACCTCCGGCTTTTCCATTCGCTCCAGAAACTGCCGGGCATAGGCCGAAAGCGATTCGACGTACCGCCGCTGTCCTTCCGCGTAGACGGTGTCGAAGGCCAGCGACGATTTGCCCGATCCCGACACACCCGTCACCACCGTCAACTGGTTGTGCGGAATGGAAAGCGAAATATTTTTGAGGTTATGGACTCGCGCCCCGCGAATCCGGATTGCGTCTTGCACGAGAGTTTGTGTGTGAGTTCTCAGTATAACTCGGGCGTTACATAGTTGAAACGGATTCCGCGCTACACTACGTTCGAAACCCTTCAACAGGAGCGTTTATGACTTACTACGGCCCTAAGGAAATGGCGGCTTCGTTCCGCACGGTTCGCGGCAACACCATTAAGATTGCCGAAGAGATTCCCGAGGACCAGTACGGCCTCCGCGTGGCTCCCGAGTGCCGCTCCGTCGCCGAAACGCTGGCTCATATCGCAGTAATGACGCGCGTTCCAACGATGATTCATTTCACCGAACACCTCAGTAACCTGGAGGGCTTCGATTTCTTCTCCATGGTGGGCGCTCTCCAGGCGGAATCGAAGAAACCACGCTCGAAGGCGGAGGTTCTGGAACTGCTGCATACGGAGGGCGACAAGTTTGCCGAATTGCTCGAGGGCGCATCTGAATCTCTCCTGGGCGAGCAGGTCCGATATCCCGCGGGTATGATGCCGCCGGTCAAGTCGCGTTTCGAGATGCTGCTGGCTGCGAAGGAACACGAGATGCACCATCGCGGGCAGCTCATGGTGATCGAGCGCATGATCGGCATCAAGCCCCACCTGACGCGCCAGATGGAGGAACGGTTCGCTTCGATGCAGGGCGCGACGACGTCGAAGGCATAGCTTCGAGCTCGGAGCCACGAGACAAACCCGGGGTACGGCTTCGACCGGGGTTAAGCTCGAAGATCGCGGCCCGTAGGTCGAAGCTTCTTTCGCGTTAATCTGTACAGTTGACCCCCCAGCCCCAGCCCTCACCCAAACGGATGACTCTCGCCGCGCTGGTCGCGGCGACTTATTTTATGGTTGGGGGCTGGCCGTACGGGATGGAAGATACCGTTGCCAAGGCCGGCTACGGCGGCGCCATCCTGATCCTGCTGATCACTCCCGCACTCTGGGCCTTTCCCACTGCTCTTGTCGTCAGCGAGCTTGCGAGCGCGCTGCCCGAGGAAGGCGGCTTCTACATCTGGGTCTCGCGCGGGATGGGCCGCTTTTGGGGATTCCAGGAAGCTTGGCTCTCGTTGGTGGGGAGCATCTTCGACATGGCCCTGTATCCGACGCTGTTCGTAAGCTATCTGGGCCACTTCGCGCCTGCCCTAACTTCCGGCGGCCGCGGCATCGCCGTCGGCATCGTACTGATCGCCGGCGCGGCGCTGTGGAACATGCTCGGCGCCAAGGCTGTCGGCGGAAGCTCCGTGGCGATCGGCGTGGCGCTGCTGGCTCCTTTCGCCGTCCTGAGTTGCTACGCCGTCTTGCACAGGTCGACGGGCGGCGCGCCCGCGCCGGCGCCGAGTCATATCGATTATCTGGGCGGCATTCTGGTGGCCCTGTGGAACTACATGGGCTGGGACAACGCCTCCACAGTGGCGGGCGAGGTCGAACGCCCGCAGCGCACGTATCCGCTCGCCATGGCGGGCGCCGTCTCGTTGGTTGCGCTCAACTACGTCCTGCCGATCGGGGCTGTCTGGCTGACCGGACTCGATCCCAACCGCTGGTCCACCGGCGGGTGGGCGGACGTAGGACACGCCGTGATGGGTTCGGGCGCCGCCGGAACCGCCATCGCGGTGATCCTCACGATCGGCGGCATGCTGGGCGCGCTGGGCACGCTCAACGCCCTCACCCTGTCGTTCTCGCGGCTGCCCGCCGCCATGGCCGAAGACGGCCTGATCCCGAGGATTTTTCAGCGAAGGCTGGCCTCTAATGGAGTTCCGTGGGTTGCCGTGCTGGGCTGCGCCACTTGCTGGGCGCTCTGCCTGGGATTGACCTTCACCAAGCTGGTGATGCTCGACGTGCTGCTCACCGGCTTGAGCATTCTTCTGGAGTTCGCGACATTGATCGCGCTGCGCATTCGCGAGCCCAAACTGCCGCGACCGTACCGCGTGCCGGGCGGCCTCGCGGGTGCTTTCGCCATCGGTATTCCGCCGGCGGCGTTGCTGCTGCTGACGGCGATCCGCGAACAGGCCGAGCCGATCGGGCCGATTAACGCTTTCGAGTTGGGAGCCATCCTGATCGGCCTTGGCGTTGTAGCCTATTTCATAGGAGAACGCATTCGAAGAAAATGATCATTGCCGATCTCGCCGAAATTACCGGCCGCACTTATCCTGCCCGGCGGCGCACGCAGAACCTGGTTGGTGGTGTCAGCCCCATCCAGGCCAAAAATTTCTCGATGGGCCACGTGACGCTCGAGCCGAAAGGAGGTCAGGTGCCCTGGCACAACCAGGAGCAGGAGGAGATCTACTTCATCGTCGAAGGCGATGGTGAGATGTGCCTGGGAGAGGAACGGCGCAGTGTGCGCGCGGGGCAGGCGGTCTTTATTCCGCCCCGCGTGTTCCACCAGTTGACCAATACCGGCGTGAAGCCCATGCGGATGATTTACTGCTACGGCCCGGCCGGGGACGTGGCGCACTGGCGCCAGGAACTGGACGGAACGCTGCCGCGCGCCGGCACGGAAGCACCGGCCCTACCCGAAGGCGCGCATCCTCAGTGCACGGAGAAACCCAAGAATTCATGAGCTCAGATAAAACTCACACCGTCGGCATCGTGATGAACGGTGTCACCGGCCGCATGGGCCTGAACCAGCATCTCAGGCGTTCCATCTACGCCATCATGAAGCAGGGGGGCCTGCGGCTCAGCGATAGCGAGTCCATCATGCCGCGCCCGATCCTGGTTGGCCGCAACCCCGCCAAACTGGAAGCCATTTCCCAGGAGTGCGGCGGTCTGCCTTGGACCGTCGATCTCGACCAGGCGCTCAACGACCATTCCTATTCCGTCTATTTCGACGCCCAGACCACCGACCGGCGCGCGGACGCCGTGAAGCAGGCCATCGCCGCCGGCAAACATATTTATTGCGAGAAGCCCGTGGCATCGACCCTCGAAGTCGCCATGCACCTCTACCGACTGGCGCGCCGCGCCGGCGTCAAGCACGGCGTCGTGCAGGACAAGTTATGGCTCCCTGGCCTATTGAAGCTGCAGCACCTCAAGCAGCAGGGTTTCTTCGGACGGATTCTCTCGGTGCGAGGCGAGTTCGGCTACTGGGTGTTCGAAGGCGACACGGTTCCGGCGCAGCGGCCCTCGTGGAACTATCGCAAGGAGGAAGGCGGCGGCATTATCATCGACATGCTCTGCCACTGGCGCTACGTGCTCGACAATATCTTCGGGGAAGTAAAGGCCGTTTCCTGTCTGGGTGCCACCCACGTGCCAAACCGCTGGGACGAAGCCGGCCAGATGTATGCCTGCACGGCCGACGATTCCGCCTATGCGACGTTTGAGCTCGAGGATGGCGTCATCGCCCATTTCAACTCTTCGTGGTGCGTGCGTGTCCGGCGCGACGATTTGCTGACCGTCCAGGTGGATGGCAGCAAAGGCAGCGCCGTGGCCGGCCTGCGCCATTGCTGGATCCAGCCGTATGGAGGCACGCCGCGCCCGGTCTGGAACCCGGATATCGAGAGCCCGCTGAACTACTTCGAAGGGTGGCAGAAGGTCCCCGAGCAGGATACGTTCGACAACGCCTTCAAGCGGCAATGGGAGCTGTACCTGCGGCATGTAGTGAAGGACGAGCCGTTCCGTTGGGGCCTGCTCGAAGGCGCGAAGGGCGTGCAACTTGCCGAAGCCGGTCTGGACTCCTGGCGCAAGCGGGCGTGGGTTACGCTGCCGTCGCTGGGGGAGAGCACGGCTACGAGCCGATAGCCGTGAGCCATGAGCGCCTTGCGGCGCCGCTTGGTTTTAACTCACCGCTCCTCGCTTACAGCCGCGTCACGCCCTGTTAATCAAACTCGCCACGTAGCCAGCGCCGAAGCCGTTATCGATATTCACCACTGCCACGTTGCTGGCGCAGCTATTCAGCATGCCGAGCAGCGCGGCCAGTCCGTGAAAGCTCGCGCCGTATCCAATACTGGTGGGGACGGCGATCACGGGGCACGATACCAGGCCGCCCACCGCGCTCGGTAAGGCGCCTTCCATGCCGGCGCATACCACTACGACTTTGGCCTCCATGAGACGGTCGCGGTTGTGCATCAGGCGGTGAATTCCCGCCACGCCGACATCATGGACGGTTACCACTTCGTTCCCCATGATCTCGGCTGTGACCTGCGCTTCCTCAGCCACGGGCATGTCACTGGTGCCGGCGCACACCACGGCGATCTTGCCCCGGCCGCGAATGGCGCGGTCACGCCAAAAGCGGATCACCCCGGAAAGCGGGAAATACTCCGCATCCGGATAGCGGTTGGCAACCTGCTCCGCGCACTCGGTACTGGCCCGCGTGATCAGAACGTTCCGGGAGTTTTCCAGCAGACAGCCGGCAATCGCAACTACCTGTTCGGAGGTTTTGCCCTTGGCGAATACCACTTCCGGGATTCCATGGCGCAGGGCTCTGTGGTGATCCACTTTGGCGAATCCGAGATCCTCGAAGGGCAGGTGGCGCATGCGTTCCATCGCGGCATCCACCTCGATGCGGCCGGTACGCACCTGCTCCAAGAGCGACCTCATCTGGTCCTGATCCATGTAACCCTAGGATAACAAGTGCCAAATCATCGCCTCTCGGTGTTATCCGGGTGACCGTAAGGGTACACCGGTACTCTGGCTGTACTAGTCCGCCTTGCTGGAATCCCAACCTTTTGTCTATTGTTTGAGGCGTCGGGATCGTTGAAGATCTCATTAGCCACGGAAAAAGTGTTGCGGCAACGATTCGGGACAAGCAGCAAAGGGACCATCATGGGCTTTTACTCTACAGGTTCAGCTTCCAGGGACCGTCGGGAATCCAGCCGGTTTCCGATGAAGGAAGATTTGAAATACCGGCTTTTGCAGTCCAGGACTCCGCCAATTACCGGTTCGGGAACTACTCTGAACATCGGTAGTGGAGGCATTCTGTTCACTACCGAGGAGATGCTTCCGGTGGGCCGCAGTGTCGAATTGTCGGTGAACTGGCCAGCGCGCCTCGATGGAACTTGCGCGCTGAAGTTCGTAGCCGTGGGACGTGTCATTCGGGCAGAGGCAGACCGAGCGGCCGTGCGTATCGAGCGCTATCAATTCAAGACTCGCGGCGCGGCCGCTCCTTCTGTGCCAGCCGCTCGCGCTCACGTTGGGGTCTAGGGGCAGGCTGTCCAACCTGCCCCGGCCGTTTTCAGCCTCGGCGTGGCTCGCGTCTCTGTTCCATCCTGTGACGGAACTCCGCATGTAGCTTCTGAACAGTGGCGCGCTGTTCCGGCGTCAACAGGGTGTAGAATTTCGCCCTGGCTTCGGCACGGAGACCCGTCATACGGCCCATCAGTGCGCCGTCGATCTTCGCCAGCTTCTGAATGTCGGCTTGGTTGTCGGCTTTCACCGCGGCCGACAGGGCCTCGCGATTCTGGCGCATCTCGGCGCGGATTGGTGCCGCCTTCTGCCGCGTCTCCTGGAAAATGGCTTTGGCCTGAGCCTTCTGGGAATCGCTCAGGTTCAATGCCTGCATCCAATGCTGGCGCGCCCGGGCGAAGGGCCGATTCATTGGCGTTTTGGCGGCCGGTGCCGGCGAATGAGACGGCGCTTGCTGAGCGAGCGCCATTCCCGCGGTCATCGCCGCCATCGTCGCGTATTTCATCAAGTTACGTTTCATGGTGTCTTCCACCCTCCAATTCCGAATGTAAGGTCCTACCGTAAACCCGGTATGTAGCCGCGGTAAATGGTTGTAAAAATACGGGAGGCAGGAGTCGGCAGACAGAAGTCATAAGAAGTCATATGACAGAGTCGAGGTGTCCGCCGCGCATTCTGTCTGATGAGTTTTGCCTGGTGACTTCTGTCTGCCGACTCCTGGCTTCTGTGATAACTTTTAGCCGTGCACATCCTTTTGGTCGACGATGACGCCGAACTCTGCGGCCTGATGAGTGAGTTCCTGAAGCGCGAGGGTTTTCAGGTGACCTTCGAACACGAAGGGCATCGCGGTCTGGAGAAGGCCCTGCAGCCGGGGGTGGACCTGGTGGTGCTCGACGTCATGCTCCCCGGTCTGGACGGGTTCGAGATTCTGCGGCGGCTGCGCCAGCTGAGCAAAGTGCCCGTGATCATGCTGACGGCCCGCGGCGAGGATGTGGACCGGATTGTGGGCCTGGAATTGGGCGCCGATGACTACTTGCCCAAACCATTTAATCCGCGCGAACTGGCGGCGCGAATCCGCGCCATCCTGCGCCGCTACGAGCCGCGTCCCGCCGGCGTGGACGGTGCGCTCCCCGGGCGGCTGGAGGTGAACGGTGTTGCGCTCGACCCGGGTTCGCGGCAGGTTTTCGCGGCCGGCAAACCGGTGGAGCTGACCACGTTCGAGTTCGACATTCTGGAAATGTTGATGCGCAATGCAGGGCGTGTACTTTCCCGCGATGCTCTGATGGAAAACTTCTACAACCGCAAAGCTACGCCCTTTGACCGCTCCATCGACATGCACATCAGCCATCTGCGCAAGAAGCTGGACCGGGGAGAGGCGCTGATCAAGACGATCCGAGGCGTCGGGTACCAGTTCAGCAGGGCAGGGGAAGAGGAGCTGTGAGCCTTGAGCCGTGAGCTTTGAGCTAAAAGCCGTGCGACGATGAGGCATGGAGCGCATCGCTCACAGCTCGTAACTCAAAGCCCGCGGTTATGAATTCCCTCTTCGCCAAAATTCTCCTCTGGTTCTGGTGCACGATTGCGGTGTACGTGATCGGGTCCGCATTCATTTCGGCGCTGAACGTGAGCCGCAATGCATCCAGCGAAGAAGCTCCGGTGTCGCGGCTGGTGACCTTCCAGCTGGAAGAGGCGCGGACAGCCTACGAGACCGGCGGCCGTCCGGCGCTGCAGGCCTTCATGGATACGCTGGAAAAGGTTTACGGTGCGAAGGGCATTCTCACAGACGAGCACGGCAAGGACCTGCTGACCAACCGGGTACGGACCGATCTGGTGGCGCGCGCCATGCGGCATCCGAAGCTGCCAGCCATCCAGGTGGACAGCGATACGGTGGCGCGCGTCGCCGACGATGGCCGCTACTGGTTCTTTTATGAAGTGCCGAAGCACCGCGTGGGGATCTGGTTCCTGTCGCCCGATCATCTTTTCTTTATGCTGGCCGGCGTGCTGCTCTGCTACTGGCTGGCGCTGCACCTTACGAGCCCGGTTCGCGCGCTGCAGAAAGCGGTGGAGCGCTTCGGCGCCGGCGATCTGCGCGCGCGCGTCGGGTCCAAACGCCGCGACGAACTGGGCGTGTTGGCCCGCACCTTCGACCGCATGGCCAATCGCATAGAGACTCTGGTGGGGGCCGAGCGGCGCCTGCTGTTGGATATCTCCCACGAGCTGCGTTCACCGCTGGCGCGGTTGGGTGTGGCGATCGAGCTGGCGCGTTCCGGCGAGAACCTGGAAGCGCACCTCAGCCGTATTCAAAAGGAATCCGACCGCCTGAACGCGCTGGTGGGCGAGCTGCTGCAGGTGACCCGGGCGGAAGGAGACCCCAACACTCTGCGGCGCGACCCGATCCGGCTCGACGAGCTGGTGGCGCAACTGGTGGATGACGCGCAGATCGAGGCTTCGGCGCATGGCTGCGCGCTCGAATATGCCCGTCGCGAACCCGTCATGGTGGAGGGCGATCCGGAGCTGCTGCGCCGCGCCGTGGAAAACGTGATCCGCAACGCCATCCGTTATTCACCTCCGAAAGAGCCGGTGGAGGTTTCGCTGGCACGGCAGAATGGCAGCGCGGTGGTGGATGTGCGCGATCACGGTCCGGGCGTGCCCGAGGAATCGCTGGGGCGCATCTTCGACGCGTTTTACCGGGTGGACAGCGACCGCAACCGAGTTTCGGGAGGGATTGGGCTGGGCCTTTCCATCGCTCGCCGCGCCATTCAACTGCACAAAGGGAGTATCCGGGCCCGCAATGCGAAGCCAGGTTTGGAAGTGGAAATGGAACTCCCCGTATATAGCTTCGAGCCGCGCGCCGCAAGCTACGAGACAAAGGCGCCGGGATCGCGCAGCTCGTAGCTTGCGGCTCGGAGCTATTTGGCTACAATGTAATCCGTGGCACACAACCTAGCGAAACCGTTTGTGAGCGACCTTCGTCCCACAACCATGTCAAGAAGCGCATTGCGCTGCACCCTTCTTTTCGCCTTTATTTTCTGGAACTCGGCGGCGTTTGCCCAGCCGCGTTCGGCTCGCCCGCATCCCGCGCAATCACCTGATATCCCGCATCGCTATACGTTAATCCTCCAGGATCCGGCGGTGGCGGAACGGTTCGCCTCGCGCGAGTCCTCGCAGACCGCGCAAGCCGACACGTACCGGCGCCAGATCGATACCGCGCAGGCTGCCGTGAAGAGCCAGCTCGCGGCCCGCAACTTCCAGGTGGTGGGCTCGGTTTCGGAGATTCTGAACGCCATATTTGTTACGGCCGACGCCTCGCGCGTGGCGGAACTGCAGAGCATTCCCGGCGTCGCGGCGGTGCGGCCGGCGAAGCGGCTCAAGATGCTGTTGAACCGTGCCACGGCGCTGTCTAATGCCCCGGCAGCCTGGACCGCGGTGGGGGGCCAATCGAAGGCAGGCGCGGGCATTAAGATCGGCATTCTCGATACGGGTATCGATCAGACACACCCGGCGCTGCAGGACAGCTCGCTCTCTACGCCGTCCGGATTTCCGAAGGGCGATTCGAACTACACCACCAACAAGGTGATTGTGGCGCGCAGCTATGTAAACCTGCTGGCCGCGGGCAGTTCCTCCAACCCGGCCGCGGATTCGATGCCGGACGATCTCACGGCGCGCGACCGCAGCGGCCACGGCACATTCAACGCGGTGATCGCGGCAGGCAATACGGTGACCACTCCAGCGCTCGCCAGCGCCGGCGGGAACGTCACCATCTCCGGCATGGCGCCCAAGGCGTGGCTCGGCAGTTACAAGGTGCAGGGAACCGACGGTGTAAACGGCTTTTCTGACGACCAGGTGCTGATCAGCGCCGTGAATGACGCAGTGAAGGATGGCATGGACATCATCAACTGCTCGTTTGGCGGCCTGGCTGCCTCGGATGCCGCGAGCGACCCGTTGGCTGCGGCGTTTCAGAACGCCACGAAATCCGCGGTGGTGGTGGTTTCTGCCGGCGACGACGGCGCCACCAGCTACAACGGCGGATATTCGTATCCCGGGTTTAATACCATTGCTTCGCCCTCGAATGCGCCGGACGTGATCTCGGTGGGCGCGACCATCAATTCGCACGTGATGCTGCCCACGGTCAGCATAAATGCGTCCAGCGCCCCTTCGAACCTCAAGAATATTTCGGCTGCGGTGGGCGATTCGTTCTTCTTTCCCTCCCAGGTGGGTTCGAACGTGGCGCCGCTCGTCGACATCACGGCACTGGGCAATGACGGTACCGCCTGTTCGGCTCTTCCCGCGAACTCGCTGAACGGCGCCTTCGCGCTCATTCTGCGCGGCACCTGCACGTTCGATACGAAAGCGGCCAACGCGCAGAACGCCGGCGCCATCGGTTTCATTTACTACATGGCCGATTCGTCTGCGCCGGTCAGCCCGGAAGGAATCAACGAGTTTGGCCCTGCGGTGATGGTCTCCAATTCCGACGGGTTGAATTTGAAGAAATATGCGGACGCCAATCCGGGCGCGACTGTGCTGGTCGATCTGAACGGACTCGAGCAGGATCTGACCACATACAACTCGCAGCCGTGCCTCGATCCCACCACCGGGCCGTGCCCCGCCTTTTCCCCGGCCGTAGCCGCCAATCAGTTTGCCAGTTACTCCTCGATGGGGCCGACGCCGGATGGACAATTGAAGCCCGACATGGTGGCTCCGGGCGGCTTCGATCCGGAGCAGGTGCCCGACCCGAACGGCGACCTCTTCGCCGCCGCCGGATTCTTCAGCGCGAGCCAGAATTTCGACCCCGGCGGCGTGATGTTCAGCTCCAACCGCTACGCCGCCGCCGCCGGCACGAGCTTCTCGTCGCCGCTGGCAGCGGGCGCCGCAGCGCTGATGAAGCAGTTGCATCCCACGCTGACGCCCGTGCAGATTAAGTCTCTGCTGGTGAACTACGCCGCGCAGGACACCACCACCGACGATTTTGCCGACCCGGTGGATGTGGAGATGATCGGTGGCGGCCGGCTGGATGCCGGTGCCGCCAGCAATGGCAGTGTGACCGCGGTGCCGTCGACGGTCTCTTTCGGCATCTTGAATTCGGCGACCCTGCCGATCACCAAGCAGATCACCTTGACCAACATCTCATCGGGTTCGATCACGCTCAATGCGGCGGTGAACTGCTGCACGGTGAACCAGTCTGCCGGCTCATCGGGAAATGCCAAGGTCGCGGTAAGCCCGACGAGCGTCCCGCTGGCCGCAGGCGCGACTGCAACCCTGACCGTTACGCTTTCCGGTTCAGCTCCCACCGCCGGCGAATATTCCGGCAACATCACGCTGTCTAATTCCAGCACCACGATGCGCATTCCGTTCATGATGCTGGAAGGGAACGGCACTGTGGCGAACGTGCTGCCGCTAGGCGGCGGCGAAGGAGCTCCGAGCGAAGATATCGGCTCGGCTGCGGTGCAGGTGACCGACGCGTTCGGTGTTCCGGTGGCCAACAGCAGCGTGACGTTTTCGGTGTCGCCGAAGGGAACGATGACGCTCAACAGCGTGACCGGCGAACCGGCTTGCACACCGGCCAGCTCGACCACCAGCATCACCTGCCCCAGCGACCAGTTTGGATACGCCTACGTCGAGACGGTGCTGGGGAGTTCCGTATCGTCGCCCACCCTGAACTTCAGCGCCGCGGGGAACACGGGGAGCTTCTCCTACAACATTCAGGCTCCGCCGGCGATCACGGCCGCCAGCGTGGTGGATGCGGCAATCTTCAAGCAACCCATCGCGCCGGGGTCTTACATCAATATCTATGGGACGGGCCTCAGCAACCCGACCTTTAGTCCCAATGGTGACAGCAACGACGCCACTACCGACGCCCTGGCGGCGAACGGCACCTACAGCATTCTGCCGCTGCAGATCGATTTCGTCACCGTCAGCTTCGACATTCCTTCTGCCGGAATCAGCGTGCCGGGTCATCTGACGTTTGTCAGCCCGGGCGTGATCCAGCTTCAGGTGCCGTGGGAACTGCAAGGCCAGAGTTCCGCGCAGGTGAAGGTGGTGCTCGATAACGACCTGTTCGGCAACGTCGTGACCGTGCCGCTGCAGGATACGGCGCCGCAGTTCTTCACCAACGGCACCAACGTCGCGGACGCTTTGGATACCAGCTACAAGCTGATCAGCACGAGCAATCCGGCCAAGCGCGGGTCGACCATTTTCCTCTACGCTAACGCATTGGGGCCGGTGAACAATCAGCCGACCGATGGCGCTCCGGCGCTGGATGCGACCTCCACGACCAAGAACCCGGTTACGGTGACGATCGGCGGTCAGACCGCAACGGCTTCATTCGCCGGCTTGGCGCCGGGCTTCCCCGGCCTCTACCAGATCAACGTGGCCGTGCCGCAAGGCTCGGCGACGGGCAACGCGGTACCGATCACCATCACCGTGAACGGCCAAACCTCGGCGCAATCGACGATTCCGGTGCAGTAACGGCAGCTAGGATCCAAGGCGGCTACGAGCCACGAGCTATGGGCGTCGCGCCGGGCCCCGACCGGGTTTGGCCGGGAGCTCGCGGTTCGAAGCGCGATCTTGAGGCCGGATCTATTCACCTCGGGGGGGAACCTCGAATCCTCCGTGAGGATCCCAAGACCCTGTCGGCCGTGGAACGGAAACGATTCGTGATCCGTGAGGCGGCGATCTGACGGGGGAGAGCAGGCTGAAACCGTGTGTCCCGGTCCAGCGTGGCCGAAAATCCGCGGCACGGGCAACTGGTTGCGGAACCAGTTACGATCGCATTGATATCGATACGATCTGGCGGACCGTGGCGGAGGATCTGCCGTCCCTCAAGGCCGTCGTAGCCACCTTGAAGCCCTGGCTGGCTGAATTCCGTGGCGGAACATAGGTGATATGCCCAGAGCGTCCTGGGGATCGTCTCGGAGCTCGCGGCTCGTGGCTCAAGGCTGTTTTTTTGTGTAAGAATAGGGTTTCCGGACGCGGGGAAGCAGGATTTTCGCCGGTGCGCACGTAGCACCCCTCCATCACTTGCGCAAACTCTGGTAAGGTAGCTAAAATCAACGCGTTCGCAAAATCCCAGGAGGATTGCATGGCATCGTCAGTTGAGCAGAAGGTGAAGCAGATTATCGTCGAGCAACTTGGCGTAGATGAAAGCCAAGTGGACATGAACGCCTCGTTTGTCGACGACTTGGGCGCGGATTCATTAGACATCGTGGAACTGGTCATGGCCTTCGAAGAGGCCTTCGAGCTGGAAATCCCCGACGAGGACGCCGAGAAGATCACCACTGTCAAAGACGCGGTCGAATACATCGAGAATAAAACCGCAAAGAAGTAGTTCCTTTCTCAGCAGGTTCCCCCCAGCAGGGCGCGGACGCGGTTGCGCGCCGGCGGCCCTGCGCATTAAGGAGTGCGAAACGTTCGAACATGTTACTCCGGAGCGTGTTGTCTTGAGCCGAAGAGTGGTAGTGACCGGCGTGGGCCTGATTACGCCCCTGGGGATCGGCACGGAGCGTTCGTGGGAGGCCATTCGCGCCGGCAAGTGCGGGATCGGGCCTATCACGCAGTTCGATGCGTCGGCATTCTCTTGCAGGATCGCGGGTGAAGTAAAGGGTTTCGACCCGGCCGGTTACATTGAAAAAAAAGAAATCAAGAAGATGGGGCGCTTCATCCAGTTCGCCATTGCGGCGGCGGAGTGCGCCTTGTCGAATTCCGGGCTCAAGGTGACGCCCGAGACCGCGGAGCAGGTGGGCGTTTATATCGGCAGCGGCATCGGCGGATTTGAAGTGATCGAACGCGAACACCAGACGCTATTGGAACAGGGCCCGCGCCGGATCTCGCCGTTTTTCATTCCGGCGACCATCATCAATCTGGCCTCCGGTTATGTGTCGATCCGCAGCGGAGCCAAGGGGCCGAATTCGGCCACGGCGACGGCCTGCACCACCAGCGCGCACTCCATCGGCGACTCGTTCCGCATCATCCAGCGCGGCGATGCCGATGCCATGATTTGCGGCGGCACCGAAGCCTGCATCACGCCGATGGGGATCGGTGGATTCGCCGCCATGCGGGCGCTCTCTACGCGCAACGATGAGCCGGCGCGCGCCTCCCGTCCCTGGGACCGCGACCGCGATGGGTTCGTGGTGGGTGAAGGAGCCGGCATCCTGGTGCTCGAGGAATTGGAATTTGCGCAGAGTCGTGGCGCAAGAATTCTGGCTGAGGTGGTGGGCTACGGAATGAGCGCCGATGCGTTCCACGTCACCGCGCCGCCGGATACGGGCGAGGGCGCGTATCGCGTGATGCGCAACGCACTGAGGGATGCGAATCTCCGCCCTGAGCAGGTGGATTATATCAATGCCCACGGCACTTCGACCGACGTGGGCGACCGCGCCGAGACGGCCGCCATCAAGTGGGCTTTCGGCGACCACGCCCGCAAGGTCGCGGTGAGCTCTACGAAATCCATGACCGGCCATTTACTGGGCGGCGCCGGCGGGCTGGAAGCGGGCATCACCGTAATGGCGATTCGCGACCAGATTGCCCCGCCGACTATTAATTACGAGACCCCCGATCCTCAATGTGACCTGGATTACGTGCCGAACCAGGCGCGCCCGATGAAGATCGAATACGCCCTTTCGAACAGCTTCGGCTTCGGCGGCACGAACGGATGTTTGATATTTAAGAGCTTCTAGCT
>Ga0126381_100004029_pt1 | contig 15947 bp, 15 predicted proteins | sample PanSoiMetPlot_28_FD_96465 | JGI IMG/M metagenome (GOLD analysis project Ga0126381, IMG submission 96465) | Tropical forest soil microbial communities from Panama - MetaG Plot_28 | ecosystem: Environmental > Terrestrial > Soil > Tropical forest > Bulk soil | place: Panama | collected 2016-02-17 | reverse complement strand
CGTGACGCGCGATGACCAGCACGGCTGACCGGCCGACCGGGGACAGCGACACCTGCCGGAACGCGGTGCGTGCCCGCAGCGGTCCCGCCGGGAGGACGACCTCGCGCAGCAGTTCGCCCGGCCGCAGCACGTTGCGGCCGTCGCCGGTGACGAATCCGGCGACCGGTACCTGACGCGAACCACCGTCCGGCGCGTGCAGCGTGGCCGCCCCGTCGAGGGCGGCGACCAGCGCGGTCATCGGCCCGGCGGGCAGCGACAGGCAGATGTTGCCGCCTACCGTCGCCATGTTGTGCACCTTGAACGACCCGAGCAGCGCGTCGCAGCACTGCTCCGCGAGCCTGGCGGCGGGCCAGTCATGGCGCGGGCGCCAGCGGGCGAGTTCGGCCAGCGTGCAGGTGGCGGCGATGCGCAGACCGTCCTCCGTCTCGGTGATCGGCGGCCAGCCGAAGGCGGCCAGGTCGAGCAGCCGGGTGATGCCGGGCTGCGGCTGGGAGAACAGCCACGTGCCGCCGCCCAGCCACGCGTCACCCGCGCGCCAGCCGGCACCGACCGCCGGCGCGAACTCGGTGACTGTGTTGATGTCCAACCTCAAGCGCCCCCTTCGTGATCATCCCATCATCCCCCCGCGTCGGCGCGGATCAGCGGATGATCTTGACGAGGATGACGCAGGGGCCGCCCGCAGGCGAGGCTAAAACCGCGGATTCGGGCGCGATATCGGGGCGCGGCAAAACGGTAGGAAAATGTATCTGGCATGGAAGATCTTGCTCTGTCAAGCTAACGCCAAATGGCGCTGCGGTTAACGCAGCCCGCCTGACGAGCAAGGGGGGAACCGTGCTCCAGCAAAGAACCACCCAGACCAACGAGTTGGTCATCTCATATCTGTGGCTGCGAAAGCTTGTCGGCTGGATCGGCATGCTGCTGCCATTCGTGCTCATCATCGGCGCCGCGGTCATGGACAGAGGCCGGCCTGACTCGATGAGCGGCTACTACTACACGCCCATGCGCAACGTCTTCGTCGGCGCGCTATGCGCGCTCGGCGTATTCCTGATCGCCTATGACGGATACGACAACGTCGACCGCTGGATTACGAACATCGCGGGCGCGTGCGCAATTGGCGTGGCATTCTGTCCCACCAAACCCTCCGGCCCCATGAAGACGTGGCAGAACGTGGTCGGCGACATTCACGTGGTCTTCGCGGTATGCACCTTCACCGCTCTCGGCCTGATGGCACTGCGTTTCGCCAAGAACGGCCCGACCCCCGACGGGCAGGATACGAAGGGCCAGCTCCGGCACGCTCTCGGATTCGCCGCCACGCCTAGTGCTACGGCGACGAAGCCTGAGATCATCGCCTACCGCGTCTGCGGATTCCTGATCCTGGCCTGCGTCGCGCTCGCGGGCGCGTCGAACCTGCTGCCGTCGTCGGACTTCGTGAACTGGCCGGTGCTCTTCATCCTTGAGGCGACCGCCGTGGTGGCGTTCGGCGTCTCCTGGTTCGTGAAAGGCAAGACGATACATCTGCCCGGGTGAGCCATCGTCCGGTTACCCTGAGCGCTATGAGGCGCGCCGCGACCCTGCTGAGCACGCTCTTCATCGGTGCAAGCCTGGTTGTGGCGTGCTCGAATGCGCCCACCCGCCCCGCGCATCCCGCATTGCTGTCCCTGACCTGTGCGGACTCTGCAGGCCAGCAGGGACAAAGCGGCGAGACGCTGACCGGGGGAGTCGAGGGCCTGGTGCTGCCCGGATCAGACGACCCCGCCGGGCTCTACCCGGTCGGCAAGGCCGGTGACGGCAAGCCCTACTTCATCTACAAGGCATTCCTCGCGGTATCTGCGTCCGCGGCGCCGTTCGCCACCGTATCCGTCACCCGTCCCGCCAGCGCCAGGCTCGTGTACGGTTCGCCGTCGCGCATCGGCGGCCTGTTCAGCGCCGATTCCGGTCAGCCGCTCGTCATGGCGGCGCGCAGCCAGGTGCGGCTGCCCGTGTGCGGTCCGCGGTTCACCGGCTTCACAGGTGGCGTCATCGTCACCGGCCCTGGCTGCGTCACCTTCCAGGTCTCCTCGCCATCGGCTCGCAGCGCCACCGTCAGCGTGCCGATCGGTCCGGGCAGGTGCTAGCGGGCGTCGATGGCAGGTAACCCGATGCCCGCCGCCGAGGTTGACGTCTCGGCCGGCCTGGTGCGGCGGCTGCTCGCCGGACAGCACCCGGACCTGGCCCGCCTGCCGGTCCGTTTCCTCGCCAACGGGTGGGACAACGCGATGTTCCGGGTCGGCGACGAACTGATCGCCCGGCTGCCGCGCCGCGAACTGGCAGCGCAGATCCTGCTCCATGAACAGCAGTGGCTGCCGCTGCTTGCGGGGGCGCTGCCAATTCCAATTCCCTATCCTGAACGAACGGGGGCTCCTGCCGACGGTTACCCCTGGTCGTGGTCCATCGTGCCGTACCTGCCCGGGGTGCCGGCCGCGGCCGCTGACGGGGTGGACGTGGCGCACCTGGCGAGCGCGATCGGCGGGTTCCTCGGCGCGCTGCACGTGCCCGCCCCGGCACGCGCTCCGGTCAACCCGTTCCGCGGCGTGCCGCTCGAGCACCGCGCGGCTAGCTTCACCGCGAACCTCGCCCTGGTCTCCGGTCAGGTCGACGAGCCGGCCGTGCTGCGTACCTGGGCACACGCGATCGCCGCGCCGCGCTACGCAGGCCCGCCGGTCTGGCTGCACGGGGACCTGCATCCGGCCAACATCCTGGTGCACGACGGACGAGTCAGCGGCGTGATCGACTTCGGCGACATCACTTCGGGTGACCCGGCGGCGGACCTGGCGGTGGCGTGGATGCTGCTGCCCGCGGGCTGGCACGGCGCCTTCCGCGACGCGTACCAGGCGGCCGGGGCGGCAGGCCGCGACCCGATCGACGACGCCCTCTGGGCACGGGCCAGGGGCTGGGCACTGAACCTCGCGCTCGTCTTCCTGGCGCACTCGGCGGACAATCCGCAGCTGCTCGCCATCGGCCGCGATACGTTGCGCGCCGTGCTCGGCTGAGCGGTTGCAACGCGGAGTGGCGGCCCACGACTTGCGGTATGTGCCGCCATTGCAGCGCCAGAATGCTCCCGATGACAGCGCCCACGCCGCCGGCCACCGCGATCACCGTGGCCGGCGAAACCAGCTGGGCGGCGACGCCCGCCAGCATGAGGGCCACGCCCTGGCTGGTGACCGTCCCGCTGCTTGCCACGCCGAAGGCCTGGGCGCGCCGGTCGTCAGGCACCCAGGCGACGAACGCCGTGTTCGCGGCGATCTGGTAGATCGCGAACGTGCCTGATACGGCGAAGATCGCCATCGAGACGGCCAGGTCCGGACGGAAGGCGGTCAGCGGCAGCACGGCGCAGGCGCAGCAGGCCATCGGCCCCATCCAGCGCAGCCGGGTCGGCGGGCCGATCTTCTTGGTGAAGACCGGGGCGGCCAGGATGGCGCCGGCCTGCCCCGAAGCGATCAGCAGCCCGGCGGCCGCCGGACCGCCGCCGAGCCGGGCCGCGTACGGTGCCGCGATCCCCTCCGGGATCGAGTACAGGGCGATCAGCCAGCCGAGCATCATCAGCGTGCGGATCGCCCGGTCGCCGAGCAGCAGCCTGGCACCCTGGCCCAGCTGGGTGATGCCGCGGGGACCGGGACCGGGCGCGGCTGGCGGCCTGGCCCGGGTGCCGAAGCGCATCAGCGCCGCCGAGGCGACGAAAGTGGCGAGGTCCACGCCGAGGGCGGGCCTGGCGCCGATAAGTGCGACAGTCACCCCGCCGGCGGCCGCGCCGGCCACCAGCGCCACCCGGAAGCTGGTCTGCATCGCCGCCGCGGCCAGCGCGTACCGCTCGCCGGTGAGGATGTCGGGCAGGATCGCGGACCTGGCCGCCTCGAATGGCGCCTGCGCCATCGTGGTCAGGTACAGCAGGCCGACCAGGCCCGCCACCGGGATCCCCGGGATGAGCATCGCGCCGACCAGCCCCGCCCGGATCAGGTCGCAGCCGACCATCACCGCCCGGCGCGGCAGTCGGTCGCCGAGGCCGGCGAACACCAGCCCGCCGATCACCCAGGGCACGTAACTGGCCCCGTAGGCGATGGCCGACAGCAGCGGTGAGCCGGTCCGGTCGTAGACCAGGATGGTCAGCGCGACCAGCGCCACCCGGTCCCCGGCCTCCGACAGGATCTGCGACGCCCACACGGCCCGGAACTCGCGGACCGCGAACACGTCACGGAAGGCCTCCTGTCGTGCCGGGAAACTGCTCACGGTAGGCCCCTCCGCACCGGCGGACGCCTGCGGAGCCACGCAAACGGCCCACCCGGTTATCAGCCGCCCATAGTGGCAGAAATCACCGTCACGCTTTGGGGCTTTCGTTCTATATACGTCAACTGACCGATGTTTGCTGCCTCCACCCGGCGTAACAGGCAGATCGGTGCGAGGTGTCTCGCCACCTGACTCATAAGCGGCGAGCCGATGGACTCCTGGACGCTACGGGCGAACAGCCATTGCCGCACGTGGCCGGCGTCCAGCGCGGCCAGACGCGCCATCCGGTCGGCCAGCCCGGCTGGATCGGCGGCCAGCCTGTCCTCGCAATTGAGCATGTGCTGTAGCAGGTCGTAGGCGGGGTCCCCGACATAGGGTTTGGGGTCGATGACCAGCCACGGCTCCCGCCGCGCGGCAAGGATGTTGTCGCCGTGCAGGTCGGTGGCCAGCAGCACCTGTCTGCCCGCGCTCTGCGGCAGCTCGCGGAACAGCGAGATTCCGGCCCGGGCCAGCCCTGGGTCTATCCGCTCGCCGTCGGCGGCCTCGTATTCTCGCTCGAACTCGTCCGCCCAAGCCGTGCACATCTCCGTGAGCGGGCGGAACGGGTAACCCGCATGCGATGCCGTCCACAGCCGGCCAAGCAGCGTAGTCACGACTAGGTCCTGCTCGGGTTCGGGCATCGCCTGTCCCAGCCGGGTGCCGGGCAGGCACCGCTCGACCAGCAGCGCGTACCCCGACTCGTTCTCGCAGGCGGCGTGCAGCCGGACCGTCCCGTTCCCATCCCAGACTCGCAGCCCCGCCGCCTCGTCCCGCTCCTCGCCGCCAGCGAACCGGAATGCCACCTTGAGCACCAGGCTCGTGTCGTGCGGGCCGGTGACCGGCGCGGTCCATGAGCACTGCCCGCCGGGCTGGAACGGCTCACCCACGTCCAGCGACCACTGCCGGGCCAGGTCAGCCACGAGCGCGGGCAGCCCGGCGATCCAGTCCCGCACGCCGCGATCCCGGTGCGCGGTCTCGGCCAGGTATGCGGGCACGGGGAAGGCCATGCCGCAAACACTGCCACACCTGCGCATCAGCCGTCGGTGTCGACAAGCGGCATGCGGAGCAGGTACCGTCCCGGCCAGCGACAGACTCGAGGAGGACATCAATGACCGATGAGGCGGTCCGAATGGAGCGGTCAGGGCCAGTCACCACCGTCTTCCTGCACCGGCCCGCGCGCCGCAACGCCGTCGACGGCCGGACCGCCAGCGCGCTCGCCGACGCCTTCCGCGCGTTCGACGCCGATCCGGACGCCGCGGTCGCCGTGCTGTACGGCGAGGGCGGAGTGTTCTGCTCCGGCGCTGACCTGACCGCGATAGGCACCGAGCGCGGCAACCGGGTCAGCCCCGACGGCGACGGGCCGATGGGTGTCAGCCGGCTTCGGCTGTCCAAGCCGGTCATCGCCGCGGTATCCGGGTACGCCGTGGCCGGCGGCTTGGAGCTGGCGTTGTGGTGCGACCTGCGGGTCGCCGATGAGACCGCTGTGTTCGGCGTGTTCTGCCGGCGCTGGGGCGTCCCGCTGATCGACGGTGGCACGGTGCGCCTGCCCCGGCTGATCGGCGCCAGCCGGGCCATGGACATGATCCTTACCGGCCGCCCTGTCGACGCCGCCGAGGCGGCGGCGATCGGGCTCGCCAATCGCCTCGTGCCGGCCGGCCAGGCTCTTGCCGCCGCCCGCGAACTGGCCGCTGAGCTCGCCGCGTTCCCGCAGGTATGCCTGCGCAGCGACCGCGCATCGGTACTAGACGCCGACGGCCTCGACGAGACCGCCGCGATGACATCGGAGTTCGCGCACGGGATGGAAGCCCTGGCGAGCGGGGCCGCCGCCGCAGGCGCCGCCCGGTTCGCCGCCGGGGCGGGCCGTCACGGCACCTTCGACCTCCCCTGAGTGGGACCGAGCAGGCCGCCGGGGTCGTGCATGACCTGCCCGCCGACGATGGTGAAGACCGGGGTGAGCTGGGCCAGGTCGTCGGGGTCGGCGGTCATCGGGTCGGCGCCGTAGGCGACGAGGTCGGCGAGCTTGCCGGGGGAGACGCTGCCCAGCCGGTCGGCCTCGTGGTTGAGCCGCGCGGTGCCCAGTGTGTACAGCTCCAGGGCGGTGGCGACGGGAATGGCGTGCTCCGGGCCCTGCACGCCGGCCGTTTTGGTGCCGCGGGTCACCATCCCCCACACGTTCAGCATCGGGTTGAACGGGCGGGCCATGTCAGTCCCGGCGGCCAGGTCGGCCCCCGCGGCCAGCCACTGGTCCAGCGGGTTGACCCGGCTGGTGCGTTCGGGGCCCCACGTTTTCAGCATCTCGCTGCCCATGTTCCACAGCAGGGCATGCTGAACGGTCACACCGAAGCCGCCGCGGACCGCTCGCTGGCGCTGTGCCGGATCGGATAGCAGGGCGTGCTCAATGACCAGCGTCCATGGCGGCAGCGGCCCGGCCTTGGCGGCCACTGCCTCGTAGACGTCAAGTAGCGTGCGCACCGCCCGGTCGCCTGCGGCGTGCGTGCCGATGCGCCAGCCCCCACTGGCCGCATGGGTGCACACCCGGGTCATCACGTCCGGGTCCCAGTTCAGGTGCCCGGAATGGGCCGGGTCGTCGGCGTATGGCTGCTCGAGAGCGCCGCCCTCCGCGCCGCCGTCCATGACGAGCTTCAGGCCCCAGACCCGCAGCCAGTCATCGCCGCCAGCGGGCGCGCCGAGCCCGTCGATGAGCGCGATCGCCTGTTCCTCGGTCAGTTCGTTGCCGACCCGGATCAGCGGCCGCGCTCGCACGCTCAGCTTGCCCTGCCCGGCCGCCTCGCGATAGGCGGCAAGCTCAGCCACATTGATCATGGCCTCGCGGATGGTGCCGACCCCTAGCGCTGCGTATGCGGCGGAGCCGCGTGCTAGCCCGTCGACCAGCTGGGCGCGGGTGGGGACCGGGGCGTGCCCGGCGACCTGATAGACCGCGCCGCCTTCGAGCAGGCCGTCCGGGCGGCCGTCGGGGAGCCTGCCGATTTTCCCGCCTGGCGGGTCCGGGCTGCCCGGCCCGATGCCCGCCGCGGTCAGCGCGGCGGTGTTGGCCACGGCTAGGTGCCCGCCGCGACGGGCGATGACCGGGTGATCCGGCGCCGCCGCGTCGAGCTCGGCGCCGGTCGGCAGCCGGTCTTCCGCGAGGTTGGACTCGTGCCAGGCCATGGACGTCATGACCCACGCGCCCGGGGCCGCGGCGCGGGCCGCGGCCTCGACCATGGCGGTGAACTCGGCGATGCTACGGGCCCGGTCCACCGGGACCAGCAGCGTGTTGCGGCTGGCCTCCATCATGTGCTCGTGTGAGTCAGCGAAGGCGGGCAGCAGGGTGAGGTCACCGCCGTCAGTTATCACGGTCCCGGGGCCGGCCAGGTCATCGAGGCCGTCCGGCTCGGGCGAGGTGGCCGCGATCTCGGCGCCACGCAGGCCCACCGAGCGGTACACCTCGCCGGTCATGGAATGAATCGCCCCGGCCCTGATGAGCCGGTCCAAGCTGGTTTCCACGATCATCACGTCCCTTGAATCCTCAGCCGTGGACGTGGACGGGCCTGCGGTAGTAGCGGGTGGTTGCGCCGGGCAGTGGCCTGCCGTCGATGCGCAGCGGCCGCACCGCTCTCGTCCCGTCGGGCAGCACGTCCGTGCGCCACAAGACGCCCTTGTAGTAAGTGAGCTTGGTTCTGCTCGTTGTCATGATGGTTACCCCTCTTGTGTGTTGTCAGCCGGCGATCATCCGGCCAGCGGTAGCGATAGGGCGCTCAGGCGCCCGGTGGTGCGCCGGGTTGCGGGCGCCCGCCGCGATGTGCTGCGCGACTCGGGCGGCGTCCGCCGCGACGCCGTAAAGGATTCCGGAACCCCGGTTCGACAGCCATGGATAACCGGCCACGTATAGCCCGGGGAAGGCGGTGATGCCGCCGGTGTGTGCCGGGCTGCCGTCTGGCGTGAGCACCGGGACCCGCAGCCAGCTGGTGTCTGGCCGGAAGCCCGTGCACCAGATCACGGCGGCGATGTCCTCGGCTCGCGTGTTGAGAGTTTCCGCGGACGGCGTGGACGGCGGTTGCGGGCACTCGGCCGGGTCCGTGTCCGGCGGCGGGGCGATGATCCCGCTCCGCGCCACGTACTCGTCCACCATTCGGCGGAACTGCGCGGCGCGCTGGTCGGCGTATTCGATGTTCCGCGTCAGATCGGGACCGAACCCGAGCTGTTCCCCGCTGGTTTCCACCAGCCTGCCGAGCAGCCGCACGCCGTCGCGGGCGAGCTGCTGGTAGGAAAGTGTGTGCCCGCCGCCGCCGCCAGAGAGCATCGGATGAGGTTCGCTGAAAGCGGCGGGATCGGTCACCGCGTCGGTTCGCTGGTCGTAGAGCCCGAGCTCCGCCGTCCACTCGTGCACGTCCCTGCCGCGGTACCGGCGCGGCACCCTGGGTACCCGGCTGGTGGCCAGCAGCACGTCCCGGCCGGCGTCGGCGAGCTCGCTGGCGATCTGCGCGCCTGACTGCCCGCCGCCGACCACCAGCACCGCTCCTGGCGGCAGCGCGCCCGGGCTGCGGTACTGCCCGGCGTCTGTCTGGCAGACATCCGGGTCCAGGCCGGACGCGAGGCGCGGAATGACCGGACGGCGCTGGCCGCCGCCGGCGACCACCACGGCGCGGGCCGCGTATGACCCCGCGGTAGTGACCACCTGATAGCAGCCGCCACTCGCCTCGACTGACAGGACTTCGGTACCCGTGCGCACCGGGGCTCCTTCGGCGAATCGTTCCAGCATGCCAACGACCTCATCCTTGGGGAGGAAGTCGCCGGCGGTGCCCGCGGCCATCGCGTAGCCGGGCAGCCGGGTCATCCAGTTGGGAGTCACGAGTGTGAACGAGTCCCAGCGCGCCGACCGCCAGCTCTCGCCGACCTGGCCGCGCTCGAGGACAACGTGCTCCACACCGAATGCCCGCAAGTAGTAGCTGACCGCTAGCCCTGCCTGGCCGGCGCCGACTATCACCACGTCCACGTCGCTGCCTATCCGTTTCATTTGACCTTCCCTTCAGGTGGTGCCCGTGGCATCGATGCTGCGTCGATAAGCCGTGCAGAACACCGGCCAGCTGGCCAGGTTTTCCGATTCCAGCCAGGCGCCATTCGGCTGCGTGACCGCGCACGCATGTTGCGCGGCTGGTTGAGGTCGCCCAGACTTAGGCGTGTGACACGTGGCTGGGCTGCTCCGGCCGGGCACGCCGCGCTAGTCGGCCGGGACGCTGAGCTGGAGCTGCTGGCCGCGGCGGCCGCGGCCGCGCGGACGGGCCTGGGCAGGATCGTGCTCATCTCCGGCGAACCGGGCATCGGAAAGACGGCGATGCTCAGCGCTCTTGTCGACTTTGCCGCGGACGGCGGCGCGCGGATCGCGTCGGGTGCGGCCGAGGAACTGGAGACGCGGGTGCCATTCGCGGCGATCTCGAACTGCCTCAGGCTCTCCGGAGCCTCGACTGACCCGCGGGTAGCCGAGATCGCCGGCCTGATGCGAGACAGTAGCCGCCCGGCCGGCGGCAGCCTTCCCGCCGCCGACGGCGAGTTCCTCGTCACCGAGGCGATCTTGGGACTCGTGGACGGATGGTGCGGCGCGGGCCCCGTGGTACTGGCCCTGGATGACCTGCAGTGGGCAGATCAGGCGAGCCTGCTGGTGCTGCACCGGCTCGGCCGGGTGGCGGGTCAGCTGCCGCTGCTACTGGCCGGCGCTTGCCGTTCCGGCGCGGGAGGTGCGGATCTGGAGCCCTTGATCCGCAGCTGGGAGGCCCGCGGAGCGGGGAAGCTGGCACTTGGCCCGCTTGACGAGGCGTCGGTCGTCAGGCTGACCGGCCAGGTGACCGGCACCGAGGTGGGAGCGGGCCTGCTGGCAGCGATCACCGCGGCGGGGGGCAACCCGCTGTACGTGATCGAGCTAGCCCGGGCGCAGAGCGCGCTGGCAGCTGACCGGCGGCCAGCGCCGGCCGCCGCGGGCGTGCCCGAGTCGCTGATCGAGGTGGTGACCAGGCGGCTGTCGGGGCTGTCCGGCCAGGCACGCCAGGTCCTGCAAGTGGCGGCGGTCCTCGGGCCCAGCTTCACCGTGGCCGAGCTGGCCGCCGTGCTCGGGACGCCGGCGCTCGAGCTTCTCGGCGTCATCCAGGAGGCCGCGGCCGCCGGGGTGCTTGTCGCCGACTCCGACCGGCTGGCGTTCCGGCACGAGGTGATCAGGCAGGCGCTGCGGGAGAGCCTGCCCGCGTCCGCGCGCAACGCGCTGCACCTGCAAGCCGGTCAGGCGCTGGCGGCTGCCGGAGCGCCGGTGGAACGGGCCGCCCAGCACCTGCTCGCGGGCACGACGCTGGACGGCGCGACCCTTGAGTGGCTGGTGAAGTCGGCAAGTCGGCTCAGCCTGCGGGCCCCGGACCTGGCGGCGGACCTGCTCTCGCGAGTTTGCGACAGCGACGACCTGCCCGGCGATCTGGCCGGTCAGCTGCGGGTCGCGCTGGCGAACGCGCTGTTGCGCGCGGGCAGGTTCGCGCAGGCCGAGGCAGCCGCCGCGCAGGCGCTGGCCGCCGGCCCGGATGCGAAGGTGGCCGGGCAGCTGCGCTGGGTTGTCGCTCAGTCCTGTCTCAACCAGGGCCGCGCGCAGGCGGCGCTGACTGAGGCGCAGCGGGCACTTGCTGACGGCAGTCTCAGTCGGGCCGAACGCGCCCGGTTCCACGGCCTGGCCGCGCAGTGTCTGCATTTCTTGTCGACGCACGGGCCCGGGGCTGCCATGCGCGAGTCGGAAGCCGCCAGGGACGCGAGCCTGGCCAGCGGGGATGCCCACGCGATGGCCTACGGGCTGCAGGCGGTGGCGGGCGCCTGGCGCTGGCAGGGACGCTTCGCCGAGGCGCTGGATGTCGCCGGCGAGGCCGTGGCCGCGATGGACCGGGCCGGGTCGATTTCCGACAGCCAGCTCGATCCGCAGTTGATCCGCGCCAACTGCCTGTTCGACCTGGACCGGGTCGACGAGGCGCAGCAGGCTTACGTCGCCGACCTGCACTACGCCGAGCGAGGTCTCGGCACCTTCTTCCTCTGCTTTCATCACCTGTCGGTGGCCCGGATGCTCTTCTTGACGGGCCGGTGGGACGATGCGCTGGCTGAGATTAGCTCGGCCCGCGAGGCTCCGGACCACCTCAGGCTCACGGTGCACCTGGACGGCCTGGCCGCGGTGATCGCCGTGCACCGGCAGCATCGTTCCGAGATGGCGCGGTTGCGTGACGCGCTCGACCGGCCGCTGGCCACTGGCCCGGCCCGCCACACCTACGACGACCGGTCCTGGGGACGAGGCCTCGTCGCGCAGGCCGACGGCGACAGCGCAGCCGCGTTCAGCCTGTTGTCAGACGCTTGGGAGCAATGCGCCGCGGGAGGCCGCGAATACTGCGGGCACTTCCTGCTGCCGGACCTGGCGGCGCTGGCCGGATCGGTTGGCGAACAGGAAAAGGTGCGACGGGCGGTGGCGCAGCTCAAGCGGTACTGCGCGGACCGGCACGGACCCGCGATGCACCGGTCGGCTGATCTCGCCGCGGCAATCCTCGACGGCGACGCCGGTCAGCTGCTCAAGGTCGCGGACGCCTACGCGACCGCGGGCCGTCCCCTGCTTGAAGCACAGGCCCGCGAGCACGCCGCCGGCATCCTGGCCGCGCAGGGCCGCGAACAGCAGGCACGGCTGCAACTCGACTCCGCTCAGCAGGGCTACACAAGGCTGGAGGCGTCATGGGACGCCGCCAGGGCCGACGCCAGGCTGCGCGCACGTGGCATCAGACGCGGCGTGCACGGCTCCAGGCGGCGGCCCAAGTCCGGCTGGGCGGCACTCACTGACACCGAGCAGGCGGTGGCCACGCTCCTCGCGGAGGGTCTGTCCAATCCGGACATCGCCGACCGAATGTTCATCTCCCGGCGCACCGTGCAGTTTCACGTCTCCAACATCCTGGGCAAGCTCGGCTTGTCCTCGCGCGTCGAACTAGCCGCGCTCGTCGTCCGCCGCGCGGGGCAGCCAAACCTGGCCAGCTGACCGGTGTTCTCCGGCGCCGCCTGCGAGCGCCCCTATGATCCCAGGACTAGCCACTTGCCGCCGATGATGACCGCCAGAACGGTGCCTGCCATCCACAACAAGGCCCAGATCAGGCGGGGGATGTGCGTGGTCGCGCGAAGATTTCTGGCGTCACCAGCGCCGGCGCCGTGAGCTACCGCGACGCGAACGCCGGACAGCAGCAGCAGCCAGGTTATGCCGTAGATGATGATCTCCTCGAGCCGGTCGTGCGCGTTGTGCATGATGACGGCGAGCAGCAGGATTGCGGCTGGAACCGAGACGATGCCGAAGGATTTGCGGATCAGGAACAGCAGCAGCACGAGGAGGAACGTCCCGATCCACAGCACGCTGACGGCACGTCCAGTCTCGATGAGTTTCGCCGCGGCGAGCCCGAACCCGCTCGGGCCCAGGTAGCCAACGAACCTCGTCAGCGTCCTGCGCGGTCCAGTCACGGGTGTTTTGGGGTGCCAGGCAGTCTCGCCGCTGGACTCAATGTCGAGCTTCACGCCCGTCGACCTGAAGCCCATGACGGACCCAACGAGGGCGTGCGCTCCCTCGTGGGCGATCGCGTTGAAGTGCTCGACCAGCGGCCAGAGAAACGGAATCATCACCACGGCGAGTGCTGCCAGGCCGAGGAGCGCGGCCTCGGTGCCTGGCAGCGGTGCCTGCATGCCGGGCGGCAGCGGGTGAGTTCCCGGCGCCGGTGCGTGCGTGGCGTGCATGCAACAGAGCGTGCGGGATCCGCCAGGACAAGGCAACCATTTCGGGCTATACGGCGCGCCGCTACTCGCCGGACGAGCCTGCGAGTTCGGCGTTGGCGCGGGCGGTGACGATGGACAGGACACGGCCCGCAGTCGCGAGCTGCTCGGCCGGGAAGTCGAACAGCCGGGCCGTGATCTGCTCGAGGGCGCCGCGGATCGCACCGAACCTGGCCTGGCCGGCCGCGGTCAGCGTCAGTGGGCCGTCGACCGAAACTAGCCCGATGGCGGTCAGTTCGCCGATCGCCGCCTCGACGTCGGCGCCGTCGATCTTCCGGGCGGTGGCGATCCGGGCGACGAGCGCGGCGGGGTCGATCTCGCCGCCGCTGCCGGTTGTGACGGTGAGCACGAGCCACTGGTTGAACGTGGTACCCGTGCGGGCCAGCAGCGGGTCGAGGATGGCGCCGAGGGCGCTTTCCGCCTGACCGATGACCTGGGTGTTAAGTAGCGGGTAGCTCATGATCGCTCCTCTGGACTTCTGTATTCTATAGTTGGTGACGCCAACGTTGGTTACACCAACTATATTCCACACTTAGCGAGCGGTGAGGTTCAGGTGGACGACGAGATGCCCGCCCGGCTTCGGGGCAAGCCGACCTGGCTGATCAGCCAGGTCGAGACGGTCGCGCACCGCTTGCTGACCGAGCGCCTGGCCGCCGCCGGGGCCCGCGGCTACCACTACCGGCTGCTAGCCGCGCTCGCCGAGTTCGGGCCGTCCAGCCAGGCGGCCCTGGGGCGGCGCACCGCCATGGATCGCAGCGACGTCGTGGCCGTGGTCAACGAGCTAGCCGGCCAGGGGCTGGTGGAGCGGGACACCGATCAGGCCGACCGGCGCCGCAACATCATCAGCATCACTCCAAACGGAGCCCGGCGTCTGCGCGAGCTCGATGTACTGCTTGCCGCCGTTCAGGACGAACTCCTCGCGCCGCTGTCCGGACAGCAGCGGTCACAGCTAATCGAACTGCTCAGCCGGATTCTCGGCGCTCACGGGTGAGCCACGGGTGAGCGCGGCGGTGATCCACGCCGCGGCGGTCATGACCAGCACGCCGATCCAGGCCGCGGCGGTATAGGCATCGTCGTCAGGGAACAGGCGGCCGACCGGAGTCCCGGCGGCGAGCACCAGGCCGCCGACTGCGCTGCCAATGGAGAATCCGGTGCCTCGGACGACCTGATTGAAGCTCATCGCGCTCGATGTCTCACTCTGCGGGGTGACCGCCAGGATGACCGCGGGCATGGCGGCAGAGAATCCTCCGACGCCGAACCCGAGGATCGCCATCGCGACAAGCACCAGCCAGATATCCGAACGGGCCAGCGCGAACACCGCGAAGGCGGCGAGCACGACGAGAGCACTCAGGGTCAGGAGCGCGGACGCGCCGGTCTTCTTGGCCAGCCGCGACGTCACCTTAGCGGCCACGAAGCCAAGGGCCGAGAATGGGACGAGCACGAGCCCGGCCTCGAACGTGCTGAGCCCGAACCCATACCCGGCGGCGGGCGGCGACTGCGCGTACCGCGTGATGAGCGTCAGCAGGAGGTACATGCCGACGCCGGCCACCAGCATCGCGGTGTTGGCGACGGCGACCGCCCGGTGCCTGAGCAGCCGGACGTCGACAAGCGGGGTGGGCGTCCGCAGCTCGTATCCGGCCCAGGCGCAAAGCAGCAGCACGCCAGCGATGGTGACAGCTACCGCGATGCCACGGTCGCGGCTCCACAGGCTCGTTTCGCTCACCACGAGCAGTATCGCGAGCAGCCCGCCGGCGAGCAGCACCGTGCCTGGAACGTCGACGCGGGCAGACCGGCCGGCCGGCGGCACCGGCATGGTCCGCACCGCTGCCAGCAAGGCGACCGCTGTCACGAACACGCCAAGCCCGTAGGCCGCCCGCAGCCCGCCGAACTCGGCCAGCAGCCCGGCGAGGGGATAGCCGACGCCGATGCCGATCGTCGAGGCCACCGAGACGAGCGCGATTACCGAAGCCGCCCGCTGCCGTGGCAGGTGGTCTCTGGCCACGCCCATCATCAGCGCGGTCAGCCCCAGCCCGACTCCTTGTGCGGCCCTGCCGAGCAGCAGCCACCCGAACGACAGCGGCAGCACGGTGAGCACGCTCCCGCCGGTCACCACGCCCAGCGTGCCGATGATCACGCCTCGGCGGCGCGGACCCGCGCCGAGCCGCCCGAGCAGCGGCGTGGCGACCGCGCCGGCGAGCAGCGTGATCGTCAGCGTCCACTGCGCGCTGGCCAGCGAGACATGAAACGTCGTGGCCACGCTGGTGATCAGCGGCGCCCCGAGGCTGCCCACGGCGGCCACGACCAGCGCGATGAAGACGAGCGAGGGAACAAACACCCGCAGGAGTCTAACTACCGTGACCTCCGTCCCTGGCCTCGCAGCCGCGATTGTGGGCCAATAGACACATGACAGGTGCCGATCCCGTCGTCCGGGCCGAGGGCCTCGTGGTCCGCAGAAGCGGCCACACCATCCTCGACGACCTGACGTTCACCATCGCGGGCGGCCGGGTCACCGGGCTGCTCGGGCCGAGCGGCTGCGGCAAGACCACGCTGATGCGGACGCTCGTCGGGGTACAGGAGATCACCGCGGGACAGCTCGCGCTGCTGGGAGTGCCGGCCGGCCATCCCCGGCTGCGGGCCCGCGTCGGCTACTCCACCCAGGATCCGGCCGTCTACCCCGACCTGACGCTGAACGAGAACCTGCGCTACTTCGGCACCGTGCTGGGCCTGCGGCGGGACAGGCTGACCACCGCGATCAATAAGACGGTCGGCGACCTGGACCTCGCAGGCCTGGGAAACCGGCTGGTGGGTACGTTCTCCGGCGGCCAGCTCGCCCGGGTCGG
>Ga0126381_100004028_pt1 | contig 15948 bp, 21 predicted proteins | sample PanSoiMetPlot_28_FD_96465 | JGI IMG/M metagenome (GOLD analysis project Ga0126381, IMG submission 96465) | Tropical forest soil microbial communities from Panama - MetaG Plot_28 | ecosystem: Environmental > Terrestrial > Soil > Tropical forest > Bulk soil | place: Panama | collected 2016-02-17 | reverse complement strand
GATTGGACTGTGCCAAATACACTTGGTACTGCGCGCCGGAGGCCAATCCTCTCGCGGCAATCTCGACGAGGTCGAGAAGTCCAAGCGAGTTGACGGCGGCTGATGCCTGTGCCGTAGGCAATGCTGTTCCTGCGGCCTCTAGACGGATGTGGCCGGTGTTGCCTGCCTCCCCGAGCGGGACGAGGTTTTCAATACCGGTACCGGATGGAACCGCTCCCGGAACATAAACGAGAGCTTGCGTCGTCTGCCCGACGGGGATGTTGGCGACAACTTTGTTCGTCAATGTGTCAATCGCTACCACATGGTTGCCATTTTCCAGAGCGACGTAAACTCGGGTACCATCACCGGAAGGCCAAATACCGTGAGGCAAGTCCCCGACCGGAATGGTGGCAACCAGAGTTGGAGCCGGGCCGCGCCGATAGACCTTCACCTGGTCGGTCCCACCCATCGTGATGTAGGCGAATTTGCCGTTGCTGTTATTTGCAAAGTTCACGTGATTCGTGATCGCTCCCGTGTCAAGGAGCGCAAGCTGCTCGAAGGGGGGCTTGGCGCTGAACACTTGCGCTTTGCCGATGTCCTTCAACGTGATCCAGACTTCGTCATTTTCCGGGCTTACAGCGATGTTCGGACAAAAGGGACTGGCCTGCGGAATCCGCTTGACGATCTCATGAGAAGCGATTTCGACCACTGTAAGTTCGGGAGTAAAGCTTGAACATACGAAGGCATATTTGCCGTCAGTTCCGAACATTGTCATGCCGGGGCCGTTGGTCAATTCGATGCGGCGAATTTCCTTCATCTGATTTGGATCGATCACAGAAATGTAATTTTCGCCGCGAACGGTCACCCACAATTCCTGCCCATCGGCGGTAAAGAACGCCTCGTGAGGCGACCGGCCGACGTACACAGTTCCCTTCACTTTATTCGTAGCCGTGTCAATGAGCGTCACAGCATTCGAAGCGATCGATACTACGGCCAGGGTTCTGGATTCTGGCGAGTAGCCGAGGCCGTGGACAAGAAGTTGTCCTTTATAGAGCGGGGACAATGCCCCAGGCACGGGGTTGCCCAAACGGATCACTCCCAGCAACTTGTTACTGAAGGGATCGATCACCGAGACTGTATTCGATGTCTGGTCTGCGGCGTAAACGCGATCATGGGTCGAGATCGGAATATTGGGGCGTCCCCACGGAGCCTGTTGTGCAAACGTACCGTCAACGAGGGTTAACGCTGTGGCGAGATACAAAAGCCGGATGCCTGCCCTTGAACAAATTTTCATGCTATTTCTCCTCTCGCGAGCCGGGGCCCGGGAAGTGACTCGGATCTTTTGTGTGGACCTTCTGGCGGCCAACCCAGAGTTGCATCAACTGAATTTCGGATTCTTGGTCGGTAATAATTTCCTGCGCAAGCCGGCGCATCTGTGGATCGCTGCCATAGAGAAGTTCCGTTCTTGCCATGTCGACGGCGGCTTGGTGATGCGGCAGCATCAAGCTCGCAAAGTCAGCATCGTTGTTGCCGGATCGTTCTATTGCAGCCATGGCCGCGTGCATCGTTTCCATGTTCTTGATCAAGGCTGCCCAGTTCGAATCTTTTGTCGCTATGTGACCCATCAAGTGTGGATCTTGCGGCCACACGGCGACCGCAACAACCAGAACCACGGCCAAACATGAGAAGCGCTTTCCGAACGCCATTTCTTCTCCTTTGTCCCGCTGTTGTTTCGCCAGATGAGAGCAGCACAATCCCGCTCGGCAAACCGCACAACTTACTTTTTACTCAGGGCCGGATCAGTGGCAGGAGACGTTACCGTTGCGGGTTTGTCTCCTTCCGCTTTGATCGCGGATTTGAACCCGCGAAGGCCTTCACCGATCCCTTTGCCTAACTCAGGCAGCTTTTTGGGACCGAAGACAAGCAGGGCGATACCAAAAATGACCAGCAGGTGCACGGGTTGAAACAGTCCTTCAAACATGTTCGCTCCTTAATTTGCTCGTTCTGCGGAGGTTCTCTAAAACCGCGTCTCGCGCTTGCTGCATGACGCAGGTCGCGCGCTTGCACGATTGAGTACAGTGGGAGTTCCGGTTCGTGTGTTTCCTGAACTCCCACAGCGTAGTGGCGGAGCCGCTAGACTTCGCGCTGTGCGGTGTCCGCAGCCTCGGCCAGACTAGTCATAAACGTGAAAAACGCATCCGACTGGCCGGTAAAGAGTCCCATGCCGGTTAGGAACTTGACCGCTCCCATAGCAACTCCGGTTGTGTTCGTCGGACGGACTACCGAGCATGCCGGCAGGCTCGTGCTGATGAAGGGGCAAGGTTCCGGCATGATCAGGTTTGCCTGGAACATCTCCCTGACAGCGGCGCCTCTGGCCCCGGTGTTCGGATCTACGCCACTGTTGAGGTCGGGAAATGTCAGCCCGTTGGTTGGATCGATGAGCGGCGGCGCGTAGCCAGCCGTTTCTGACAAGGTCTGAAAATGCATCAGCTCAATTGGTCCCATGCTAATAAGGAGTCGCAGCACTTCGACACTGGTCGCTCTTTGTGCCAGCGCCAATCGCAAACTGCCACCGCCTTGCTCCACGGTAGGGATGTGGAAGGCCGCTGTGTTGGCAATTGCCTGAATGTGTTCAGGTGGGTAAAGGTCTTCGTCTGTCCTTGGAATAGCGGGGAACTTTCCGTTGTTTAGATCTGGAACTGCCTGCTCGAAAGTAACGGGATTTACGTCTGGATTATTCGTACCGCTGCGATAACGAGTCCACCAACTGCTGTTGATCGTCAGCTGCATCAGGTTCGTAAGCCGCAACTTTCCGCTGGATCCTGTCGCGGTGCTGCCCTGTAACGTACGGAACGGTTCCATATCCACGGGGTCGGCGCCATTCGAAACAAGATATGCATTCAGAAAATTCTGATGGCTCATCTCGTCGTCGGTGATGTCATGAATGTATTGAGAGAAATTGGGATCGATTCTTCTCAGAGCATGGGTATAGATTCGATTGCCGCTTCCTCCCGGAACTTCGGGGTCCCGGTGTCCGCCCAGTTCGTTATATTGCGTGTAAAAATCAGCCTCGAGGGCTTCTCCAGCAGCTAGGAACTGCAGGATGGCAACATCACCTGCAGTGAGGCCACTGCCGGAACTTGTCTGCTGCGCATACGCCTTAGTGACGCGTCCGAGCAAGCCTGTCCCCATGGTCACTGCCCCGGCGGCCACCAATCCGGTTTTCAGAAAGCTGCGCCGATTCTTTATCATTTCTTCGGACGTCTTGATCTCACTCATTTTGAGTCTCCTTTGTTGAGTAACATCGAGTAGCAGCCTCGCTCCGCCGTCGGAAAGCAGCATCATTTGGCTACCGCTGCAAGGTCGACAATATTGAGAAGGCAAGACAATGGCCACCTGCAAGCCGTTGCAGCAATGATGCTTAGGCTAGAGTTCAGTCCTTAATTTTCAGGAATTCCTGTTTGATGAGGAAAACGGGTCGACCTATAATCCGCGGATGGACTCTCGCATTAATCTTGAGGCCATCATCAACACGATCCCCACGGCGGCATGGACCACTCGTCCCGATGGCTACTGCGACTTCATCAATCGGGTATGGCTCGACTACGCTGGGATGACTGCGGAACAAGCGCAGGGCTGGGGCTGGGCGGAAGCGATTCATCCGGACGACCGCAAGAGACTTGTCGAGGAGTGGCAATCGTGTCTGGCTTCTGGGACGCCGGTCGACACAGAGGCGCGGATTCGCCGTTGCGACGGATCACATCGATGGTTCCTTATTCGCGCCAACCCATTGAAAGATGAATCGGGCAACATCCTCAAGTGGTACGGAACCAACATTGATATCGAGGATCGGAAACGTAGGGAGGAAGCTCTGCGGGCCAGCGAACTTTCGTGGCGGCAGATCATTGACAACATCCCTGGGTTCGTACATACGACGAGTGCAACAGGCGAGGTCGAGTTTCTCAATCAGCAGGTGCTGGAGTATTTCGGCAAGTCCAGGGAGGAATTGAAAGACTGGTCGCGCATCGAGATCGTTCACCCTGACGACCTTCCCCGAGTCATCGAGGCATGGAGAAAGTCGGTCGAAACGGGCCAGCCCTACGAGGTTGAGCAACGGAATCGACGCGCTGATGGTGTTTATCGATGGGTTCAGTCTCGCGGACGCGCAGTGCGCAATCCGAAAGGTGAGATAACGGCGTGGTATTGGCTCAATACCGACATCGACGACCGCAAGCGCGCCGAGCAGGAATTGAAGCGAAGTGAAGAATTTCTGGCAGAAGGACAACGTCTCAGCCGAACAGGCAGTTTTTCCTGGCGTGTCGACACAGACGAGATCACGTGGTCAGAGGAACTCCGTCGGATTTTTGAATTTGACGATCATCTGCCGGTTACACTCGAGCGGATTGGCGGCCGGGTATACCCCGATGACCTCCCGCTCATGCAGAACATGCTGGAAAAGGCCCGAAACGGCGCCAGCGACTTCGAATACCAGCACCGACTGCTGATGCCTGACCATTCCGTCAAGCACATACATTTGTTCGCCCATGCAACTCGAGATAAGCACGGTCGGCTGGAGTACGTCGGAGCTGCTCAGGACGTCACAGATCTTTACACGATCACGGACGCTATTGCTAATCCCGTCGTGATACTAGCGTCGGATGGCGCATTGCTTTATACGAACCGGGTGGCTTTAGATCAATGGGGACTGAGCCCCGGCGCGGCGAATAATGAAGGGTTTTTCCGGAGGGCTTGCCATCCTGACGATATCGAGCGGATGCACGAGGAACGTCGTATCGGACTAGTGCTGGGAGTTCCGTTCCAGCGGGAAGTGCGCTTACTCAAGGATAGGAAATATCGCTGGCAGCTCATTCAGTACAATCCGCTGAAGGACGAGTCCGGCAACATCGTCCGCTGGTACGCGACTGCTACCGACATCGATGACCAAAAGAGAACGGAGGAACGACTCCGGAACGAGAACCTCGTCTTACGAGAGCAAATCGACCGCGATTCGATGTCAGGGGATATCGTTGGCTCGTCGGAAGTATTGCGTAAAGTGCTTCGACAAGTCGCCAAGGTAGCGCTTTCAGATTCCACAGTTCTGATTCTGGGTGAAACAGGTACAGGTAAGGAGCTGATCGCTCGTGCCATCCATAGCCGATCCAATCGCGCGGAAGGGGCTTTCATCGGCGTGAACTGCGCCGCGATCCCGCAATCGTTAATTGCATCCGAGCTCTTCGGACATGAGAAAGGCGCCTTTACTGGAGCGACTCAAAGAAGATTGGGACGATTTGAATCGGCAAATGGCGGCACGATTTTCCTTGACGAGGTCGGCGACCTGCCCGCAGAAATTCAAATTGCTCTTCTGCGGGTGCTCCAGGAACGGGAGATCGAACGCGTCGGCGCAAGCAAGCCGATTCCAGTCGACGTGCGTGTTCTTGCAGCCACTCATCGCGACCTGAATGCGCTTGTTGACGAAGGAGAGTTTCGTCAGGATCTCTTATACCGGCTGAATGTTGTGCCAATCGAAATGCCTTCGTTGCGCGAACGGAAGGGAGACATTCCACTGCTCGTGGAGTATTTCATTGATCGTTTCGGTAAAAAGGCTGGGAAGAAATTCCGAACAATAGACAATAAAAGCTTCAAACTATTGCAATTATACGACTGGCCGGGGAATGTTCGTGAACTCCAAAATGTAATTGAGCGCGCCGTCATTCTCTGCGAGGACGAAATCTTTTCTGTCGACGAAACATGGTTAGTCCATGAGCGGCCCGCTACCTCAAGCCGAGCTACCGAGCTGAATGGCGCTCTCTTGAAGCAGGAAAAGGAAATGATTGAGGCCGCACTAGCAGACAGTCAGGGAAAAATCTCGGGGCCAACTGGCGCAGCGATGAAACTAGGTCTGCCAGCGCGCACGCTCGACTCGAAAATCAAGCGTTTGAGAATTAACAAATATCGGTTCAAAGTTCCACGTACTATCTGAAATCGGTCTGCACGCTTTCGAAGACCTCCATTCCCCTAAGCAACTTTCTAAAGCCGAATCGGTAACAGTGAGAGTGGCTTTCTCAGACGGACATGATCCTAAACCGGAACCTTGTGATTGCAGTATTTGAGAAAATACGTAACACGTTTTGATCGAGATTTCATAAATCGATAATCTTCGATGTTCGTAATCTTCTGTGTTTAGTGGGTTTAAGGATTGTAGAGCGCAGCCCCCAAGGGCTTGGCGTCAATGAATCTACTGGCAAGTCCATCCTTATTACTCATTTGTGTTTAGAGGAATGCGATGCGAGAGACTCGCACGAATCCACCCGAGTTCCAATGGCTACCGCCGTTGCAAGGCGAGGGGCGACGTCTTGACTGGCCTCAAAGAACGCTGCGGGCGTTTAGGTCTGAACGTCAGCTCGATCAGCGCACAAGCTTCGCGCTCGGCCGGAGGGTCTGCCATTCCTGAGAAGCCAAGACCCCACTACCAAGCGATGGCGGGGGCCTAGCCGCCACGAGTTAGTTGTTGTCTTGCGCACCGGAATCACCCGATCCTCCAAAGCGCCTCGAGATCCTCACGTCCGGATTACTGGCCGCGTTATTGCCGTGAGCTCCGAGGAATCCGCTGAACTCCCCAAGGGAGTCGGCGGCGACCGTGTCGTAGTCTCCCATGTACATCGGATTGACGAGGAGGTCGTCGGCGATGATCGGCGAGAAGTTCCTCGTGGTGATTAACGTGTTGCGCCAGGTCTGGCCACTGTCCCTTGAAGTCGCGCATTCGCGATCGATGAGGAAATTCCGCGGGTCTCGGCGGCGGTCGTACCAGCACACGCCAAGACAGCCGATTCAGAAAGGCGGCATGGTGCGTGTGTGCCAACAAAATTGCTTTGCGTCGGACGACTCCTCGTACATCAACGCTGTGGAACTGATGGTGGATGGCGGAGCCACGGGTGCGCCATGGGGTGCTCCGATTCTTCGCGGATGAGCACGATTTTGCAGTGTTCGCGATCGACAAAGTTACAGTGTTTATCCTTACCAAGCCTCCGAAAGTCTCTTGGACTTTCAAGTGGCAACCGCCGTTGTAAGGCAAATCACTCATGAGCTCTGCCTTAGCGATAACGTCTCAACCAGATCGCTGCTGCCACCCTCCCTGGTCTGCACTTTTTCGACATCCACCAATAATGGTTCGAGTGATCGACCCTTCCGGAGCCAAAGAATTCGTGAAAACCGTCCTGTGGAAGCCCACGGCATCCACCTAGTGCCATTCTAGGCGTGTTGTCGCTAGCCTGAAGTCAGACGGGCGTGCTCGGAATAAGGCTCGCAAGTTGAGGGAGTTGATGGTGGCTCCGTCTCAATGCTCGCAGTGCAAGTGGGCTGATAAAGACTGGGGAGACCCTTACTCTACGGTCACGATCTTCGCTTTGCGTTCGCCACAGGATTGTTCTTGACAATGGTAACATAAATGTTACTATAACGCATGGTCGAGGTTCTGGAATACCTGGATCAGAAGGGAAATAGCCCCTTTGCCGATTGGTTCAATGCTCTTGACGCCCAGGCTGCTGCCAAGGTGAGTACTGCTCAAACGAAGCTTGGCTTGGGAAATTGGTCTAACGTGAAAGGTGTGGGTGGAGGAGTCTATGAGCGCGTGATCGATTTCGGGCCAGGGTACAGAATCTATTTCGGAAAAGACGGCGATAAGGTGGTGATTCTGCTTGCGGGAGGAACAAAGAAACGCCAGGACACAGACATTATCAATGCAAAAGAACGGTGGCAGGATTACAAGCAGCGCAAGAAATCGGAGAAATGAAACATGGCGCTCACAAGAAACTTCATCGAAACGATAAAAGCCCGAGCTGACCGTGATCCAGATTTTCGCAAAGAGCTTCTTAGGGAGGGTGTCGAAACTTTCCTTTCAGGTGACGCAGAAACCGGAAAAGCAATTCTGCGTGATTACATCAATGCGACCGTTGGTTTCGGCACATTGGGAAAGGCTATCGATATTGATCCAAAGAGTCTCATGCGTATGCTCGGGCCTTCCGGCAACCCGAAGACTGACAATTTTGTCGAGATCGTCAAATATCTGCAGACGAGAGAAGGAGTACATCTCAAGGTGGAAGCAGCAATGGCATAACCCCGTACGACTGTCAGTGGCGCCGGCATAGTGTGTTCCCATTGGTGGCAACGGTGTAAAGCTGCCGAATGAATTTGCTCCTGAAGGAGCCTACGCCGGAATGATGTTCCTGATGCATATTTGGAAAAAAGAGCAGAGAAATCAGGGTCCGATTTGGGTCCAATCATCCGGGTCAAAGAGTTCCTTAGAGGATCAAGAACGGGCTGTCAGTACCGTTGAAATCCAATAAGTTATACGTCGTTTCTGCCCTGTCACGGCACGGCCAGACGGTACGGCAGGGAACGGGACGGCGTCGGAGGGAACCGGATGGAATCACACAATCCTTATTATGCGGGGGCGTAGTTCAGTTGGTTAGAACGCCTGCCTGTCACGCAGGAGGCCGCGGGTTCGAGCCCGTCGCTCCCGCCAAGTTTCCCGATAGATGTTGCCTTCATAGTAGATGCGGTAAGTCTGGCTGCAACAGATGTAACCGACCGGGAAATTTGGATCATCTCCTCGTCAATACATCAGCTCAAGCTTGGGTTACCGCCCTTTTGTTAGACCTGTGATTTTACGTGGCAGGAACGGAATGGTGTTCATGCACGATCGCCCAGCGGCCCTCAAGTTTCCGTAGCCCGACGGTTAATCTAAAGTCCAAAGAGGTCCGCTGCACCTTCTCAGTTGGCTCTATGCACTGCATATGGGCAAAGGCGAAAGCCACATCATCTCCTGCGACAACCTCCAGCCATTTGATATCGAACGCGACCGGCTCGGGCTGGTGGGAATAAAACAACTTCCAGGTGTCTTCGTAGGCAGCTAGTCCCCGCGACTCAAACGGGAGCGGCACATCAAACATTTGAAAGTCCGGCGAATGGCTCGCAAGAACCTCTGACATATTCTTCGCACGGACTGCGGCCGCCCATCGCTCAAGCAAATTCCTCACAGCGCTTTCGTTCGTGTGGGACATGGTGCCTTATCCCTCCTTTCCTTATGAGACGTATCTCAGCTAGTAACGTTTATTCGGCGACAAGCCAATAGGCTGAAGCCTGTTTAGGGAGTGTCCTCCTTCGACCAACAAATCGGAAAGGGGATGGTCGGGACACACAAGGCACCGAACCGACAACCAAGGAAATGAAGAAAGGGATGGAAGAGATGATGAAATGGCAGGCGCCGGCCACGGCTTCGGCTGACTGATCCGGCGTCATTCGAAAAGCTCTGGTTGAGGCCCGATCGGTTCAGCTACTCGAAAATTGCTCAGACCCACGCCTACGAGGCGATAGCGCTGCTGAGGGCCGAGAGTCACTCGCTCGCGCAGCTTGAGGGCAATCTCTGTCAGTTCGGTGCAAGAGGAGGGAGGCGCACTTCCCGTGTAACTGCGAGTGAGGATCTTGAACTCCTTCGCCTTCAGCTTAAGCACCACCGTCCGCGCGATCCGCACCTCTTTGCGCGATGCGGACCAGAGCTTTTCCGCAAGGCGCCGGATCATGGGTTCGGTTTCCGGCAACAAAACATCTTCCTGAAACGTGTCCTCGACCGATATGGACTTAGTAGGCCGGTCCGGTACGACCGGATTTTCGTCAATGCCTCGCGCTAGTTCGTACAGTCGCACTCCATAGCGGCCGAATTCATGTTCAAGCTTCCCGAGTTCGAAACCCCTTAATTCGCCCACAGTCTTGATTCCCAGTTGAGCCAGCTTCTCTTCGGTGACTCTTCCAACTCCCGGCAACCGTCCGACGGGCACCGGTAACAAGAATGCGTCCACCTCTTCTGGCTGGACCACGAAAAGACCGTCCGGTTTCCGCCAATCTGACGCGAGTTTTGCCAAGAACTTGTTCGGTGCCACACCGGCAGAAGCACGTCAGGTGCAGTTCGTTCCGAATCTGCTCACGAATCGTTCTCGCTACAAGTGTTGCTGTTGGGAGAACGGTCTTGTTTGTGGTCACATCCAGGTAGGCTTCGTCCAGCGACAAGGGTTCGATTAGGTCCGTGTGGCGTTTAAAGATCCCTCGAACTTCAGTGGAAACCGCACGATATCTAGTGAAATCGGGAGCAATAAAAATCGCATCTGGGCACAGGCGTTCTGCCCACTTCGCCGGCATGGCTGAGCGTATGCCAAAAGCTTTGGCTTCATACGAGGCGGAGCACACGACGGAGCGATTGCCTCGCCAGGCTACGACCACCGGCTTGCCTCGCAATTTCGGATCGTCACGCTGTTCGACCGAAGCGTACAACGCATCCATGTCCGCGTGGATGATTTTGCGGGTGCCCATTTACGCAAAGATACTATGCCGATTGTCTGGCGATGGTGAACTCTACTCCCAGCAGCTATCAGTTCTGTATACCCCTGATTTTCGGTGCGTCCTCCGACCCCGAAGCCTGCCTCAGCTCCTGACGCCGCGGCGACTCTGGTTTACGCGTATCCTCGCGCCTCCTGCAGCCGTATTAACAGATGAAAGGCCCACAAGACCTGAGAACACAGATGTTCCTAATTGCGTGCTGCACTCGACGACTGGCAAGCTGAAGTGGTGCCGAGTGCGAAACGAATGCGTGTGATTTTAAGAGACGTTCTCGCAGGAGGCGGAAACCAATGAGTACGACCCAGGCATCGAAGATGGTCGCCTCGATTTTCATCGGCAGGTGGACCCCCAGGGTGCTGTTTTCTCTCAAGGAGCGGCCCTACCGGCACGGGCAGCTCCGCGGGGAACTGGGAAACATCTCACAACGAATGCTTACAAGAACTCTTCGCCATCTCGAGTCTGCCGGCTTGATCGCCCGGAGGGTGACGAAATCGAGAGCGATTGCTGTCGAGTATTCCTTGACCCAGTTGGGAAGGACAATCATCGCTCCGCTCGCCGGTATGTGCCGATGGGCCAGACGATACGGAAAGGCGGTGAGCGCTGAAGTACGGTTTCGCGAAGCGGAAACCGGATAAGGTCAGAATCTTTCGTTTGCGACGTATCCTCGCCGGCTTGCGCCGCGTAATAGCCAATAGAAAGCACGACGAATAGAAAGAAAAACGATATGAAGCTCGAAAATAGAACAATCCTGATCACAGGCGCGAACCGTGGCATCGGCCGGGCACTTGTCGAAGAGGCACTCAAACGAGGAGTCAAGAGGGTTTATGCAGGAACTCGGAGCTCATTCGAGCATTTTGACAAACGGGTCACGCCTCTGACTCTCGACGTCACTAACGCCGACGAGATCCAGCGGGCAGCCGACGAGGTCGGCACTCTGGATATCCTGATCAACAACGCCGGTATCGCCATGTACGATGATCTGACGAAGCCTGAGGTGATCGAACAGCACCTGGCCGTGAACCTGTTCGGTCCGCTGAACGTGACTCGCGCGTTCCTGCCCCTTTTGAAACGGTCACAGGGAGCCGTAATCAACAACCTTTCAACGTCGGCGCTGGCGCCCATGCCGATCATAGCCGGCTATTCCATTTCAAAGGTAGCCGCGCTCAGCATGACTCAGTCGCTGAGGGCGCTCTTGGCTGGCGAGGGCGTGGCCGTCCATGCCAGCCTGACTGGACCCGTCGATACGGATATGACCCGGAGCGTCGATTTCGCGAAGGCTTCGCCCGAGTCGGTCGCAGTGGCCATCTTCGATGGTCTCGAAAAAGGCGAAGAGGAGATCTTCCCGGATGCGATGTCCCAATCCATCGCCAACGGCTGGCGCAACGGCGTAGCCAAGGCACTCGAACGCCAGCAGGCAGCATTCATCCCGGAGAACATGACAAAAGCTGAGTGAAGGATGAGGGACACATTGCAGCGGACCTGGGTACAAACGTGAAAGCCTCACGAAAGGAGGGCATCTATGTGCCCCGCATGCATCGAAAGCACCGTAGTCATGGTCGCCGGAGTCACATCGACGGGAGGAGTCCTGGCGCTGTGCATCGGCAAGTTCAGGAAATTCTTTCATTTCAGCGGTCTGTTCCAAAAAAGAAAGGAGAAATGACATGGCAACAAACATAGAGAGTAGCAAGATGAAGACACCTCCCGTCGTATCGCCCGAGGAGTGGGAGGCTGCGCGGCAGCAGCTTCTCGTCAAAGAGAAGGAACTCACCAGGGCCCGCGATGCCATGGGGGCCCAGCGCCGCCGGATGCCATGGATGGCGGTCGAGACGAAGTACGAGTTCGAGGGGCCAAAGGGTAAAGTTAGCCTAGGCGATTTGTTTGAAGGTCGCAGGCAACTCGTCGTCTATCGCGCCTTCTTCGAGCCCGGGGTGTTCGGCTGGCCCGAGCACGCTTGCCGCGGATGTTCTCTGGGCGCCGATCAGGTTTCGCACCTCTCACACCTCAATGCTCGTGATACCACCCTCGCCTGGGTGTCCCGCGCGCCGCAGGCGGACATCGCACGCCTGAAGGCGCGAATGGGTTGGCAGATGCCCTGGTACACGATGACCGACAGCTTCGACAAGGACTTCGGTGTCGAGGAATGGCACGGCCATAACGTTTTCTTCCGCGACGGCGGCAAGGTGTTCCGGACATACTTCATCAATAACCGCGCCGACGAAGTGATGGGGACAGTCTGGAGCTATCTCGACATCACACCACTCGGCCGTCAGGAGACGTGGGAGGACTCGCCAGAGGGCTACCCGCAGACTGCACCGTACAAGTGGTGGAATTGGCACGACAACTACGGCAAGGAGCCCACGCCTAACCCGAAATGGGTGGACATTATCACCGACCCTTATGCGGCCGCCGCCCGAAGGCGTGAGGAAGAGGCAAAAGCAAGCTAGAAAAAGGACAACGCTTCACGGCCTTCGAGCAGCGAACCTTTTTACCGGCGATCTCGCCGAAACTGTCGAAGCGATAGCAAGGTTCTATCGGGGGTTGTTTACAACCGCCACTTCGTCATGATGAAGCAGAGTATGTTAAGGAGAAGATTGCTATGCCGGCATACGTCACCGCTCTTGTTACGGTCACCAATCAACAGGAAATTCTCAATTACGCCAAGCAAGTCGACGCGACCGTCGCGCGGTACGGCGGGCGGTTCATCGTCAAGGGCGGACCGGTTGCGGAGGTACTCGAAGGGGGCCTACGCCCGCATACCGTCACGATCTTGGAGTTCCCGACACTCGAGCAGGCCCAGGCGTGGTATGGTTCACCGGAGTATCGGGACATCATCCACCATCGCCATGAGGCGGGCAGCAGTGAGGTCATTCTCTCTCAGCATTCCTGATTGAATAGATCTCGCACACCCCGTCCGCCGCGGATGCTCAGTCAGCGGCAAAAGAAATAGTGTCTCTCGGAGTTGCTCAGGCAGTGTGCTTTCGGAAATCGGCGGTGACGTGATGAACAGCCTAAATGACAATCGATACATTCAGGACTCCGGTGCATTCGAAGCGCGCTACCTGGCATTCCTTGAGACGATCTCGACACTTCGCCCGAGCTTGCATCGCTATTGTGCACGAATGACTGGATCGGTGATGGACGGGGAAGACGTGGTACAGGAGACTCTGTTCGAGGCTTACCGTAAGCTCGACAAGTTCGACGAGAGTCGCCCGCTAAAACCGTGGCTGTTTCGGATTGCTCATAACCGTTGTATCGATTTCCTGCGAAGGCGGGGAGTGCGGGACCAAGCCGACGCGGCTGTCGCTGTGCACGAAGCAATAGAGCCCGCTGAGCCGGTTTTGGGAACCGGAAAGGCTGTCGAACATCTTGTGCTGACGCTCCCTCCGAAAGAACGGGCGTGCATGCTTCTGAAGGACGTATTCGATTATTCGCTCGAGGAGATTGCGGAACTGGTCGACTCCACCGTCGGCGGCGTCAAGGCAGCACTCAACCGCGCTCGAACCAAGCTCGCTGACTCTCCTCCACGAGAGATTCCGGCTCGAAGCGCGAGTCCGGAGCTGAAACGTGTCATGCAACTCTATGTCGAGCGCTTCAACCGCCGCGATTGGGACGGGGTCCGTGAATTGGTGAGTGCTGACGCGCGGCTCAACGTTGCCGAACGGTTTGCCGGCAAGTTTTCTGAAGCTCCCTATTTCTTCAATTACGAGCGCTGGCCTGTGCCATGGAAATTGGCGCTGGGCGAAGTGGACGGTGAACCCATGGTGATCATTCTCGAACGGGGTGCAGACACCTGGACGGCTCGCTCGGCCATCCGGTTCGACATGATCGGCCAACGGATTGAACGCATCGTAGATTACGTCCATTGTCCTTGGGTGATTCAGGCAGCCACTTCTGTGGAGGTGTCGCAGCTTAGTTGAGGTTATCTGGCACGGATTTCTTCCCAGTGCGTGGGATCGATGATCAGGTGGTCTGCGCTGTAGCTTCGAAACATCGTGCAGAGAACGTCCCGCCCAGTCAGACATTGCTCTGCCCGGCGAGTCTTCGCAAGTGGTCTCCTTCGATGCGCACCGCCTTCCAATCGTCGAGAAAAATTGCGCCCAGCCGTTTATAAAAGTCAATCGCTGGTTGATTCCATGCAAGCACTCCCCAAAAGCAGAGCGCCGCATGCCTCTCCGAGCGCCATGGCCGCAACTCCCCCAATCAGCGCCTTTCCGATCCCTTTATCGCGGAATTGCGCCGCACGTAAACATCTTCGAGACATAGGGCTGGACCCTGAAAGGTGCTGTAGATCGGAAAGCAGATGGCATATCCTGCCGCTGCGCGATTCCACTCGGCAATCAATGTGCGAAATCGCGGATGGGCTCCGAATCCATCGCGCGTGAGCATGGCTTCAGTAATCGTCACTCCTCCGGCAACTTCTCGAACGTGGCGAACTCCAGAATCATTTCGCGCAGCAAGGGAACTTTCCGCGACAGCCGCTCGGCGGATACTTAACATGTTGTGGACACTCCAATGCGAGAAGGAGACGGCTCCATGTGGTTCTTATCAATCACTTCCGCTATCAGAACCAACGGCGGACTGAGGCCTTGTAGCTCAAATACTGGTCGCTGAAGTTGCGTTCGAGGAACCTCTCCTCTCGCGGGATCACAACCTTCGCGATGATGCCGACAGCCGGAAAGAGCGTTACCAGCATCCAAGGATCATTCAGCCAAATGGACAATCCGAGTACGAATAGGATGAAGGCCACATAGATGGGATTCCGACTGAGCCGGTAAGGGCCGGTTCGCACAATCGTAGTGGAACTCGTGCTTCCCCGGACCGATGTGCCGGCAGCCCGAAATTCCCGGTAGGAAAGCAGAAAGAGCACCACGGCGCTAACCACAATAACGAATCCTAGCGTCCAGATATTCCTTGGCATGAAATGGACTGGCCAAGCCAGGTTCAAGGCGATTCCAACGAGAACCGCACATAAGAAGATAACCGGAGGCCGGAGCAAGCCAGGGTTTGGCCCGGGTTGCGTCGCCTTCGTCTTATCGGTCTTGCCCGCGGCATTCATGGCGTGTCCCTTCGCTTGCACCTCGAGACGTCTAAAGCATATTCTGCAACTTAAAGTCGACTTGAGGTCAAGAGGCAGAGATTGTGGACATCACGGAAGTAGCGCGGCGTTCTGGGTTACCGGCCTCAACACTGCGCTTTTACGAGGAGAAAGGATTGATCGCCTCGATTGGCAGGCGGGGTCTGCACCGGGTGTTCGATCCTGGCGTGCTCGAAAGGCTGGCGCTGATCGCTGTGGGGCGTTCTGCCGGCTTCTCGCTCGATGAAATCGCACTCATGTTCGCGCCTGACGGCCGGCCGCGTCTCGACCGGCGGATGCTACGAGCGAAAGCCGAGGAGTTGGACAGAACCATTCGCAAACTCACCGAAATGCGTGACGGCCTGCGCCATGCTGCTGCCTGCCGTGCGCCGAGCCACATGGAATGTCCCACCTTTCGCCGCATTCTACGGGCTGCTGCATCCGGAGCTTTCGGACCACGAATGACAAAGAGTCTGACATACGCTAGCTTTCAATCGGCTTTCACG
>Ga0126381_100004027_pt1 | contig 15949 bp, 14 predicted proteins | sample PanSoiMetPlot_28_FD_96465 | JGI IMG/M metagenome (GOLD analysis project Ga0126381, IMG submission 96465) | Tropical forest soil microbial communities from Panama - MetaG Plot_28 | ecosystem: Environmental > Terrestrial > Soil > Tropical forest > Bulk soil | place: Panama | collected 2016-02-17 | reverse complement strand
TGAAGGCAGACTAGACCACGAAATTCCTCTGCGTCCGGACTACGGGCATCTGCTGGGGGACGATATCCGCAAAAAAGTGAATCCTGGGTACTCTTTTGTGGGCCGGTTGAAAGGTCTCGCCGAGTTGCGAGGTGTAATTCATGGTTTGAACCACTCAATATCCGATCTTGCTGGTTACGAGCCGCAACAGCTTGAATAGTATGCAGTATGCGAAAGGATCATTTCTATGCAAGAATTTGCCGGGCGAGTTGCAATTGTTACGGGTACCAGTGGAATTGGCCTTGCGATTGCCAAACGCTTTGCAATGGGAGGTGCAATTGTTGTTGCGTGCGGCATTGAAGAGAGTGCCAACCAGAAGATGGCTCGGGCTGCGGGGAGTAGTGGGCTCGCATTGCACGTCGAGTGTTGCGATGTGACCGATCCGGACGCAGTACGTTCGGTGATCGGCAAAACCGCTAGCTGCTTTGGTGGCTTGGACATCGTTGTTAATGCAGCGGCAATCCATCCCTTTGGCACCGTCTTGGAAACCAGCCTTGCAGATTGGAACCGGTGCATGATGGTCAACGTTGGCAGCATTTATCTATTAGCGCATCTGGCTATCCCCGAGATGAGGAAGCGTGGAGGCGGAGTCATCATCAATCTCGCCTCCGTTCAAGGATACGCATGCCAGCGGGGAGTTGCGGTCTACGCCACATCAAAGGGAGCAATTCACAGTCTGACACGTGCTCTGGCTCTCGATCATGCTCCTGACAACATACGCGTTAATTCAATCAGCCCCGGCTCGATTCGCACACCCATGCTCGCTCGTTCGGCAGCGCACTTCGCGCAAAATCTGCCGGTCGAAGATGCATTTATCCGGTTTGGGTCGGCACATCCGCTCGGGCGCATCGGTACACCTGAGGAAGTCGCTGAATTAGCAGCATTTTTAGCCTCAGATAGAGCAGGATTCTGTACAGGGTGTGACTACCGTGTCGATGGCGGATTGCTTGCCGGGCTGGGCGTCCAATGAAGTTGGAAGTTGGAACCGATGTTTGTGGGTGTGTACGGGTAACGTTTCGGCGGATCGTCTTGCACGAAAGTCATGCAGGGGTTTAGTATAGACCGAGATCAACCGTTCTCTGATTTATCCACTATCCCCTTCGGTAAAAGTCATTGTGATACAAAATATGTTAGTTTTAGCCGCATCTACTAAGAACCACTTAGTAACTGGCACGACGATCAGAAATGTCACACCATTGTCCAGTCTTGAACGATGCCCAGGGAAATAGGCCAAGCTTGGCCACCTCGTCGACGGAGCATCGATTTGTCCTCGCGTCGGGTAAGGGTCACCAGCACAAGATTCCGGAACGCGACCGCACCGTGATCGCCTTGCACACGTCAATCGGCCTTGACCGACCTTCGAACGAACCGATGCGATCCGTTAAGCGGTCTATCACTTCCTTTTCATAAAGCTGGCAGCAACGCCAAGCTAGGGCCTCTCGACTAGGTCGCCATCGATCAGAGATTCTCCAACAATCGATCGAGAAGCGTTTGTATCGTGGCATAAGGCTCAGGGCCGCCTCGAGTTTCCAGTGAATACACGCCCTTAAACCCCATGTCCTTCGAGATCTGAATAGCTTTTGCGAAATCGAATTTTTGAGGATTCCACTTAACATGACTAACAGTTAGCGCAAGCGGGTACATTAAACGCAGTCCTCTCTCGGTACTTGCTTCGTCCGAGAAATTACCTATATCGGGATTTGCATAAATACCGGAATCCTTGATTACTTTTACAAGCGTGTCGACACTGATCGATCCCCGGTCTTCCATGATGATTGCAACGTTCTTCGACTTGCCATAGTCGCGCAGTGTCTTGAGTGCGTCGACAGCCGGCGTAAGATCGTCGCCGAATGTCCTCCCTTGGTTCACCATCACGCTAGGGCATTCAATCATCGCAGCTCTATCAATCCATAGCTTTGTGAGTTCGATAGCATGCGCACGAATCTGCGGATCTGGAGAACAAGGGCTGATCGTTTCGTTATAGCCACTCGTGCCCAATTCGAGGGGCATGTCAATCATGCGGGACTTCGCCTTCCTCAACCGTCCGAGAAACTTTTCAAAATAAGACGGTTCCATCGAAAGAAAATGGAACTGCTGCACTTCTACGTTATGTATGTCATAATGGTCCGCGAGCATTTGCGGAAAGTCCAAGATGTCAAGTTCTTTGGGAGGCACGCGCTGGCTCCAGTCCCTCGTTTCTGCCAAAACGCTGTCAAAGTCCCCCGACATTACACCAACGCGGTCTAGCTTAGCCATGCGGGGAACAGCATGCGCCCCCACGCAGGCGGCGGTGGACGCGGCAGCGATAGAACCGATTAAAAAGTCTCGACGTCTCATGACGTGTATTCCCCCTTTGCTACCAACAGCGACTCTCCTGCACAACTCAATGAGGCGACAAACAACGGCGAGCAATTAACGAAGCGTTGGCGCGTACCTGCAATCAACACTCATGAAGTAACCATGAAAACCGACCCTTATGCCTCAAGTCGCGGTTTGGTCCGTTAGCATTGCTTGTTAGATGGTCTCCCCCAAAAAATGAAATTGCCACGGTCAGTTGCAGTAAGGATCTCGATCGCCCCATCGTTGTTCAGGTCTGCCGCGGCCAACTGAGAACCGACACCTGAGAGATTATGGATTAGCTCTGGGACGAACTCCGCCCCCCCCGGTGCCTTGGGATTGCGAACCGTATGATAACAGTAGAGTACTGGGGACCCATTGGGGTCTGGGCCGGTATAACTCTCCAAGTGAGACCAGTAGCGCTTTCCAGTAATGATGTCGGGGATGCCGTCACCGTCAACGTCTGCTACCGTCATGGCGTGCAGCTCTGAGAAGGCAACCCCTCCGGCATTTTTGGTCGAGAAGTTGTCCATGATCATGTGTCGTTCGAAGGAAATGTTTCCCGTTCGGTCGCGTTTCTGTTCGAACCAGGCCAGTCCCCAACCATGGGCCTCAAGCGAGGCGACCACGTCATTCAAACCGTCGCCGTTCACATCGTAGACATAGATCTGGCCACCGCCGACGAGTCCAGAGCGGGAACAGCGTCCGAAGCTCACGGGATGATATGTCCAGAGGTCCTGAGTGTTCCCAGTCGCCGGCTGCTCCCACCAGCCAGCGGGGCCTAGAATACTCATTTTCCCTTTTTCGGTAATATCGCCAACTCCGACGCCATGAACATATCCGAGACCAGGCGCAGATACCTTATGAACGGCCCAGGGTTTGGTCGGGTCAGCGGGATCATATTTTGCGTACATGACCGTATTTTGGTACACATACACAAGTTCCGGCCTGCCGTCGCCGTCAATGTCCTCGAGCACAGTGATTTCTGACGAAATTTCAGGGACTACGGGGTAGCGAGTCCAGCGCCTGTTCTTGCCTTGTGGGTTGACGTAGAGCACCATCGCTCGCATTTCGGTAGCGAGAATATCCGACCAGCCATTTCCATGGAAATCATATGCGTGGGTCACCATGTTGGGCGAATACTGATTGGAGGGGTTGAAGGATTCGGCAAGATAGATTTCGCGACGTTCGGTAAAATCGGGGCCGACATAGTAATACGGCCCCGCTATGACATCCAGGTGGCTGTCACGGTTGAGATCAGCCACGGCCACACCCCACGAGTAGTAAAACTCATCGAGGCGTTGCATTCGGAAATTGCTCGAGATCTTCTCCGGCTCGATCTGGCGAACACCAAGATCCTTGTATGAGACGTCCTTGAACTCCACCTCGTCGGTGGTGCCCACATACAAGGCGATCGGTCCATATTCAGACGCATCGTCCGTGGTACCTGACTCCACCTGCCAGGCGGTATTGTTTAGAAGCGGACGAACGACGTCCGCATCGCAGACGATTTCGACCTGGTTCCACTTGTCTTTAAAGAGCCCATTCGGAGGAGGCTCGAGCTCTGGCAACGGAGTGGGAAGCTTGATGCCGCGCAAGGCGGCCGGACGCGAAGGCATTGAAGTCTGTTTTTCTTTGATAAGCGGGGTGCCGGGAATTTGAGGCTGAGCGGCAGAGAAGGCGAAGCGTCCCTCGGACGGGGCCGCAGGTAAACCCTCGCGCCTGAGTTCCCGGCCATTTAGGTCAATGGTGAGCCGGTAGGTCTTGAGGTCGGACTCGCGCAGCGACACGAAAATCCCGGTCATTCCGTTTTGCGATGTCTGAACTCGGAACATTATGCCGGCGTTGCAGTCACCCTTACTTTGGATCCTTCCGAAAAATTGAACGTCTTGAAAAGGCTTGTTCAAAATCAGCCAGCCACCACCGCTCGGCGACGGCGTGTCGACGATCACGCCATTCTCGGCCTTCCAACTGGCATTACCCACCATTTTCCAATCCGACAGAGACGAACCCGTGAAGGTCCAGTCAGGCATGAAATCAGGTACCGGACTCAGGTCCGACCGAGGTTCGGGATGCGGGGCGGCGCCAAGCGCTTGGCTGGAAGGATCACCGGGAAAGGATTTGGCCTTTGCTGTCAGATGTGCAGGATTGGCGAGAAGAGAGGTAGCCGAAAGTCCACTCGCGGCCAGGGTGACGAAGTCGCGGCGGCTGATCCCGTCTTGGTTTTTGTGTTTGGCGGTCGAGCGATGGGTGGCTTCGATTTCTGATCGCTCAGACATGTGGAATCTTTTTCTCCAATGTCATAACTAGTCTCCAAAAGTTATTCGTGCCTTCAACACGCCGCCCCTATCGTCTCTGGCATTCCGGTAATACACTTGACTTCAAAACACGTCAAGTACAATTACGTTCGCGTACAATTACGTTCGCAACGATTGCGGTCGCGGTTCCCACCCAGTTCCCTCTAGCAGAGTAAGAGCTCATAGATTGCATTGCTGAAGGACATGTTGCTGCGCGTGCCGATTGGTAAAGCGGATACGGGAAGTAGACAGTTTGGTTCGCGAACTTCGGGATAAATCGCAATCGATCCTGCGTGCAGAACACAGTGATGACTGCATCAAAGCGTTTCGCAGGGCCCTAATTTTTACGGGGCCTGAGTTGGAGCAAAGGTTCAGAGCGGAACGAAAAACGATTCCCGCAGGTGCTGGACGCACTCTCTGCGGCCCGCACTCTCTGCGACCATTTCTGAGTTAAAGAATGAATAAGGCTGCCGAGTTTCTGATAACGTTTTGTCGGGCCGGCTGTGTTGTCTTTGAATTTCAGATGTGATAAGGTCCTTTCCTCTTCGGAAGGCAGCCGTGCCATCGCTTCTATCTCGCAGACGGTTCCTAGCTCGTTTCGGATCGGCAATTGGGGGCGGCGCTCTCTTACATGCGCTGGGACCTGCTCTTCGCGCCAATCCATTGGGCTTACCTATCGGATTCCAAGGTTACGATGCAAGATTTGTGTTGATGAAGGACTGGAACGGGGGATGGAAGGAGCTCCGTGCCATGGGGTTCCAATCCGTTGATCTTGTTTCCTTCAAGGGATATGGATACGAGAAATCGCCTCTGGCAGAGATGTCAGCGAAGGATATCCGCCGAGCACTTCAGTCCGTCGGCATGCAATGTGAGAACTGCCAGTTTTACTATTCAGAACTGCACGACGATTTCGACGAAAAGATGAGGTTTTCGCACGAGCTAGGGCTGCGGAACATCATATGTGCGCCCGCTCCCGGCAAAACGAAAACAATTGACGATTGGAAATGGCAGGCCGCCCAGCTCAACGAACTGGGGAAGAAAGTGGGCCGGGCGGGTTTCCAACTTGGTTATCACAACCATGACCTTGAATTTTTCGTCATTGATGATGTGCGCCCATATGACGTACTGATGTCCAACACTGATCCGAAACTGGTGATGTTCCAGATTGACGTCGGCAACCTGACGTTCGGTGGAGCAGATGCAATCGAATATCTGAATAAATACACAAGTCGTTACTTCTCCATGCATGCTAAAGACTACCTACCCGGTAAGACCAGCGTTCCGGTCGGCCAAGGGATCTTAAATTGGAAAAAGATCTTTGAGATTGCTAAGAAGGCGCCCATGCAGAATTACTTCGCTGAAGTAGCAGCGTATGGTGTTGGCACCCTCCATGGCGTTCCGGCGAACGCATGGCCGACGAATTCACTGGATCAGATGCGGCAAAGTTATGTTTTTCTGCATAACCTGAAGGTATGACGCATGTCGGTGTCGTGGGCAACATCCTAACCTCGACGATAAAGTGCCAGGGCGTCTTCCTTTTCCAAACCGACAACCTGCAATATCGGGAGAGCCAGCTCCCGGGGGCCGGCCGTCTCGTTGGCTCATTGCGAGAGTTTGGCATGAGTTCTTCCTCAGTTAGGAAGTTAGGCTGATTGCATCGCGGAATACTGTCCACTACATGCCCAGGCCAAAAGTTTGACAACGAAAAATGGCTCGCTACACTGACACAGATTCCGACCAGAAGAATTAAGTTCATATGGGAATCGGCGAATCCGATAGCCCTGGGCACTGATTGTGACCCTGGGAGAAATGTTAAGGAGCGAACACGCCTATGTCTGTAACGACCGCAACCGCCTTCCGAACGGCCGCATTGGTTCCGCTGTTTCGACGCATTTTTGAACTTTGCAAGCTCAAGCCTACTGAATCGCTGGTCATTCTGACTGAACCTGACACCAATCAAGAATACGCGGCAGCGATGTATGGTGCAGCCAGAGGAATTGGCGCAGACACGATGACGATCATGATGCCATCTCCGCCCCAGGAACAGGTTCCGGTCATGCGCAGCGGGAACGTGTCCTCGGCGATCTTATCTAAGTCGACGCTCGCGGTAGACACACTGAAAAGGGCAGATATGGTGAGTGATCTTTCCAGTTGAGGACTGCTGCACTCGAAAGAACAGCGTGAAATTCTGGGTGCCGGCACTAAAATCCTGATGGTGCACGACCCTGTGGAGGCGCTACAACGACTGTTTCCTACTGTAGAAGATCGTGCTTGGGTGGAACGCGGAATGGAGCGATTGAAGAAGACCAAGCGCATTCGGCTGGAGTCGGACAGCGGGACCAAGGTGCGGTTCGATATGACTGGCCGGCCCGTTATTGGCCAATATGGCTACACGGACGAACCCGGACGCTGGGACCACTGGCCCGGCGCGTTCCAGTACACCATCCCCAAGGAGGGATTAGGTGACGGAATGCTGGTCATGGATCCTGGCGATATATGGTATCCGGCGAAGCGGTTCCTCACCACGCCAGTTAAAATGCGTTTCGAAAAGGGCGTAGTGGTCTCGATCGAGGGGTCTACGACGCTTTCATGATTCAAGACTACATCGAAGGATGGAAGGACCCGGAGTGGTTTGCAGTTTCTCACCTGGGATGGGGTTCTCATCCGCGAGCCTTGTGGAATTCGTTGACATTTCAAGATCCACTCGATGTTATCGGTCAGGACGGCCGGACCATGTACGGCACGACGCTGATTGCTCTTGGAGAAAACGCGACCTTTGGAGGGAGACACACAACCGGATGTCATCAGGACTTTGCCCTGCGTCACCATCGTTTCTTTCTGGACGACGAGCTAATTGCCGATAGTGGCCGCATCATCCCCAAAGATCTCCAATGACGGCTGACTGCGGTGATGTGGGAGAGGAACTCGATCGGGCTAGAGCTACATATCGACAAAGTGGAATTGGTGGCCGAGTCGGCTATGGAGACCGACCGGCTCTGCTGATCGTCGATTTTCAGCGCGGCTTCACAGACCCGGATTGCCCGGTTGGCGGGGACCTGTCGGCGGAGATCGCCGCCACAAAGATTCTGCTCGATGCAGCGAGACACAAAGGATTGCCGATAGCCTTTACTGCTGCCGGCTTTGCTGTCAGCGGTGCGGACGGTGCGACGTTGCTTCGCAAGATGCCCGGTCTGGCGGTGTTGGTGGAAAAGACACCTTGGTGTGAAATCGATGAGCGGATCAAACCTCAATCGGGCAAACCGGTCTGGATTAAAAGAGGATCTTCGGCATTCTTCGGCACGCCGATATTGCCTTTCTTAATTGCGCTCGGGTGGACACGCTGATCGTGGCGGGATGCGTTACGAGTGGCTGCATTCGGGCAACCACGATCGACGCAGTATCCTTTGGCTACCTTACGATTGTCCCATCGGAGTGCGTCGGGAAATCCCCCCCAGGTCCGCACCAATGGAATCTCTTTGACATTGACGCGAAGTATGCCGATGTCGAGCCCTTATCTTCGATGCTGGCACGGATCAATTCCATCGAATAGCGAGTGCCGCACCCGAATTGGGGCCTAAACAATCAATCCTGGAAAGAAGGGGTCTACAGGGAGAATCTCATCATGGGCAGCACTTTCTTGTACGGAGCCCACGTTTATGCGAACGGCATTTGACAACATTATCTGCGTTACGGAAAACAAGGAACTCCGCTGATACTGATACCTGGTATCACCAGTCCAGCGATCACGTGGGGGTCTGTCGGAGAGCGTTTTGGCCGGCACTATGAGACATACATTCTGGACGTCAGAGGAAGAGGATTGTCCGAAAGTCGCTACGATCTCGATTACGGCCTCGATGCTTGTGCTGACGACGTTGTGACCTTCGCTGAGGCGGTTGGAATATCGAGCGGCTATGTCTTGGTGGGCCATTCCATGGGAGCGCGCATTGCTATTCGCGCATCGCGAGGCTCGAGGGCGAAAACGCAGAAGATCGTGTTGATCGATCCTCCGGTGGGAGGCCCCGGACGCCGCAAGTATCCGATTCCGTTGGAATGGCTCTTAAACGCGATGCAGGTTGCGCAGACAGGTTGCGCAGAAAGGAGCTAGTTTGGACCAAATGCGGACTTTTGTTCCGACCTGGACAGATGATCATATTCGGCTTCGTGCGGAATGGCTGCCTACCTGCAATCGCCGGGCCGTCGAAAATCGCCTACCGAGGATTCCACGAAGACGACGTACACTCCGATCTGCCCTGCTTGAAAGCGCCCGCACTATTGGTGGTTGCTGGGCGGGGAGGAGTCATTTTGCCGGAGGACGTGGAGGAGATCAGGCAACTCCTGCCCACGATTGCAGTCGAGAGAATAGAAAACGCCGCTCACTTGATTCCATGGGACGATTTCGAGGGTTTTTGTGGCGCGCTCACTCAATTTCTAGGATGTGATCTTTCGGCATAGTCCAAGAGAAAGCCAGCCTCCTCGATTCGCGCCTATCCCTCTGCGCCTTTCCGCCATTCTTCCCACCGGAAGCTCTAGTCGTGGCCCAATCAACACCCCAGCTTGGCAGCGACCGAGTCGAGTCTGTTCTCATTGTCTTTGCGCTTCGGAAATTGCGTCATATGAGTAGACCCAACTAGCTTGCAACCCGCCAGAGTGTGGATCGATCTTTTGCTTGACCCAGTACCAGGCGTCCCGATATAGGCGCTTCAGTGTTGACGCCGCGTGATAGGTTTCCCCGCGCTTGCGTGATTCCAGCTGTACCCGGCTCGTTCGTGGAAGGCGGAGTGCTTCATATTTCTTTAACGCCAGGATAGGATCCAGTTCTTCGGCAAGGATGGAGCCCAGCACATATCCGTCTTCGATCGCCATCGCTGCACCCTGCGAAAGAAACGGCAACATTGGGTGAGCTGCGTCGCCAAGCAACGTGATTCGTCCCGAGGACCAAGCCTCCATCGGATCGCGATCAAACAGGCCCCACTTAAAAACATTGTCTGCCATGGCAAACAGTTGCAAAACATTTGGATGCCAGCCCGGGTAACCCGCGAGCAATTCCTCGCGACTGCTTAGAACGTTCCATGACTCTGCAGTCCAAGCTTCGGCTTCTCGGATGGCAACGACGTTCACCGCCCGACCAGCACTGACGTAGTAAGTGACCACGTGGCCCTTAGGTCCTAGCCAGAAGGAAGAATCCGGACTAACCAGTTCCCATTCCGGCTTCTCGAAGGGAACCACAGTCCGCCAGCACATATTCCCGGTGAAGCGAGGAGCGCCGTCGCCAAAGAGAGTCTTTCGCACCGTCGACTGAATGCCGTCAGCGCCCACTATCAGATCCGCTTCAAAATGGCTGCCGTCGGCAAATTCGGCACACGCGCGTTGATCAGTTTGGCTGACGGAAATGCATGTTGCGGAAAGTGTAGCGGCACTGGCGGGTAAGAGCGACAAAAGGATGCGGTGAAGATCCGCTCGATGAACATGGAAGAATTCAGCGCCATACAAACGGGGGCACTCCTTGACCAGCGGCGTACGAAAATTCACTCTGCCCGTTCGCCAATCGCGGGCCACGATGGACTGAGGCAAGAAACTGACTCGGCGCAGATCGTCCCACAATCCTAGTTGGCGAATCACTTTCACGGCATTGGGAGTCATTTGAATTCCGGCGCCAACCTCGACGAATGCAGGCGCTCGCTCAAACAAACGAACCGGAATTCCACGTCTGGCAAGAGTGCCAGCGAGAGTCAATCCCCCAATTCCGCCACCGATGATGCCTACTTGCAGCCTGTGGTTCACGCATCACTCTCCGGCGGACCCTTACGTGAACAGGGCGGGCTCGGAATTCCCAGTTGAACTATTTCCAGCATCGATTTGCGCTGCTAATATGATGCCGACATCGCCATATTGCAAGTGGCGCGTTGGTTCACTTGGCGGACTGCGCCGGTATGGGTCCCCAGCGTTTCTGTATGGAGAGTCCGAATGGAAGCCCAGCTCATAGTGGCGAACTAGGATTTAGTAGCGTCGAACGGTGCTGTCTTCGAGCGCCGAAATCCCGTAACTGGAGCCGTGGTAACCTACGCAGCCGCGGCGTCTCTGAAAAATGATGCGGCGGCCGTCGACGCCTCGACGCAGGCATTTGGGCTTTGGTCGCAAATGGGGCGCCGAACACTATTGCTGAGGGGTGCGAATTCCATTGAGCGCAGGGGCAAAGAGCTCATTGCCGTGATGGTGGCCGAGACTGGTGCGACTGAGACCTGGGGTGCGATCAACGTAAAACTAGCGGCCAATATGCTGCGAGAGGCTGCTGCCATGACGACGCAGGTCGCAGGGGAGGTGCCTCCGTCAGACCAGCGTCGTGGGTCGAAGAAGAAGGAATAAACTATGGGTGGATCAAGAGCGCGATCATTGTGGCTGATCTTGTTGCTGTTGGCAGTCGCCGTCATCACCATATGGTGGATGTATCGTTCAAAAGTTCCAACCAATGTAGCCTACGTCTCTGAGGAAGACGGCAGCATCAGCGTAATCGACTTAAAAACATTAAGCGTAGTCCGGCGAGTTCAGCCGCAAGATATCGCACCGCGTGGCCTCGCTGTCACCGTCGACGGAAAATACCTCATCACTTCGAACAAGAACACCAAGGATCTAGCCGTCTTCAGCACTCACAAGCTTCGTTTGGTGCAACGGTTAGGTCTCGGAAGCAGCCCGGAATTTCTTAAGCTCAATCCATCCGGAGACCGGATATTTGCAACTTTCGAGCCGAGCTCAGCAGGTGGACCAGGAAAACCCCCGTCAGGTGGGGACACAGACAATGACACAAATGGTCCACCGGCTCAGATTGCCTCGTTTCATATTAGGGACTGGAGGCAGGGGCCAACTTCGACGGCGGGTCAGGAGACGGAAGGTATTGAGTTCTCACGTGACGGAGCACTGATGCTGGTCGCCAATGAAGCGCAGAATAGCATTGGAATCTTCAACGCAGTCAGCGGCGCATACCTGCGTGACATCGACCTAACCGCATATGGAATACGGCCTCGCGGCGTGAAAACTTCTCCGATAGAAAATCGCTACGCAATTACGATGGAAGCGTCGGGTACGCTGCTCGAGATGGACCAAGATTTTAAAGTGGTCAAGGCTGTACCAACCGGAGCCAAACCTTACGGGCTGGCCTTTGACCGCGCCGGCAAGCGAATCTTTGTCGCTGCTGCAATGGCCCGAAAGCTTCAGGTGTTTTCGGCAGACTCGATGCAACTGATGGCTGAAATCCCGATCGGGCAGAGATGTTGGCATTTCACGTTTACTCCAGACGATTCGCAAATTCTATTGGCTTGCGGCCGGTCCAACAACGTGATCGTAGTCCATGCAGACTCGTACAGGCCCGTCAGAACTATCGAAGGATTCAGGCTTCCGTGGGGAATCGTCACATATCCGAAATCGTACGGTAGCCTGGACTTGCCGTAATGATTGCTGAAATTGAAACCGTTCCGTAGAACTGAATGGGAGCGTGCCTGCATTGGAGCGAACTCATCAGCGGAAATGTCATGATCTTGCCGCCCTACAAATGGCAGGTGCGTTTTAATGCCAAGGCCGAGGAAGGGAATTAGTGAGGCGGGCCTGTCATCTAAGATGTGTTTGGTACATTCGCTAACTGCAAACGACGTTACGGCGAACACGGATTTTCGCTTCGGAAGTTCGACACGTTCGGACTGACGGTACTTTTCCCTGCGTGTTCCCTAGGTCGCCCGCTTGCATTGCCTGCGAAGCTACCGCTTCGTGGGTTATGCCCGTGGCCTACCGATTACCGATTCGCTGGAGTGCCTGGGCTGCCTGTCGAGCGACATTCGGATCTTTGTCGGCTGCAGCTTTGCGTAGGTGCTCCGTCGCGCTCTGGAGATCTCCTTGTGCGGCCAGAATCAAGCCTAAGTCGAGGTGTACCAGATTGAAATCAGGTTGTAGTTTCACTGCGTACTGATACTCGCTCGCCGCCTCCGCCAATCGCTGGTCTCTAGCGAGAAGTCCACCCAATAATGCGTGGCTTTGAGCAAGCTTTGGATCTGCGTTCACCGCGGCCTGCGCTTGTGCACGCCCTTCGTCTAATCGCTGAGCGCGTACCAGCGCCAGCGCATAGTCATAGAGATAGGGGCCATAGTTCGGACGAAGTTGCGTTGCTTTTTGGAAATTATAGAGAGCCGTGGAGGTTTCATTCTTTCCTGCGAGCACTCGGCCCATCACATTGTAAGCAGCCGCGTCGTACGGATCGATGCTCAGTGCGCGTTGCAAGGCTGTTTCGGCATGGTCTAACTGCGCCTCTCGGACAAAGAGACTGGCAAGGCTCATGTAGCCCTCCGGCAAGTCTGGATTGAGCGCGAGAGCTTTCTGAAGTTTATCGACGGCGCTACCGGTTCGCCCAAGCTCGGCTTCAAGCATGCCGTATTGATACCAGACGCTAGCGTCCAGAGGGGCAAAATGCAACGTTCGGTTCAACATCTGCTCGCTTTGTGAGACCTTCCCCAATGTTTTTAAGCTAGCGGCGAGAGACTGCAATGCTGTGACAGAGTTTGGCCTGAGCCGAATTGCGTGCTCAAACGCGGCAACGGCCGCTTTCGGATTTCCGGTGTTTTTCCATGCATCGCCGAGGCTCGTGTAGAACTCCATCTCGCGAGTAGGATGTTGGTTCATCTCGCGGGCTAGGTCGGCCACGCCTTTGTGCAGATTATTCTGAAGAGTCACCTGCGCTACGGCAAGATATAGATCATTGTCGTTCCTTTTCGGCAGGGGAAAGGGATAGTACGGGGTCACTTCTCCATGGTATTCTTCCGCTTCGGTCAAATGACGTTCCTGAAGTTCTGCTAGAAGATCACGGGTTGGGACTTTACGCTGAATGAAATGGTCCGTGATGACTCCGTGAACTACGTCGTCAGTTCTCCGCTTTGGCATATGGCACGAAACGCAATCAGCTGCGTCCGGATGCTTGCCCCTAGCAACCAAGGTGCTAATGGCGGGCTCATGACAATGACGGCACTCCCCGGAGTAGTGCTCTGTCGTTTCGTCGCCTGCTGGAAGGTTGCGATGTGGGTTATGGCAGGATAGGCAGGTTAGTGACCCTTTACTTTCTAGAAAGCAACGAGACTTCCGAAGTCGATATGCAGCACTCACGAATTCAAATCTGTCATCGTATCCAGTGCCAGCCGGATAGTCGAAGTAGAGGAGATAGTCCTCAAGCGGTTGCCCCGGAATATAGGAAAATATCCCGCGATCAAATCTTCTGATTAGAGCGGGGAGGCGGCGCGTCGTCGGCTCCAGATGGCATTGCATGCAGAGTTCCATCTGGAGCTTTGAACTTAGACGCGCAGGATTCACAATGCTGCCACTAATGTCCGAAAATTTAGCAGGTATAGTCTTAGCTGCTCGAATATGTCGGCCGCCAGGACCATGACAACGTTGACAATCGATTCCTTCAGGAAGGTCCCCAGGGAGAACCGGGTCGGTATCAGAAAGATTGGTTCCGGAGGGCACTTGAGGATATGCATCGTGACAGAATACGCATTCATACGAAACCAGTCGCCGGGTCTGCGGATGACGCGAATCGAATCCTGGACTCATGCCCCAATATCCACCCCGTTCCGTATACCAGCCCAGGGGAAGTTCGATCAACGTTCCTCGTGGAGTACGGTGCAGATAGGACCTCGCGTGGTCGCCTGCACCTATCACGTAGTCAATTTTCATCTCCTCGACATTCGTCTCAGTTCCGTCGAAGCCGATTTGCCAGCGTCTTTGGTAGTATGCTCGATCGCGAACACTCATCGAGTAGTGGGTGTCAGACAAGGAGTGATAGAACTCCGTTTTCCCCTTGTAGTCTTCAATTGTGTTCTCAGCGCTGGGCTTAAACAGGGATCTGCCCATGCCCGTCTGGCGATAGGTTTCATAGATTTGACTGTGACAACCCGCGCAAAGCCGGGAGTCGACGTATTCGTTTACTGGAGTGCTTCTACGTGGGGTGCCACCTGTTATTTGTGTCCTGATTTTTTCCGAGGAACCCAAAATGAGGACAACCACGCAGCAGAGCGTGAACAAGCACTTAGATTTCATAACAGCTCTTTGCACCACTCGTTCCCGGATGGCTTCGGGTTCTCGGGCATCTTGCCTGTAGAGACCGGAGGAACTTGACCAAACCTGCGGGAGCTTTGTGCGCGATCATCTCCGACCCCAGCGACCAAAAGAACGGTTTCGTTCTCACCCGGACCTATACGGTCTTGAATTGGTAAGGTTCAGGGTTGCGCATACTAGTTAAGCATTCTCAAAGAGCCTGGGACAATGCCCGTTCGCTCATTCCTAGAGATTTCTCGGCAAGGACTGGCTGCCGCGGCCAGGTAGGGTAGTTCCGACTGTGGTTAGCTAGTCCTCGGGGTACATCAGAACTTTTATGCCTTTTCGGTCTGTACAAATATTGAATGCTTCCTGCCACCGAGAGATCGGAATTTTCGTTGTAACGAGTTCAGCGAGCCGGATCTTCCCCTGAGCAAAAATGGTCATCATCTTTTCCCAAGTCTGTGCCGTGTAGCAAACCGAACCCGCCACGCGAAGCTGTTTGTAAAAGATCTGATCTATGGGAAATTGAATCTCATGCCCGCAGATGGCCACCTGTGTGTAAAGACCCATCGGCCGCAACGCCAGCAAGCAGCCGCGTACGGACTTTTCGTGGCCGGCACACTCGAAGGCGACATCCACGCCGGCCCCTTTGGTAAGGGCTCGAGTAGCGTCGAGTAAATCCTCTCTGGAGACGTTGACGGTGGCAAATGCGCCAAAGTCTCGTGCCGCCTGAAGACGCAAGTCATCGCCCTCGGTGCCAACGACTATCGTCTTAATATTTTCAGCCACCAGCAACTTTAGACAAAGCAAGCCAATTGGACCGGGGCCCGAGATGAGCACTGTGTCTTCAGAATGGACATCCGTAATTTCGGTGACAGCCTGAATGGCAGATGCAAATGGCTCACTAAGGGCGGCTTCCTCCAGGGTAAGATGTGCCGGTACGCGGTAAAACTGGTCAGGCCGCAAGACCACATAGCGTGCGAAAGCGCCGTTTACTCCGTGCCCCATACCTCTTCGCATGGAACAAAAAATGAACCGGCCAGCACGACAGAATCGGCACTTACCGCATGTCACGGCTGTGGCACCCAGACCTGCTCCCCGGTCCCCCTTCGAAATGCCCTTGACGTTCTTGCCCACTTCGACGATCGTGCCTGCAAATTCGTGTCCCAAGATAACAGGGGGATAGTTGCGGAATGTATCATGGA
>Ga0126381_100004026_pt1 | contig 15950 bp, 11 predicted proteins | sample PanSoiMetPlot_28_FD_96465 | JGI IMG/M metagenome (GOLD analysis project Ga0126381, IMG submission 96465) | Tropical forest soil microbial communities from Panama - MetaG Plot_28 | ecosystem: Environmental > Terrestrial > Soil > Tropical forest > Bulk soil | place: Panama | collected 2016-02-17 | reverse complement strand
TTCCTTGATCTCGTGCATGAACACAACCAGATCCAGGGAATCCAGCCCGGCTTCGACGAGGTTGTAGGACTCCGTGCCTGTCAGGTTGTAACGGGCTTTCAACATGTCGAACGTCGAGTGGTGAGACGCACCCGCTTCAGTTTCCTTTTCCCTGGAAAACTCCGAGAGAACGGTAAATTGCCCCTGCAGCCACATATGCTTGGTTTTGTGGCGCATGATCTTGCCTGAACTGGTTCTAGGTATCGCTCGGGGTGCGATGAAAGAAATCAGCGACACTTCCACATTGAGGTAATTCCGGACGGCGGCTGCAATCTTCAGCGCCTCGGGCAGCGCTTTTGGATTCTTCACCTCGGCAACGATCGCCAGCGCCGGCTCGCTATCGTCGTTAATCTGGAACGCTGCAACGCAATTCGCCCGGATCAGACCGGACGCTTTCTCCACCACCGCCTCGATATCCTGTGGGTAGTAGTTTTGCCCCCGGATAATAATCATGTCCTTGATACGGCCGCAGACAAAGAGTTCCTTCTCGTGGAAGAAGCCCATATCGCCGGTGCGAAGGTAGCCATCATCATAGGGGCTGTCGTCCACCAGCCGGGCGTGAAACAGCCTCAGTGTCAGCTCGGGATTATTCCAAAAACCCGGACACTTACTCCCTCCAGCGATCCAAATCTCGCCGATTCGCCCTGGTTCGAGTGCCACGTGCTTCTCAGGATCTACGATCTTTACGGTGAGGCCGGGCAGAGGAGTTCCGCAACTGACGATCTGAGTAGCCGCGCCGATTTCAGAAACTTCCTTGGTCACGCGGGCCTTGCCAAGTGCCACTGCATTCTTATTGACGGAAACGATACTACGGCCGCCGAGCGAAACCGCCAGCGTGTTCTCTGCCAGACCGTATGCGACAAAAAAACTTTCCGATTTAAGTCCGCGGGGCTGAAATGTCTGTAGAAACCGTGTGTAAGTATCCGGTTTGACGGGTTCGGCGGCAACCAGCAGTTGTCTGAGCGAGCTGAGATCGCAGTTCTCCAAACTTTCCTTCGAAATCCGTCCAGCGCGCAGGCAATAGTCGTAAGCGAAGTTTGGCGCCGCGGAGGCACTGGCCCCATACGTCTTGATCGCATCAAACCATAGCGTCGGGCGCTGAATAAAATCGGTGGGAGCGAAGCCATAGGTGGTGCCGCTTTTAAGTGCCGGATAAAGGTAGCAACCGATCAGCCCCATATCGTGATACTGCGGCAGCCACGATACGACAATGGGCACGTCATGGTCGATCACGAGCGGACAGTTATGCAGGATGTTTTCGTGCGTAACCATCACGCCCTTGGGATCGCGAGTCGACCCCGATGTGTACTGAAGAAACAGAACCTTCGAAGCACCGTTGAACGTTTCGTCCGTAATGACATCGACAAAGTCTTCCGTGACAACCCAACGAAGACTGGAAATGTAGTCAACATCTACTCCGGAGGCACGGACTGCGCTTCTGGCAAGATTGGTCTTAAGAGATCCGAGGTAGTCTTTGTTCGTGAGTATGCCAGCCGCCTGGCAGTCCTTCGCGATGTGGACCATTTTGTAGAGGGAACTATGGAAGTCGCGAGAACTCGGAGGATACACGGGCACAGGGATCAATCCCGCGCGCACACAGCCAAAAAACGCGCAGATCATCTCAAGCCCGGGCGGGTAGGCCAGCAGAAGACGGTCCTGTGACTTAAAACCGTGCTCCTTGCGCAAGTGTCCGGCGATCACCTTCGTCCGGTGGAGAAACGACTCATATGAGTAGCCTCCAATCGGATTGCCGTTCACATCAATGTACGAATAGAGAAGCCTTTGTGGGTGCTGATTTCCTAAGCTATCCAGCTTGTCTAAAATCGAAGCGATCATAGATCGGATCGGTACTCATGGCGGTGGAACCGCCATTCGTTAACCTCCTGTGTCGATGAGAAGATTCCGCGTAAGAAAACTAAACTCTTGCGACGGCCCCCATGCACAGGGGCAAGACCGACCACCGGAACAGAGGCAGAGTCATTCTTAGGACCATGCCCTCTCTTGGCCTTGAGAAGACAAACCCCTCCCGACGGTCGGATCGGCCGACTCAACACGCCTTCATTCCATATCATTTGAGCGGTCGATAGTAACAGAGATTTGGGAAAGCTGCGAAGAATTTACGGCTCTGTCACCTCGGAGTGTAGGTGCAGTTACGGGTGTCCAGGTGACCTGAAATTCCCTTGATCTTCCTTCAGTTTTCGAGCTAGCATTCACTCTAACACCAATTATCCCTGATTTCGGCGGAGGCTGCCTCTGCATGACAAGTCGGCTGCTGGCCTAGCGGAACCTCCGAAAGCTGGGCCCGGAACGTGTCGGCCTGACAGCATTGCGCCGGTAACGATCGAGACGACGAGGCGCCTATTCATCCGAACGCGGAGATTGATGATCTTGTACCATCGGAGGCCGCCCTGCGGCACTCCGTTGTCGATGCTGTGTCTGCATCTTCATTCCCAAAGGTCTTGCGCCGTCGCCTCGACGATTTCTTTTCCGAAGAGAGTATTTCGCCTAAAGCCGACCGAAGCATGTGGGTCAAGATCGGGGTGGGGCTGGCATTGCTGGCGGGCAGTTGGATCGCTCTCTACACCTTCAGGCCGGATTCATGGTGGTTCGTCATCCTCTATCTATTAAATGCCGTCGCACAGACATTCCTTCTCCTAAACATCGCACACGACAGCAATCACAACGCTATCTCGTCGAAGCCGTTTGTGAACAAATCCCTGAACTATGTTTTCGACGTGTGCGGAATCAGTTCTTACATGTGGCGTATCCTTCATCATCGAGGTCACCACTCCTGCATCAATCTTCACGGTGAGGACGACGCGCTTACCGGGCGCGGCATCCTTCGCTTTACACCGCACGAACCCCGGTTGCCCCTGCAGCGGTTCCAGCACATCTATGCACTGTTTCTCTATGCCCTGTTTTCTCTTGATTATGTGTTCCTGAGAGACTTTGAGAGCTTTTTCTTTCCATCTCACGATTATCTGAGACACACCAAGCACCCGGCGCGGGAATATGGCATCCTCTTTGCCGGAAAAGCTTTCTACCTCACCTACATGCTGATCTTGCCAGTCGTGTTGCTCGGGAAATCGCCGCTACTGGTCGGCTTGTCTTTCTTGCTCGCCCATTTGATCATCGGTCTGAGCGTGGCCCTGGTATTCCAGACCACGCACTGTGTCAACAGCACTTACTTTCCTTTGAACCGCAGCGAGTTTGACAATGGCATCTATCACATCTTCGCGACCACAGCCGACTATGCGACTGCGAAACCCCTGGTCGGTTGGCTTGCAGGCGGCCTAAATCACCATATCGTCCATCATCTCTGCCCTTATGTGTGTCACACTCACTATGCTGCGCTCACCCGGATCGTGAAGGAAACCGCCGAGCAGTATGGCATTCCCTATCGGCAACATCCCACAATGAGTGGAGCGATCAAACAACATCTGTTGCTTTTGAAACAATTGGGAAACGAGGACCGGCTTCCGAGTCCTTAATGGATTCTTATGACTTCAGAGCGTTCGTCTTTCCAGCGCCTGGATAGCGAGGCGTGACCTTGCCGCAAAGCATACCCGCCGTCTCCCGATTCCAATCCTTCCGGGATTCGCGCGCAATGGCCCACAATCCTGTACGGGTTCTAACAAAGTACATCGAACTCCATGGCGACACCTTCCGTTTCTATTTTGGCGGGGTCAAGGAAGCCATCGTCACGACCAACCCGGTTGTCATTCAGCATGTACTAAAGACAAATTCGGAGAATTACCACAAATCCGAAATCCAAAAAAAACGAATGGGCCATTTCCTGGGCAAGGGTCTTCTCACCACGGAGGGGGAAGCCTGGCGTACGCAGCGTCGACTCATCCAGACCGGTTTTGAGCGAAAGCAGCTCGAAGTTCTGTCTTCGATCATGCGGGACTCCCTTGCTGACTCATTGCACGACTTCGACAGGCAATGCCGTATCGGCCCGGTCGACATCTACCCCCTGATGATGAAGATTACTTTCGCGATGGTAGCCAGATCTCTCTTTGGCGCCAAGTTGAAAGAGGAAGACATCGACATCATCAGTCTGGCCATCTCAACCGTCCAGGAATTTATGGTTCGGCAAACCATTCAGCCCTATCTGAATCCCTGGTTTGCTGTCTCGGGTGAACTGCGTCGACACTGGGAGATGCGAAACCGCGCGTTCGGCATTTTGCGCGATTACATTCAGCGACGGCGCAAAGAGGTCCCCGGCAACGATCTCCTGCAGATATTGATCGATGCTCGCTATAGCGACGGCCATGCCATGAGCGATGAGTTAGTCGTAAGCGAGAGCATGCAACTGCTGGTCGCCGGCCATGAAACCTCGTCGAACGCTTTATCGTGGCTTCTCTACCTGCTGAGTTCGCGTCCGGACTGTGTCGAGAAGGTACGGGAGGAGTTCGACGTTGTATCGGGCGATGCGCCTTTGAGTTATTCGGACGTTCCTAAGTTCGAGTTTACGACTCAGGTCATCATGGAGGCGTTGCGTCTTTATCCGCCGTTTTGGATGGTAGACCGAATGGCTCGCGCAGACGACCGGGCAGGCGACATCGATATACCCCGCGGGTCGACGGTGGTCGTGTTCATTCACGGCGCGCACCATTCGCCGAAATACTGGGACAACCCTGAAAGATTCGACCACGACCGCTTCTCCAAAGCGAAAGAAAAGCTTCACACACCTTTCACCCACCTGCCTTTCGGAGCCGGGCCTCGGGGATGTATCGGCGGCAACTACGCCATGCTGCAAATGCTCATGATTCTGAGTGTTCTGATTAGAAAATACGACTTCTCACTGGTTCCGGGCCAGACTATCGAAGCGCGACCCATGGTGATCTTGCGACCCGAGCACGGAATCCGCATGAACTTCACAGAGGCAATCCCCCGCGCCGTCGGCAGACTGTCCGATTGTTCAGCCTAATCTTTTCCGCTGACCAACCCTTGATCGGTGTGCCTTGCCAAGGCACCATCCGTGCCCGAGCCTCACAATGCCTCTCTGGAAATGACCTGCTACGATGGCCAACAGTTTCCAGCCGACTTTCAAGGAGATATCTTCGCAGCCGAACACGGGTCGTGGAACAAGTCGCTACGAGTGGGCTATGAAGTCATTCGTGTTCCACTCCGTCAGACCGGACACCGAATACGAAGACTTCATGACAGGCTTTGTTGTGGACAACAGCCAGGTATGGGGACGTCCGGTAGGAATCGCTGTCGCACCTGATGGATCACTCTTCGTCAGCGATGATGGCTCCGGCTCGATTTGGAGGATTCGTTATAGCCCAAGTAGCTGACCAGGCGACCCGATAGTTGTCAGTTATCGCCGGATCTATCATCCCTCCAGCGGACACGCCGCATTGGCTTGACTTTCAAATCCGCGCTTTGAAAAACTTGTCGACGCCCCGATGCTACCAAAAAGTCCTAACAACTTAAGAAGTTACCGCTGGTATGGTCCAGATGACCTGCGCTCGTTTGTTCATCGTTCACGAGCCGCGTCGATGGGTTGCGTCCCAGGCGATTACCAAGGCAAGCCAGTCATTGGCGTCATCAACACGTGGAGCGATATGAACCCGTGCCACAGCCATCTGCGCGAGCGCGCCCAAGATGTGAAGCGGGGTGTCTGGCAGGCGGGTGGCTTTCCAGTCGAGATGCCGGCGATGACCCTCGGCGAAACATTTCAAAAACCAACAACCATGTTGTATCGGAACTTTCTTGCGATGGAAACGGAAGAGATGCTGCGTTCGTATCCCATCGATGGATGCGTGTTGTTGGGCGGATGCGACAAGACCACTCCCGCGCTCTTGATGGGCGCGATCAGCATGAACATTCCGACCATCTACGTTTCGGCCGGCCCAATGCTGCGCGGCAATTGGCGAGGACAATCGCTCGGAAGCGGTGCCGATGTCATGAAGTACTGGGCGGAACGGCGTGCCGGCACGATCGATGTCCAAGCATGGAAAGAAATTGAGGATGGCATCGCGCGTTCGGCTGGGACCTGCATGACCATGGGCACGGCGTCGACGATGACGTCTCTCGCTGAATCCTTGGGGTTCGCTCTCCCCGGGGCCACTTCAATTCCTGCCGCGGATGCGAATCACCCGAAGATGGCGAATCTCTCTGGGCGCAGAATCGTCGAAATGGTTTGGGAGGACCTGATACCGAGCGACATCCTTGACCGCGCGTCCTTCAAAAACGCGATCACCACACTACTTGCGCTCGGTGGATCCACGAATGCTGTGATCCATCTGATCGCTTTGGCGGGCCGGGCGGGCATCAAACTGACGATCGACGACTTCGATTCGTTATCGAAAACGACGCCCGTATTGGCCAACGTACGACCGACCGGAAAGTATCTGATGGAGGATTTCTACTACGCTGGAGGATTGTCCGCTTTGCTCAAAATGCTCAGTCAACATCTTGAGCTCACCTGTAAGACGGTGACGGGGAAAACGATCGGCGACAACATCAGCCGGGCGGAAGTTTACAACGGTGACGTGATTCGTAGCGTCGAAAATCCACTCTATCCTTCGGGCGGTCTTGTTATCCTTCGCGGAAATCTCGCTCCCAACGGCGCTGTCATCAAGGCACCGGCTGCGGACCCGAAATTCCTGAAACACAGCGGGCCCGCAATTGTCTTTGACAGCTATGACGAGATGAACAGCAGAATCGACGATCCGAATCTCGAGGTAGATGAAAACAGTGTCTTAGTGCTGCGCAATGCCGGACCAAAGGGAGCTCCAGGAATGCCCGAGTGGGGCAATCTCCCGATCCCACAAAAATTGCTCAAGGCCGGCGTGCGCGACATGTTGCGAATCTCCGACGCCCGGATGAGCGGAACAAACTACGGAGCGTGCATTCTCCACGTTTCGCCGGAGTCGTTTGTTGGCGGTCCGCTTGCATTCCTAAGAGAAGGGGACATTGTTGAGTTGGATGTTCCACAGCAAAAACTCAACATGTGCGTGACTGCTGAGGAAATTGCGCGGCGACGCGAATCGTGGCGAGCACCGCAGGGCATCTATCCTCGTGGATACGGCAAGCTCTACATGCAACATATCAAGCAAGCCGATGAAGGATGCGATTTTGACTTCCTTGAAGGTACGGCTTCTATCCCCGAGCCGGAGATACACTGACCTGGGAAGACGTCGGCAAGCTTGCGGGTTCCGACCGTTTCCATCCCGATTTCACCGCCAGCATCAAAATACCTGAGAGGAAGAAGCTGCCCACCAGGTACCAAAGCCCTGAATCAAACGATTTCGTCCTCGCAACGAGAGTTCCGACGATGAAGGGTCCGACGAATCCGCCTAGATTTCCAACAGAATTGATCATGCCAATCGCACCAGCGGCCGCGGACTCACTTAACAATTCTGTGGGTATCGCCCAAAACGCAGGATGGAAGGCATAGTAGGCTCCTCCCGCGAGCGTAAAGAAGAATATTGACCAAGCCACGCTCGACTGAGCTGTGATGGCGAGGAGCAGGAACAGGCCGCTAAGAAACACGGGTATCGCCGCGTGCCAGCGGCGCTCGCCGGTACGATCGGAGTGCCATCCATTGAATTGTTGAGTCAGAAATCCCGCCAGATAGGGTAATGCCGTGAGCATCGTTACGCGAAGGTCGCTCTGGGAAGAGGCGCGTTTCACGATGGTTGGGAGCCAGAATGCGATCCCGTAATTCCCCGTCAACGAAAAGAAATAGCAGAACGTAAGCAAAATAATGTCGCGGTGTCGAAATGCCTGCCACACGCTGAAGGTGCGCGTCGCTTTCTTGACCTTCTTCTCTTTTTCCAGTTCAGCCGAGATCCACGCACGCTCCTCAACCGGAAGCCAACGGGCTTGAGAAGGCCAATCTGTGAGGAAAAAGAGAGTGACGACGCCCAGGAGGATTGCGGGAATTCCTTCCAGGATGAAAAGCCATCGCCAGCCTCTCAATCCTAGCCACGACAGTCCAAGTAGCAGGCCAGCCAACGGAGAACCAATCACATACGAGAGCGGCATGGCGGCGTAAAAGCCAGCCACTGCCTTGGCGCGATCTCTGGCCCGGAACCAATGCGTAAGGTAAACGACCACGGCAGGGAAAAATCCAGCTTCGGCAGCGCCTACGAGGAAACGCACAATGAAAAATTGGCGCGCCGTGTGTATGCAGGCCATCCCAACGGTCAGAATTCCCCACGAGACCATAATGCGAGAAATCCACAACCGCGCACTCCAGCGCTCGGCGATCAGTGCGCCGGGGATTTCGAGTAAAAAGTAGCCCAGAAAGAAAATGCCAGCCCCGAGGCCGACGGTCCTCTCATCGAATCCCAAGTCGCTGGGCATCTGCAGAGCAGCAGCTCCCACATTCATGCGATCAAGAAACGCGACTACGTACAGGATGAACAGAAAAGGAAGAACCCGAAGAGCAATGCGCCGCCGCGCAGAGCGAACCGCCGCCTCGTTCGCCGATGTCGATGGAGTGGAAAGTCTGTTCCGGGCCTGTGGCTTTCCTTCGTCGCTCATGCTGTGCCGTCGGGCAATTTTGATTTGGGGAGTATAGCCCTCTCACGCAGCCAGATCTGAGGGAAATATTGATCGGCGAGTTGTTTTTGATCGTAGTCCGTGTCGTGTCGAAGTTGATGGACGACGCTGGTCTAGCGGTGGGCAGAATGGTGCCGATTTTGAAATGCTCCTGTTGCTAAGTTTGGCTATACAAATCTATGCTCAAGCCGTGACCAAAACAGATCAGACGGTTGTTGTAGAGAGCCAGGATGGAGTCGCGGTAATCCAGATCAACAATCCACCGGTGAACGCGCTCGGAGCGGGTGTGCCCGAAGGGATCGGAGAGGCGATACGGGCAGCGGAAGCAGACCACGCACTGCGCGCGATTGTCCTGATGGGCGCGGGGACGACATTCGTTGCTGGGGCCGAGATCAAGCAACTGGAAGACTTGGCTTGGGGACGAGGCCCGGGCGCGCCGAATATTCATAAACTGCTTCAGAGAATAGAAAACTGCTCGAAACCGATCATCATGGCGATACACGGCACGGCGCTCGGCGGAGGGCTCGAACTGGCTATGGCGGGTCACTACCGAGTCGCAGTCAGATCCGCGAGAGTCGGGCAGCCGGAAGTGAATCTCGGCATCATTCCGGGAGCGGAGGGTACGCAGCGTTTGCCGCGGCTTGCCGGTGTCGAAAAAGCCATCGAAATGTGTGTAACCGGAAAACTTCTGGCGGCATCCGACGCACTGGACGCGGGAATAATTGATGCGATTGTGGACGGCGATCTTCGATCGGACGCGATTATCTACGCTTGCCGCATTGCGGAAAGGGGAGCACCCTACCGCCGAACACGAGAGCAGAGAGCTGTATTACGACAGAGCGCATCGTTGGAAGACGCGCTGCAGACCGGTTCGAATCTTGCTCGCAAACTAAAACGGAATCAGGTTGCGCCTTTGAAGGTGGTGGAAGCGATTCGCGCCGCAGCCACCCTGTCGTTCGAAGAAGGTTGTGCACAAGAGCAACAGCTTTTCCGTGAATGTGCGACGTCTGATCAGTGCCGGGCTCTCATCCAGGGTTTTTTTGCCGAGCGTGCGGTAGCGAAGATACCCGGCGTCAGCAAACAAACGCCTCCTTTGCCGATCAACCAAGTCTTTGTGGTCGGTGCCGGAACGATGGGACGGGGTATCGCGATGGCCTGCGCGAATGCAGGCGTAAAGGTTGCAATACGCGATTTCGATCATGCGGCCCTGGATTCCGCGATGCTCGCGATTCGGAAGAGCTATGACTCTTCGATTCAACGCGGGCGTCTGACGCAAGCTACGGCCGGCGAGCGACTGAATAGAATCAGGCCGCAGCTGAGCTACGCGGGAATCGAGGGCGCGGACCTGGTGATTGAAGCCGTGTTCGAAGATATGGAGGTGAAGCGTTCGGTTTTTCGTGAGCTGGATACACTTTTGAAACCGGATTGTATCCTTGCGTCCAACACATCCACTCTGAATATTGATGAGCTGGCGCGAGTTACCAGACGACCCGATTACGTCTTGGGCCTCCATTTCTTTAGTCCAGCGCAGGTCATGCGGTTGCTGGAGATTGTGCGTGGTAAAGCTACGTCAGTTCAATCGCTGACTACTGCGCTTGCGTTTGCGAAGCGATTATCCAAGGTGGGCGTGATCGTGGGAAACTGTTCCGGCTTTGTGGGGAACCGACTCATGTTCCCTTACATGTATGAGGCGCAATTTCTTCTGGAAGACGGGGCGACACCGGAGCAAGTAGATCGCGCCCTTCAAAACTTCGGTATGGCGATGGGAATTTTCGAAGTCGAAGACATGGCCGGTTTAGACGTGGCTTGGCGAGTTCGGCGGGAATTGCATCAATTCTCCGCGCCTGGCGAGCGCAAACCGCTTGTCGCCGACGCCCTCTGCGAGATGCGACGTTTCGGACAGAAAACCGGAAAAGGTTGGCACACCTATGGTGAGGACGGCAAACTCTCGCCGGATCCGGAGGTTGTGGAACTAATCCGCTCCCTCTCGCGGAAAGCTTCCATTCCGCAGCGGCAGTTCACCGACGATGAAATCGTCGAGCGTACTTTGTACGGCTTGATCAATGAAGGAGCGCGTGTGCTGGAAGAAGGCTTTGCCCTGCGCGCTTCGGACATCGACGTCATTTACGTGAACGGCTACGGTTTTCCCGCATGGCGGGGTGGGCCCATGTTCTATGCAGATTCGATAGGATTGAAGCGTATCGTCGAGCGCATCGCAAGTTTCGAACGTGAATTTGGGGCGAGGTGGAAGGTGAGTTCATTGCTGAAGCGGCTGGCTGAGTCTGACACAACGTTTCGAAGCTTCGACGAAGCACGCGAGACTAAAGGAGAGCAAGCATGAGCCTGTTTGGCGGCAATGTCGCATCGCTCACAGCGATTGACATGCATGTGCATCTTGAGCCGGAGCAGGACAATTCTATCGATGCCGCCGCCAAGAAATACTTCGGCGACTCGGGGGCCGCGCGCGACCGGAAGGGAATGGCAGACTACTACCGCTCGCGAAAGATCGGCTTTGTTGTTTTTGCGGTCGACGAGAAGTTAACGGGCAAACCGCGTGTGACAAATGACGAAGTGGTGGAGTTTGCGAGGGCCAATGCAGATATAGCGATTCCTTTTGCCAGCGTCGACCCGCAGAGAGGTAGCCAGGGCGTCTCCGAGGCGAAGAGGCTTATCTCCGCTGGAGTTGTCCGTGGATTAAAACTTCATCCCCCCGTCCAGCAGTTTTTTCCAAATGATCCGATCGCATACCCACTGTATGAAGTCTTTGCAGAAGCGCGGCTTCCGGTCCTGTTTCACACCGGTCACAGCGGGATTGGAACCGGGCTGCCCGGTGGGGGCGGGGTGCGATTGAAATACGGCAATCCGCTTCCGATTGACGATGTGGCCGTCGATTTTCCGGACATGCCGATCATCATGGCTCACCCATCGTTTCCTTGGCAAGATGAAGCCATTTCGATCTGTCTGCACAAGCCGAATGTCTACATGGACCTGTCAGGATGGTCGCCTAAATACTTTGCGCCGCAACTGGTGCAATACGCAAACACGCTCCTGAAACACAAAGTGTTGTTCGGTTCGGATTACCCGCTCATTACCCCCGATCGATGGTTAGCCGATCTGGAAAAGATCGCAATCCGGGACGAAGTTCGTCCGCTGATACTCAAGGAGAATGCCCGCAAGCTACTTGGTATTGCGTGACATAGTGCACGATAGGCAATACAAAGGAGCCGTCGCGCCGCCGCAATAGCCGATAATCCAGGGGCGGCAGTGTATGCAAATTTCAACCTCCCATCCAATCCTGCTATAGTTTGCATGCAAAATGAGCGGCAAGAACTCACGAGTAATCGTAAAAATTCGCGAAATGATTTTGCACGGCGAACTGCCACCGGGCCAGCGAGTCCGAGAGGTTGAACTGGCAGCAAAGCTGGGAGTTTCTAGAACACCTGTTCGCGAGTCGCTGCCCATTCTTGCCCAGGAAGGCGTGCTCACACAGCTGGATACACGCGGTTTCGTTGTGCGCGCATTTACCCCTCAAGAGATTATGGATGCGATCGATGTTCGTGGCGCCCTTGAGGGCCTGGCGGCTCGCATGCTAGCCGAACAGGGGCCGCCTCGGCGGCTCATACACTCACTCCACGAGTCCCTTCATGAAGGAGACGAGATCTTCTTGAAAGGGCATCTGGTTCAGGCGGACGAGGCCCGATACGGCGAGATGAACCGACAATTTCATGCGCTGATTGTTCAGGGAGCAGGCAGCAAGGTGGTGGCGGAAGCCATCGCACGCAATGATCGGATACCGTTTGCAGCCGCACACGCCATTGCATTCGACAAGATCGATCTTCCTCGCATGTACGATCACTTACTCTATTCTCACCGGCAGCATCATGCGATCGTCCAAGCGCTGGAAAACGGCGAAGGAGCCAGAGTTGCGGCCCTCATGGTGGAACACGCTCACGGAGCCAGGACGAGCATCAACATGACGCGTCCTTTCGCGCGCTCTGCGGAGAATCCGGAACGCCCGTCTTTAGACCGTTAAATTCAGACCAGGCCATTGCGTATCGGCGCGCTGCACGGGCGGCGGTGCGCTTTGCTGAAAATTTCACTCTGCAACCCGAGACCGTCTTCCTGTCACAAGATTGTCAGCTAGACAGCGCCACGAGAACTGGTCGGGAGACTGAGACGGGAAGTTGTTTTCGATGATTTCATTCACCAGTTGTTCCTGACGGTGGGCCGCGGCGAGCGTCATGGTGGGATCGATGGCCACTTCCCTCAGAGTCTGTGCGACCTCACGCAATTCGGCGGCGCGTCTTCGTCCGTGTTCGGCGACGCGGCTGATCAGATAATCGGAGAGCTGGTCCTTCCAACCCATGCCCGGGTAGGTGACGTCGAGGGACTCGAGCACCATATCTTCGGCCCCATAGTGACGGGCTGCGAAGAGACACTCAACCGTCAAGGCCTCGAGGCCTTTTACGAGAACACTGCGGCACATCTTTACCGCGGATGCGACGCCAATTTGATCGCTCAAAACTGTCGTGTTCATTCCTAGTGTGTTAAGCGAATCGCTCGCGGCAACTGCATGCTTGCCGCCAAGCAGCATGGGGACTTTCAGGCGCTTTCCGGGAACGGCCGCCATCACCGCCGCCTCGATAAAACGCGGAGTATCGCTTGCTTGGTTGCTTTCGATAAAGGCGGAAGCTTTGCGTTTTGTTTCGGGTGAAACCGAGTTGATGTCGAGGAACATCTGGCTCCGAACAAGGATTGGCCCGGTTTCCTGCGCGACTTCCAGTGCAGACGAAGCGGTAACGGCCGAGATCACAAGGTCGGCATTGCGCAGGCAATCACGAAGGCTGTCTTCGGCTTTCACTCCGCAACTGCGAGCCTTCGCCAGCATTTGCTGCCTATGCGATTGGGAAGCCAATAGTTTGTCGAACACCGAGACTTCGATCCCTTGTTGCGCTAAATCACTCCCGAAAATTCCACCGACTTCGCCGAACCCTATAATCGCGATGCGCGAAATGGTTTGTGCACTATGCATGGGTGATCGCCCGGGCAGTTTCATTATTGACCCGGGAAGTGACACCATCCCAGATCGCCGAAGGAATAAGAACTTCCCCACGGAATAATGCGCGAGCTGTGCGGATGAGGCTAGCGCGGGTCACTTTGGGCGCAACGCCGTCGGCTCCCGTCACTTCTAGTTCGACAGAAAATTCTCCAGTCGGATGTTCCACCGACAATCGCTTTACCGCGCCATCGGGAACAGACACAACTCCAGTCGCGACCGAGCCAGGCAACACGCAGGCGGTCCCAACCGTCACCGCCCCCAGAACGCCGATCGCGGCATGACACTTGTGTGGGATAAACGTGCGAGTGATCAGGCTTCCGCCGCCTCGGGGAGGCGCGATCAACGTCATTTTTGGAACCACTTTTAAACTTACGTCACCTAAACCCATGCGTTCGCCCGCAATAATCCGAATCTGTTCCAGACGAATCTTGAATTCTTTGTCAGCGTCGAGTTCAGCGGGCATCTCGTGACCAGTCTTTCCGAGATCGGCGGCGCGCATCACGACAACAGGCATACCATTGTCGATGAGCGTTACGTCAATTCCCTCGATCTTGTCGAGAGCCTGTCCCGTAGGCAAAAGCGCTCCGCAGACCGATCCCTCGGTATGGAGAAAGTCAATCCGAATTGCGGCAGAAAGCCCAGGTACCCCCGCTATACACGCGTCTCCCTCGTAGCTAACCCGCCCGTCGGGTGTGTGGACATGAGCAACGGCGATATTGCCGGTGTTGACCATGTATATAGTGACTGGAGTGACGGGAGTGTTGGCAGACACGAGACCACTTTCAACCGCGAAAGGTCCCACCGCGGCGAGCATATTCCCACAGTTTGGGGTAACGTCAACTAAGGGACGATCGATCGATATCTGAGCAAAAAGATAGTCGACTTGAATTCCTGGGCGTGAAGATCGAGAGACAATGGCGACCTTGCTTGTGAGTGGGTCAGCGCCACCAATTCCATCAATCTGGCGGATGTCAGGAGAGCCCATGATCGCAAGTAGAATGCGGTCTCGCAGCTCTGTATCGGCTGGGAGATCACTTGCCAAGAAAAAAGGGCCCTTTGAGGTTCCGCCGCGCATCAACGTGCAAGGGATCGGAGTTTGCGAGGACGTCATGCGATTGTCGCTCTCAGAGGTACTTGAGGCCGAGCTGCGCGATTTTCTGGCGCAGGTCGTAGATATCGAGTCCGAGTTCCCCACGTGCAAGTCGTTCTCGGGTCGCATTCTCCTTGCGAACCCTTTGTTCCGCGGCTGCAGCGACTTCCTGTGCGGCCGCACGCTTTACGACCACGACTCCATCATCATCGGCGACGATCACATCGCCAGCTTCGACGGACGCACCTGCGCACATGATCGGCAGGTTCACTGATCCGAGCGTTGCCTTGACGGTGCCCTGCGAACTGATGGCACGGCTCCAGACCGGAAATTTCATTTCGGTTAAAGAGCGAACGTCACGGCATCCGGCATCGATGATGAGCCCTTTCACACCGTGAGCACGTAACGAGGTTGCCAGCAGTTCACCGAAATAGCCATCGGTACAAGGCGACGTGGGCGAAACGACCAAAATAGTTCCCGGACCGCAGACCTCGACCGCAACGTGGATCATGAGGTTGTCGCCAGGAGGTAGTGTCACAGTGACAGCGGAACCCGCGATAGTCGCGCCCGGGAAAATTGGTCGCATATATGCGGCAAGAAGGCCACATCGTCCCTGAGCTTCATGTACAGTGGTCACGCCATACTTCTCGAGTGCCACGACCGCATCCGCTGGTGGCTGCTCTACTTGGCGGACAACCATCGGTTTGTTCATTGCAGATCCTCGGTTACTTGCGGAAAGACCCGCTCGTAGGCTTCACCATACTTGATGTTTTTGTCTGAATTGCGCGAGGCCTGTGCGCCGCGCTGCAAGCCCACGCGCTCATAGTATTGCCAAAGATGTTCTTGGGCGGTCATCGCCTTAAACGCCTCGTATTTCCTGGGCCAGACAGAAGTGATGTCGAGAAGCACTTGCGGCTTCCAACCGCACTGTTCCGGTTGGTGAGGCTCGAACAAAAACACGGGCGGCGCACCAATTACGGGTGTTTGGGGCTCGTGTCCGTGCGCTTGGGCGACAATCCGTGCTTCCTGCGTGAGGTGAGAGACCAGCGGATGATCGAAATTGTAAGGGTCTTTGTGGGCGTGCGTGAGGATGAACCGGGGGCGAATCCTCCGGCAAAGAGCGGCGAGTTCGTACAGAACGGCATCCGATACCCTCATCGGGTAATCGCCGACGTCGAAGAAGACAGTCTTCGCACCAAGGATTTCAGCGGCTCGCGTCGCCTCCCCCCTACGGTTAGCCTT
>Ga0126381_100004025_pt1 | contig 15951 bp, 12 predicted proteins | sample PanSoiMetPlot_28_FD_96465 | JGI IMG/M metagenome (GOLD analysis project Ga0126381, IMG submission 96465) | Tropical forest soil microbial communities from Panama - MetaG Plot_28 | ecosystem: Environmental > Terrestrial > Soil > Tropical forest > Bulk soil | place: Panama | collected 2016-02-17 | reverse complement strand
CTCGCAGCCAAGCGATTTCGCCTTCATCGACGCGGCACTATTGAGACCGGCAAGTTCGCCGACGCCGTGGTTTTCGACCCCGAACGTGTCGGCACGCGTTCCGATTATGCCAATCCTGCCCAAGATCCCGAGGGTATCCGCCACGTTCTCGTGAATGGCCGCTTCGCGGTGCGGGATGGCAAGGTAACCTCCGAATCAGCTGGCATGGTGCTTCGATGTGCCGCGTGAGACGCGTGCTGATTGGCCTCTGCCTTCGATGACCGCCTGAAATCATGCTCATTACTGACGTTCGAAGCCATTTACTGACCGCACGCTGGGCCGGTGATCCCTATTTTCCGGTACAGCTTCATACCACCGCTCTCATCGAAATCGTGACGGATACGGAACTCACCGGCGTAGGCGAAAGCATGCTCGCCTATTTCATTCCCGATGCAGTCGAGCCCATCGTAAACTTCTACAAACCGCTCCTCATCGGTAAAGATCCACAGCGAATCAAGGGCATTATGGAACGCCTGTATGTTGCCTCCGTTTACTGGGGCCGAACTGGCGCAGCCATGAGCGTCCTCAGCGGGATCGACATCGCCCTCTGGGATCTAAAAGCCAAAGCCGCGAGCGTTCCGCTCTATCAACTGCTCGGCGGCCTCGCGCACGACTCACTGAAACTTTACTGCTCGGGAGGACCGGCGCTCTGGCCGAATGAACGGAATATAGAGAAGTGCCAGGACTACGTGGAGAGAGGCTACCGCGCGGTCAAGTTCGCCACTGGCTATTATGTCCCGGGCCCGACCGAAATGCCCTCCGACTGGAGCTTCCTACCTACGCCTACCGCGCGTCTTGGCCCGCAAGAAGGAGAAAAATGCGCCGCCGTTCGAGAAGCCTTGGGGCCTGATATCGACGTGATTCTGGACGGTCATCAAGGAGGGCTGAGTAGACCGTATTCCGCGGCCGATGCGCTGAAAATTGTCGATAGTGTCGCTCCGTATGGGCTGCTCTTTTTTGAGGAGCCGCTGCCATACACCGACCCTGCCGGTTACGCCGAACTACGCCGACAAGGAAAGGTACCGATCGCGGGTGGCGAAAGCCTCTCCGGAATTTTTGAATTCCGCGATTTCTTTGATCGCCAATCGCTAAATGTGGTTCAACCCGAAATAACCTACGCAGGCGGTGTTAGCACCTGTCTTGAGATTAGTGCGGATGCCAGTGCCCGGAATCTCCGAATGGCGATGCATTGCGGCGGTACGGCCGGACCTGGACTCTCCGCCAGTGCACACCTGTCTTTCGCCTCGCCCTGCGCTATCATTTTGGAACATCTCTTGCATTCCGTCGGCGTGCAGCACGATCTTCTTCTTGAGCCTTTTACCCTCCACGAGGGCAAGATAGCCCCTCCAACCGCGCCTGGAATCGGGGTAGTCGAGATCACCGAATCGTTGCTGGCGAAATATCCCTATATTCCCGGCACGGGCGAAATCTGTTCCTAAATCTCTACCTTCCATGTCCTCCAGCGAAAGCGTGGACCCAGCCTTTGCAGAAGTCGAGAGAGTGTTCACGCCCCGCATGGAGCGGCGCAATCGGATCATCTTTGTCAGCGCGACGCTTCTTTTGTTTTTGGCTGTTCCGGTCATATATGTTGGCCCGGTGCAAGCCGCGTTGTGCCAACGGCTGGGCGCGTCAAACAGCATTGCGAATCTCCCCTCCGCTGCCAATCTATTCGGCCAATTAGCTCCTTTTTTCCTTTCAAGCCTCATCGCGCATCGGCATGAACGGCTGACCGTCGTCTTGAGTAATGCTGTTACGTCCGTTTCCTGCTTAATCATCGCCGTCTTTCTTACCTTCGATCTGCCGGCTTCGGTTCGCATTGCCGTGCTCGTTGGCCAAGGTCTGCTGCAAGGCTTCACTGCCGCCACATCGCTTGTCTTTATGTATCAATGTCTGGGACGCGGTATGAGCGTTGAAGGCCGCTCCAGAACCCTCAAACACACGTTTACTGTTGGACCTCTGGCGGCGGTTGCCGGTTCGCTCTTTACCCAATACATCTTGAATCACGGATTTGCATGGCTCGAGTACCCATACGATTTTGCATTCATTTATCTCTATTCCTCGGTGTGCACGTTCGCGATTGCCATTTTTGTTAGCCGCTACGAGCTGATTCCCGTGCCCGATGATCCGCCATCCTCGCCACTCGCGTACTTGAAACAGACGATTATCGATTACATGCGCTCCCGGATTTACGTCCGCCTCTGGATCGCTTACGCGCTTTGGTACTGCACGTATGCGGTAATTCCAAATCTGGGGCTGTTCTCGCGCGAGGTCTTGCATCGCAATCCTGAGGAAGTTGCCGGATTGATCATGGCTCTGCGGTTCGGCGGCAAGTCGGTGATCGGATACCTTCTAGGAGTTCTCGCTTTACGTTACGGAATTCGCGCTCCCTTGGTTACCACCGTTACCTTCCTCGGATTTGCCACGCTTCTCGGATGGGTGCTTCCGGGTTATGGGTATCTCTTCTCGTTCGTGATCTTGGGAGGCGGAGAATTAGGGGGCGCCTACTTTCCGAACTACATCGTCAGCGTCTCGCCTTTGTCCGCGGGTGTCCGGAATCTGTCTTTGTTGACGCTCGCGACGCCCGTTGCGAGTCTTGGAGCGATCGTACACGGAGCTTTAGCTGATCGCTGGGGATTTCCCGCCAGCTTTCTGTTTGGAATCGTTACTGCAGGCTTGTCCCTTCTACTTGTCCTCGGACTGCCAACTCGGCCGACCGCAATCCGAGAGAGTGGCGGAGGCGGACCGTAGAGGCTAGTCCGCTTGTCCTTTCCCGACCGCGTTTGCGCCCTCGTTAATAGTCAAAATCTTTCGAGCGGCAATGTGCCTCAGCCGATCGACCGTACCGCTCGGCCACCGCACTACTATCTCGTCCGCCGTAGTTTCGCTGCCTAGCCCGATGTGAAGGCGCGGGTCGTTGGCAGCCATGAAACTGCCGCCTCCAAGAGTCTGAAAGTAACGCCATTTCCCTCCAGAGAGCACTTCGACTTTCGCTCCTAGCCCATCGCGATTGCTCCGCTTTCCGCATAGCGCCAGGGTCAGCCAGTTATAGCGGTTCCCCCCATCATTTCGGAGTAGCTGCGGCCGGTCGCCGGAATTGTTTACCAACATGTCGATGTCTCCATCGTTGTCGAAATCGCCGAAAGCAACTCCGCGGCTGACCTTTGGCAATAACAGATCCTTGCCGTGCTGTGTAGTCACGTCTTCGAAAGCCCGCCCCGTGTTTCGCAGCAGTAGCTTGGGCTGGGCGAATCGGCGTCCCGGTGCGACCACCTCCGGATTGTCCAGCACGTTGCCGTTTGCCAGAAATAAATCCAGCAGCCCGTCGTTATCGAAATCCACGAACTTCACCCCAAAGCCGACGAAATTCCGCGTCGCTGCCGCGAGACCCATCTGTGCGCTCACATCTTCGAAAGTCTCGCCTTCTAATTTCCTGTAGAGGGCCAGATACTCGTTATCGAGATTCGAGACCACCAGGTCGAATCGGCCGTCGTTATCGTAGTCGCCCATATCCGTTCCCATGCCCGCTTGAGCTCGGCCATCAATATTCAGGGCGACTCCGGCGGCCATGCCGATTTCGCTGAATGTGCCGTCATGGTTATTGCGAAAAAGAAAATTCCGTACTTGGTCGTTCGCGATATAAAGGTCCACCCAGCCATCGCCATCAAAATCGCCCGCCACCACGCCTAGAGTTTTGCCTTCCGGAAGCGCAACGCCCGCCTTAGCGCTGACATCGCTGAATGTACCGTCTCGGTTGTTATGATAAAGCGTTCCGGCAACTCCGCCATACACCTTCGGAGAACAGTAGGTCTTTACCGGCGGATTTCCTGCCGGGCAGATGTAATTGTGTGCGAAGCTGTGGTCCGTGTAGTGCCCCACGTAAAGGTCAAGATAACCGTCGTGGTCGTAATCGAGAAAGGCGGCGCTACTGCTCCATTCGCCGTTACCGCGCACGCCCGCCTTTGCCGAAATCTCTGTGAACGTGCCGTCGCCGTTGTTGTGGTAGAGCAGGTTCGGCCCACCGAAATTGGTCAAGAACAGATCCGTGTAGCCGTCGTTGTCGTAGTCAGCTGCCGCGACTCCCATGCCAAACGCCTGATTGTCCAGGATGCCGGTTTTGCGCGTCACGTCGGTGAATGTGCCGTCGTGATTATTTCTGTAAAGAGCGTGATTCAGCGACTGTTTCGTCTCAAACCCCGGTGTTTTCCCGCCATTGACTAGGAAAATATCTAAGTAGCCGTCCTTGTCGTAATCCAAGAATCCGCATCCCGATCCGGTAATCTCAACCAGGTATTTGCGTCCTGAAGCTCCATTCACATGCACGAAGTCGATTCCGGATCCGTCGATGGCATCGACGAACTGAATCTCAGGTTCCGATCCTGTGAATACACCTGCACCGAAAACACCGAGACACACCGTACCAGCAAACCAGAGCAGGTAATTGCGTCGCATCATTTGCGGCCGCGCAATCGATCAGTGCTCAGTTGAATGTCGGAACGGGCCGATGCCATCGCGTCAGACACCAGGTGGCTGTCGGAGTGGCAGAGCTCGGTTAACTTGATTTGCGCGACCTGCGCTTGCGACGCACCCAGCGCACTAGTCCATGCGTAGTAGTGAATGGCTCCTGCCGTGTCGTGCGCCGCATCCAATGCCGAGGCCAGACGAAAACTCGCCATGTCTGACCCGGGGTTGCTGCCGAGCGCTTGCCGCAACTCGCTAGTCGCTTCTTTCAACCACGTCGCGGAAGCTGGACCCTGGGTAGCCCGCTGCGACATTTCGAGCAGCGCCGAACCCAATGTCAAATGGACATTTGACGCGAGTGCGTCTGCCTGCGCCTGCCATGCTGCGCGATCCACTCCCGCCGGTGGATCGAGTTTTGCAATGGCAATCAAAGCGGCGCGGGCCCGATCTACCGCCTTCTCCCATTGCGCCTGTTCCAGATAAGCTGCACTTACCAGGCTTAGTAGCACTGCGTTGCCTGGAAGATCTTGCAATGCGATTTCGGCGTGCTGCACCGCCTGCGCCATCTCGCCGAGTTGATAGTAAGCGCGCACAGCCGATTGATGCACATAGGGCGCAAGGCCACTGTTGGGATACGTTTTCAGAAACTTCTCAGCAGCGATGGTAACTGCAGGCGCATCCGAAGCTGTTAACACCTCCCGATAAGCTTCAAACTCGTCCTCGCTTTGGGCGGTGCCTAGAACGCGCGTCGCGGGGCTGGTTTGACTTTGAGCATTCCTTGGTAAGACGATCAAAGTGCACTGCAGGGCGACCGTTAAACACGCTACTCGCGCTAGAATGGACCCGCGCGCCATCATCGCAGAGATGTATCGGCAATCTGGAGTTGCCAGCTCCCAAAGACTGTAGCATGGATAACCGCGGGTGACTTAGCTGGCGCTGTTACAGCTGATGCCCTCAGGTCCAACCGGTTGAACCTCCAACCCTGTTCTCGAGCGCCAACCCTTCTAAGCTCGGGCTCCCGGTTGTTATTCTTTCAGCTTGCCTGCGGAAACGCGCGTACCTCAGTCGCTCAATCTCTACGACAAAGCCAAGCAACGCATCGCCGGTCGTACCCATCTGTTTGGCCGGCGGGCGGAACTGCAGGCGTATGGCTTTTCGCCACTCTACAGCGATCGGCAGTCCGGCGGTCATTTTGGCGATGTAGATGGGCACGACTACATCGACTACAACATGGGCACTGGGGCGGTGCTGCTCGGTCATGCCTATCCTTCCGTGGTACGCGCTGTGCAGGAACAAGCCGCCCATGGTACCGGATTGTCGGTGAACCATCCGCTCGAAATCGAGGCCGCTGAGCTAATGGCCTCCATTGTGCCGTGCTGCGAAATGATGCGGTTCTGCAAAGGCGGCGGTGAGGCAAACGCGATTGCCGTTCGAATTGCTCGCGCGGCTACACGCCGTGAGAAGGTTCTTTTTTGTGGCTATCACGGTTGGCACGATTGGTATCTCGCCGCGAATCTTGAGTCTCCCACCAATCTGGAGCGATATCTGTTGCCCGGCATCGAGCCGCTCGGTGTAGCAGACCGTTTGCGCGGGAGTGCCTTCCCGTTCGTTTATAACGATCTGGCCTCGCTCAAAACCGCCCTAGAAACGCACTCCGGCGAAGTGGCCTGTGTCATTCTCGAGCCTGCCCGCAGCTTTCTTCCTGCGCCAGGATTTCTGGAGGGGGTTCTCGATCTGGCGCATCAGCACGGTGCCATCGTCATTTTCGACGAAGTAGTGACCGGCTTCCGCGTCGCCGTCGGCGGTGCGCAACAGCACTATAACGTGAAGCCCGACATGGCCACATTTGCGAAGGCCATCTCCAACGGCTTTGCGCTTGGCGCAATCTGCGGTCGTCGCGAAATCATGGAGGTCGCTCTCGATTCTTTTATCAGTAGCGTTTACTGGGCGGAGGCCACCGGCCTTGCGGCATGTCGCGCTGCTCTGGGCGAGTATCAAAATGGCTCCGTGTGCCGCCAGGTTTGGCACTACGGTGGTAGCTTCATCGAGGGCGTACGCAAAGCGATAAACGAGAGCGGCTTGCCTGCGGAGACCGTTGGGTTACCCCCCTATCCGACCCTAGTCTTTCGCATCTCGCCTGAGCAAGCGGCGCCGTTATCGACGCTATACATGCAGGAAACCGCTCGTCGCGGTCTCTTCGGCGGGCCCGGATTCTACTTCTGTTATCAACATACCGAGGAAGATTTGATATCGAGCCTCTCGATACTGACCGAAACGTTTGACATTCTTAGCCGCGCCCTCCGCGAAGGCGCAATTGAAAAATACCTTGAAAGCCCGGTCCGGCAGCAAGGTTTTCGGAGGCTAGTATGAGCGCCACGTATATCGAAGACTTCAACGATGGCCCGGGCGGCTGGTTCGGTTGGACCAACAACCTGCAGGGACCGAAGCCTCTCACCATCCGCGACGGCGCCGCTGTGACCTGTAGCCCTTGGTGGATTGACTACAATCACGCTCCGCCTGGCGCCGGATATCTGCACCTTCCTTACATTCTGCTGACCGCCGGAGGCGCGGCCCATAACGAGGTTTACATCGAAACCGCAGGCGTAAATCGATTTCTTGAACAGAAATTTTCTACTGACTTTACCAACGCCAAAATTACACTGCGTCTGCGAGGCGAGCTTCTCACGCGCGGCGCCCAACTCGTGTTGCTCATACAGGCGAACATCCAAGGCCTCACCAGCGGCTGGCTCTTAACCGGACAGCCGATTTCTGTGTCCGAAGATTGGACCGAGCGCACAATTACCGCGGTTGCCGATCCGGCACAGTGGACCTGCTTGGGAGCGCGCCACGACCGGTCCAAAAGTTACGGTGTTCTCCCGCTTCCTGACGTTCTCCGTGACGTAAATGTTGATATTATGCTGGTCCTTTTTCCGTTGGATGTGCGGCCCATGGGACGCATCACCGATGACCCACATCGCCTCCGCGCAGGAAAAGACTATCCCGTCTGGCAATCGCGGTTGCCGGAAGGCTATATAGAGCTGGATCGAATTCAAATCGAATTTTCATAACGTCAGAGACCATGGCAACCTGGGAACTCCGAGATTACGACCGCGAGTTTTTCGAAAAGGACCTCGCCACATTCGTCCCAGATCGCATCTTCGACGCGCACGCACACCTGTATCGGGCCAAGGATTGGGGCTTCAATCATGCTACCAATCATGGACCGTCGATTGTGACGATGCAGGAGTTTCAGAAGCAGATCGAATGGCTTACTCCGGGCCGTCGCACAACCGGTCTATTCTTTGGAGTTGCTTTTCACGAAGGTTTCCGGGAGGCAAATGAGTTCGTTGCGGCCGAAGTCGGGACGGATCCGAAAAGCTACGGAGAAATGCTCGTCTCTCCGTATCGAGACCCCGAGGAAATGCGGCAAGAGGGCCGCAGGTTGGGCTTCCGTGGAATCAAGGTCTACCATTCATTCCTGCGCGAGAAACCTACCGTTAACGCTGAGATCCGCCAGTTTCTGATTGACGATCACGTCCGGATCGCGAACGAAGAAGGCTGGAGCATCACATTGCACATGATGAAGGCCCGCGCACTCGCCGATCGCGTCAACCAGGAGACCATTGTTGATTACTGCTCGCGCTATCCCAACATCCGCCTGATTCTTGCTCACGCCGGGCGCGGCTTCAACGTGCACCACACGGTGGAGGGCATCCATTCACTGCGTGGTCTCGATAATGTGTGGTTCGATGTTTCGGCGGTGACGGAAGCAGGGGCATTCGAAGCAATCGTAGAGACCATGGGACACAGCCGACTTCTGTGGGGATCCGATTTCCCAATTAGTCATCTGCGAGGTCGATGCGTGGCGGTGGCAGATCAGTTCCTTTGGCTCTACGAAGACACCATTGCATGGGAGAGCGTGATGCCCTACCCGGTACGTCCGCTGATGATAGGGATGGAATCCCTACGCGCGTTGAAACTGGCGGCCACGCGTCTGAAGCTCGTTGACAGCCAGATCGATGATATCTTCTACGGCAATGCCGCACAGTTGTTCGGGTTCTCGTAGTCCGCTTACTTCGCGCTAACGCGTTATCTGGAACGAATACAAGCTCGCCTTCTTCATACGAAAGCGCAGATATATTGCTTTTCCTTGCAGCGAACTCAGGTCCGATTTGCCTCTCCAGGTGACAACGTGCGACGTGTTGTCGGTCACGATGTGGTCACAATCGTCAAGACCGAATCCAGGAACTGCTTTTTCGAACGTCGTGTCGCGTGTCCGAAAATCCGGCGCCTCTAATATCGCTACCTGAACTCCGTCGGTTTCCTGATAATATGGCCCCGCAGGCGAGCTGACGTTGAGCTTCAATGTGTGCCCTTCCAACACGAACTGCCGAGTCAGCAGATAACCCGTTTCTGCTCCGGCGGTCTGTCCCACGAAGCGGTCCTTGCGGAGACGACACAGCGCCACTCCACTCTCGCCGAACCACTCTTTCTGTGGCGCCACTGAAACGGCGTAGTAGAACACCATGTCGGAGCCGATCTCGACCGGAGGATTCGTGCCTGGCGCAGCTTGCGCGTGGTCGTAGGTACCTTCTGGCCCACGCGGAATGATGGGTTGGCGATCCCAGGTTCGTTCCCACCGAATGCCGTCTCGGCTCGTCGCGAAATACACCTCGGTCTCGGAATTTCCGTGTTCTTGAAACATCACGGAATAGAGGGAAAGAAACATCGCGTAGCGCCGAAATACAAAAACACTATCGAAGTCGGGTTCATCGCGCTCGTCTGGATAAAGTACCGTGCGTGGCAGGCTCCAATCGATAAGATTGGTGCTGGTGCTTAGGGACGACCGTCGTCCGGTGTGACGCAGCCCTTCAGGAACCGGTCCTCGCCCATTCGTTCGCACTGCTGGCCGTTCGTATAGAAACCACAGGCCTCGCTCGGGAACCCAAACAAGGTGATTAATAGCATCCGATTTGTAAGGCAGCAGCGGCCGCCCGACTACGTTCCAATGCAAACCATCGGGCGAATATGCCAGGTCAATCTGCGTTCCGGCGTAAACCATCATGAACCGCTTCTGTGGATCGGATTGATCCGGATTTATCGTGACTTGAATCGCACTCGCTCGTTGTCCGTTCCGACCTGCTGTCACAATGTTCGTCTTCGGGTATTTTCCAAAAGGGAATCCGTCCAGCAAGGGCTTGTACCAGTTGAAGCCGTCGTCGCTTTCGGCATAGCCAACATAGTAATTGGGTCCTTCATGCGTGAAGTAATTCGTGAGATCGAAGCACTGATACCACATCCGATACTTACCTAACTTTGGGTCATAGAGTACGGACGGGCTGCCGCCGACCTCGCCTTCCCACGGCTTGTCGTGAATTACGACCGGATTGCGCAAGAATTTCATCACTGTGCCGTTGGTGCGTCTCAGCTTCCACCGGTCTTCGACAACGTAATCGTCCAACAGCAGTTGAATCTCATTTCCAATGTGGAGTGGTTCGCCGTGAAAGTACGAGACCGGTAGGTCGGCCGCGATGGCCGCGTCATGCTTCGTCGCACGCGGCCATAGCACGAAAGCTACGCAGGAAACAGTAACGAGGCAGATGCGCGATGCCGCCAGCTTGCCGATTTTCACCCGACCAGTCTATTCTCTTTCGCCTTCTCTGCCGGTTGGAGAATTTCGTGCAATCCAAGCATGTGGACCTGAGGGATGGTCTATCGCATAAGTCCCTGAGTAGTTTGGTTATCATCAGCGTTGGATTTTCCCTAGACATCCGAAGACATCCGATGTGCCCGAATCACTTAATTAGATCGGCGCTGATCAAGGCTGGGATCCTGTTCGCCGCAATCCCGATTTTTGGCGCAACTCCAGCTATCGACGTCGGCACACGCAAGCAACTTTTCATTGATACTCGCTTTGTCCAAGCGAGCGAGGGCATTACGCTGTCGGCCCACTCTCCATATCAGACCGGCGAGCAAACCGTCACACCGGATGCGACCTGGGAAAAGGGCGACACCATTGGCAGCTACTCGACAATTGTGCGAGAAGACCGGCCAGACGGCCCTCTGTTCCGACTTTGGTACATGATCGAGAGCGGAGAACCCACCGCTGCAACGGGGTTCAATCCGCCATTCATGGGCGTCGCCTATGCCGAATCCACCGACGGCTTGCACTTCCGTAAACCGCAACTTGGGCTAGTCGAAAAAGGCGGCTCGAAAGAAAACAATCTGGTGATTCCGAGCGATCCTTCTCTGATGCGCGTGGGCGGCGGCTCGGTTGGCTTTGATGAAAATCCAAATTGCCCGCCCGCCGAGCGTTATAAATCGTGGTCGAAAATTTATCCTAAGCCGCCTGCCAGTGGAATGCATATGGGGCATGGAATTTGGGCGTCGCCGGATGGCTTGCATTGGAAGTTCCTGATCCAGCCGACGGGTCTTCGTGCCGCGGACACTCAGCCAAGCTGGTTCTGGGATACACGATTAGGGAAATACGTTGGATACAGCCGCGAGTGGGTCAATGTGCAAGGCGAGGGTCCCGTCCGCATGGCGAGCCGAGTCGAATCGGAGGACATGCGTAGCTGGTCCGGAATGCAGATCGCGCTCAGCCCCGATACGCGCGACTTCGCCGCCTATCCTCGTCCGGTAGTAAACTTCGAAACGTTCCATCTGGTAAAGGACCGCCTCGTTGGTGAAAATGGGCGAAAAACGCCTGACGGTTCATTGATGAAGGGCGACGACGACGTGCCGATTCCGGGTGCTCCTGTCGACATGTACGGCCCTGGAGTTTTCCCTTATCGCGAAGCAGACGATGTGTATGTCGGCTTGGTGCCGATGTTCTACCACTGGCGCTTCCAAGGCAAAAGCACGTGGCCGGATACGTGCGATGTTCAGTTGGCTCTCAGTCGGGACGGCATTCATTTCATTCGTCCTGAAAAGCGTCAGCCCTTTCTCGCGCTCGGTCCGGGCGGCCGTTTTGATTCACGTTGGATTTGGCCCATGGTTCGCCCTGTACGAATGGGTGACGAACTCTGGTTCTACTACGTTGGCCTCAATCAAGATCACAGTTCACGGGTGGACGCGAAAGCCAAGGGACCCATGTCTGCCATATCCCGCGCCGTACTGCGACTGGATGGATTCGTCTCTGCCGATGCAGATTATGAGGGCGGTTGGATGCTCACTCCTCCGATTCGGTTCTCGGGTTCAAAACTGGAATTGAACGTCGATACCAGTGCAGGAGGCGAGGTGGAGGTCGAGGTACTCGATGCGCTCGGGACTCCGATCTCGGGTTATACGCTTGCTGATGCCGATCCGATTAACGCCAACAGCATTCGCACACCCGTTAGTTGGCATACTTCCACTGACGTTACTCGCCTTGCTGGCCGCACCATTCAGCTACATATTCGGATGCGCAACGCTCGTCTTTACGCCTTCCAATTCACCGATCCGGAACGGAAATAATTCCTTAAAGTCCTTCTCTCCCGCTGGAAAATCCAAACGCGTGGACCGCTACACTCGCGGTTATTTGCTGCGCTAGAAACTTCCGCTATGATCGGCGTGAAATCAACCACCACCTCATGAAACGAAGAGCCTTTCTCACTCACGCAGCCGCTGGAGCCGCATGGGCAACAAGCTCCAATGCAGTCAGCCCCGCCGGGACCGCGCAAATTTCCGGTAACGGCGCGTTGCAACCCACCGACGATCGGTTGAAGCTTCTGTTTATGGATCGGCTTGACGTTTGGAGAACGTGGGGACATCTTGATTTCGCCGCAAGTCCTTTCGGGCGCCTCGGAGATCCCCCACAAAAAGACTTCATCGTTAAGTACAGCCTGAAGCGCTCCGACGGCAGCTTCGACGTATGGGGATTCAAAGGCGCCGATTATCGTCCCTGGAAAGTTGTGCGTGCGCGGAGCCGCGACGGGATTCATTTCGAAGACGTCCACACTGTTCTAGAGCGCACCGAAGGGGCACACTGGGCTCACATCTGCTCGTTTAGTTACAGCCCTGAGCTAGGCCGTTTTCTCTTTCTCAAGAACATGAATGCGGAATACGGCTTCAGCATGCACGCGTTCACAAGTGCAGACGGCGAGCATTGGCAGGAGTACGAACACAATCCTGTTTTCTATGAAGGTGACCGTTGGGGCGCGTTGTGGAGTCCCACGCTCCAACGCTTCATTTACTACGGCAAGGGTATCCAACGATATCAGAAGCGAATCCCCGAATTATTTGCCGATGCCCGCCGTGTCGTCACATTACGATCCAGCCCGGATGGCTTCCACTGGACCCCGAATGTGGCGGAGTTGGACAGGAAAAACGAACGAAAAACGGAAGGCTCGGATGCCGGGCGGATTGTCGGGGGGCCCCTCGTGCCTGACGAATTTCAAATCTCACCCGATGAAAACGATCCACCCGATCTCGAGTTTTATGCCGGTGACGGCTTTCATTACGAGGGTCGCTATTACTTGCTGATGTTGAATTATGCTGCCAGCTCAATTCCACCCGGAATGCCGCCCGTCAACAAGAATGGACACGGACCCGCTCTTGATACCGAGTGGTGGATCAGCCGCGATGGCGTTCGGTGGGACAGGCCTTTTCGAAAGATCGATGCGGGAGAAATGTTTCTAACCCACAATCCGATGATCGTGGACGGCAAGTTCTTATTCCATGCAGACAACGGGCTCTGGGCCATACCGGAAGACCGAATTACCTACGTCTCGGCGCGCGCGAACGCCATCTTCGATACCATCCAGTTCACTTCCAGCGGACGGCCTTTCCATCTGAATGCCCGAGTGCCGGGAAGCAAATATCGCAGCTACCCTGAGCAAGCGTACATTATGGCGGAGTTGATCGACGACGACGATCACGTATTTTCCGGTTATGAAAAGGAGCGTTGCATTTTTCAAGCTTCACGCGACGAATTAGCTATTCCATTGCAATGGAACGGCCGCGATGGCAGCGAGCTGAAAGGCAAACGCATGCGCATTCGTTTCCATCTCCGCTCCGCTGATATTTTTGCTGTCACCGCATAGCCGCTGGAGATCGTTTATTTATTCGACGTGCGACATTGGATGCCTCTATCGCTGCTGCTCCTGTCCACAAATTGCGGTTCAACGCAATCCGTGACTCCACAACTCCCAAAGTTGCTTGATATCCGATGGACGTTCGGTCCTTCATATCCCATGGGCATTCAGCAGTCTGCCGTCAGCCTGGTCGGGAACTATCTCGTTTCGGCAGGAGGAGCAACGCGCTATACGAAAGACGTAGTGAAGCATTATCCCGGCGTATTCGGCGGCGCGAGCCAGGGATGCACCAGCTACACATTCGCTCTCGATGTCCGTCAGGATGCCGGACATTGGACTCGCATTGCAGACATGCCCGGTCCATGCCGCGAAACCGGAATGGCTGTCACGATAGACGACACGATGTACGTCTTCGGAGGCTTCAGCCATTCCGAGCCGTATGCGTTTCGTGATGGTTACCGACTTCGTCGGCGGGGCCCCGAGTGGGTATGGGACAAGCTGCCAGTCGAACTGCCGTGGCCGATTGCCGAGGCAGGCATCGCCGTGATAGGCCGGCGTATATATTTAGTTGGCGGCGCGGATTTTTACGCCGAAGCCGGAGCAAAACCGGATTTTTTCACCGACCGTTCGCGCACTGGCGAGCCGGTTGGCACTTCCTTGCTGGTGCTCGACACTGCGGATCTCGGCTCCGGCTGGCGGCAACTCGCTCCACTACCCGGCACGTCTCGTTTTGATCAGGCGCTTGCCGCCGTTGGAAATCGCCTCTATTCGCTCGGCGGAATCAATCGAGGTCGTGACGTCCAGCCCATGCTCTATCGCAACGTGGTTGACTGCTGGCAGTATGAAATAGATCGCGACACCTGGTCGCGCATGCCCGATAGTCCTGCCTTTGCGAACGCGAGTGCGGTCGGGTGGCAGCACTACGTGATTGTCCTCGGCGGTTTTCGATATGGCGAAACGCTGCTCCTCGATGGCAGGCGTCTCGAAATTTACACTGCCGAAGAAAAAAAACTGGAAGGGGAAAAGGATTACGGATCTTTCGTGCAGCGCAGTGTATTCGTATTCGACATCCGGAATCAGCGCTGGGGTCGCGCCGATGTTTTACCTGAGCAAGCCTCACTGCCCATGACAGCTGTTTCTGGCGACCGTATTTTTGTTCTGGGAGGAGAGGGCGGTCGGCTCTGGCACTCCGACACCTTGCAGATCGGAGCGATTGAGGAACGCGCTGGTCGGTGACGACACATCCAAACGATTGGATCGCTTATCGATTGGCGGAGATTTAACGGCCTCGGCCACGCGACAATAATCAGCGTACTTGACGACCAATATTCTTATCGACCTGCCGATCGACCCCGGCTCACTGGAACGTCTGAGGGCGATTCCCAATACAAATGTTTCCATCGTCGACCACGTTGAGGACTCCCGTACCCTTCCGCCTGAGCTCCTCAGCGACATTCACATAGAATTGTGCGCGTTTCCACCGAAGAATTTTGCTGACATGAAGCAGGTCCGGTTTATTCAGCTCTGCTCGGCGGGATATAGTCAGCTTTTCAATTTAGGTCTAGTTGAAAAAGGCATTCGCGCGGCAAATGGGAGAGGTACCTTCGACATTCCTATCGCCGAATGGAATATCGCGATGCTCGTCAATTTGGCTCGTAACCTTCGGGGCATGATCCGCAACCAGGAGGCGGGTGCATGGGATCGCGGTGCCGAATTTCAAATCGAGATACGCGGGAAGACGGTCGGTTTCTGGGGATACGGCGGAATTGCTCGCGAATCCGCACGCCTGGCGAAAGCGTTTGGCTTACAGGTTCACGTGTTGAGCCGCGACGGGGCCCGCCCACGAGAAAACGTGTACGTCGTGCCTGGAACGGGCGATCCGGAAGGTGTTCTGCCCGATCGGGTCTTCGTTCGTGGCGAAGAAAAGGAATTTCTCTCCGGCTTGGATTTCCTCATCCTTTCTATGCCCTTAACCAAGGCAACCGAGGGAATGATCGGTGAGGCAGAATTGCGCTTGTTGCGTCCCACGGCGTACTTATTGAATCCCGCACGCGGTCCTATTATCCAGGAGAAGGCATTGCTGAAAGCGTTACAAGAGAGATGGATTGCGGGCGCGGCTCTAGATACGCATTATCACTACCCCATGCCCGCCGATCATCCGCTTTGGAGATTTCCGAACGTCGTCATGACTCCGCACATCTCCGGTTCGGCGCTGAGCCCGTATTTTCTTACAAGATCCTGGGACATCTTCACGCAGAATGTCAAGCGTTTTCTATCTGGCCAGCCGCTCCTCAACGAACTGAGCCGGGCTCAGCTCAACGGCGAGTAGTCGCTTAGCGTCTGGCCTTCGCAAGCCGCGCTACGGCGCAATCTGAAACGAGTACAGCGCCGCATTCTTCATCTGAATTCGCAGGTAGATTGGTTTCCCGTGCAGCGCGCT
>Ga0126381_100004024_pt1 | contig 15954 bp, 14 predicted proteins | sample PanSoiMetPlot_28_FD_96465 | JGI IMG/M metagenome (GOLD analysis project Ga0126381, IMG submission 96465) | Tropical forest soil microbial communities from Panama - MetaG Plot_28 | ecosystem: Environmental > Terrestrial > Soil > Tropical forest > Bulk soil | place: Panama | collected 2016-02-17 | reverse complement strand
CTTCGACGTCGTGGCCGGCATCTGGCGGGACTGGACCTCGGACATGGCCCAGCGCTTCGCGGTGGACGCGTACCCGTCGTGGAAGATCACGCCTGAGGCCATCGCACTCGCCGACGACTACATCGAGCGGACCAGCCCGCCCGCGGCGCTGCGCCGGCTGCTGACCGAGGGCCGCGACGACGTGGCCCGGGCGCTGCGCTGCCGCCAGCGCGATGCCGACGCGGGCCGCTGACGGTTTCCTGCCCGCGGCGGCCAGGTCAGCGGCCGGGCGTCACGGCTTGCGGGCTACCCCGCCCCACAGGTTCGACGGGCTCTTGGCCTCGATCTCCGAGCGAGGCCGCCATTCCGGCGCGCGCACCACGCCGGGCTCCACCAGGTCCAGCCCCTCGAACAGCGCCGCGACCTCGGCACGTGACCGGAACGTGGCCGGCTCGGCGGCCTGGGCGTTGTAGCCACGGGCCGCCTCGGCGCCTTCCGCGGCGTTGATGTCGGAAGCCGGATGGGAAATGGCCAGGAAACTGCCCGCGGGCACGGCGTCCATCAGCCCAGCGGCGATCGCGTACGGGTCGTCATGATCGGGAATCATGTGCAGTATCCCCAGCAGCATGACGGCCACGGGCTCGGAGAAGTCCAGCGACTGCGCCGCCCGGGCCAGCGTCTGTCCGGTTTCGCGCAGGTCGGCTTCGATGTAGTCGGTGGCGCCCGCCGGGTCGCTGGTCAGCAGCGCGCGGGCGTGGGCGAGCACGATCGGGTCGTTGTCCACGTAGACCACCCGGCACTCCGCGGCCACCGACTGAGCGACCTCGTGGGTATTGTTCGCGGTCGGGATGCCGGTCCCGACGTCGAGGAACTGCCTGATGCCGACCTCGCCGACCAGGTACCGCACCTCCCGGTCCAGGAACGCCCGGTTGGCCCGGACCGAGTAGACGTTGTCAGGGTAGGCCTGCATCACCCGCTCGCCGACGACCCGGTCCACCGGGTAGTCATCCTTGCCGCCCAGCCAGTAGTCGTACACGCGGGCGATGTGCGCCACGCTGGTGTCGAATACCGGGGACTCGGCCTCTCCGGAGCTCATGCGAGCCAAGACTAGGGGAGCGGCAGGCCCGCCGCCGCCGCGGCCACGGCCCCGACCAGGGGCAGGCCGGGCAGGTCCTCGAGCAGCACCGCCCGGCCGCCGGCGTCGCAGAGCGGTATCCGCCAGTTCGGGTACTCGTCGCTGGTGCCCGGGAGGTTCTGGGCGCGGCGGTCGCCGACGGCGTCCGCCAGCGAGACGCCGACCAGGACCGCGTCGGTCCGGGCCAGGTAGCCGTACAACGCCACGGTGAACTCGTCGGGTCCGGGCAGCGGCCCGGCCGGGATCAGGCCCTGGCCCGCGAGCGCGTCTGCCCACTGCGCCAACATCAGCGCCGCATCCTCCCGTTCTGAATTCTCCGAACGGTTGAGCAGCCCCAGCCTGGCCCGAAGGGTCACCTGGTCGCCGGTGCGGAACGCGGCGGCCGGCGGCATGTCGTGGGTGCCGACGGTCGCCATGCTGTTACGGCGCCAGTGCGCCGGGGCCAGCGGCGCGCCGCCCGGCTCGCGGGCGAACCAGAGCATGTCCGTGCCCATGATCCCGCTGGCCGCGAGGTAGCGGCGGATCCAGTCGTCGACCGTGCCCAGGTCCTCGCCGATGGCCAGGGCTCCGGCCCGTGCCGCCTGGCCCGCGAGCGCGGCCACCGCGGCCCGGTGGTCGTAGCGGAGGTAGGCGCCGCGGTCGGGCGTCATCCCCTGCGGCACGCACCACAGCCGCATCAGCCCCATCACGTGATCCGCCCGCAGCCCGCCTGCGCGCCGCAGCGCCGCGGCGAACAGGTCGGCCATCGGCTGGTAGCCGACCGCGGCCAGCCGCTGCGGATGCCACGGCGGCTGCGACCAGTCCTGGCCGCGCTGGTTGAACTCGTCCGGCGGCGCGCCCACGGACAAGCCGCCGACCAGCAGGTCCTGGTGCGCCCACGCGTCCGCGCCACCGGGGTGCACGCCCACCGCGAGGTCCGCGATGATCCCGGTGTCCATGCCCGCGGCGAGCGCGGCCCGCTGCGCGGCGGCCAGCTGCGCGTCGGCGTGCCATTGCAGCCAGGCGTGAAAGTCCGCCGCCGCGTCCGCCCGGCCGGCCGCCCGGGCGCCGGCCGCGGCGCCGGGGTCGCGGTCCGGGGCCGGCCAGCACCGCCAGTCCGGGCCGTGGCGCTCCGCGCGAACGCACCAGGAGGCCCAGTCCTCGAGGTCGCGGCCCTCGCGGCAGCGGAACCGCTGGTATTTCCCGCGCCGCCGGTCGCTCAGCGGCACCCGGTAGATGATCTCCAGCGCCTGCCGCTTCGCGGCCCAGACCGCGTCCCGGTCGATGAGGTCGGCGCTGGCGCTGGCGGCCCGGAGCGGCGCCGCCAGCGTGTCGATCCGTTCCCGCTGCCCGGCGCCGAGCCGCTGGTACTCGGGGATGTCCTCGATCCGCAGGTAGAGCGGGCTGATAAACCTCCTGGTCATCGGGAGGTAGGGGGACGGGCTGACCGGGGGGAGCGGCTCGGCCGCGTGCAGCGGGTTGATCAGCATGAATCCCGCGCCCAGGCCGCGGGCGCTCCAGGCGGCCAGGTCGGCCAGGTCGCGCAGGTCCCCGTGGCCCCACGATCGCCGGGACCTGACCGAGTAGAGCTGGACGGTGAACCCCCAGGACCGGCGGTCCGGGACGCGGGGCGGCCCGCCCTCCCGCGTGCCCGCGGCGGCGTGGGACCCGCGGTCCGGGGGATCCCCCTCGGCGTGCCCGGCCCGCCGGGCCGGCTCGCCCCGCGTGTCCAGCGCGTCCAGGATCGCGGCGAGGGTGTCCTCGCCCACCTCGACCCGCTCCCGGCGCCAGTCCGTGTAGCAGGGCGCGACTCCGGCGGCCTCGGCCCGCCGGATCAGCTCGGGGTCAGTCATGCTCCCTATCGTGCCGAGCGTGACCTGGCGGGCTGACGCCGGGCCGCCCGCCCGGGCCGGTGCCGGCCGGCCCGGGAGCGGTGCCGGCCGGCCCGGGAGCGGTGCCGGCCGGCCCGGGAAGGAGCCTCAGCCGGCCGACGGGGACGGGGTCGCGCCCGGGAACCTGGGGAGCTTGGCCTGGCAGGCCTTCAGCGCGGCCGCGACCTTCGGGTCGCCGGGGTTCAGCCCGTTGAGGAAACGGCCGGCGCCGGGCGACGGCGGGGTGGCGGGCGGCGCCGTCGGCCGGGTCGTCGGGATCGTCTCGCCGTGCGCGGCCATGCAGCCGCGGAACGCCTGGAACGCCGTCGCGAACTGGCCGCCGCCGAACCCGCCGGCCGGGCGCAGCGACGCGCACGCCTGCCGGGCCTTCTGTATCGCGGGATTGGCCGCGAACCCGCCGCTCGGGCGGGCCGTGGGCCGGGCGGTGGGCCGCGCCGTGGGCCTGGTGGTGGGGATGTTGACCCCGTGCTGGCGCAGACAGGTGAGGTAGGCGCTCGCGCCCGGCCCCGGCTTGGCCGATGCCGAGGATGCCGCCGGGGCGGCGGCCGCGCCGCCGCAGCCCGACGCCAGCAGCGCCACCAGGGCGCACCCGCCGACCGCGCTCAGGACCCTTAACGACGCTCCCGCGTGAATACCTGGACGGTGAAATAGCCTGCTGGACACAGAGTTCTCCTACGCTCGGCACAGGCCGAAACCCCCCCCGCCCTCGGAGCACCGGCCGTGGTTTGGCTGCCGGATCGAGGCAACGCAGAGAATCTCGCCGGCCAGCTTGAGCAAACGCTGCACTGCGCCTGCCTGTTCGCCGAGGATGCAAGGGTGAACTTTTCGGCTCTTCGGGCCGCAGCGGCGCCGGCCGTGGCGGTGCTGGCCGCGGCGGTGCTGGTTGCGGGCTGTGCCTCCGGGCCGGCCGGGGGCGGCGCGCCGCCGGCGAGGCCCAGGGCCGCGACGCCGAGCGTGAGCGTGTCGCGGACACCCGCTCCCGCGCCGGCCTCACCGCGACCCGGGTCGTCGCCGAGCGTGATCGCGGTGCCGCCGCCGCCCGCGTCCCTGCACCAGACGATGGCCTTCCCCAGCGCGGGCACCCGGGTGTTCCTGGCGGAGATGACCGACCTGTGGGCCGCGGTGGTCACCGGCCGGCCGGCGCTGGCCCGGGACTCGTTCTTCCCGCTCGGCGCTTACGAGCAGGTTAAGGCCATTGCCGACCCGGCCGCGGACTGGCAGAGCCGGCTATGGGGAGACTTCCGGCTCGATGTCGTGGCCGCGCACGGCCTGCTCGGGCGCGACGGCGGGCAGGCGGCCCTGGTGCGGGTGATCGTCCCGTCGCAGCAGGCCAGCTGGATAGTCCCGGGCGTGTGCTCCAACCGGATCGGCTACTGGCACGTGGCCGGAGCCCGGGTCGTGTACCGGGCGGGCGGGCACGTGCGGTCGTTCGGGATCGCATCCCTGATCTCGTGGCGGGGCCGGTGGTACGTCGTCCACTTCGGCGCGGTGCTGCGCAACGCCGCCGTCGGCCTGGTCGACCAGCCATCCGCCGGACCGGGCGTCCCCGGGCCGCCCGGCGGGTGCTGACCAGCCCGTGCTCACCGGCCGGCCGTGCTCGCTGACCAGCCCGTCCTCGCTGGCCGGCCCGTGCTCACCAGATCGGCGGGTGCCGGTCCTTCCACGGCCGCGCGGCCTCGACCTGCGCCGACAGCGATATGAGCGTGGCCTCCTCCCCCATCCGGCCGGCCAGCATGACGCCGATGGGCAGCCCTTCGGCGTTCTGGTGCAGCGGCAGGTTCACGGCCGGCTGCCCGGACACGTTGTACACGGCGGTGTACGGGGCGAACCGCTTCTGCCGCTCGAAGTTCTCGGCCGGATCCACCTCGTCGAAGTACCCGACCGGCACCGGGGGCGAGGCCACCGTGGGAGAGAGCACGGCGTCGTATCCGCTGAGGGCCTCCAGCGCCCCGCGCGAGACGGCCTGCAGGTACGCCTGGGCAAACAGCACCTCGGCCGCGGTGACCTGCAAGCCTCGCCCGCGCAGGTAGCGGGTGAACGGCAGCAGCTGGTCCTCCTGCGCCGGGTCGAGGGGGGTCAGCGTGGCCATCGCGTACCAGAGCAACTCGAACAGGGGGACCGCGTCGGGCCCGACCGGCAGGTCCACGTCCTCGACCTCATGCCCCAGCTCGGCCAGCAGCGAGCTGGCCTCCTCGTAGGCGGCCACGCAGTCCGGGTGGACCTCGGCTCCCTCCACCGGGCTCCGCAGCGACCGGCCGATCCGCAGCCTGCCCGGCTCGCGGCGGGCGTGAGCCAGGAACGTCTCGCCGGCGGGCAGCGGAGGCAGCGTGTACATGTCGCCCAGGTTGTTGCCGGCCATCGCGTCGAGCAGGAGCGCGGCATCGGCGACCGTGCGCGCGATCGGGCCGTCGATGGCCAGGCCGGCCAGGTCGGGGAACAGCGGCCCGCCGGAGACCCGCCCCCGGGTGGGCTTGATGCCGAACAGCCCGCAGACGCTCGACGGGATCCGGATCGACCCCCCGCCGTCGCTGCCCTGCGCGGCGGGGGCCAGCCCGGCCGCCACCGCGGCCGCGGCCCCGCCGCTGGAGCCGCCGGCCGACCTGGTCACATCCCAGGGAGTCCGGGCCGGCGGCCCGATCCTGGTCTCGGTGTAGCACGGCAGGCCGAACTCCGGGGTGGCCGTCTTGCCGGTGATCACGATTCCGGCCGACCGGAGCCTGGCGACCACGTAGTCGTCCTGATCCGCGATGTTGTCCTGGAAGATGGTGCTGCCGAACGTCGCGCGGACGCCGGCGACCAGGTTGAGGTCCTTGATCGGGATCGGGACGCCGGTCAGCGGAGGAAGCCCGGGGTCCTCGTCCCGGCGGGCCTGCGCCACGGCCTTCTCGGCCGCCTGGGCCTCCTGGCGGGCCCGGTCATGCGTCACCGTGTAGAAGGCGCCGACCCGCTCGCCGAGGCGGTCTATGCGGTCCAGGTAGTGATCGGTGATCTCGACCGGCGACAGCTGGCCCTCGCGGATCGCGGCGGCGAGCTCGGTTACGGTCAGGTCATGAATCTGCGTCACGTTCCCGAACAGTAGACGGGCCGCGTCTCGCGGTCCAGCGGCGACCCGGCCGGCCCTGACCCGCTCGGGTACACGGTCGCGAGGCGGGGCTCGATTACGCTGTGCCCTGTGGACTCCGAAACCGGGCCGGAGGCGAACAGGACCGGGCCGGCGTCCCCGGCCGAGGCGAGCGCGGCAGGACGGGGCCAGGCCGCTCGCAGCCTGGTTCCCGCGCCCCGCCCGCTGCTCGGCGGGCTGACCGGCGATCCGCGGCTGCCCCTCTGGATCGGCCGCGCCGTGCTGGCCGCGGCGGCGGGGATCGCCGTCATGATCTGGCAGGGCTGGCGGCTCGGGGTCACCGCCGCGGCCCTCGTCGCCATCGCCGACACGGTCTACCGCTCGAGGATCGCGGCGGTCCAGGTCACCACGGCGCAGCGGCGCACCAGGCGGCGCCTGTTCCTGCTCAGGCCCGCCGGGTATGTGGCGCTGCACCGGCGCGCGATCCCGGGCAGCGACTCGGTGATCGACCACCTTGTGATCGGGCCCGCCGGCGTGTTCGCCCTGGATTCCGAGCGCTGGGACCGCAGGCTGCCGGTCAGGAACTCCTCCGCCGGCCTGCTCTACCACGGGCCGTTCAGCCAGGAACAGCGGCTGGTCCACGCCACCTGGGAGTCCGCGCAGGCCGCCGGCCTCCTGAGCCAGGCGCTCGACCGGGAGATCAGCGTCCGTCCCGCGATGGCCATCTACGGGCCCAGGATCCCGTGGACCGTGGCCAGCGTGGACGGCGTGGACGTGTTCGGCGGCCGGCGGGTGCGGAAGTACTTCAGGCGCCAGAAGAAGGCCAGCCGCGGTTCCCGGCTCGACGCCGGCCAGGTTGAGGCCATCCGCGCCGCCGCCGCCCGGGCCCTGCCGCCGGCCCGGTGATCCCGGCCCGGCGGAGCAGCCGGGAGGACATGGCGTTCCGATCAGTGAGCCTCATTCATCCTCCCCGGGCTGCCCACGTACCCTGAGCGTGATCGGCGCGATGAAGAGGCTCAGCCGGTGAGGCGCCGGTCACCGAGAAGCGAGAAGCGAGCGAGGGAGGGCCGTGGCCGCACTACGGGACTGGGTGGCGGGCGCGCGCCCGCGCACGCTCCCGGCGGCGATCGTCCCGGTCGTGGTGGGCTCGGGGGTCGCCGCGGGTTACGGGCGGTTCTCGGCCTGGCGGGCCGCCCTGGCGCTGGTCGTCGCGCTCGCGCTGCAGGTGGGCGTCAACTACGCCAATGACTACAGCGACGGGGTTCGCGGCACCGACGAGCGCCGGGTCGGCCCGGTCCGGCTGGTCGCGTCCGGGCTCGCCCGGCCCCGTCAGGTGCTCGCCGCCGCGTTCGGCTGCTTCGCGGTGGCCTGCCTGGCCGGCCTGGTCCTCGCGGCCGTCACCTCCTGGTGGCTGCTGCTGGTGGGCGCCGCCGCCGTGGCCGCGGCGTGGTTCTACACCGGCGGCCGTCACCCCTACGGCTACCGGGCCCTCGGCGAGGTCTCGGTGTTCCTGTTCTTCGGCCTGGTCGCCGTGGCGGGAACCGCGTACGTGCAGATGGGCCGGATGCCGTGGCTCGCGGTGGCAGCCGCGGCGCCGGTCGGCCTGCTGGCCTGCGCGCTGCTGGTGATCAACAACCTGCGCGACATCCCGACCGACACGGTGACCGGCAAGCGCACGCTCGCGGTGGTGCTCGGGGATCACCGCACCCGCGTGCTGTACGCGGCCTGCATCGTCATCGCGTTCGGCGCCGCCGTGGCCATCGCGGCAGCGGCGCCTCTGGTGCTGATCGCGCTGGCCGCGGTGCCGTTCGCGCTGGCCCCGCTCCGGCTGGTCCGCCAGGGCGCCTCGGGCCCGGGGCTGATCACCGCGCTCGGGCAGACCGGGCGGCTGCAGCTCGCCTTCGGCGTGCTGCTGACCCTGGGCCTCGCCATCCGGATCTGACCCGGCGCGGGCGCCCGCTGGCGCTAACCCAGCCGGAAATTTCATGATCGCGGAGACTTTTTCCCGCATGCGTGGCCAAAGTCTCCGTGATCATGGAAGGCGTCCGGAAGGCGGCGGCTCAGGTCGCCGGGTCCGCCGCCTCAGTAGCACCGTTCGCCCCGGCGGTATCGGCCGCCCCGGGCACACCAGTACCGACAATGGCGGCCACCTCGGCCTCGTCGGACGTGCCGCCGACCTGGGCGATGTCCTCCTCGGCCTCCTGCACCGCGGCCGCCAGGTCCGCGTCGGCCTCGCGCTCAGCCTCGTGCGCGGCCGCCACCTCGGCGGCACTCGGACCTGCCGCTACGGCACCAGCGGGCTCCGGGGCGTCCAGCGCCCCGGACGGTCCGGCCGGGCCCTTCACCCCGGCGGCGCCGGCCAGTGACTGGGTCAGGGCCTGGGGCCAGCCCGGACGCCCGCCGGGGGCCGCCCCGTTCTGCGCGGCGGCCTCCTGGCCGCTGTCGCCCCCGCCAAAGGCCGAGCTCAGCATCTTCAGCGCGCTGGTCACCTCGCTCGGGATCATCCAGACCGTGTTGCCCGGGCCCTGCGCGAGCTGCGGCAGGGTCTGCAGGTACTGGTAGGCCAGCAGCTTGGGGTCGGGATCGTTCTCGTGGATCGACTGGAAGACGGCGCCTATCGCCGTCGCCTGACCCTCGGCGCGCAGGATCGCGCTCTGCTTTTCGCCTTCGGCCCGCAGGATGTTCCCCTGCTTGTCGCCGTCCGCGGTCAGGATCTGCGACTGGCGGACGCCCTCGGCGGTCAGGATCGCGGCGCGCTTCTCCCGCTCGGCCCGCATCTGCTTCTCCATCGCGTCCTTGACGCTCTGCGGCGGGTCGATGGCCTTGATCTCCACCCGGGTCACCCGGATGCCCCACTTGCCCGACGCGTCGTCGAGCACGCCGCGCAGCATGGTGTTGATCTTGTCACGCGACGTCAGCGCCTCCTCCAGGTCCATGGACCCGATCACGCTGCGCAGCATGGTCGCGGTGAGCTGCTCGACCGCCTGGATGTAGTTGACGATCTCGTAGTCGGCCGCCCGCGGGTCGGTGACCTGGAAGAACAGCACCGTGTCGATGGTGACCACCAGGTTGTCCTCGGTGATCACCCGCTGGCCCTGGAAGGAGACCACCTGCTCGCGCAGGTCGATCAGGGGCTTCACCCGGTCGATGAACGGGATGATCACGTTCATCCCGGGCTCCAGGGTCTTGCGGTAGCGGCCGAGGCGCTCGACGTTGCGCGCCCGCGCCTGCGGCACGATACGCACCGTCTTGACCGTGATCAGGGCAATCAGCAAGACGATGACCAAGCCGGTAATGAGGACAGCCAGTTCCATGGCTACTCCCGTGGGTAAACGAGGGCCATGGCGCCCTCGATCTGCAATACGTCAACGGTGACCCCGGCCGGGATGGTCAGGGTTTCGTCGTAGGGGCGGGCCGACCACTCCTCGCCGCCGATCCGGACCCGCCCGCTGTGCGCGGTGATCTCGTCGAGCACGTACGCCGACCGGCCGACCAGCGCGGCGGTACCGGTGCGCAACGGCGGCGGCTGCTTGACGTGGCGCAGGGCGAACGGCCGCGCGATCCCGAGGCCGGCCGCCGAGGCCACGACGAACGCGCCGAACTGCAACGCCACGTTGCCCCCGGCGGCGCCGACCCCGGCGCCGACCAGCGCGGCCACGGCGATCAGGCCGAAGGCCAGCGTGGCGGTCATGACCTCGGCCACGCCGAGCACCGCGGCTACGATCAGCCAGATGATCCAAATCCCCATGGCCACTCCGGGGACGATAACGAGCAGTTAATCCGACAGTAACCCCGCGCGGTCACTGCTGCATCACAGCTTGACGGCGGACTTGCGCCGGCCTTGACGCCCGGCCGCGCCCCGGCCTTCACACCGGACAACGGAGCAGGCAGCATGGAGTGACCCGAACCTAGAGGATCAGTCATGCCCACTGCCAGCCAGCTTTCCTACAGTCACGGCACCTCGGCCACGGCGCTGCTCGGCGAGACCATCGGCGACAACCTGCGGCGCGTGGCCGCGGAGTTCGGCGGGAGCGAGGCCGTGGTGGACGTGCCTACCGGACGCCGCTGGACCTACCGGCAGTTCGACGCCGACTCCGACGCCCTGGCCCGGGGGCTGCTCGCGGCCGGCATCGCGGTCCGCGACCGGGTCGGCATCTGGGCACCGAACTGCGCCGATTGGGTGCTGCTGCAGTTCGCCACCGCGAAGATCGGCGCGATCCTGGTCAACATCAACCCGGCCTACCGCAGCCATGAGCTCGCCTACGTGCTGCGCCAGGCCGGGGTCCGGCTGCTGGTCAGCGCGGAGAGCTTCAAGACCAGCGACTACCGGGCAATGATCGACGAGGTGCGCGGCGACCTGCCCGGCGTCGAGCGGGTGATCTACCTCGGCACGCCGGAATGGGATGAGCTGCTGGCGGCCGGCGCCCGCGACGACGGCGGCGCGCTGGCCGAGCGGGAGGCCGAACTGGCCTTCGACGACCCGATCAACATCCAGTACACCAGCGGGACGACCGGGTTCCCGAAGGGCGCGACGCTGTCGCACCACAACATCCTGAACAATGGATTCTTCATCGGCGAGATGTGCCGGTACACCGAGCAGGACCGGGTCTGCATCCCGGTGCCGTTCTACCACTGCTTCGGGATGGTCCTGGGCAACCTGGCCGCGGTCACGCACGGCTCGTGCATCGTGATCCCGGCGCCCGGCTTCGAGCCGGCCGCGACCCTGCGCGCGGCGCAGGACGAGCGGTGCACTTCGCTGTACGGGGTGCCGACCATGTTCATCGCCGAGCTCGCCCTGCCCGATTTCGCCGAGTACGACCTGTCCACGCTGCGCACCGGGATCATGGCCGGCTCGCCCTGCCCGGTCGAGGTGATGAAGCGCGTGATGAGCGAGATGCACATGTCGGAGGTCACGATCGCCTACGGGATGACCGAGACGTCGCCGGTCTCGTGCCAGACCAGGCCGGACGACGACACCGAGCGGCGCGTGTCCACGGTCGGCCGGGTGCACCCGCACGTCGAGGTAAAGATCGTGAACCCGGACACCGGGCTGGTCCTGCCCATCGGCGAGCCGGGCGAGATGTGCACCCGCGGCTACTCGGTGATGCTCGGGTACTGGGACGAGCCGGAAAAGACCGTCGAGGCGATCGACGCGGGCCGCTGGATGCACACCGGCGACCTGGCCGTTATGGATAATGCCGGCTACCTCAACATCGTCGGCCGGATCAAGGACATGGTCATCCGCGGCGGGGAGAACGTATACCCGCGCGAGGTCGAGGAGTTCCTCTACACCCACCCCGAGATCGAGGACGTCCAGGTGATCGGGGTGCCGGACGAGAAGTTCGGCGAGGAGCTGTGCGCCTGGGTGAAGGTGCGCCCCGGCTCCGAGCTCACCGCCGAGGACGTCAGGGCGTTCTGCGTCGGCAAGATCGCGCACTACAAGATCCCGCGCTACGTGCACTTCACCCAGGACTTCCCGATGACCGTGACCGGGAAGGTGCAGAAGTTCAAGATGCGCGAGGCGTCGATCGCCGAGCTCGGCTTGGAGGCCGCCAGCCAGACGCGCACCGCCTGAGCCTGCCGGACGCGCACCGCCTCACCCGCGCGGCCTGGCACCGCCTGAGCCGCGCCGGACGCGCTCCCTTCGGCTACGGGCGCAGCGGCGGATGACCCGGGTCGAGCAGGCCGCGCCCGGCCAGGAAGCCGTACAGCGGGGTGGTCTGCGGGTAGTGACCCCAGCCGTGGTCGCCCTCGATCTGGCCCGGGATTCCCCGTCCGATGCCGCCGAGCAGCTGCTTGCGCACGGGGCTGAGGGCCGCGGTGAAGGCCGCGTCGGCGAGCAGGGCCTCGTTCTCGTCGCGGATCACCAGCCAGCGCAGCGTATAGCCGAGGAATACCGCCTTGCGGGTGACCTGTGAGTAGTTATCGGACCGGGCGTGCCACATGCGGCGGTCGAAGAAGACCACGTCACCCGGGCTGACGCAGACCTCGATCGCGCCATCCGGGTCCGGCCACTCGACGCCCGGTCCCGGCGGGCCCTGGACCCAGTTCCTGAGATGGCTGCCCGGGACCAGCTTGAGGTTGCCCCGGCCGGGCTCGGACACGTCCGAGAGCCAGTAGGCCAGCTTGACCGACAGCCGCGGCCGCGGGTCGGTCTCCAGCTCCCGGTTCACCCGGCCCCCGTCCTGGTGCCACATGTAGCGGAAGGGCGTGCGATCCGGGAGCGGCGGGTGGACGTCGAGGTGCGAGTGGTAGAGGTGCACGTTCCAGCCGAGGACCGACCACACCAGCGGGAACGCCCGCGGATGGTCGATGAGCCCGACCGCATCCGGGCAGCTCGCGATCGCGCTGAGCCGGTGCATCGCGCCGCCGGGCAGCAGCCTGCCCGCCGCCTTCTCAGCCTGGTACGTGCGGTCCAGGGCGCCCGCGTAGAGCTCCACCTCCGGCTCGCTCAGCGCGCCCCGGATCACCAGGAAGCCGTTCTCCTCGAACTCGTGGCGCTGCTGCGCGGTCATGGGTGCGACGACGTCCGTGCTGGTCAGGGTGGTCATGGAACCCCGTTCTCCTAGGTAGCTTCTGCCGTTATGCGGCTTCTACTAAGAGATGCGTATTAGGGGAGGTTTGTTGCTTCGGCGGCGCGGTAACTTCTGACGGTCACCGGATCGTCACAGAACGTGCCCGGCGCGGGCGGGCACAGCAGCGCCCGGTCAGGACGGGCCCGGCGGGCACCGGGGCAGCAGCGGCCGGTCAGTCCCTGCGGCCGGTCACGGCGAGCGTGACGCCGAGCCCGATCATCGCCAGGCCGCCGGCGCCGCCGACGAGCCCGAGCCGCCGGGGCGACCGCGCGAACCAGGCCCGCACGGTGCTCGCGGCCAGCCCCCAGCAGCTGTCCGAGGCCAGGCCGATCACGATGGAGATCGCGCTCAGCAGCAGCATCTGGGCCGGGACGTGCCCCGCCGCCCTGTCCACGAACTGCGGCAGCACGGCGGCGAACAAGATCACGGCCTTCGGGTTCGTGACGCCGACCACGAAGCCCTCCCGCGCCGCCCGGCCGCCGCTGCGGGGCGCGGCCGCGGCGGCGAGCACGCCGGCCAGCGAGTCGCGCCGCCGGAACGCCTGGACGCCCAGCCAGATCAGGTAGGCGGCGCCGACGAGCTTGACCGCGGTGAACACGGCCGCCGACCGCGCCACGATCGTCCCGACCCCCAGGGCCACGCAGACCGCCACCACCCAGTTCCCGGCGGCGTGCCCCGCCACCGAGGCCAGCGCCGTGCTCCGGCCGTGCGCGAGGGCCCGGCCGACCACGAACAGGACGCCGGGTCCGGGGATGACGATCAGGACGAAGGACGTGGCGGCAAACGCCGCGAGCTGGTCACCCGAGATCACACGCCCACCCTAGCGAGCGCGGGCCGGCGCGGCCGGGGGCGATACTTGGCGGGTGCCAGGCGACGACGGCGGCCGGATCGCGGAGATGACCCGCGCGGGGCTGGCGGCCGCGGTCCGGGTCGCGCGCGAGCAGGGGCTTCCCGGCGATGACCCGGAGGTGCTGTCCAGCCGGGGGAACGTGATCGTGCACCTGCGCCCGGCGCCGGTCGTGGCCAGGGTAGCCACGCTGACGGCGTGGACGCGCAGCGACCCGTTCCGCTGGCTGGCCTGGGAGGTGGCCGTGGCCGGGTACACCGCCGACCGGGGCGGCCCGGTCGTGGCGCCCACGGCGCTGGCCGATCCCGGCCCGCACCGGAGCAACGGCCTCGCGGTCAGCCTGTGGGCCTGGGTGCCGCCGTCGCAGGCCCGGCCAGGGCCGGCCGACGTCGGTGAGACACTGGCGCGGCTGCACCTCGCCGCGGCGGGCTTCCCCGGCGACCTGCCGGTGCTGGCGCCGCTGCGGGCCCAGATCAGCGACGGCCTGGCCGCGCTGGAGCGCGAGCACGCGGCGGACCCCGCGGCGCTGGCAGCGCTTCGCGATCGCCATGCGCAGGTCCTCGCGGAACTGGACGGCGTCAGCGAGCCGGCCCTGGTGCTGCACGGGGATGCGCACGCGGGCAACCTGCTGCTGGCGGACGGCGCGCGGCCCGGGCCAGGCTGGCTGTGGATCGACCTGGAGGAGACCTGCCGCGGCCCGCGCGCGTTCGACCTGGCCGTGCTGGCTGACCACCAGGGCGCCGACGCCGGTGCCACGCTCGCTGCGTATGCGGCGGTGACCGGGGAACCGCTGCCCGAGCCCGAGGTGCTGGCCCTGTTCACCCGGGCGCGGAGACTCGAAGGCGCGGTCTGGACCCTCGGCATGGCGTACCAGTACCCAGCCAGGTACCACGAGCCGGCCCGCTTCCTGCTCGCCGACGTGCTGGGCCAGGACGCCGTTGACGGCCGGCCCGGATCCGTGACCCCCGGCCGGGCCGGCCCTGGCCCCGGGCCTCGGCTCCCGGGCGTAGGTGATTAGCTAAATAACTATGCGTTCAGGGTCCGCCCGCTGCGGCGCGCAGATACGAGAAACCGGAGGCGAATGGTGACCGGGGCAACGACGCCAACCGACGAGGCCAGCGCGTTCACCCCGGCAGCGGTGGCGGCCGTCGGGGAGCGCATCCGGCCGTACGTGCGCCGCACGCCGGTCATCGAGATTGACCGCGCCGATTTCGGCCTGCCCGCCGGGCCGCTGACCCTCAAGCTGGAGCAGTTGCAGCACTCGGGGGCGTTCAAGGTGCGCGGCGCGTTCGCCAACCTGCTGCTGCGGGACGTCCCCGCCGCCGGGGTCAGCGCGGCGTCGGGCGGCAACCACGGCGCGGCGGTGGCCTATGCGGCCGGGGTGCTCGGAGTGCCCGCCCGGATCTTCGTTCCCGAGGTCTCGCCCGCGGCGAAGGTCAGCCGGATCCGGAGCTACGGCGCCGACCTGGTCATCGAGGGCGCCACGTACTCCGACGCGTTCGCCGTCAGCCAGCGGTGGGTGGCCGCGTCCGGCGCGATGCCCGTGCACGCCTTCAACCAGGCCGAGACGGTGCTGGGAGCCGGGACCGTGGGCTTGGAGCTGCGGCAGCAAGCTCCGAACGTGGACACCGTGCTGGCCGCCATCGGCGGAGGCGGCCTGCTGTCCGGGATCGCCACCGCGTACGGCGCAGGGCATAACGGCGCGGTGCGGGTCGTCGGCGTAGAGCCAGAAGGCGCCCCGACCATGACCGAGGCGCTGGCCGCGGGACGGCCGGTCGACGCGGCCACGGGCAGCGTGGCCGTTGACTCGCTGGCGCCGCGCCAGGTGGGCGAGCTTACCTTCCGGGTCGTCTCGCAGCGCGTGCACGCCGTGGTGCTGGTCAGCGACGAGGCGATCGGCCAGGCTCAGCGGGCGCTGTGGGAGAAGCTCCGGGTCGTGGGCGAGCCCGGCGGATGCGCCGCGCTCGCCGCGCTGCTGTCCGGCCGGTACGTCCCCGATCCGGGCGAGAGCGTCGCCGTCGTGATCAGCGGCGCCAACGCCAGCGCGGTGAACTTCGACCGCTAGCCCGCCCGGAGCGGCGGGCGTCGGCGGCGCGCACGCCGGGGCCAGGGCGGGCTACCGGTGCTGCGCGGCGGGACGCAGTATGGAGACTATGAACGCCCGATCCTCCCGGCATGCCGTTCCCGGACCGCGCGGAACCGCGGCGGCCGCCGCGCTCGCGTCGCTGGCGCGCAGCCCGCTCGACGCCATCGTGCGGCTGGCCGCCAGGTACGGGGACACGGTCGCGGTCCCGTACGCGCCGGGGCATGACATCTACCTGCTGAGCCGGCCGGAACACGCCGAGCACGTGCTGGCCGGGAACCAGGACAATTACGTCAAGGCCGTCACCTACCGGCCGCTGCGCGCTCTCGTGGGCGACGGCCTGCTGACCAGCGAGGGCGAGCGCTGGCGGCAGCACCGGCGGCTGGTCCAGCCGGTGTTCTCG
>Ga0126381_100004023_pt1 | contig 15955 bp, 27 predicted proteins | sample PanSoiMetPlot_28_FD_96465 | JGI IMG/M metagenome (GOLD analysis project Ga0126381, IMG submission 96465) | Tropical forest soil microbial communities from Panama - MetaG Plot_28 | ecosystem: Environmental > Terrestrial > Soil > Tropical forest > Bulk soil | place: Panama | collected 2016-02-17 | reverse complement strand
GGCACAGCAGAAGTTCCCCGGCTTCAAGACGATCAAGCCGTATCTGCGAGTCGCGAAACAGCCGCAGTAACTTCGCTACAGGGTAGAATTGGCCACGGATTGGAACGGCGCTTCACCGGTTCAGCTTGATGAGGAACGTGAAGCTCGAGACATCCGTGGCGTTTTCTTGTTGACGCTAGATGGAAGCGCATGCGGTCCGGTGATCGTCCCGGTCTTCAAATCGTAGGCCCAACGACGAATCAATGGCTTCCAGAGGAAGAAAGTGCATATGGCGCACGTTTTCGGGCCGAATCCGTCGCTGCGTGCCAGTAAACTGCCAGTAAAGTTTTGGTGAAGGTTGCCTGAAAGGATTGTAACTTTTCAGCAAGGTCACATGGACCGGGATGTTGAAAATCAACGTGACGTTTGCTTTTCTCTTTGGTTGTTGGTTGCTAAAATCCCACCGCGATGACGAACACCTTCTGGATTGCTGCCAATATCACTTTTGACCTCGGAACGGGCGAGAAGAAAGAAATCCTCACGCTTGTCAACCATGAGATTGATGCGACGTTCTTTACGAGAAGAGACGCAGAACTATATTTCAACTTCGTCTCGGTGAGAGCGACGAACATCGTCTGGAGTATTGATCCGACCCGATTACGAGGTCAGGGAGACCTCTTCGTCATCCGAGGTGTGCAAAATGTCTGACACGGATGCCGTTCCTGAATCTCTGCCAGTCTTGGATTCTCTCCGAGGATTCACTCCCACACAGCCACCATCGAACGAAGGTAGAGGAATCCAACCGAAATCCGAGATTAACCTCAAAGAGCATGAGGCAAAGACGGCACGCACTCTCACCTTTGTTCTGGTCGGAATGCTGGGGGGCAGTTTCATCATCCATGAGACGCTTATCACCCTCATGACTTTTTACAGCAAGTCTGAGGTTATACCCATTCTGGAACACACCTTTAATCAGTGGTTACCTGTTCTCGCAGGACTTGTCGGAACGGCGGTAGGGTTCTACTTGAAGGAACGGAAGTAAGGAAATCAAGCTGAAGCTTTGTTCTGCACCAACCCCATCAACCAACGCTCAACCTCGATCTTTGGGAAGCGTACAGACGTGCGAATCCTCACACTTGGGATGGGGTTCTCTTCCTGCTTCGCCAACTCGTACACCTGACGCTTGCTGATTTTCAACAGTGCTGCCACTTCTGATGCAGTGAGGATTTCCATGTTGTTTGCTCCCTGAGTTCGGCCTTTTCTGTTTGATAACCTACAAACAATTACCTTTTGTGTACTAAAACCCTTGCTGGAAGCGCCTTTTGGCGTATGTTGGCGCGAGCCAATTTGCAGAGCAGTTGCTAGGATTCGTGGGAGTGTCAGACCCTAATGACTCTTACTCCTGAAGAACGTAAACATATGGTTGAGTTGTGTGAGCAAATGCAGACTGAACAGGATGGACGCAAACTCACCGCGTTGGCCGAGGAACTGAATCTCCTGTTGACACCTGTCTTGCCGAAGCCAACTACACCACAGCCTGAATAGAACCGGGTGACGCGGCCTCACCTCAACCGTTTACGTCGGGCAAAGAGGATTTCGAGCGGAATTTGCTGTTTATCTCTTCACACTCTTCGGGCGTCAAGTGACATTCACAGCCAAGGTATTGGCCACCGCAGCGCGGACAGCACTCCCAATCGCAGCCGTCTAAATGTAGCTCCCCCTTTAACACGCCACAGTCGTGGCACCGACTCACACTAGTACTGGCCCGATATTCAGATCTTTCCTTCGCAGACCGATGTAAGCCGTAATGTTCCCTGAGTGACCCGTACCGGATTTTCCTATATCTCTTGCCGCGAAGTATCACCGTTTTCTCCATCTGCGCATCGTAGTAATCGGACATGTACTCGAAGAAGTTGTAGCAACTGTAAGCGATCTGAGTAATCTCTGTATCTGGTATCTCGCGCTCCATACGGTGGAGTCCGCGTGTCCTCAGAGCATGCACCCGCTTGAATAGCTCGCGGATTTCCTTCTCCCACAAAACCTGTTTCCTACCACACTCATCCACCAATAAATTGAACTTCGGAGTCTTGTCTCCCTTCTTGTACTGCAATTGCAACAGCATGAACTTAGTGAGCAGATCGTCAAGGTCACGTATGAACGTATAGTTTGAGATCATCTTCAGCTTCTGCTGGTGGAAGAGTCTCTCGTATTCTTGCCCGTACGGATCCGACAAGTCGGCAGCTGTCAAATGTCCATGAGTCGCACCGCCTAAGATTTGCTTGCGAAGCAACGATGGATAAACAAACTTGAAACGAGATTCTAACAACTCCTTCATGATGGGCAGAACGACAGCCCTGACCGTCTCCCGCCGCCTTCGTGTGTTGCGGAGATAATAATAGAGACCGCGATTAAAGATTAACTCCTGCAGAAATAAGTCGAACTTGAGGAGGTCCTTAAAGGGGGAGCCGCACCGAAAGTGCCCAGCACTGATTGCTGAAATAGAAAGTGATATCGAATGATCCCGAGCAGCCTTCCTAAAGAAATCTAAAAAGGTCTTCGCCTCTTGATGTACTGACTCTGGCAGTGTGATCTCTACGACGTATTCGTTCATCTGGTGTGCCATCGACGATAGCACTATCTTTACAAGCCCAGGGAAATTTTGCACGCTGAAATCGAGGCCTCACCTCGAAGTGATTTTATGAAAGGCGAGAACGTTGCTCGGCGCGTCAACGCTTTTTCAAGCGAGGTACGTTAACAACCTCGGCTGTGTTTGGTTCACCGCAAGGCCACAGCGACCAAGCAAATGATGGGGCACAACAAACCCCATCACGGCAAAATTGATTACAGTAGGTGCATAAAACCACCACAACGGATCAATGGGGCGTGATTCTTTCGATCAACCTTCTGATTCAACTCACTCTGCAAGTCAACGAGTGACAGCACAGCCTGACACAAAGCATCCACGCGGTCACTCAGCCTGGTGATTTCCGAAAACAAAGATCGACCACCCACCGGTGATGGGGGTTCTTTGTCAGAAGGCAACTTCACAAAGAAGTCTGGTTTAAGCTGTTCGTTGAATTCTGTGCTCATATTGCCGCCTCCTGTGACCCTATGGTTGGTTTTGCCCCATCAAATTGTTCAATCGAACTCTGTATGTCTTCAACACACCACCACCATTGACGGCCTTCCTGTTTCGTAACAACTCCTGCCCTCTTTCTGACGCGAAGCCAAAAATTGTCCGCTTTGTCTTTATAAGCACCTCCCAAAACAGAGTTCTTGCATTGCTCTGCGTTTAACTTGGTGCCAGGTGGAAGAATCATCTTCAAAGCAGGCACAGCCAACTCAATGGCGTCTTTCATTTCTTCTTTGTCAGGGTTGATGGCATCTTCGATATGTGCTGTTGATATACCGCACCACACCACGCGCAACACTTTTTCACCTTTCCACCCCGGCCAATCAACGGACACCTTTTCAGTTTTATATTTCAAAACAGGTGCAGATTGATTCCGTTCTTCACCCATGATGTGGCGATATTTCTTACCTGTCTCATCAGGATCAGCACCGAACATAATCAACTGCCGAGCAACACCAACGAAGGCGGAAGCACCCATCACACGTTGCTTTGGAGAAACGTCCCTATTTCCTTTGTTGATGTGGCCCACAGTGATGACGCTGACATTCATGCTCTGTGCAATCTGTTCTGAAATTGGCATCAACAACTTTCGGATGTCCTCTTCTTTGTTCATGGCTTTGCTGCCTAGGTAGTTGGTTATGGGATCAATGATGATCAATCCAACATCAGGCAGAGAACGGATTTGCTTTTTCAATTCGTCAAGGTCGTGTTCAAGATTGGTTGATACATCGACAACATCACCTTCATCCCCATCAATGGTCGAGATGAACTTATGGACTTTACTGATGTCAGCCCCTGCCAATTTCAAACGTGGTGCGATGGTGTCTGCCCAATCATCTTCTGACGCCATGATGATTACCGAACGAGGACCAACCTTATTCGGTTGACCATCCGGCCATATACCGCCAGTTGTTACCGGTCGGCACAAATCAAGCGTGACAGGTGATTTCCCTTCGCTGGATGCACCTGCAAAGTGGGTGAGTTGATTCATACTCAAGTATCCGGGCCACAACCACACCTCAGGCTTTATTCTTATGTCGGCCACACACTCAAGGCGAGATGAACGACGTGACGCAGACTGCGGTTGCTTCTTTTCATAGATTGGCTTCGGATACGTCTTCCTTTCGGCAAGGTGTTCAATCACCTGAGCAACGGACCACTCAACGCAGCCTGTACTCTGACAGTGGAAAGCAAGACCCCCATCGTTGCTCAATATGAAGTTGGTGGTGGTGCTGTTCTGCCCAACGTGAGATTCACCCTTGATGGGGCATGTGGTGATTCGGTAACAAGTACCGATGTCATTTTTGGCGATGTTGTCAACCGGAAGATCGTAGAACTTGAGGAAGTCAACCAGGTCAAAGTCTTTGTGCAGCTTGCGTGTCTTGGTCTTCGGCTTCTCTTTTGTAACCTCGTCCGGCTGCGCACGCTCGTCAGGCAAAGAGGCCCACTGCTCATAGTCGATGGTGCGCAGTTCTTCTCTGATTTTGGCCGAGATGTGGCGTGCTGTGGCGAAGATGTAGTTGAAATCCTCACCAACATCCACCAGCTTTTTGAATGCGTCACCCACCATGTCACACGTCAGTGCCAAGAAGCGTGGTGAGTTCTTCGGATTCCAATACTGCACGCAGGTTTCAGTCAGTTGCTTGCCGCGCACATTCCCTTTGAATAAAACATGAATCCCTTGACCACTGACCGAGTATTCGGCCCATGATGGGATACGCTCAAGCAACACCATCGCCTCTTTGCAGATTTGTCCGGTCTTTGGGTTGCGGCAGTGATCTATGTCGAGGGGTTGAATCTCACCATTGAGAAAGTTGTAGCCAATGCCCTGTTGATCGTTCTCAATCTGCTTCACGCAGTTGTCAAACGTGTCCCACGTGTTAGGGTCTGAGTGGTTGCCGAGTGGGATTTTCGCTGTTCCGCCTTCCGGCTTGTCTTTGAGAAAGTACCGCACCCATCGCTTTTCCTGAAGCATCGCAGCCGGAATACATTGCCGGAATAGTTGCTCATCGAATAGAGCCGTCTTGATTGGGTTTTTTGTTTTGGTTGGAGTTTTGGTGTTTTGGTCTGTCATGCAATCATTCCTCGCAACATCTGGCAATCAGAGCGCCTCTCTCGTGCCAGATTGCTTTCCTACTGCTTGCTCTCTTCAAGTGCTTCAGCAACTCGAATGAGGTCTTCTTGTGAAAGTTGTGACAACAGTGCACCAACAGTGCGACCTGTCACGAATCCTGTGTCTTTGGTGAGGGCACGCAGTGCGCGAACCTTTTTCACTACATCGACAAGCGCCGGTTTTAGTGGTGGTTTTGTTTCCATGTTCATTACTCCATACATCGCAATCCCCGATACAGTTGCGGTTGCCATGTTGTTTGCCTCCTAATAAAAACCAACCCCACCATCAAGATTCGATGGTGGGGTTTTGTGTTTCAACAACCTCTGTACCGACTGCGCTACTTGCTGATCAGGCAAAGGCCGCTTGTGGCGCATCTCACGATGTTTGCAACCATCGCTTCAGCGATTTTGGTTCTGTGGAATGCCCTACTCAAGAGCCAAACAACAGAGGCACTGGAAAAAGTGTTTCAGATGGTCACTTACCTTCCGAATCACCAAAAAGATTTTTGCCGTACTTCACGACCGTGTGCAAAAAATCAAATGGATGAATTCCGAGTTCATCAGCCATCTTTGCCAACACAAGCGACTTGATGGGGTTGGCTTTGGTCCATTGAGCAACAGCTTTCGCTTTGTCCACAATACTTGGAACCACTTCAGGTGCACCCGTTGCTGCGAGAGTTGCACCGGCAACAATAGGCACAGAGACAGCACCGGCAGCCTTGCCTCGCTCGAATGATGCTCTGTCAGCCGCACTCATGTTAGGTGTTGGCATACCAGTGAGGCCGCTTGCCAACATTTGCCGAGTTTCACTCGCCTCATCAACAGGTGTGGACTGCTGCGGCTGCTGTTGCTTGGTTTGCTGAGCCTCCCATTGCTCAAGAGGTGAAAGATTGCCTTGCGGCTGCGATGGGGTGCTCTGTTGTTGAGAACTCTGTTGAGCCTCCCATTGCTCAAGGGGTGAAAGTTGTGGTTGTGTGCTCATTTACTGATTCCTCTGTGGCACCATAGACCTCATTGCGCCACCTTGCTTGCTGTGCGTCTTGTAAGTTTCAGGCCGTGCGTTATCAATGAAGGTCTGCACGCTCGCTGTGCTTGCTCTCAAACCACCAATGATGCCGTTAGGACCATTCTTGAAATGGTTTAGAAGTTTGTTTTCAAACTCAGTCACTGCCTCGGCAGACCTCATACCGTGAATACCATTGTTTGCCATGGCAATGTTGTGCATGTCGGTTGACAACGAAACAATGTCTTGGTCATCACTTCCTGCCATTGCCTTCACGTTGGTATATCGGCCTGCAACCGCGCCAACCAAATCAGGTCTGCGCATGAGAATTGAAGCAATGTTGTTTGCGTTGAACGTCATGTTCTCTGCCAACTCTGCCTTCTTCTTCTCATCTGCTGAGACACCAGGTCGCCAAACCGGGTTACCGTTTTCGTCTGTGTCGCTCGGCTTCTGCGGCTTGGCTGCGTTGGTTTCCCTCTGCTGCTCGCCTTTCGCTTCCTGTGTTGCCTGAGCCTCTTTGATCTTTCGTGCAGATGCTTCATCGGCAGCTTTCTTTGAGGCATCGTTGTCAGCTTTCAGTTGCGCCTGTTGCTTCGTGATGATTCCATCAAGCGCAGTAAGCTGTACCGATGGGGCACCGTTTTTGGCAAGTTCATCTCTGCGTTGTTGGTTGGAAGCAATCAACGCAGGCAGTTTGTCTGCCGTGTAAATGTCACCATTCGCATCGAATCCCTGAAGTTTGTTGTAAAACACTGTCGCAACCTTCGGGTCAAGCTTCGTCGCACCCTGAGGAATGGTGACGTTAATTCCCAATGCAGGTGCGACAGCACGAAATTGTGCAAGCTGACCGGCAGCAGTTTCAGGCGTGTCTTTCGGGATGAGGATTGAACCCCCATCACCGCTGATGTGTGTACCAGGTGGCACCGACACAGCCCCGCTTGCAGAGGTCTGCGTCTTCATGTGATCAAGCACGGCTTCGCTGTTGTTTGGGACGGAATCATACTGAATGCCCCAATCCCCATCATTCGCGTGCATTGCTTGCATGTGTGACTCGTGAGCATCGGCCTGCTCCTGCAAGTGAGCCTGCATTGCCAAGTCTTGGTTGTGTAGCTGCGCAGCACGTACTTGGTCATCAAACGTGCGAAACTTCACTTCCTGTTGCTGTGCCTGTGCGGCCTGCTCCGCACGCGCACCTTGACCTAAGCCTGTGACGAAGGAAGGTCTTCCACGGTCAGGGATACCTGCGAGGGCGGTATCAGTAGCACTCACGATTGCCGCGAGCGTGGACATCAACCGGCTTTTCGGCTGAGGTGCCAACGTTGGCATCTGAGGATTCTGTTGTGTAATTGCTGATGGGGGTGCCTGCATCGGCATCTGCACATCAGGTGCTTGTGTAGCATCTTGCGAGGGAATAGCGCTAGCAAGAGGCGAAGGATTTGTTGACATAAAAATTATTTCTCCAAACTTAATTCACATACTGTGTTGCTTTTGATGGGGTCACCTCATCGAGGTGATGAAGCGAAACAACCTTTCGTTCATAGATTGGGCCACCATCACCGCGCAATCCCTCGGGAGTGACGAGCAAAACACTAACAACTCCGTGCATTGCGGCCTCGCGCGCAATCTGAAGATCAAGCGCATCACCCACAGCCTTTGCAATGTCTTCGACCATTCTTGGTGAGACAGAATAACGATCAATCACGAAGCATGGCTTACCTAACAACACCCGTTTATGGATTTCGATGGTGGTCAGAATGTTGCCGCGTTCATCCGTAGCGAAGGCAACCCATGAATCATCAGATAGCTGTTGCAAAGTTGTTACAAACATTTTGACTCCTCCCGCTTCGCAAACTTCCATTCGAGAGTTCGAGGGCACCTGTGTCCACAGATTGGGCAGTTGTGACCTGGTACTGCGTCATTGAGCGCATTCGCCTCATTGATCATGGTCATGAAGCGTTCAGCATGGCGCACCACGGTTGCACAATCTTTTGATGGGGCGCTCTCGGTCATATCACAAAGCTTGCGGCTGTGCCGCTTGTGGACACCGTCTTCATGCACGTAATACCGGATGTGCCAAGAGCCGTTGTGCTCAAAAATACTTCCTCGTTGTTGTTGTCGTTTCATTTTGCGAAGTGCCTCTTGAGTTGTTTAACTTTTCCTGCGAGTGGAACATCTCGGCACTTCGCACAACGTCTGCCACTGCACAGTTTGGCATCAGTCAACTTTCCGCATGACACACAGAAAATGTGGAACGATTTTCGAAACTGCCATTTATCGTCTTGCATCAACGTTTTCCCTGTGGGTTGAAGCCTGCTCAGCCGCTACTTGCGCAGCCTTGGTGATCTGTTGCAGGCGAGTTGTTAAATCATCAGCAACCTCCGGTTGCAACTCAGCAGAAAGTCTGCTGCGAATCTCTTCGATGGGGTGATCTTGCATTTAGAAACCTCTGATTCTGCGCTCAAGTTCAGCCATTGGCATTGAATACGCCTCTGCCTCATCAAACTCAGCGTCCTTGCGTGCAGCCTTTATCTCTTCGGCACGCTGCTGAATTCGGGCCGCATCCTCTTTCGCAACAGCAGCCTGGTTTAACTGCAACATTCCTGCATCACGCAGCGCAAAGAAGGACTCTTCCATCTGCTCCAAAGTTGGTACCTCGGTGCCGAGCACGTTCTGCCAGTGGTATTTCATGGCCTTCGCGTTGTGCTCGTTGTTTAAGTAAGAGGGATACATTTGGCGAAAGGTCTTTTCAGTCTTTTCGTGGTATTCGTCCACACGTTGCAATTCGTCCACACTTGTCATCGCACGCTCGACCACCCGGCGCACCTCGGCTGCTGGCAACTTGTCGAAAGCGGCCTCCTCCTCATTCTGTGGATGACGGTTTGCAAAATAATCTGCCGGGTCTGGTACATGGTAGGCATAGTTTGAAGCAGGCATAATGAAATCTCCTTGTTGTTAAACTTTGATGGGGCTACAACGTTTCTGTTGGGGCTGCTCGCATCAACCCTTCGAGCGTCAGGCCGTGCACAACGCGGTTGATGTCAACTGTCAGAGGCCGCGAGATGGTTTCATCCTCAGCAATCGAAATGAGCAATTGCCTCGCAAGCTTGATGCGCTCGAATGGTGACAACGTGTTGATGTCCATTTACCACTACCTAAAAATGTGATGGGGTGGGTTGTGATCCCCACCCCTGCGGTGCACTTCCCATTAGCTCAGTGCAACCATCACCAGTGCCGTACTCGGTTAACTGGCCGAAAGCACCGTCGCCTTGATTGCTTTCGGCTACCTGTGATCGTTTTCAGGCACTCAAAAATGTGAAAGGCCGCATGTTGACCCTGAAGAGATAAACATGCGGCTGACCCGGCTTGTTATTTTTGGAGGCAGCCAGATCAAACTTGTTGTTATGGTTTGCGCAAGAATGGCAAACCGCCACCACCCGAAACCGGTGATGGGGTTGTTGAGTTCGATACCTCGTGCGATTCGTCAACTGTGGAATTGCATAGTCCGGCCCGATTGAAGTCCTCTTGGTCTTCTTGAAAACTTTTCTTGTTGAGCCCGATGCCTGTTGCACCATTTGCTTGGCTCTCAAGCTGTTCCTCGATAGACACAACGTTACTGGAAAATGGTTTTCCATCTCTTCCAACATACGGTGTTACTGTGTCCCGAATTTCTTTGATATTTGGCATGTGATTATTCCCTTTCCTTTCCTTAGACAACAGCCGATTCCTGCTCTCTGAATCGAACCAACACACCGCCTTTGTCACCGATGGTGAGGGTTATGCAACCGTTCTCTTCAAGCTTCTTGATGCACCAGTTGAAGTCGCGCTTGTTCAGACCACCGGCAACTCGAACACGCAGGTTGCTCTTGTAATCCTGCCTGTTTCGCTGCAAGAATTTGTAAAGCTTGTTGGTGATAATCAACTTCAGCAACAAATCATCTGCGTCTTCCTCGGTTGGCTCACAAACGGCCGCTTGCGTGATGGTGTTGGTAACGATCTGTGAGATTCCCATTTGCTTATCCTCATGAAACTCGAATATTGTCTTACCTACAGCGTGCGAGGTCTTGGCAAGTAATCTTTTCTTTCAGCAATGATGCGTGCGACCTCTGCTTTTGAAGGTTTCTTCATACCAACAGGCAACGTTGTGCCTTCAGGCCGGTCGTTCTCATCAACTTGATGGGTGACCTTGCGTGGAGTGGTTGCCAAGCTGCCCTCGGCGATCTGCAAAACATCAGCAATTGTCGGGGCGACATTATCTTTACTGACCCAAACTACTGTTGGCCGCACAATCGACTTCGTACCAACATTGCCTGAGCGTTTCACACCCACATCAACACGCTGCATCACCGTGACGTACTGTCCAGAAGGTCTGTGCTCGGTTGGTTGTGCAGCTTGATCGAAAAACGTGCCAGTACCCGGAATCCAAATCATCTGCGACATGCGCTCGTTAGTCGCAGCCAACACCTTTGCATGATGTTTTTCTTTGCTGATACACCCGGCTCGCTTGAATCTTTTCTCATGGGCCTCGGAGCAGAACCTGCGAGGCTTCGTCTTCGAGGCCGGAAGCAACTCACCGCACCATGGGCAAAGATTACCGACAGGATTCCCGACCGGGCACACTGCAGCCTCTGACGGCATCGTGTTGTTTAAATTTTGAGATTGCATAGGCCACTCCAAGAGTTACTGGCTTCTCTCGGGGGCCTCTCAGCGGGAGAGAGGATACCTTGCGTAGGATCGAGGCTGAGAGCCTCGTTGCCTGCCTCGGCGCTCAGGTCGCCGGGGATTAAATTGTCAAAGTAAATATTCTCATACTCGTGAGAAGCCGTCAAGGAGAGTATCACCGTTCACTCACAAGTTAGTCATTGTATTAGTACAATAGGGAGCGCCGCACCGAGAAGACCTCCTATCTTGAAATGTCGTCATTGTTGAGGTCTAACTATATCGTGTTGCACATAGGTGTAAGTGGATAACATCCGAGTGGATGGTTATTAGGCATCAATACCAAACTATAACCAAAGGTGGAACAGTAAGTGCCGTCTGGTACCGAGCTGTAACCATGGTAAAGCCTGATGGGGTAGGTATCAGGCCGTCCCGACTGTCGGAGTCGCAGGGCGAGGCAGCGTTGCGCGGCATGGGGCATTGTAGGAGCCGGGTCGGTGTGCAGTTTTAGAGTCTGAAAGTCGATGGGGTTGTGGTCGGAGAACACCTCGCCGCGCTGCCTATGGCCGGTATGCGCGGCGAGGTCGCGTGGGGGAGCTACCCGCCGTCAAGATACCGTTTATGGGTCCCATCTTCGGCCCCTAGACGAGGGGAAGCCGCGTCAACAGGCTCCCAAGCTGCCGGACAACAACCCTTCGAGGCTGCTCGACCTGGTGGTGATGGGGGTTGATCTATTAGGCGAGGAAAGGGCAACAGCTTGGGCAACAGGTCTACAAGTTGTTGATGGGGTTAGTCTAATTCCGGCCTTCCGGTCTTCGCAACCCGGAAACTACGAAGACGTTCGTATATAGTCACCGACGACTTTTGAAATTGTCGGCCTACACCAACGGCTCGATGACTATGTGCATGAGTGATGGAAGGTGAGAGTAAGTAAGTAGGTATCTTATTAGTATGTAAGGAGATGTTCACCTTCCATCGTCACCTTCCCATGGAAGCTGAGCGGAAGGTGAATGGAAGGTGAACAACCCATTATTAATCAATGGCATACAGTCCCAATTTCTTCACCTTCCATCCGTACACATACACATGGATATAGGTCATCTTTCGGCCTGGTAACCATATCGAACGGGCCATAGACGCGGCCTCAGGCGTCGTGCGAAGATCGCCTTGCTTGGGTAATTCCTTAGATGAGGCAGGGCCTGAGGATCACACCTCAGGCCCTTCTTTTATTGGCCTGCCCCGCAATTCCCTGCCTCGCCTGCAAAGAGAAGAGCCGGGAAGGTCCAAGACCTCACCCGGCTCTTATGTTGGCGATGGGGATTAGTCACCAAACTCGGCAAGGAAATCAATAACCGGTGATTGCTGCGGCACCAAGTTTTTCAGCAAACCTTGGATACGAGCCTTACGTTCCTGCTCGGCCTCTTCTCTCTTCAGTTCCTCTGCCAGATAGTCGATGATGCGTGGTTTGCGTTGCATTTGTTGATGGCCTCCCCCATCGAGTGCAGTCTCGCTCAGAGCCGGTCAGCCTGCAATAGCACGTCCGTTCAACTAACGGCTGAGTAAGCCAAATAAGCAACCATTACCGATGTAGCACTATGTTATTTTTCAACCATATTCGATGATTGAACGAGGCAATGCATGACCAAGATTCTCGGTGTGTGTGTTTTCGTATTTGCTGCTTTGGCCGTCTGCACGCCGAAGGATGCAACCAGAGGAGAATGGTTACTGACATCTTGCCAGCTTGCGGTAAAGGCGACCGAAGACTCCACCCCCATCAACAAGATCGCGCCGTTGGAATCTTTCCAAGTTGGTTACTGCGACGGGCTTATACACGGAATAGTTGGGGTCTCACCCAGAGTTTGTGCAGGGAAGTATGTAACACAACAGCAAGCCATCCGCGTTGTGCTCAAATATCTGCAAGATCACCCTGAGGAATTGGACCAAAAAGGAACCACTCTAGCTGAGAAAGCTTTGGCGAAAGCTTTTCCTTGTAGCAAGTGAGCTGTGTTATCTTTCAGCCGCGACCTTGCTGCAACTTTCTTCAGACGCAGGAATGACGTACATCAATGTTGGTTGCTCTTCAACCCATCGCGGTTGTATTTGCGAAGCCTGATGTTATCAATGATGCGGCGCACAGCCATGATGGGTGAAAAGGTTTGCCAGAAGCTTTCAGGTGGTGCCGGTTTAGTTTGCGCTCGTTCTCTAACGAGCAACGTACTGATGACTTGTTGCTCGAACTCTTGCAATTTCGAGTCAAGCTTGGGTAGTTCGACAGGAAAACCGTATTTCCCCATCACGACACGATCAAAGGCACGCACCAGGCCTTCAAGAGCCTCGGTGTTGATGTGGTTTGGGTCTGATGGTGTGTTGCTCATGCCCCAAGCATAACCTGTTCTTGTCATTTTTCAACCTCTTTAATGTGTTAACCCATCAAACGACCACACACTTCAGCAAGGGCGAGTATTTTGACTTCTGCGCGAAGCCACCCTTCTTTATTTTGCGTGTGGCAGATTAATACGGGATCAGCACCTTTCTCTGACTTCCATTCCAACCGAGAAGAGTGAATCACCTTGTTAGCTACTTCTCGAAATGGAAGGGGTTTCTCTGAGCCATCCTTCAGAATGAGCGTGCCGCAATCGGGAACACTGTTCATCGAGGCAAAGTAGGCCGAAAGGCGTTGCTCATCGTCAAGGATGCGCAGGAAGAGAGCCAGTTCAAAACAAGCCTTTTCGGCACGTTCAAGAGAGATCTCAAAAAGAGCCGCGTGTAGGTATCCCCAACGTCCTCTAAATTTGCCTTCGAACATCTCAGCGAGTGCTTGTCGAGAATACGCGTAAGTCATGACAATTGACAGATTCTCTTGAACCAGGCGCATGAGAGGTATAGAACGTTTCGTAGTAACCATGAGCACGGATTTTCCCAATTTGGATTCCCACCACAGGGACCCATTACTTTCCAACCATCTCCCCAAGGACTGCGGCCAATCCTGTTGGTTTACTCGGGTCATCCAGAATGTGATACATCATCACGAAATCTTTTCCAACTTCTGATGCGGCAACACCCCACTCGGGTATGGTTATCGTTGCATCAATCTCTTGGCCAGTTTTCAATTGAATGTCTGCTACCGCAACCAACTTGATCTGAAGCTTTCTCTCGCTCATTGTTTGTTCTCCTATCAGTCCGGCAGTTTGTCCCAAGTCACATACACAAGCGTTTTGTTGTTCACACTTGCATCACCCTTTTGTGTTGCCACGCTTCTGTGGAAGTGGCAATTTTTGCTTCCGATGGGTGCCTTGAAGAACTCGCAGTCATGTGGTTCTCGATCAATCACCACGTATTGTGATTCCGTGTCGTACTCCATGGCATAGGCCCACGGACTTTGAGGAAAGAACCATGTCATGTTGGCACGGACGATGGTGACGATGAGCCACAACACACAAGGTACAAACACGATTGCAAGAACAACCCGAGCATAGCTGCGGTACTCACTTTTCAGGTTGATCGCATCCCCATCGCGGATGAACAACTTTCTTCCCAATGGGGTCTTCAGCATTTTCAGGATCACAGCTCCAAGCAACACAGGTATTACACATACTGCAAGGATGGCAAGAATGCCGAATGTGTCAGAGAGTACCTCTTTCATTTCGTAACCTTCTTTCTTGCGGTCTTACCAACCTTTGACAACAGTTTCCCTCATTACTTGCTCAACTCCAACCTTTCATCCAACAACTGAATACCTTCGGCCAACGCAGTACGTTTGGTTTTGATGTAGTGGCGCATGGTTGTGCTCAGGTCCATGTGACACAGTGCTTGCTGTGCTGCAATGGGGTTGCCGGTCAACTCGGTCAAGATCGTGCCTGCACCACGGCGAAACGCATACAGACCTTTCCAGTGTTTCTTGCCAATAGCCGGTCTGAGCACACCGACAACAAAATCTCTGATGTTGATGGGGTCACCAAACGAGTTTGGAAATACCCAACCCTCTGTTGGCTCGCCGCTCTGTTGGTACCAAGCCTTGAACAGACCAATCACCATCTTCAACATGGGCAGTTGCACGTCAATGTCAGTCTTTGTGCTGCCGAGGTGCCCACGCACATAAGCCTGGTGCAGCCGCAGCTTGCCAGCTTTGAGGTTCACGTCTTCCCAACACAGACCAACAATCTCTGAAGGCCGCAACCCCATCAGACCGGCAAGGCAGATGATCAACTGCGCGTCGATGCGCGTCAGCTTGTTGTTAACGATGTCCATCAACTCGGTCAGGGTGTAATCGGAAGTTTCCTTTGGCTTCGGTGGTTTGATCTTGGTCTTGACGTTGCGCCATGGGTTGTTTTGCAACAGGCCGTCATTGCAAGCGTGAGTGAAGACGCCTGAGGCAAGGCTGCGAATATGGGCAATGGTGCGCCTGCCATATCCCTGAGCAACTTTCTCGTTGAGCAGCTTGTTGCCGTGGTGCGGCTCATACGCACGGAAGGTGCGACCTGCGAAGTGTTCTTTGAGGTGGTTTTCCCAAACTTCAAGGTACCCGGCAACGGTGCTCGGTTTGAGGCCACCTTTGACGGTGGGAAGGTAGGTGTCTAACCAATAGTCGGTGATGAGTGGGTCTGAGGTTGCTTTCGGTTTGGGTTTCCGCACGGTCACCATGTGCTCATCGCGCAGAGTGAGCACGGCAGGGCAGGTTATGCTGTAATGGGTTTCGTCACGATCACAAAGCTTATGCGACACACGCCTCTTCACCCCATCAACGGTGTCGAAGTACCGCACAAAGAAGCTGTTGCTTGCCTCGTAGATCGTGCCGCGTTGGTAGTTGCTTTTCACACAGGCATTCTATGTGCCAGCAGAATTGCCAGTAAAGATGCCCAAAGTAACCAACACTTGCATGTAATAAGCTATTTAGATTGTGTTGCTTATGGGTGATTGCGGAAGCGCATGCGGTCCGGTGATCGTCCCGGTCTTCAAAACCGGCGGGTGGCAGGCAATCCTGTCACCGGTGGGTCCGACTCCCACTCGCTTCCGCCATTTATATTCAGCGCCTTAGAGTCGCTATAATCCACGCCTCGCCTGAGGCTAGGCCT
>Ga0126381_100004022_pt1 | contig 15958 bp, 15 predicted proteins | sample PanSoiMetPlot_28_FD_96465 | JGI IMG/M metagenome (GOLD analysis project Ga0126381, IMG submission 96465) | Tropical forest soil microbial communities from Panama - MetaG Plot_28 | ecosystem: Environmental > Terrestrial > Soil > Tropical forest > Bulk soil | place: Panama | collected 2016-02-17 | reverse complement strand
GGAGTCAAGCGCCAAGGCTGAATCGCGGGCTTGGTGGACGCCCCGGTAGATCCCACGTCCGGGTTCGGTCGGCCGCGGCGTCGACATGATTGTCGGCGCGGCACGCACGAGTGCGTACGCCACACACTAGAACGTGTAGCCGAAGGTGGCCTGATAGGTGCGCGGGGCAACGAAATGCGTGCCGCTAAAGGTGGAAAGGAAGTTGTAGAGCGCGACTCTATTGGTGAGATTTTCCACCATGAGCTTCAGCGTCCAGCGGCCGCCCTTCTCGCTGTGGAAGAGATTGTCGGTGCCGATGCCGGCGTTGAACAGATTGCGCGGCTTTACACGCGCTGGGTTGTGGTCGTCGTTCCCTGTTCCGGTCTGGGGCAGAGTGAGCATAGTGGATGTGCCCTTTCCGTTGCAGGTTGTAATGGGGGCAGTGTAGGTGGCCATCACGCCATTGCAGGCGAATCCGATGGCGACCTGCTGTGCTGCCGTGAGCATTGTGGCTGCTTCCACTTCAGGGACGCCGCTGACCACTAGCCCACTGTCGAATCGCCAGGTGAAGTCGATCCATTCCGTGTTCTTGGGGCGCTGATAACGCAGTACGACGTTTTGCTGGTAGGCCTGGTCGTGATCGATGCGGAAGACGTTGCTCGGAAATCCGCTCAACGGGATCAGACCGCCCACTTCGGGCGGAAAGAAGCGCGCGCGGGTGTGCCCGAATGTCATGTAGGCTTGGAATCCATGGAGGTTGATGGTGCTGATGCGCCCGGTGACACCGTCGAGTTTGGAGTTATGCCAGGAGATAGGAAAGGTGATGGGAGTGTTGAAAAATACCGAGAAATCGAAGGCATTGTGCGTGTATTTCCAGAAATAATCAGCATCGACAATGAGCCATTTCCCTATGCCCTGTTGGAGGCCGGCGTCGAATTCATTGCGATTGCCAGGCTTGATCGCCGTTGATTCGGAGCCGAACACATTGTCGGCGAGACCTCCACCGCCGGTTCCGCTCGACAGGATCAGATTCTCGTTGAACGGCGTTTCGAACGAACGGGCGTAGGAAGCGCGAATCACTGTGTTTTTCAAAAGCTGGTACGACGTCCCAAGACGCGGTTGGATTCCGTTCGCTGAGGAGAGGCCGTTGTACTGGTCGTCGCGCAGGCCGGCGACCAGCGTGAATTTCCCGAACTTCATCTCGTCTGTGAAATAGAAAGAGTACTCCTTGATGATGGTCTGTCCGTGAAAATTGAATAGAGACCCGCCGCGCGTCAGATCGTAGAGAACGAGGCCAGGTTGCAGATTGGGATTAGGGACGTCGGTGGGATTGACGCTCATGCAGGATTCTGGATTCGTGACGCCAGGTAACAGCAGCGGATCGCCTTGCCCGTCAAGGCAGACAGGATTGTAGTCCGGATTAGTGATTCCGAACTGGAATCGCTCGACGAGCCGCCATTGCTGGATCTGCAAACCGGTCTTGATATCGTGATGGCCTTGGGTGTGCGCGATGTCGGCCTTGAGTCCGACGTTGGTGAGGAAGCGCTGCTGAGATACAGTTGCTGGATTGTCGGCGAATGGATCGCGGCTGCCGTAGTAGTTCACCTGGTCGCGGCGCACGAACGGATTCACCGTCAGCAAAGTGTGCGCACTGAAGGTGTGCTGGTAGCCAGGCGCGATATTCCAGGTCATGACGCGTTGCTTTTGATCCTGCGATAACTGATCGAGGCTATTGGGTACCTGGAACCAGTTTCGGGTGACGAACAAATTAAAGTGCAAGACATCGACGGGAGTGGGCTGGTAGTCAAGACGGTCGAAAATGCTTTCATTGTTGCCGATGTCGTGGATAGGCAGGAACTCGGGCGTGTCGAGAAAGCGGCCGGATCGCACGCCGTTCAACGTGATGAAGTTTCCGAAGGTGGGCGTGCCGATGCCGAGCTGCGCGTCACCCGACCATGTTCCGAATGAGCCCCAGGAAGTTTCGAAACCACCGAAGGCCTTGGTGGCGCCCAGTCCGGAGCGCGTGGAGGCATTCACTACGAGGCTGGTTTTGTCGCCGTATTGCGCGTCCTGCGATCCGGTGATCAACTGCATATTTTGGATCGCGTTCAGCGGAATTTGCGTTGAAAAAGTCTTGCTTTGTTGATCGCTGATGGGCTGGCCGTCAATCATGTAGCTGGTTTGCGAGTGATCGCCCACGGGATGAAAGAAGCCGTTGGCGTCGGCCACCACCGCGCCGGTGCTGTAGGTGATAGCCTGGTTCAGGCCACCGGCTGGATCGAAAGTGGGAAGCTTCAGGAACGTGCTGCGATCGACATCCTGGTGGGTGGACGTGTCGGTCTCTACTTGCGCGCCCGCCGCTTCCACGGTTACGGAAGTGGCTTCGCTTGCCAGTTTCAGGGATACATTCTCGGTGATCGGCAGAGTATTGTGCACGTCGACGTGTTCGGATGCGGGTGCGAACCCGCTCATGGTTACGGTGAGCTGATATTCGGCCATGGGGACATTACCGAATTTGTAAAGGCCGGCAGAGTCGGTCGTGGCAGTTTGCTGGAATCCCGTGGTGGCGTTGGCTAGGCGGACCTGAGCGCCAACGACGAGCGCGCCAGTCGGGTCGGTCACGGTGCCCTGCACGGTCCCGCTGCTGATGGACTGGCCGTAAACCGGCCAAATCGACACAGCCAGGGACAGGAGAAGCGCCGCGAGCCTCATGTTTTCATTATCAAGTGCATGGCTCTAGGATCTTAGGCGGTTCTCATCAGCGGGCGGTTACAGGACACGAGCGGTCGAGATTCGGCGGCAAGCGGGGTTAGGTGGCATCGGCGATGGGGAGAGCGGCCGGTCGGTCGCCTTCTGATTTTCCCGGCAAGTTGAAGCGGACAGTGAAGTGGAACGAGCTGCCTTTGCCAGGCTGGCTTTCCACCCAGATCTTTCCCCCCAACATGTCCGCCAGATGGGAGGAGATGGTCAGGCCGAGTCCCGTTCCGCCGAAACCCCGCGTCGTGGAAGAGTCTGCTTGCGTGAAGGGGGCGAAGATGTCCTTCTGCTTTTCGGGCGGAATGCCGATTCCTGTATCTTGCACAGTGAATCGCAATGTTGTCCGGCTGGCGTCTTGCGACTCGTTCTTAACGGAGACAGAGACCGCGCCAGAAGGCGTGAATTTGATCGCATTGCCGACCAGGTTCAAAAGAATCTGACGCAAACGTGTGGGATCTCCGACGACATGGTCGTGGACTTGCGAATCTACCTGACAGAGGAAGCTCAGGCCTTTGTGTCGTGCTTGAAGCGCGGGGGCCTTGAGCGAGACTTCCATACTTTCGCGGAGGCTGAAAAAGACGCTCTCCAGTTTCAGCTTGCCGGCCTCTATCTTGGAGAGATCGAGAATATCGTTGATCAGAGATAGCAGCGTTTCGGCTGATTCCTTGGCGGTGTCCAGATAGTCGCGTTGTTCGCCGTTCAGGCGCGTGTCGAGAGCAAGGTCCAGCATCCCGAGGACGCCGTTCATCGGGGTACGAATCTCGTGACTCATGTTGGCCAGGAACTCGCTCTTGGCGCGATTGGCGGTTTGCGCCGCTTCCTGCGCCAATCTTCGCTCGGTGGTTTCCTCGGCGAGTTGCTTATTGATCCGCCGTAGGCTCGCGCGCTGCAGGTGCGCCTTCAGTCCCAGATGGACGATCAGTCCAAAAAAAAACGAGCTCACTAATGAGCCGAAGAGAGTGAGAAGGGAAAACCACTGCGCGCGCGGGGTTCGCAGCTGGCTCCAGAAGATGTACCACACGCCCAGTCGAAAGGATGCGAGCAGAACACCGGCGCCGATGGGCAGCCAGTACGGTTCGAGCAAGTCGGGCTGCGACATCTTCCATGCGGTGAAGCTGACGCCGCCAGCGATGAGCAGAAAGACCGCGGCCGTTTGGAAAGCGACCCGGTGCAGGTTGTTCCAATCGAGCCCTGCACCTTTGATCGAAATCAGGTTGATACCACTGAAGACAGCTATGGACGCGACTAGCATGCCCGCAGATCCCAGAATCGAGGAGCGATATTCGGCGAGCCTGGTTTGAGCCAGAACAAAGGCTGCGGCCAGAACAGCGAAGCAAAACGTCGCGACTGGCAGCATCGGATCGGAGTTGCGGCTGTAGATGGTCAAATAGGCGAATAGCGAAAAGCCGGAAATTATCACGGCGGTTATGGAGCCGAGGAAGATAAAGCGCGGCCGCTCAAAAAAGGTGCCCGCGAGCGCAAGCAGGATCGCCAGAAAGCTGACCACAATGCCGAGCTGAATGGGCGCAACGTCGGATGTGGGACTCGCCGCCAACGCGGCGGGTTTCGCGACCGTCAACGAGCACAGCAAGGCGATCTGAATGCGAAAGGTCTTGCTTCGCGTAATACGGAACAGCATCAGCGTCGTTGTACGCCTTCTATCGACGCTCGCCGGACAAATCATTAGTCCTTTATTTCGTGTGAGCTGCCGCGAGGCAGAAGTGCAATCGGCGGGTGTTTAACCACCTTTTCACAAATCCTCAACATCGCAAGCTGTTCAGCATGGGTATTCTGTCAGGAGACTTCATATGATTCGAGGAAATCGGGCAGTGCTGATGTTGGGGATGCTGTTCGCGGGGGTTATTTTCGTCGCCGGCCAGGAGACCACGCTAGATGCGAGGGAAATCACGATGACGGCAAAAAAGTATGAGTTCAGCCCGGACACGGTTCGGTTGAAAAGAGGTGATCATGTGAAGCTCATGATCACCTCGCTCGATCGCGATCACGGGATCAAAATCGAGGGTTACCAGATCGAGAAGAAGTTGCCGAAAGGCGAAGCGGTTACAATCGAGCTGGTTGCCGACAAAGCCGGCACGTTTCCTTTCAAGTGCTCCACCTTCTGCGGGATGGGGCACGGGAAAATGAAAGGCCAGTTGATCGTCGAGGAGTAGTGCCGAATGAGTGCGCTATTTTGCCTCTGCCCCTGTCTGCGTAGCCGGACCTTCGCCTAGGATCTCGAGCAGCACGTCGCCGTCCTTAGCGCCGTCATAGTGGATTTGCTTGCCGTAATGCGTCACAAAGCTTCCCGCCGGAACCGGTACGGTAGTGTCGGGATCATACTTGGTACCGGTGCCGACCCACCAGGTGCCCGAGAGCACGGTGATGAATCGATCGTTCGGGTGGAAGTGCGGGCGGCTCATGTGGTGCGGATGCCATTTCGTCAGGACGATGTAGAGTCCGGGTTTGTTGGGATCGCCATACAAGATGGCTTGCTCGTTCACTTCGGGGTTGCCGGTCCACTTGAGCTGATCGGGGAGTTTGATGTTGATCGCCGCGGGGTTGAGGTCGCTGGCGCGCATCGAGCCGAGCCAGGTGAAGATCGAGACCGCGAGCGCAATCTGGAGAGGGCGGCGCAGCGCCGGACGACGAATCATGGTTCCTCCTACTTGGCCCGGCGGTTAGGCCGGGATGAGATTATCCTACATCAGCGCACAGAGCAGAGGCGAAGTGAGCTGAATTTCGAAAGTGGGAAGCTCTGCGGGCTGACACAGTATAGACGTGCGGGCAGTGGCTCGTTGGTGTTTGACTTGGTGTTTAGCGGCGCTGGTGGCCGGTCAGCCGACAGACAAACAAGACCAGGATTACTGGAATCAGAAATTTCGCAACGCTAAGACTGAGTTCCGGCGAGAGCCAAGCCCATTGCTTGAAGAGGCCATCCGCGATCGGCGGCCCGGCCGCGCGATCGATCTCGGCATGGGCGAAGGCAGGAATACGATCTTCTTGTCGCAACGTGCTTGGGATGTGACCGGCGTGGATATCTCCGACGTGGGCATCGCACAGGCGCAGGCACAGGGCCGCGCAGATTGGCATGAAGATCACTGCGATTGTCGACAGTTTGGATCACTACGAACTTGGAGCCAGCCGGTGGGACCTGATCGCGCTTTCCTATGTGCACGCGTGGTATCAATTGGCTCAGCCGAGCAGTACCGATCGGATTCTTACGGCACTGAAACCAGGCGGATTGTTGGTGATGGAAGGGTTCGCCGGGGAAGCGTAATTCTTATTCAAACCGAATGGTTTGCTGCGCGACTTCTGGGCGCTGCGCGTCCTGCGCTACGAGGATGTTGAGGCTGAGGCGGAGTGGGCACTTGGAAAGTGAAGCCAGATCATCCGGTTTGTGGCGGAAAAGCCTATGTGAAGATCGGCTTAAGTGTCGTGCCTTTGCGAGTTCAGTTCCCAACCCCGATCGCCAAGGTTTGCGAGCCGGCGATGCTGGCTGGCGTGAACGTCAGCGGCGCAGCGTTGTTATTACACCTTCAGAAGACCCGTTACTTAAGGTTGCAAAGTGAACAACTCGATAGAGTATAACCCCGTCCCCTGGTTGAGGTTACTAGCTTGTGCGGACCAGCAGTTACACTCTTGCCGGGAGCGTTTAGCTCGTGTGAAATGGGCCGCCCAAAGGGCGGCTATTCAAGCTCGCGAAGGGAAGCGGCGAAGTCGGCGGCGCGATCGAACTCGTCGCTAAGCGCGGCGGTTTCGAAATGGTCACGGAGCTGTTGGAGTTTAGCGATGTAGTCGCGGAGGGCGTCGAGGATCGCGGTGCGGTTCGTGGCGAAGATGTCACCCCAAATGTCGAAAGAGCTGAGGGCGAGGCGTGTGCTGTCGAGCAGCGCGGGTCCGAAGACGCGGGACTTGGCTTCGGGTCGATTGCTGAGCATTGCCGCAAGGGCAGTGGAGGCGAGCTGCGGGAGGTGGGAAGTGAACGCCACGATGCGGTCGTGCTCGGCCGCGTCAAAGACCATCGGGACAGCGCCGATCCGGTTAAGCCATTCCTGGAACTCTTGGGCGTTCGGTTGTTCGAGCTGCGTGATGGAGTGCGGGGTGAGCACGTAAGGACGGTCTTGGAAAAGATCTGCTTCAGCAGCGTCGACGCCGCGGCGCTCGCGTCCGGCCATGGGGTGGCCGCCGAGGAATTGTCCGGGTCGGAAGACCTCGGCGGCGCGGCGGATGATCTCGGTCTTGGTGCTGCCAGCGTCGGTGACCAGAGTGCCGGGCTTCGCCCATGCCGCGATCTGGGGCAGAGAATCGATGATTTGCAGGATCGGTTGAGAAAGATAGATCAGGTCGGCTGACTGGGTGGCTTGGTCGGGCGCAGCGGCTGCATCGATCACGTTGAGGTCGAGTGCGCGCTGGATCGTTTCAGAAGAACTGACGCCCAGAATCTGTCCGGAGAAGCCGGCCTTGCGCAGCGCCAAGGCGAAAGAGCCGCCGATGAGGCCGACTCCGAAAATCGCGACAGTTTTCATGAACGCGAAACGGATCTCCCGACGGCGGGGGCGATAATTCGTAACTGCTCCATCAACTCTGCGAATTGCTGCGGCTTCAGCGATTGCGCGCCGTCGCTTAGGGCGTGATCGGGATCGTGGTGCACTTCGACGAGCAGGCCGTCGGCGCCTGCTGCAACTGCGGCGCGGGCCATGGGCAGAACCTTGTCGCGCCGGCCGGTGCCATGCGAGGGGTCGGCGACGATGGGCAGGTGCGAGAGCGATTTCACAACCGGGATCGCAGAGATGTCCATGGTGTTGCGCGTGGCGTTTTCGAAGGTGCGGATACCGCGTTCGCAGAGGATGACGTCGTAATTGCCTCCAGACAAAATATATTCGGCGCTCAGGAGCAATTCTTCGATCGTGGCGGAGATTCCGCGTTTGAGCAGAATTGGCTTGCGAATTTGTCCCAGTTCACGCAGCAGGTTATAGTTCTGCATGTTGCGCGCGCCCACTTGCAGGATGTCGGAATAGTCCGAAAGCAACGGGATTTGGCTCTGATCCATCACTTCGCTGACGACCAGGAGGCGGTTGCGGTCGGCGGCCGCGCGCATGAGTTTCAGACCTTCTTCTCCCATGCCTTGAAAACTGTAAGGCGATGTTCGCGGCTTAAACGCTCCGCCGCGAATGACCTTGGCGCCGTGACGCGCAACGATTTCGGCGATGCATTCGATTTGGTCGCGCGTTTCGACGCTGCATGGGCCGGCCATGACCGTGACGTCGTCGCCCCCGATCTCTACGTCGCGTATCTTGACCACTGTTCCACCGGGTTTGAAGCCGCGGCTGGCGAGTTTGTAGGGCGACACGATGCGATGGCATTCCTTGACGCCTTCCATCACTTCGAATTCGATGGGATCTATGTCGCCGACAGGTCCGACGCCGCCGAGGACGGTATGCATGACGCCAGACGAGCGATGGACGATAAAACCGAGCGCAACCAATCGGTCAATTACTTTTTGGATCTGGGCTTCTTCGGCCCCTTCTTGCATGACGACTAACATGAATGACGCCTGAATTTTTCATTGTGGCATAGGCGTCTATGCGAGGCGCCACGCGCTTGTGCTTGGCCCCAGCGTGCGCGCTCGTGCGGGCCGTGCCCATTTCGTGTTGGTTGGGTGGTGGTAGAGTGGGTCACCCAAGTGTTCACACGAGTGTGAACACGGCACGCACGAGTGCGTACGCCACGTCACTGACGCGTCAGTTTGTCGGCTTTCATGCGGACTTGTTCCGGTTTGTAGATCGGTGATGAACAGGTGTTGCCGGTGCAGATGAAAGGCAGCAGCGGATTTTAGCTTTGGATATTGAACGTCGGGATTCGGGAGGCGGCCTTCATTGGTGTCCCACCACTCGAGGCGCAGGTAACCGGACGGGTATGCCGCACGGGTGCGCAACAGGGCTTGCGCGGCTGGGTTGTCTTTGTGGCCGACGATCGTGATGTGGATCGGGTCCGTTGAAAATTCGAGATTTGTGAGGAGTGTGCCGCCGGTAGGGAGGAATTTCGCGATCTGCGGGGCCACCAGATAGCGCATCGCTTGCTCGGCCATCTTGCGATAGTCGTCATTGCCGGTGTAGCGGGCGAGCAAGTTGCCGAAGCGGGCGACGAACATGTTCTCGTCGCGTTCGCGCCGGGGCGTGTAGGATCGGTCGGTTGGGGTTTTCGCGGTGACGTATCCGGCTTGCGTTGAGGCATAGTTGGCGGCGATGAACTTCGCGGACGATTCCGCTCGAGCGAGCCATTGACGATCGCCAGTGGCGCCGTAGAGCGCGAGGAACGCGCGGCCCATGGCGAGAGTGTCGGCGAGGTACGGGCCGGCGACATCTTGCGCGTCGTGGCCGAATCCGCCGTTTTCGGCAGCGCGGTTCGCGAGAATCCAATTGGCTCCGTGGACCGCTTGGTCCTTATATTGATCGTCGGCGGTTGCTGCGTAAAGAACCGCGAGCGCTTCGATCGCCCAGCCATTTTCGCGTGCGTAAATGTGCTGGTCGACTCGTGGGACGCCCTGCTTGCGGCGCGCCGCGTCGTCGAGTTTGAAATAGGCCGCGCTATGCTGCCCGTCGATCAGATCCGCATCTTGGCTGGTGTAGAACGCGTCGTCGGGGCAGGTGAGGAAGCTCTTGAGATATCGCGAGATGTCGTGGGAGGCTTTCAGATACGCCGGATCGTGCCATTCTTCAGAGGCCAGCGAATAAATGCGGAGATTGCCGGCCTGCATCGCCATGATTTTTTCGAAGTGCGGCTTTCTCCAATCGCCGCCGACAGAATACTGATAGACGCCTCCCCAGACCGGGTCCATGAGCTTGAGCTGCGCGTCGAGCGATTGGCGCGCCATGTGCTCAGACTGCTTGTCGCCAATGCGCGTGCGAGCCATCGCGTATTCGGCCGAGTTCCATTCCAGGAATTTCTGATCGAACCCCCAGGCGCCGTGCTCCTTGTCGTATTGCGCGAGATAACGGTCTTTCAGCTCCTTGCGCAGGCCGTCGGGCAGCAGAGAAGTTTCGCCGAACTTCACTTCCACATCCGGACGGACTGACGGGCCGGGGCTGGGATCGGCGATGATCGCTTTCAACATCGAGATCATTTCTTTCGGCTCGATGTAGCCCTGACGCTTGACGAATTCGCTTCCATCAGCGGCGAATACCACGGTCGCTGGCCAGCCGTAGTGCTCATAGCGATTCGACAGATCCGGCCGCGAGTCCTGATCGACGCGCACAGCAATGTATTTCGAACGCATCAGAGCGATGACCTGCGGGTTGCGATACGTGGTCTCATCCATAACGTGACACCAGTGGCACCAGACGGCTTCGAGGTCGAGCAGTACGAACTTGTTCTCGCGCTTGGCTCGACCGAAAACGTCGCTTGACCAGGGCCGCCAGGTAATCGGCGACGGCGTTTCGGCAGCAACCTTTTTGGGGAGCACCCGAGGCAAACGTGGCGAAGAGCACGTCAGGATCGTCTTTCCCATGTCCTAGTACGCGATTCGAATGCGGATCGGATTTAGTTAGGCATCCATATGAAAAATCGGTAAGATCGTAATTGATCTCCGCCCGCAACTTGAGTATGCAGTTCGGCGACCTGAAGGCCGTCGACCAGGCGTCGTTCGAGATCCCGGCCGGCCGCATCTGCGCGCTGCTCGGGCCGAATGGCGCTGGTAAGTCCACGCTCATGAAGATGTTGACCGGGCTGCTCGCACCCGCCTCGGGCGAGGCGGCCGTGGCCGGTCTCGACGTGCACAAGATGCCGCTCGAAGTGAGAAGGATGGCCGGAATTTTGCCCGAGAGCCTAGGGCTGTTCGACATGCTGACGGTGGAGGAGCACCTGCATTTGTGCGGGCCGATCTATGGATTGAGTTTCGAAGAGACTCGCAGGAGGGCCGATCAGTTGATCGACGCGCTCGCGCTGGAGAACGGCAGGCACACGCAGGCTGGCCAGTGCTCGAACGGAATGCGCAAGAAGACCGCGCTGGCGCTTGCGCTGCTTCACAATCCGCGCGTGCTGTTTTTGGATGAGCCATTCGAGGGCGTTGATCCGGTGACGGCGCAGACCATCGGCGAGATCCTGCAGATGACGGTGAAGCACGGCGTCACGATTTTTCTCACGTCGCACATCTTGTCGATCGTGGACCGGCTGGCGGACTGGATCATCGTATTGCGCGGCGGGCGTATCGTCTGGCAGGGGCCGGCCTCGGAGCTAAAAGGATCGCTCGAGGATTTGTACTTCGATTTAGTGGAACCATTGCGAGTGGCTGATCTTCCGTGGCTGGGTCCTTCGCAATCCTGAGCGCGTTGGCGCGCTCGGTGTGGCGCGATCTGCGCACGTTTGGCTCGGTTGGCGGCAACAACCTGATGCTGTTCATGCTGCTGGTGATGTACCAACAGCCCCAGAGCGGCGTGTTCTTCCTGATGATCCTGGCGGTGCTGATGTTGGGACCGCTCTCGGGCGATCCGTTCCGGAAAATCCCGCGCGACCGGTTGGCGCTGTGGCCGCTTGCTGCGCGTGAGCGAGTCGCGCTGCGCGTCGGAAGTCTGGCATTGAGCCCCGTGGTTTGGGTCGCCATCGTGTTTCTGTTTTGGACGGGCGGATGGTCGCTCGGTTTGGTTCTGATGGGTGGCGCGGTCTTGATGCAGGCGGCCGGAGATGTGTGGGGCCGCTGGCGCGAGGGCCGGCTGTCTGCGCAGCGCGGCGTGGCTCTGCCGAAATTTCCGGGACGCTGGGGTGGACTGGTGCAAAAGAACCTGCGCCAGATGTTGAGTGTTTTGGATTGTTACGCGGCGTTGGTGCTGGCGGTTGGTGGAGCAGTGTACCGGTTGGCCGGCGCGAAGGCTGATCCCGACGCGTTCCTAATTCTCGCGCTGGTGGTAGTGATCGCGCTGAGCACTTACGCACAGGCGCTCTTCGGGTTGGATCTACCATGGGGCATCGCGCGCTATCGCGTGCTTCCGCTACGGGGAGTCGAGATTTTGCTCGCAAAGGACGTCGCGTTTCTACTGGTCGCTGTTGTGCTGGTTGCGCCACTCGCATTGGTGCCGGGCCTGGCGGGCACGCTCATAGCCCTGGCAGTGGGGCACCACGCATCGGTGTTGCGACCGTTGCCACAGATGCGCTGGCGATTCACGGGCGGGACGCTGTGGCCGAGCGGTTCCTTTCAGGTGTTTTTGCTGGTCGCGATCGGCGTCGCGACAGGGCGGGGAAGCCTTTGGTATTTGGGTTTGGCGCTGGCGGCTTACGTAGGCTCGCTCTGGTATTACGGGCGCATGTGGGATCGAGGAGCCTAGCGCCGTGTAGTAGCGTGGAGGTCTAGGGAACGGATGCCGGTTACACTGCTCGAAAACAACTATGGCGCCGCGCACGTGCACTTGGTGAAAGTGCGGCGTGTTCAGGATCGGCACGATCTGAAGGAGCTTTCGGTGGGCGTGCAGCTTACGGGCGACTTCGAGTCGAGCTATGAGACGGGAGACAATCGCAACATTCTGCCGGCGGACACGATCAAGAACACAGTGTATGCTCTGGCGAAGCTGTATCCGATCGAGCAGATCGAACAATTCGGCCAGGAGTTGATTCAGCACTTCCTGACGGACAACCAGCAGGTGCGCAAGGTACGAGTGGAGATTGCAGAGCATCTGTGGGAAAGGATTCCGTTCGGAGGGAAGCCGCATCCCTGGTCATTTTCGCCGCTGGGGCGTGAGCGGCGCATCGCGATTGTCACCGGGACCCGCGAGGCGGTGCTGATTGAAGCGGGACTCGACAATTTGCGGGTGATAAAGACCGCCGGATCGGGTTTTCAGGGATACGTGCACGATCCATTCACGACGCTGCAGGAGACCGCTGACCGGATTCTCGCTACGGAAGTGAAGGCCACCTGGCAGTATTCGGACAATGAGATTCCATTTGCCGTGTATTGGCATGGCGTGCAGGAGGCCATTGTCGAAACGCTCGTAGAGCACGAGAGCCTTTCGATGCAGAACACGCTTCATTCGATCGCGGAGGCGGTTTTGGAGCGCTACGGGGATATCGCGGAAATTCATCTGTGGGTACCGAACAAGGATTTCCGGCTGGTGGATTTGGGCAAATTCGGATTGGAAAACAACAACGAGGTTTTTGTTCCAGCCGAGGAAGCTTATGAGTTGATCGAAGCGAGGCTGCGCAGGGAGACGATCGATTGAGCACTTTACGATATGGACTGTCGCTGCATCCATGCACTCTCGGTTGGCGCGTTGCGTGGTCGGCGCTAGCGGAGTTGGCCGCAGAGACCGGATACGAAGGGGTGGTGATCGCGCGGGATCAACCGCTGCCGGCAGCACGTTCCAACGCCGTCCGTGCGACATCGATGCTCCTGCCGGCTGAGGTGCGGCGCGATGAGGAGACCTACAGGACGACGATGACCAAGGTGCGCCCGATGTGCGAGTTCGCGCGATCGGTGGGATGCCGTGTGGCGTCGCTCGGAATTCCTCCGTCGGCAGAGCGGCCGCGCGACGAACAAGCGAAGCTGCTGCGCGAGCGCTTGAACCCATGTTGCGAGATCCTGGATGAATTCGGTATTCGGTTGGCGATCGAAGGTCTTACGCCGCTACATCTGCGGCGCGCGCATCCATACGAGTTTCTGGTACAGAACGACGAGTTGCTGGAGTTCGGGTTGACTGTGTCGCCGCAATGTGGGTTGATCGCCGACGCATGGCACTGGCATCACGCAGGCAGCGATGTTAAGTGGTTGCGAGGCATCCCGCACGATCGGATTCTCGACGTTCATATTTCCGATAGCCCCGCGCTGCCCGCTGAAGACATTCGGGATACCGAGCGGCTTCTGCCTGGTGAAGGCGTGATGGATTTCGATGGGTTCTTCGAGTTGCTTGAGGGAATCGGGTATCGAGGGCTGCTGACCGTGGAGATTTTCAATCGTGGTCTCAACGAAATCGAACCAGCTGAAGCTGCGCGGCGGGCGTTTCGCGCCGCGTCGGATGTGGTTACGGCTTGGCAGCAGGATCGTGCAATTCGTCCGAATCGGGCGGAGGCTTGAGCTCATCGGTATTGAAGACGCGAAATGCCTGTCCAGGCGCGGCGATCTTCAGTTGCAGCGCGACTTGAAAACGCGGGCCTTGAAAGTACGAGACACGCACCGAGTGCACGCCGTGGCTCAGGTACACGTCGCCGCGTTTTTCGGCGGGCGGGTGCTGGCCGTCGTTATCGAGCACGGATGCGTCATCAATGTAGAGAATCGAGCCGTCATCGGAGAGCAGCGAGAAAGAATAAATACCCGCATTTTCGATCCAAAAGCGGCCGGTGTAGTCGATCGCGAACCATTCGTTGCGCTTGGTGACGCCGGGGAAGCCCGCGCGAAAGTCCTGGGGAGGAATGTCGAGGGAATTTGTGTAGACGGTGCCGCGCGGTTTTAGCTTTTGAAAGTCGGGCAGGACCATCGAACCGCGGCGGATATGATAAACGGTACCGCGCAGGCCCGATGAAATCACCACAGTGGTTCCGAAGACGGGAACGGGTTCCTGCTGCGCCCACGCCGAGGTGGCGACCAGTAGCGCGATCCAGCGAGGTCTGCCCATGCCGCCAAAGTATCATGCTGGCAGGTTGTGTACGCTCCGAGCTAAGTTGAAACTACGTGTCGTAGTACTGGCCTTCGTGACAAATGCGGCGTGGGCCGCGGATCCATTCTATCTGGGGACATGGAGGATCGCATCGGCCGTGGTTGCGCCGTGGGTCAAGGGGAAGGCCCACGATGACGACATTGCCGAGATGGTCGCTCGTCGCCAAGATCATCGTAATCAAACCGGGCGAAATCACCGGGCCGCGGATTTTCGTATGCAAAGGGCCGAATTACAAGGTCGTGGATTTCCCAGCCAGCATGCTCTTTCAGAGCGCGTTCGAAGAGATGCAGCGCAACCACAAGTCCGTGGACCCTGGCAAGCTGGCTGCGAAGCTCGGCTTCCGCGGCACGAAATGGAAGACGCTCGAGACCGGCTGCGCCAACGAGATCGACTATCATTTCGTGGACGATGCGATGGCCGAGTTCGCGCTGAACAATTACATTTACACAATCAAGAAGCAATAGGCGTTACTTGTCCCGTGGAGTCCCTTCGCGCGACGCGCCAGGCCTACCATGGGACTACGCCGTTTCTGTCCGAAAACGTCCCGGTTGGACCATCGTCGGGGAGCAGAGCGAGACGGATCGGCTCGGCCGCTCCTTGAGCGACTGTTTGTGTTCCCCGATGCTGATTGAGGTCTGTTGCGGTGTAGCCGGGTTCGGCTGAGTTGACCTTGACCTGAGTGCTTCGCAATTCACTGGCGAGCTGAGCTGTGAACATGTTCAGAGCGGCCTTTGAGGCGCTGTAGCCGAAATACCTGAAGCCCGCGTACGGCGATGCCGGATGTGCGTGGCGCGTGATCGATCCGAGACCGCTGGACACGTTAACAATGCGAGCTGACTGAGCCTTGCGTAGTATCGGAAGCATGGCTTGAGTGACGGAGACAGTTCCCAAGAAATTCACTCGGAATTCGCGCTCGATTGCGTTCAGGCTGCTCGTCGAAGGAGGGCCGTCACCTTCCGCCGCGATGCCGGCATTGTTGACGAGTATGTCGAGATGACCGAAATCTGTGTCGATTTGTTCAGCGGCTGCTGCGATCGTTGTTTGATCGTCGAGATCAATGGCGAGACAGCGGACATCAAGGCCTTCACCCCTGAGTTTCGCTGCCGCCTCTTCGCCGAGTGCTAGGTTGCGCGCGCCGAGCAGCACCGTGCAGCCTGAGGAGGCAAGCTGACGTCCCACTTCTAAGCCTATGCCCTTGTTCGCACCGGTTACGAGCGCGATTCTCTTGGTTGAGGTTTGCATAATGACTTTCTCCTGATCCAATCTCTTCTACAATGATTTTATGAAGAATACTTCAGTTTCGGAATTCGCATATGGGCGGTGAAGCACTCGGTGCATTTGAGCCAAGAAAGACGCCCGTTCAAGCGAGGGCAGCCGTCACGGTGGAGGCGATTTCCGAGGCGACTATTCAGGTTTTGTTGGCCCATGGAGCGGATCGGTTGACCACCACTCGCGTGGCCGAGCGCGCTGGCGTATCGGTGGGAACGCTATATCAGTACTATCCGAATAAGCAGTCGCTGCTGTTTGCAGTGTTGGAGGACCATCTCGACAGAGTCGCAACATCCGTCGAGGCGGCTTGTGAACGC
>Ga0126381_100004019_pt1 | contig 15963 bp, 17 predicted proteins | sample PanSoiMetPlot_28_FD_96465 | JGI IMG/M metagenome (GOLD analysis project Ga0126381, IMG submission 96465) | Tropical forest soil microbial communities from Panama - MetaG Plot_28 | ecosystem: Environmental > Terrestrial > Soil > Tropical forest > Bulk soil | place: Panama | collected 2016-02-17 | reverse complement strand
GCCCGAATTCGCTCGACAATACGGCTCGCCGCGGTCGGGTTGTCCCCGGCAATGCGCTCGCGGATGTCCTCGAGCCGGCGAAAATAGCGTGGCGCGTATTCGAGGCGGCGAGATCTCACTCTGGCTGCAATAGCCGGCTATACCGCTCCTCACCCTCTTTTTCGGACAGAGCTGCGCCCGCATCGAGTTCTGCCAGCCCCGCTGTAATCTCGCCGATCTGCCACTCGTTGAGTTCGAGGTATGCAGCGATCGCCTCCGCCGCGAGAAACGATTTGGAGCGCTTGGTGCTGCGCGCCAAGGCCTCTAATTTTGCCTTCAGCGCGGTATTGATCCTTGTGGTTATGACCGCTGTGTCAGTTGTGCTCATGGCGCCGTCGAAGATTGTCAAACTATTCGGTTGTATACAAAGCCATCTCCTCGGTCAATCCTCCGCGCCCTTCGGCGATCACGATCGTCGGCGCGTTGGTAGCTGCCCGGCGCAAAGGTGACCTGCATGTCGGGCGTTTCCGATTTTTCCAAGACTTTGACCGAGGCAGCGACGATCGAGGGGCTGCACAACGTCTGCCGCGTCAGTCTCGACTCCGCATACAGAGTATCGCGCGCGACATCGTGCGTTCGTGCCGTACCTTGACGCCTGCACCTCGATTTGCAAAGTGATTGTTTTACAGCCGGATAAGGGCCGGCGATCTCCTCCACTACTGGCGAACTCTAGGCCGCTTGCTGACACGCACGCTACAACGAGGAGCGAAATATGTCGTTCTGGACAGAATTGTCGGTGCCTGCCGAAAAGGAGTTGTTGGTCGGCTTTTACGATCTCACCGGCTATGGCCGCTATGCCGAAAAAACTGAGCCGTTACGAGTGCTCGGCACCATGTCAGGTTATTTCGCTCTGACGGGGAAGATTCTAGCGGAAGGCGGCGGACGGTTGTTCAAAGCTATGGGTGACGGTGGACTGGCGGCTTTCCCCGCCGAGCTCGTCGACGCAGGTGTACTCGCCTTTCAGAGAGTCCAGAGCGAGGGCAATAATTGGCTTGCAGAACGGGGCTACAAAAGCCGTATCATAGTCAAATTACATCTGGGGCCAGTCGCGCTCGGCTTGGTCGGCAGTGCGGGCGAAGAAATTCTTGATCTTTATGGCAAGCTGGTAAATGTAGCAGCCACCCTGCCGAGCACGGGATTGGCAATGACACCGGCCGTATTCCGACGGCTATCGCCAGCCAACCGCAAATCGTTCAAGAAACACACGCCGCCAATCAGCTATATCGACGCGGCGGACGCTCGGCCAAATGCGGCCATCGTTCTGAACGGCTGATTAGCAAGTACGGGGCGGAACGCCGCTTCGTGTTTCCGCCCGCCCTGCGATTCTTCGTTATGCCGCCAGCCTCTGCCGCGCGGCGCCTCTTATCACCGACGCGCCCTTCTCGGCGATCATGATCGTCGGCGCGTTGGTGTTGGTCGAGGTGACCGCCGGCATTACCGAGGCGTCGATGACCCGCAAGCCGTCGAGGCCGTGCACGCGCAATTCGCTGTCGACGACGCTCGTCGGGTGCGAGCCCATCAGGCACGTGCAGCTGGCGTGGTAGCAGGTGCCGCCGTTGCGCCGCGCGTAGTCGAGCAGCTCGTCGTCGCTCTGGACCTGCGCCCCGGGCAGGGTTTCTTCGCGCACGAAGCGCTGCAGCGCCGGCGCGGCGAACAGCCGCCGCGCAAACCGCAACCCGCCGATGATCGCACGCCGGTCGCTTTCCTCCGAGAGGTAGCGCGGGTTGATCGCCGGCGCGTCGCCGGGACGGTTCGACTTGGCCTCGACGTAGCCGCGCGAGGTGGGCCGCATCTGCCAGGCGCCGGCGCTGAGGCCCGGGGTCTCCTCAAGCTCGCCGATCTGGCCGCCCTTGAAGCTGCCGGGCGCAAAGGTGACCTGCATGTCGGGGGTCGCCGACTCCTCGAGCACCTTGACCGAGGCCGCGACGATCGACGGGCTGTAGGTCAGCATGCCTTTGCCGGTGAAGAGCCAGCGCATCACCTCGCCGGTCAATGGCAGGCCGCGCGAGCGCTCGTTAGCGGTCTGCGCGCCGACCACCGGATAGGAGACGCGCGCGACATAGTGGTCTTGCATGTTCTTGCCGACGCCGCGCAGTTCATGCAGGACGGGGACGCCAATCTTCCCGAGATGCTCGGGATCGCCGACCCCGGACAATTGCAGAATGTGCGGCGAGCCGATCGCGCCCGCCGACAGGATCACCTCGCGCGCCGCCTCGGCCCGCTCGATCCCAGCCTCGGGGCCGCCGCGCGAGAATTCGACGCCGGTCGCGCGCTTGCCGTCGAACAGGATGCGGTGGACCAGCGCGTGCGTGACGAGCTGCAGGTTCGGCCGTTTCAATGCCGGGTGCAGGTAGGTGCGTGCGGCGCTGGCGCGGCGGCGGCCGCCGCGGGTCTGCTGGCACCAGCCGATGCAGTCCTTGTGGCCGGGCGGCAGGTCGTTCACGTCCTCGCGGTATTCGAGCCCGATCTCTTTGCCGGCCTCCAGCACCGTCGCGCAGATCGCCGGTCGGTCGGTCTTCGATGTGAAGAGCGGCCCCTCCTTGCCACGTGTGTCGCTGCCCTCGCCCTCCCAGCGCTCGGCCTTTTTGAAATAGGGCAGACAATTTTCCCACGACCAGCCGCGATTGCCGAGCTGCGCCCAGTGGTCGTAATCCTCGGGCTGGCCGCGGATATAAATGAGCCCGTTGATCGAGGAGGAGCCGCCGATCACGCGGCCGCGCGTGTAGACGATCGCGCGGCCGCCCGTGCCGGGGTCGGGCTCGGCGCGGAATTTCCACGTCAGCGTGTCATGGTCGAGCATCTTGTAGAAGCCCGCCGGCACGTGAATGAGCGGGTTCCAGTCGCGCCCGCCCGCCTCTATCAGCAACACCTTCGTACTAGGATCCTCGGTCAGCCGGTTGGCCAGCACGCAGCCCGCCGACCCCGCCCCAATGATGATGTAATCCGCCTGCATCGTTCCGCGCTCCCTCCGGGGCCCATCGTGCGGCCCACTGCCAGACTGCTTATGCGAGCGCGTAGTTTAGTGAGTTGAATGGCAGCCGAGCAACGGCCGGCATTACTCAGGCGCGCATCCGCGAGATATCGCGAAGAACGCTCGCTTCCAGCTCCTTCTCGTCGAGGCGGTGCTTCACGAGATCACCGATACTCACGATGCCCTTAAGCTCGTTGTTCTCGATAACCGGCAGGTGACGGATCCGCGCTGTCGTCATTGTCGCAAGCACGGCATCGATGCGATCGGAGGAGCGACAGGTGAGCATCGGCGTCGACATCAGTTGTTGGACCTGAAGGGCGAGCACGGCGGCGCCGCTTCGGGCCACCGCGTTGATAAAGTCCCGTTCCGAGAATATGCCGACCGGTTTCATCCACCGGTCCTCGACCACCAGGGCGCCGATCCGATGCTCCGCCAACTTCCGAACCGCAGCTTCGACGCTGTCCGTTGGGAGTATTCTTACGACGTGATGGCCTTTGGTCCGTAATACCTCCGAAATGAGCATGGCTGCCTCCTGTAGCTGCAGCACCTCCCCGGACGCTGACTGCTTCCGAGCGGTCCTTCCGATCTATAGATGGGCGTCAGCAATGCATCGACGAAGGGATGCGCAGCAGCGCACACGGTGGTAGAGACCTGCGAGTACCGCTGACCACATGAGGCGAGGAGAAACCGCCATGCCGTTTTACGAAAAAGGCGATGTCCGCATCCATTACGAAGAGGTCGGTTCCGGCTTCCCGCTCATGGTCATTCCCGGCGGCGGCTTGAATTCGACAGTCGCGGGTCTGGCGAGCCACCCCTTCGACCCGATGGCGGAGTTCAAGACCGAGTATCACGTCATTGCGGCCGATTTGCGCAACGCCAATGGCGGTCAGTCGTCGGGCCCGCTCGAGATCGACCGGCCGTGGGACGCCTACGCCGACGACCACCTCGGCCTGATGGACCAGCTCGGCATGCGCGAATTCATGGTGCTCGGCTTTTGCATCGGCGGCCCCATGATCTGGAACCTGCTGAAGCGGGCGCCCGGCCGCATCGTCGCCGCTGTATTGGCGCAGCCGTCGGGCTTCCGCCCGACGATGCCCGACCTGTTCTATCAGAACAACATTAGGGGCTGGGCGCCCGGGCTGTGCGAGCGGCGGCCGGAGGTGACGATGGAGATGGCCGGCGCGTTTCTCGACAAGATGTACCGCAGCAACGCCGACTTCGTGTTTACCGTCTCGCGCGACTTCGTGAAGAGCTGCCGGACGCCGATCCTCATACTGCCCGACGACGTCCCCGCACACCCCTACGCGGTGGCGTTGGAGAGCGCGCATCTCGCGCCCAACGCACAGGTCAGCATCTACCCGTGGAAGGCGAACCCGGAGCAGATCCAGCTCGCGCTACGGCACGTGCGCGCGTTCCTCAAGGCGCATCGCCCGGCCACGCAGCAATCGCTGGCTGCGGCTGCGCAATAGGTCCCGCAATGGAGACAGACCACAATGGCCAAGCATCCCCGGATTGTGCTCGATCCTGCCGTGCTGGCCGGCAAACCGGTCATTCGCGGCACGCGGCTCGCGGTCGAATTCGTGATCGGTCTCCTTGCTGACGGCTGGAGCGAAGCTGAAATCGTCGCCAATTACCCGGGCCTCGCGCATGCGGACATCCTCGCCTGCCTCGCCTATGCGCGTGACGCTTTGAGTTCGGAGAAGGTGTTCCCGAGCGCGGCGTGAGATACGTTGCGCTTCCTGGCGGACGAGAATCTTCCCCGTGCCGCCGTGACTGCACTCGAAGCGGGCGGACACGACATTCTTTGGGTGAGGCATTCGGCACCGGGCGCCAGCGATATCGACGTCCTGGCTATGGCCGCGCGTGAAGTCCGGGTCCTTCTGACCTTCGACAAGGATTTCGGCGAGTTGGCCGCGCGGTGGGCATTAACGGCCGGCTGTGGGGTTGTGCTCCTTCGTGTTCCCGCGCCACGCTCCGATCGGGCGGGGCAGCGTCTTGCCGCTCGGATCGCGGCGCGTGACGATTGGAGCGGTCATTTCTCGGTCATCGAGCCAGGCCGCGTGAGGATGCGCCGGCTCCGATAAAACAGGCTCCCGACACGCATGTTGTAGCCGATTTTCAGCTGCTTCCCGAAGGAGGAGTATTTCGGGGCCGAATTGCTTACCCGTTTCAGAGGCGATCGCGCGCGAAATCCCAGTCCCGGCTGCTCGGCAGGGCAGCTGTCGCAGCCACGCTGACGATCGCGCAACCGAAGATGTAGAGCGCAATCGCATAGCCCGATCCGGTTGCCGCGAGTAAAGCCGTCGCGATCATCGGCGCCGGCCCTCCGGCGAACACCGCGGCGAGCTGAAAACCGATCGTCGCGCCGCTGTAGCGCAGGCGCGGCGTGAAGCATTCCGCAGTTAGCGCCGCGAGCGGACCCCACATCAGGTCGTGGAAAACGGTCGAGATCAGGACCGCCAGCAGGATCAATCCCGGTATCGCGGAATCGATCATCGCGAACCAGCCAAATCCGAAGAGCCCCGTGGCCGCCGCGCCGAAGATGTAGACGGGCTTGCGGCCGAGCCGGTCCGAGAGCCAGCCGGAGAACAGAACCGTAAAGAACGAGAACACCGACCCGATCTGCAAAACCACCAGCAGGAAGTCGCGCGACAGGTGAACGACCTGAATGCCATAGGGGAAAATGAAGGCGATGTAGATGAAGATCGGCGCCATCTGCCCCATCCGCGCGAACGCCGTCAGAAAGACCTCCTTCGGTTGGCGCCTGAACACCTCGACGACCGGGGCGCGGGCGATCCGCTCTTCGGCGATCACCTTCTGAAAGATTGGCGTCTCGAGGATGCCGAGCCGGATCCACAGCCCAATCCCGACCATGATAAGGCTCAGCCAGAACGGGACGCGCCATCCCCAGCTCAGGAACTGCTCACCCGACATGCGGCTGAACGCCAGGATCGCGAGGTTCGCAAGAAAAAAACCTGCCGGGCCGCCGAATTGCGGCCACGCTGCGATCAGACCGCGGTTCTTGTTCGAACGCGCCCACTCCATCGCCAGCAGCACCGAGCCGCCCCACTCGCCGCCGACGCCGATCCCCTGAATAAAGCGCAAGGCGACCAACAGGACCGCGCCCCAGACGCCGATCTGCTGATAAGTCGGCACGCATCCGACCAGGAAGGTCGAAAGGCCGGTCAGCAGCAAGGTCGCGATCAGCGCCGCCTTGCGGCCGATGCGATCGCCGAAATGCCCGAAGATCGCCGCGCCGATCGGACGCGCAACAAAGCCGACCGCGAAAACGGCGAATGCCTGCAGGACGCCGGTCAGAGGCTCGGATGACGGGAAGTACAGTCTTGCGAAAACCAGCGCCGCCATCTGACCATAGAGCAGGAAATCGTACCACTCGATTGTCGTGCCGACCGTGCTCGCGACGACCGCGCGGCGCAGCTGCGCGCGGTGATCGGCGTCGGAAAGCAGAACGGCCGCGGCTTCGGCTACGCTCATCGACATTGCTCCCTGTTCCGGGCGGCTGGCCCGCGGCGAACCCACTTGCGGTTGCGAGCCGACCTTAACATCGGCGGCAGGATGACGAAAGGCCGCAGCACGACACCCCCGGCGCACCCCTACACTGTCGCCGGCGGCAGCCCGTAACGACCCGCTATTGGCGCATCGCCCGGATTGCATATCTCGGCAGCATTGTGAAGCTTGTACGGCGCACCGTTGGGTAGCGCGGGGCTTTGATTTCGAGGGAGGAACGGAGCATGGCAGACAAGATTCGGCTGGGCCTGATCGGCGCCAGTGTCACGGGCACCTGGTCGGCTCGTTCTCACCTGCCGGCGCTGCGGGCCAGTTCCGATGTCGAATTGGCGGCGGTCTGCACCACGAAGGCCGAGAGCGCCGAGGCCGCCCGTCAGGCTTGGGGCGCCCGGCTGGCTTTCGACGACTACCACAAAATGATCGCTGCACCGGAGATCGACGCCGTTGCTGTCGTCGTGCGCGTGCCGTCGCACTATGCCCCGGCAAAGGCGGCGCTGGAGGCCGGCAAGCATGTTTACTGCGAATGGCCGCTCGGCCGGACGACGGCGGAGGCCGTGGAACTGGCGGCGCTGGCCAAGGCGAAAGGGCTCGTCACGGCGGTTGGCCTGCAGGCGCGCGTCAATCCCACCTTGATGTACATGAAGGAACTGGTCGAGGCCGGTTTCGTGGGTGAGGTGATGGCCGTCCATGTCAGCCTTTTGCGCGAAGGTGTACTGTCCCGACCCTCGCATCGCACTTGGCAGCGCGACGCCGAGCTCGGCGCCAATACGCTGACGATTGCCAACGGCCACACTGTGGATGCAATGCGCTTTGTTACCGGTGACTTCGGCCGGCTATCGGCAGTAGTAGCGACGCAGGCAAAGCAGTGGCTCGACACCGGCGCCAACACGCTGCTCGACGTCACCGCGCCCGACAACGTGCTGATCAGCGGCCGACTGGCGAACGGCGCCGTGGCATCGGCGCACATCGGCGCCATTCCGTTTGCGGGCAGCGGTTACCGCATGGAAATCTACGGCCGGGATGGGACACTGGCAGCTACGGGCAGGGACTCTCCGCAGCTGAGCGCGGTTATTTTGCACGGGGCGCAGGGCGACAAGCCGCTCGCGCCGATGCCGGTGCCGGAGCGTTTCAGCTTCGCTACACCCGATACGCCGCCAGGCGAGGCGGTCAACGTTGGTCAAATGTACACACTGTTCGCTCAGGCGATCCGCGACGGCAAGAGCCAGCAGCCGACCTTCGAGACCGCGGTCAAACTGCACCGCTTGGTTGACGCCATCAAGCAGGCCTCAGATACCGGGCGTGAAGTGACGTTCGGGTAGCGCGCGGCCCCCTTTTGCCCGAAGTTGATGTCGCGTTAGGATATCGCGCGAAATTAGCCAGGGTAAGCCCATATGCCCGCTAGTGAAACAAATCCAAAGGCTACGGCAACGGCGAAACCTGTTCCGTTGCGGACACCGATCGAGGGCCCGTCGGCGTGGATCGGCGCCGATATGCGCGAGCGCGAGACGGAGTGGAGCTACCGCCTGTCGTCAGCGGAAATTGCCGAGATCGAAACCGCGGTGCAAGCGGTGCAGACGCGCGGGCTCGATATTGCCGAGAGCCGCCGTGACGACTTTCCGCTGCCCATGCTCGGGCCCGTGCTGGACCGAATGCGCACCGAGGTCCTCGACGGCCGCGGTTTTGTGCTGTTGCGCGGCCTGCCCGTCGAGGATCGGCCGATCATCGATAGCGCGACCGCTTATTGGGGCATTGGCACTTATTTCGGCGGCGCCCGCTCGCAAAACGCGCAAGGGCATTTGCTCGGGCATGTCTACGACCTTGGCAAAGGGCTCAGCGCGACGAACCCCAATCTGCGCAGCTATGCGACTGCGGAGCGCCAAAATTTCCACATCGACCGCTGCGACGTCGTCGCGCTGTTGTGCGTGCGGCGCGCCAAATCAGGCGGACAGTCGTCGATCGTCAGCTCGATGACCGTGCATAATGTCATGGCGCAATGCCGGCCCGATCTGCTCGGGCGGTTGTATCAGCCCTTTCCCGTCGACCGGCGCGGCGAGGTGCCGGAGGGCAAGGCGCCATTCTACGAAGCGCCGGTTTTCAACGAATATGCCGGTCATGTATCGGTGTTGTATTCCCGGCTGCACATTGGCTCCTCGCAACGGTTTCCCGAGGCGCGGCGGCTGACGCCCGAGGACCTCGAGGCGCTCGACATGCTGGCCGAACTGGCCGCAGAGCCGGAATTGCGGCTCGACATGAATTTCATGCCGGGCGACATCCAATTCCTCCACAATCATACGATTCTGCACGCTCGGTCGGCCTATGAGGACTGGCCGGAGCCCGAGCGCAAGCGCCATCTATTGCGGCTGTGGCTCTCGCCGCCGGATGCCCGGCCGCTGCCCGCTGTCTTTGCCGAGTGCTACGGCAGCCTCACGATCGGCGATCGCGGCGGCATCATCTGCGAAGGAACCCGACCGCACGCGCCGCTTACGCCCGGCTGAGCCGTCCGAGGCCAGAACGCCTCCCGTCAGCGGGTTCCGGCCCGCTCGCGGGCGTTATCCAGATCGGGCACATTGCTCGCTGAAGCCACATCGCCCAGTCGCGATCCCCTCGTCACTGCAAGTGCTGCGACGGCTGCGTCATTCTCGTGGATCTTGGCCATGATCGCTTCCTTGGCACGATCAAAGACGCCGCGATTGGTCGCGACGAAGTTCTGCGACTGCCGCAAGCCTGCGAGATAGCCGTTGATTTCAGGCACGACATACCGCGCCACCAAATCCCAGCTGCGCATCGTGTTCTCGCGGTTGGCCCAGTCGTGGACAAAGCCGACGACGGTGCCGAAGCCGCCGCTGATTTCGAGGACGGATTTGATCCGGGCCACCAGGTCATCCGGTGTTCCAATCGTCGCCGCGGCTCTTTCCGAATACGCGGTCTTCTCGATCGCATCGTCGGGATCCCGGAAGGGCTTCGCATCCGGCCGCTGCAGGGTGCCGACGATGTACTCGTTGTGATGGCGGAAGAGACCGTGGCGAGCTTCGGCAATCGCCTTTTCCCGCGTCTCGGCGATGTGCCAGCTCAACAGAACGCGCCAATGCTTGCGCTCTACGGTGGTGCCGTGTTTGGCGGCAGCGGCCTCGGCAAACCCCCACTGCGTCGGCAGTGAGTTGAGGCCTTCGCTCGACAATGATCCAATCGAGATCACGCCGATCCCGTGCTTCCCGGCCAATGTCATGCCCGATGGGCTGATCTGCGATGCAACGGCGAAGGGCATGTCCTCCTGCAGGGGCAGGAGTTGCAACTTTGCATCCTGCAAGGTGAACCAGTCCCGTTGCGCGCTCACCCGCTCGCCGCGCATCAGCCGCCGGATAATGCCGATCGCCTCGTCCTGCCGGTCGCGCTGCACCATCGGATCGATCCCAAGCGTGTGCGCGTCGGAGGCGAGCGCACCCGGCCCCGAGCCGAAGATTGCGCGGCCGCCGCTCATCCAGTCCAGTTGCACCATACGCTGCGCGACATTGAATGGGTGGTGGTAGGGCAGCGAGATGACGCCGGTGGCGAGCTTGATGCGCTGCGAGCGCTCCGCCGCTGCGGCGAGGAACATTTCGGGCGAGCCGATCATTTCCCAGCCGCTCGAATGGTGCTCGCCGCACCAGAATTCGTCGTAGCCGAGACGGTCTAGGTTTTCCACCAGATCGAGATCGCGGCGGAACTGCAGCATCGGATGCTCGCCCACCGGATGATGCGGAGCGAGGAAAGCGCCGAAATTCAGACGCCGCATAGCGGGTCTCCAGCAGCTGGTTCGTTCCGGTTCTGATGCTACGTTACTGCGTCGCGCGCAGCAGCGCAGCTGCCCTGGCCGGTTAACAAGCTATCAAGCACCTGCCGCGGGGCTTTGTCGAGCCGCGCGTCGTCACTGCCGCGTCGCGAGCGGACGCGGAACCTGGTTTTCGCGGATCTTGGGGCCGACAGGCCAATGGAGCGACTGACGCCGGTCTGACGATCCGCTGACGCCGTCCGCATATGCTTCAAGCCCACGCTCGACCCGGAGGCTCCATTGGCGGCCATCCGACTTCCGCTCATCTCCTTGCTAGAAGGCCGAGATCGCTTCGTGACGAACGGCGCGGCTGGCGTTTGCGCCAGCCGCCTTTCCGAATTTGCGCGCGATTGCAACGGCGCCGTTGCGGTCGAATTCCTGATCATATTGGGGCCGCTACTGCTCCTGCTGCTCGGCATCATCGACACCGGCCTCGTGATGCTGGCGGAAACGCGGATCAATTTTGCCGTGGAAGCTGCCGCGAAGTGCGGGGCCATCAGCGCGGCGATGTGCAGTTCGCCGTCCCAGACCGCCGCCTACGGAGCGTCGCTCGCCGGACTGCCGGGCCTTGCCGCATCGAGTTTCTCGGTCACGACGGCGGGATGTGGAATGAGCGTGACGGCAACCTATGCGTATTCGGGAGTGGTTCTGCCGGCCGTCACGTTGAGCGCCGGCGCCTGTTACCCCACCGGGTGACGCCGCGGCATCCCCTAATCCAGGAACTGAAAGGTCAGCTTCACCTGCAGCAACCAAGTCTCATTGCCGGCCTTGGGCCGTATGGCGTTGTAAAAGGCGTTGAAGTCTAGCTTCATGGCCTGCCCGCCGAGGCGGAACGCCTTGCCGAAGCCGCCGCCGACCGGGACCGTCCACTTGCCGCCGCTCGCAATCCAGTTGGTCGTGATCTCCGGCGACGAGCCGACGGACCATCCGTCGGCGAAATGATAGTTGACGAAAGGGTTCAGAAAGAGCTGGTTGGTGCCGCCCGGCCCGCCAAAAGACCAGATATTGTTGACGACCGCGCCGAACACCCACGGGCTTTCATCCTTCTTTATGAAGGCGGCGGACGGGCCGGAGCCCCATTTGGTAGGGCCGAGGGCTGAATTCCCTGCCGAGGGATAATAGAGGACCGGCCCGACGCCCCAGTAAAAAACCTCGCCGTGTTCCGGCGACAGAAAGAATGTCGTGTATCCGTTGCTGAGACCGAATGCCCAGGACTCCCCGAGCTTCTTCGGCGGGAGCGCTTCCACCGGCAGTTTGGTCCGGGTGATCAGCGCCCAGTCTTCGTTCAACCGGAACGGCACCACCGCCTGATCGATTTCGAACGTGTCCTTGGTCTTTTTATAGGCGCCATCCAGGAAGTCGGCCTCGTAGCGCAATGGCAGCGTGATCCGCCGGGTCACCGGGTTTTCTATTTCCTTGGACAGTTCAGTGTCGGTGTCGCTCACCGTGGGCATCGACTGGGCGGCGGCTTGGCCGATCCAGAGAGTCGCGGGCACCACGACAAAGAGCGCTATCCGTTTTTTCATCCCCTGCGGGCCAATGCGGCCGGTTGTTCTCGCCAAAACCTGCGCGCTATCGCCGCGAACCAAGATGACGGCGAGACGCCGTTACCGCCCGATCGCTTTCACGTACGCATCTTCATCCTCGACGCGCTGCACGCAGATTGCGTGGCAGGCCCAGTAATCACCGGGGTTTGTCGCCATGCAGACGCCACATTTCTGTCCCGCTATGTCCGAACGGCCTGCCGCGGTATCCGGGTTGGGCTGGGCGCATCCAGCGAGGAGCACACCCATGGCTCCCGCGATGCGAGCGAACCGCTTTAGATTTCCGTTGGTCATTTTCTCCGCGCTGATCAGCGCTGACCTAGATTGGTCATCGTCTGGAGGTATGGCTTCGCGTCGGCCGGCGACATCGTCAGCACGGCAAAACTGGCGCCCCCGGCGGTCGAGCCCATTTCCCAGTTCGGCACCGCCTGGACCTGAACGTAAACCTGCATGCCGGGCGCCAGCTGCAAAGTGTCGACGAGATTGGCGGGCGTTCCGTAAGGCTGCACGGTGAAGCGGTAGGTCCCGGGCGAGAAATCGTGAAAAAAGGCCGTCCCTTGCGCGCTTTGCGCAAGGGGTGCGCCATTGGCATAAACCATCGGGTCCGCCGCTGCGACGTTGCCGCCCGGTGCGCTCGGCTGCCGCAGAACCCATACCCGCGCCATGCCCGGCTGCAGCGCCGGAACCGTCGCCTGCGGAGTTGTCCCGGTCGGCTGCGCGGCGCAGCCGGCGAGCAGCATGAGCAGGGCGCTAGCGGAGGATAGGTGCTTCATTTAAGGCGCCCAGCTTTCAAGACGCGGGATTGGCCGTCGTATGAGCCGCCAGCGCCTGGCGCAGCGCATCCTCCTTGGTATGGTCGAAGGAGGTGCGCAGCACCGTGCCGCCGACCCCTTGCAATTCGGCCAGCACCTTGTCGGTCGTCATCTTGCGGATCAGCAGGAACAAGGCGGCGTTCCCGGACTGCAGGGTCTGCGCCGCATCCTTCATGAACCTGTCGTTGATCCCGGCATCCGTGAGCGCGCCGCCGAGCGCCCCGGCGGCGGCCCCGAGGGCGGTACCGGCGAGCGGCATCAGGAAGAGCATGCCGATCAGCGTGCCCCAGAGAGCACCGCCCGCGGCCCCGGCTGCTGCCGGATGGAACAGCTGATTGAGCTTGATGTGCCCGTTTGGCTGCTTCACGGCGACGACGGCATCACCGAGCTCGATCAGGTACTCCTGCTGCATCTCGAGCAGCTTCTGGCGGACTTCCTCCGCCTTTGCTTCGGTCGGGAATTCGATAACCAAGAGATCGCTCATTTCCTCGCTCCTTGCCCCATCACATTGTAGATCGTCATTTCCTTCGCTGTTCAATCTCCGGCCATACTCATGAAATCGATGCCGGTGATCTTGCCTTGGCCATCGAAACCGATGAGAAGGCTGGCGGCGTCGCCGCGCGGGAATACAAGCTTCACCAAGTAGAATTTCTGGTCGGCTATCGTGCGGCTTTCCAAGATTTGAGCGCCCTTTGGTGACGCGCCGTATAGGTTGACGGCATGCGACATCTTGCGTACGGCGTCATCCGTCAATTGGGCGCTGTACGCCGCAGTCAATTGCGTCCGGTCGAGCTCGCCGGCCTGCATCTGTGTATACCAGCGAAGCGCGAGGCCCTTGACGTTATCATCGGTCTGGGCGTCGGCGAGCACGGCCAGAGCACCGCCCGTCAGCTGCGCGGCAACTAGCATAAATGCCACCAAGCGCCTCATCCCTCGCGCCTCTCGTTGAAATGAGGGGCAGCCGACGCCGCTCCCTCTCTATCCTTAAAGTCGAGGTCAGCCGCCGCCAGCGGCGTGGACCTTAAACCCCGGCGAGGTCTTTAGTAAGGGCAGCGGGTTGTCCGGATGCTGAAGATCCGGGACCAAGTCGTTCGAGGCGCCGCCGGGGAAGCGCTTAATGTTCGGGTACTGCATAATGGACTTATCGAACTCGACGATGACTGGCTCGAGCAGCGACAAGGCCCAGCCGTTGTCCTGTCCCGAATACTTACCCGGCGATGACGACAGCGTGCGGGTCGGTGCGGCCCCGTTAAAGGTCATATCGTATTTCTCGTAAGGGTCCATCGTGAGATTGTAGATCGCGCCGATCGCGCCTAGATTGGCCTCCGCACCCAGCCACGAGTCCTTGGCCGTGTAGAGGTACTTCCACGCGATGTGCACCCAGGGTGCGTTCGGATCACCGCCTATGTCGGCGCGCACTCCCTGGAAGGTCTCGCCGTCGATATAGACCCACGAGTTGCGCGCGGAGTGCGGGGCTTTTCCAAGGACATACGCGCTGTTGTCGATGCTGTCGAAGTAGATGGGCTTATTGTTGTTGTCCTGCCATTCGCCGTGCGGGGGCGGGGTAATGCCGGCCATCGCGGCCAATGTTGACCAGGCATCGACGTGCGACATCATCTCGCCGTACTGCGCGCCCGCCGGAATGTGCCCGGGCCACCACATGATGCCCGGCACGCGCCAGCCGCCTTCGAATGGCGAGCCTTTCTCGCCGCGGAACGGCGTGTTGCCCGCGTCGGGCCACGCATCGAGCCAAGCTCCGTTGTCGGCCGTCACGATGACGATCGTGTTGGGCGCGTCATTGCGCAGCGCGGTCATGACCCGGCCAATATCGGCGTCGAGCTCCATCAGTGAGTCCCAGTAATCGCCGAGGTGTGACTTGCCGGCAAACTCCGGCGCCGCATTAGTCGGGTTGTGCATCTTGATGAAGTTGACATCCATGAAGAACGGCTTGCCGCTATGCGCGTGCTGCTGGATGTAGGCCACCGCCGAGTCGGTCTGCCGAATGTCAAAGGTCGCCAGCGAGTCATAACTAATCGTGCCGACCTTCCGGGCCGGTTGGCCGGCCACTCCTTCCCATTCACCCAAGTTCACGATGCTGTCGTACATCTGATTGTATTGCGGGTTGAAGGACGGGAACCAGGGGTGAAACCACTTGGATGTGTCGTTATACGAATACACGCCGGCGTAATAGGCGGCGAACTGTTTCATCTCGTCGAAGCCGTGCTCGGTAGGATAGGCCTCGGGCTTGTCGCCCATATGCCATTTGCCGGAGAAATACGTCGTGTAGCCGTTCTTCCGGAAGAATTCGGCGATCGTCGGCGTCTCCTTCCGGAGAAAGTTCTCGTCACCCGGGGCTACCACGATTGATAGCGCCGAGCGGATTGGGTAGCGCCCGGTCAGGAACGAGGCGCGGCCCGCGGTGCAGCTCGCCTGGCCGTACCAGTTGGTGAAGACTGCACCTTCCTTGGCGATCTGATCGACGTTCGGCGTCGGATGGCCAAGAGAGGCACCGCCGCCCGAATAGGCCCCAAAATCATTCCAGCCGGTGTCGTCCGTCATCAGCATGACAATATTGGGCCGTTGCTGCTGCGGCTGGGCTGGAGCTTGTGCCGAGACCGGGTCGATTTGCGCCGCCACGACAGTCAGCAATGCCCCGATGGCGACGCCGCCGACTAATCGGTTAAGAGATTTGTGTCTCATTGCGTAACCCTGTCTGGAGTCCGAGTAGCTCGTCACCCCCCGCGCAAGCGGGGGTCCAGGGCAAGAGCGGGAGTCCTTTGTTTCTGGATTCCCGCTTTCGCGGGAATGACGAAAGAACTCGCCTCCAATTGGCAAAGCGTCTGCGGTGTCAGGCGCCGGGGCCCTCCATCACGATCTCGATGCGCCGGTTTTGCGCGCGGCCTTGCGGCGTGTCGTTCGAAGCGACCGGATGCGTGTCGCCGAATCCCTTGGCCGAGATGATATTGGGATCGACGCCTTGCGAAGTGAAATACGCGACGACGTCGTCGGCCCGCTTTGAGGACAGATCGATATTGTTGGCAATGCCTCTGCGCTGCAGCGCCGGACCGACCGGCAGATTGTCGGTATAGCCGTAGACGACGACTTTGGCGTTGTGCAGGCCTTGCAGCTTGGGGACGTATTGCTTCAACGCCTGTTTGCCATTGGGGCCGAGCTGATAGCCGCCCTCCGGGAACAGCTGGTCGCCGGCGACGACCCACTTGTCCTGTTGTTGCATCTGGGTGAGCTCGGCCTGCGTCCGCT
>Ga0126381_100004018_pt1 | contig 15966 bp, 15 predicted proteins | sample PanSoiMetPlot_28_FD_96465 | JGI IMG/M metagenome (GOLD analysis project Ga0126381, IMG submission 96465) | Tropical forest soil microbial communities from Panama - MetaG Plot_28 | ecosystem: Environmental > Terrestrial > Soil > Tropical forest > Bulk soil | place: Panama | collected 2016-02-17 | reverse complement strand
GGCGTGCTGGTGATGCCGGAAGTGTTCACAACGGTGCATCGCGATGCCATCGTCGCCGCTGCGGTTCGGCATCGGGGGCCGGCGGGTTATCCGGATGAGATTTCGACAACACACGGCGAACTGATGTCCTACGGCATCGACCCCGCCGACGTCTTTCGCCGTTCGGCCTCTTATGTCGATCGTATCCTCAGAGGGGAAAATCCCGGCGATCTGCCGGTGCAGAATCCGACCAAATTCAGGCTGACGATCAATCTCAAGACCGCGAAGGCGATAGGACTTCCGGTGCCGCCGAGGCTGCTCGCGCTCGCCGACGCCGTGACGGAATAACGATCGGAAAGGTGCGATCCACTTGCCGTGCGCCTCGGACGCGTCGCTGCTGTCAAAAAAAGACGGCTCAGACCACAAGCACGATAATCCCGCATATGACCAGGGCAATGGTCCATAGCAGGTCGAGGTTGATCCACCCGCGCCGCAGGAATCCAACGCCGATCCATTTGTAGACGACGATCGATACAATCCCGATCGTCGCCAGCATTGCCGCGGTGTGGAGGCACAGCGCCGCGAGCCCGACAGGCATTGAGGCGCCCAGGCTGAGTCCATGCGTCGGCGAAGCGGCAAGGCAGAGCGGGATCACCGCCGGGATCAGCATCAGACCCGCACCGTGCGCGTTCGCCATCAGGAACGACCATACAAACAAGCCACCGAGGCCAACCTGCATGCCGAAGCGCACCTTGAGGCGGCGGCCGTACAGCGCATGCCAGCCGGCCCAGGCGAATAGCACCGCGGCGGTGAGCAGCCGCAGCACACCGGGTTCGAGGATCAGTCCGAGCGCCAGTACCAGAAACACGATGACGGCGACGGCGAGCGCGTGGCCGAGCCCGATCGGCAGAAGCGCGAGCCAGACCACCCGCTCGCTACGGCGATTAAGCCCGAGCGCCACCGCGAACAGCCATCCCATCGCGGGATTGATGCCGTGAAACAGGCCCAGGCCCGCTATGGCAAGCCACAGCCAAAGCGTGTCGGGAAGCGACGGCAGCGACACGCCCGCTGCGCCGTCACGGATAGCAATAAGAATCCGAGGAACAGTCGCCGGCTTGCAGGCGGACCTGGTGCGGGCGCTGTCCCTTCGGCCAGTCGATGAAAAATTTCGGATCGAACGCGATGCCGCCGGCTGGCTTGGCATCGAGCTTGACCATCCAGCCGTCGATTCCCTCGGGATAGAATTGCGGGTCAACGGCGCCGTAAAGCGAATTGGTGAAATATACTCGCCGCCCGTCGCGGCTCACTTCGACCATTTGCGGCCCGCCGTTGAGCTTGCCGTTCTTGGCGCCGGGATGCGTTGCACGCGCCACGATGCCGCCGATGCGCACCTTGCCGGTGAGCTTGGGATTGAACGGATCAGATACGTCGTATTGCTGCAGATCGCCGGTGCCCCAGCAGGCGACGTAAAGGAAACGATCGTCCATCGAAAGGTCGATATCGGTGACCAGCGGCGGCACCGCTTTGAAACCTTTGAGCACGGGCGGCAGAAGGTCGGGGTCGGCCGGCTCCGCAGGAATCGAGATGATTTTCTTCACCGCCCATTTGTCGCCGTCGCGGTACCAAGTCCAGATCGATGACGACAGATCCTTGAGGCTGATGACGCAGTTGACGAAACCATGCGGCTTGGTCGGATCGTGCGCCGGGCGTAATTCGAAAACCAGCTGGTGCTCTTCGCCGAAATCGATTTCTTGCAGGTGTTTGCGTTTGGTGAAATCCCAGAAATGCAAGCGCCGGCCGTATTTGCTGCCAAGCAGGATTTCCGGCACCAGTCCATTTTCAAAAGTATCCGGCGTGCCCCACTCGCTGGTGACCATGGTATCGAAGCCGAGGTGCCACCAGGCGTCGTAGCCAAGCTGCTGGGGGCCACGATCGACTTCCCAGCGGCCAAGCGGCTCGAAGGTCTCGTGATCCATGACAAAGACACCGCCCGGTGCCTTGCCATCCTTATTGCCGAGCGCGGCCACATAGATGCCGCCCGGGCCGCAATGCACAGTGTGCGGCCGCGTATAGCCGGTCTTTTCGGCGATGTCCTGCGGCTCGACCACCTTCACGATCTGCGGTTTGCGCGGGTCGGGCTTGGTGTCGAGAATGTAAATGCGCGAAGAGCGCAAGCCCGGAACGACAAGATAACGCCGCTCGACATGGGGATGCGGCGCGTTGGGGCACAGGCATGAGGAGCAGGCGTTCCAGCCGAAATGGTGGAATTCATCACCGGCATGGGTCGCGGCAACTTTACCGACAATGCGCGAATACGAAGCGGATTCCGGATCGACATCGACCACCGCAATGGCGTCCGGCGTTTTACGCTCCGGGTCGAATGCCGCCACGTAGGCAAGTTTTTCAGGAGGTGCTTTCGCCGCCAAACGCGGGGAAGGATAGAAGCTCGGATCAGGCTGCCACGTCGCCATGGTTTCCTCCCGTGTTTAATTTCCAAGAAAACTGCGGAAGGATATCAGGCGGCCAAGGCGAGTCGATGTCATACCGTGTCGCATCCGGCGCCCCGTAAATGGAACCCGATCCCGGTTTCCGTCGTTTCGATTTCGGCTGGACGAGCAATGTCTCAAGGAGGCGGCCATGCCTCACGCTGCATCGTCAAAAACCGATAAAATAGAACATCCGCAGTCGCACTACGCGACGCCTGATGAATTGGTTGAGGATCGCGCGCTCTCGTTCGAAGAGAAACGAGACGCTCTTAGAATCTGGGAGCAAGACGCCCGTCAAATGCTCACCGCCAGCAATGAAGGCATGCCGGGAAGCGACGAGGGGATCGACCCGAGCAATCACAACATGCTCGGCCAGGTGGAGCGCGCGAAGGATAAATTGCGACGCTCGGCAAAACCGGCGGCCTCGCGCAGGCGCGCGTAGCGTGTGACGTTCTTACCGCGTAGGCGCCGCACCGCGGCCCATGATCGGTTCTTTTCGAGGCGCCGCCCTTTGACGGCGGGTTTTCACCCATAACCGTTTTCTAACTTTCTGCCGCCCATACTGGTCTCGCACGGATCGTTCACATGATCGCCAATGGGAACGCTGCCGGGCGACGCCCGGCACGGTCATTTTTGCAGGATCGCACCGGGCACTGAACGAGACGAGGGACGGCTTGATCGGGTTTTTGAAGAAGCCCTGGTGGGTCGGGCCGCTGATCGCCGGCGTGTCCTACAATCACTATCACGCCGATAAGTCGCAGGAGCCCGCGGCCCTCAATGGCTATGAGGTGGTTCATAGTCGCGCAGTCTTGCCGCGCAACGGCAGGGTCGTCGTCGTTGCGACTTGCCCGTCCGGCAAACGCGCGATCAGCGGCGGTTTTTCAACCCCGACGCCTGCGGACGCGACGGATTTTTCCAATCCCGAGGGCAACAACGCTTGGAAGGTGAGCTTCAAAAGCAATGGCGGGAGCGGCAATGCCTCCGTCTATGCAATATGTGTGAACGCCAATTGACGGCGAGTGCACTTTGCATCCGCCACCGCGCCTTCAAGAATTTGCTATCGCAGTCTAAAATTGGGCGCGCTCAGCCGCGACCGGCTTGCCGGTACCTAATGTTCACTGCCGACAGATGCTCGCCGAAATGCCGATCGAGCCAGCCGAGAAACGATGACAACAATCGCGCTTCGTCGCCGCGATCCGGCGATTTGATCACCGCCTCCACACCTTGCGATGGACCAGGTTCCAAATTGATCGAGCCTTTGTAGCGGATGTGGGTCCAACGCGCGGCGTTGCGTTTTCCCGCCGACGCGCGTGAGAAAGTTCCGCGTCCGCTGCGGCGGATCTCCGCCTGTTTTTTAATCATCGCGGGGAAAAGGCGGGTACGATCGCTGGGGAATATCTCAAGCGTCTTCATGGCTGCCCCCTGATTCGCTGCCGCTGGTCAGCATTGCATGCCGGACCACGATTGTAGAGCCTTGTTTTTCTGTTTGAGACGACAGGCGATGCTGAAAGTTCAGACTCGATTCATAGGTTACCGTACGGGCCGACTATCCAGGGCGGCGGCGATCGCCTTGGCGAGAATTGCGGTCGGGTCGTTGGGCAGATCGCTGGCAGTCCAGGCGACGTAGCGATCCGGCCGAACGAGGATGAATTTGGCTTCGTAGGCGCGCTGGCCCTGGTCGTAGCTGTCGCGCACTATCTTCAGCGGCATTTGGAGCGTTTTGGCCGCGATTGCGAAGGCCATTTCCATCACGTCCGTCGTGTCGAATGCCAGCAGTGTGAAGCCGTTGCCGAGTTCGTCGAAAACATTGCGGCCCGACGAGAGACGTTGCGGCGGCAGATGATGGCCGGCGCGAGCCTTGAACGTGTGCGAGCCGCGGGCGCTACTTGCCCCGCCCGGCGGGCCGAACACGATCGATGAGCCTTCGTAATGCGGCTCGTAGGTCAAAACATTGGGCGCGCTGAAATTGATGTGTTCCCGCCAGGCCTGCTCGAATTCGGCCCGATCGCGCTCTGGACTGTAGCGGCGCAGGAATTCCCGATCGCGGCGAATGCCGGCTTCGATGAAGTCTTCCGCGGTCTCCTTGAAGATCGGCCGTCGCTCTTCGCTGTAGCTCGCGAGCAGCGCGTCGCTGCCCCAGCCGTTTAATTTCGCCGCAAGTTTCCAGCCGAGATTGGCGACGTCGTCGAGCCCGTTGTTAAGGCCATAAGCGCCGTAAGGCGGATGCGAATGCGCGGCATCGCCGGCGATGAAGATGCGGCCGGCCTGGTAATGCTCGGCCACCGCGATCCGCAAATCCCAGAAGCCAACATAATCGAAATCGCCGGCGAACGGAAAACCGGCTGCTTTTTGCAGCAACGCATGAAAGTCGTAATTGTCGCGCGTACTATTGGCCGGCACCGGCGAATGGAAGAACCAGCTTTCGCCGACATCGACGCGGCCGAAGAATTGCCAATAACCGTTCAGCTCGGGGTGAATGACCCGATAGGTCGAGCGCGGCGGAAACCGTTTGAGCCCCTCGTGAAGCTCGCGCGAGCGAAACAGTGCCAACACCATCAGCTGATCGAAATCGGCGCCGCCGCGCGCGATACCCGTTTGCTCGCGGACCAAGGAATGCGCGCCGTCGCAGCCGACAGCGTAATCGGATTGCAATATCGCGCGTCCAGCGCCGCCGTCTTCAGAAATCGTGATCTTGACGGTCTCAGCATTCTGCGCGATCGCTTCGGCGGCCCAGCCGAACCGGGTCTCGACCTTGTCGAGCTGCTTAAGCCGCGCGCGCAAAACATATTCGGCCTGGTATTGCGGCAACCGCTCGTTGTTCTGGAAGTAGTAGGGATTGACGATCTCGCGCAGTGGCGGCGCCGCCCAATATTGGTTGTTCAAGTCGCGGTACGCGACAATCCCGCTCATCGGATAGGACGGCGGCAAGATTCGCGCGGCGCGCAGTTCGTCCAAAACGCCCCAAAAGTAGAAATGCTCGACCGAACGCTGCGTGAGATTTTGCCCTTTGGGGATGCGCTGCGGCTCGCGCCGGCGGTCGATCAGCGCGCAGGAAACGCCGCGCTGGCCGAGCTCGACGGCAAGCGCGACGCCGACCGGTCCGCCGCCGACGATGACGACCTGATATCTTTTTTTCATTGGCGGCCGGTCAGAGAGGATCGTCCGCTTTACTGCCGCAACAGTAGAATCGGATCGGCGGATTCCGGCACGCGCTGCCAGGTATTAGTGTCGTTTTCTTCGAACTGCCAGGTTTGGCCGCGCGCCGACAGCAGCACCAGTTCGCCCTGATCCATGCGCCAGGCGTTCGGATTAAAGCGCGTGACCAGGGCGTCACAGCCGGCTTTCAGCCGCAACGCCATGGCGCCGCCGGCGGCCGGACTGTTTGCGAGCGTGAGCGTGCAGATCGGTTTCCCGGTTCCGCGCGCAACGGCCCAGTCGCCGACCATGTCGTCGGCCGAGCGCACCGGCGCCGCGGCGGCGGTCTGCAAAACGTAGCGGCCCTCTCCAGGCGCGAACCCGTCATACATGCCGCTTTCAACTTCGGTGAGTTCGATCACGGCCTCGCCGTGGTTATCGAGCAAACGCAGGCCGCCATAATTGTCGAGCGCCCAGCCGGCAATATCCTTGGTCGAAGGAAACAAGTTCGGGCAGTTCTTGTCGACATCGAGCCGGCGGCCGCGCGATGCCGGTTCGGCGCGAAAGGTCAAATGGCAAATCCTGTTATGATCGGCATCGGAAAATTCCCAGGCTCCTAGCATGCTGTTTGCGGCTTCCTCGCCAGTCGGCCGCGATTGCGGATTTTGGCCTTGAAGAGTTTCCAGAGGGGGCTCTCGGACCTCCTCGGGTTGATCGGCTTTCGGCTGCTGATTTTGGGCGAACGCCACGCTTGCGCCGAGAGTGACGGCAACCCCTGCGACAATCGCATATTGAACGGCCCGCATGCGCTTTAGGCTAGCACGCGCCCAGCGTGGCGTCAGCGCCGGCCCGATCGAGTCCGCCAGACACGGTTGTTCCACGATTTGAACGGCGTCTCTGCAACCGGCGTGAGCGGCGGCTTTCCTGCCGCCCAGGCGGCAATATTGTCGACGACGAGCTGATCCATTCGCTCGCGGGTATGAACCGAAGCGGAGCCAAGATGCGGGAACAGCACCACGTTATCCATTGCGATCAATTCCTGCGGCACTTCCGGCTCCTTGGCAAACACGTCGAGTCCCGCCGCCATGATGCGTTTTTCGGCCAGCGTCTTGATCAAAGCCGGCTCATCGACCACCGAGCCGCGGGCCATATTGATGAGAATGCCGTTCGGCCCGAGTGCATTGAGCACTTCGGCATTGATCATGTTTGCGGTCGCAGCGCCGCCCGGCACGATCACCATCAGCGTGTCGACATCGCGGGCCATGTCGATGAGCTTCGGGTAATAGCGATAGCGCAACTGCGGGCGCTGCTGCCGCGCATGGTAGACCACCGGCACGCCGAATCCGTCGAGACGGCGCGCAATCGCCTGTCCGATCGCGCCCATGCCGACGATGCCGACGGTGCGGTTGCGCAAAGTACCCTTGGTCAGCGGATAGGCCTTCTGCAGCCATTTGCCGGCCCGCAAATAGCGCTCGGCCTGCGGAAACTCGCGCACCGTGCACAACAGCAAAGCGAGAGCCGTGTCGGCGACTTCCTCGGTCAACACTTCCGGGGTGTTGGTGACAGTCACGCCGTGAGCGGCCGCCGCTTTGGCGTCGATATGGTCGTAGCCGACCCCGAAGCTTGAAATGATCTGCAATTTGGGAAAGCGCCGTATGAAGGCGTCGCCGATGTACTCGCTCGTTGCGGCGCAGGCAATGGCGCGTACATCGCCATGTGAAGCATAGAATGACTGGAGATCTTTGGCTTCCGCGCTCTTGTGCAGCGTGCCGATCGCTTCGAGCCCTTTGACGAGCAGCGGCTTCATCGGCCCCAGCAGAATGATTTCGCGATTGGTGGCATTCATTATTGATCCTCACACCAGCATCGTGACCGGCGACTCGATCAATCGCTTGACCGCCGCCAAAAGCTCGGCGCCGAGCGCGCCATCCACCACGCGATGATCGCATGACAGCGTCAGGCTTAGCACGCTGGCAAAGCGGACCCCGCCGTCGTCGGCCTCGATCGCCTGCCGCCGCGCGGCTCCGACAGCCAGGATCGTCGCGTGAGGGGGATTGATGATTGCGGAAAACTCGCGCACGCCATGCATGCCGAGATTTGAGATCGCCGCCGCACCGCCCTGGTATTCGGCCGGCTTGAGCTTCTTGCCGCGAGCGCGCGTCACCAGATCTTTCATCTCGGCTGAGATCGCGCTCAACGATTTTGTTTCGGCATGGCGAATCACCGGCGTGATCAGTCCGCCTTCGAGCGCCACCGCCACGCCGATATCGGAATGGGCAAAACGCAAGATGCGATCGCCAGCCCAGACCGCGTTGGCCGCGGGCACCTTCTGCAAGCCAAGTGCGAGCGCGCGGATGATGAAATCGTTGACGGAAAGCTTGAACGCAGCATTGCCGTCGCGATCCTTGGGCGCCGCATTATTGGCTTCCTCGCGCAGCGCGGTGAGCCGGCCGATATCGGCATCGGCCGTCAGATAGAAGTGCGGAATGGTTTGCGTGGCTTGCGTCAGGCGGGCGACAATCGTGCGGCGCATGCCGTCGAGCGGCACTTCCTGATAGCTTCCGGGCTCGAACAGCGCCTTGATCTCGGCGGCGCCAGGTCCGGCCGCGGTGACGTGCGGCATCGCGCCCGCAGGCCGTGGCGCGTCCGCGATGTCGCGCGCGAGGATGCGGCCGCGCGGCCCCGAGCCCCGCAATTGCGTTAGATCGATCCCGGCTTCGCCGGCCAAGCGTCGCGCCAGCGGCGTGACGGTCGCACCGCCCGGTAATCGCGCCGGCCCATAATTGCGCTGCGGCGTGCGCACCTCAAAAAAGGGATCGAGTGCCACGGGGGGGCGCTCGTCGGCATTCACCGCCCCGACCGGCGCATCGCGCCCGGTGCCGCGATCGGCGGGTTGAGGCAGCGGCTTGCTTTCTATCGCTTTCGAGCCCGCGATCGTCGTTCCGCCGCCATCCGCAATCACCCCCACCACCGCCCCAACCGGCGCCACCGCGCCGGCCGCCACGCGAATTTCAGCAAGCACCCCGGTCGTGGTCGATGGCACCTCCATCGACACTTTGTCGGTTTCGATTTCGAACAGATTGTCGCCCGGCTTGACTTCGTCGCCGGCGGTTTTGAACCATTTGGTGATCTTGCCTTCGGCGACAGTCTCGCCGAGTTGCGGCATCAGCACGTCCATCACTTGATCCGTTCCCAAGTGACTTCCAGCGTCGAGTTGGGAGCTCGCAGCACCAAACGATCGCCGTTCAATTCATAGCGCCGCACCAAATCGCCTTTATCGCCGGGCTGCAAACTGTCGTGCCGACGATGGGTGACGGTGCCGGCTGCTTCGTCCACCGTATAGGTGCCGAAATAGGCGATGTAATCCTTGACCGCGGTGAACGCTTCTTGCGGCGTCATCACAGCGCCGGCGCGCGTGCGCTTGACGTCGGGCGCGATCTGCACCGCCATTTCGCCATGCGGGCCGTAGTAGATCATGCCCTTCGGATTGGCACCGCGATCCCAATTGTTGCCATTGATGCGCGTGCCGACATAGTGCCAGGCGCCCAGCAGCGTGTTGTCCACTTCGCCGTCGCTCATGCCGCGCCCGCCCGCCTCAATAATCCACCGATCACCACGTCACCGAAATGTACTGGGTCTCGGTGAACTCCATGAGGCCTTCGTGCGCGCCTTCGCGACCGAGCCCAGATTGCTTGACGCCGCCGAATGGCGCTGCGGGATCGGACACCAGGCCGCGATTGAGCCCGACCATGCCAAAGTCGAGTTTCTCCGACACCCGCATGCCGCGGCTCAGGTCCTTGGTATAGAGATAGGCAACCAGGCCGTATTCGGTGTTGTTGGCGCGGGTGATGACTTCGTCCTCCGATTTGAAGGACTGAATTGACGCCACCGGACCGAAGATTTCCTCGTTCAGCATCTTGGCGTCATCGGAAACATCTGCGAGCACCGTCGCCGGGTAGAAGTAGCCGGGCCCGCTCGGCGCCTTGCCGCCGGTGAGGACTTTGGCGCCTTTCTTCACTGCATCGTCGACGAGCTCGATTACCTTGTCGAGACCGTCTTTGTTGACGAGCGGGCCAAGCGAGACGCCGTCGTCGAGGCCATTGCCCATTCTCAAGCCGCCCATCTTCGCGGTCAGCTTGCGGGCGAACTCGTCATGCACCTTCTCGTGCACGTAGAAGCGATTGGCGGCGGTGCAGGCCTCGCCCATGTTGCGCATCTTTGCGACCATGGCGCCGTCAATGGCGGCATCAATGTCAGCATCGTCGAACACAATGAAAGGCGCATTGCCGCCGAGCTCCATTGCCGGCTTGACGACGTTATCGGCGGCTTCGTGCAAGAGCTTGCGGCCGACATCGGTCGAGCCGGTGAACGAGACGACGCGCACGCGAGGATCGTGCAGCATGGCGCTGACCACTTTGCCGGACGAACGCGACGGAATCACGTTGACGACGCCGGCAGGGACGCCGGCTTCTTCCAGGATCGGCATCAGCGCCAGCATGGTCAGCGGCGTATCTGAGGCCGGCTTGAGCACCACCGTGCAGCCGGCGGCGAGTGCCGGCCCGATTTTGCGTGTCGCCATCGCGGCCGGAAAATTCCACGGCGTGACCAAAACGACGACGCCGGCCGGTTTGTGATGGACGAATATGCGGGCGCCGGAAGACGGCGCGACGGAATTTTGGCCGATATTGCGCACCGCTTCTTCGGCATACCAGCGGAAGAATTCGGCGGCATAAGCGACCTCGCCGCGCGAATCCGACAGCGCTTTGCCGTTCTCGATAGTGATGAGCTTCGCCAGCCGCTCGGCATCGCGCATGATCAATTCGTAGGACTTGCGCAAAACTTCGGCGCGTTCGCGCGGCTTCTTGCCGGCCCAGGCGGCGAAAGCGCCGCTCGCCGCATCGAGTGCGGCCTTCGCATCATCAACCGTGGCGCTCGCCACCGAGGCGACCTTGTTCTCGGTCGCTGGATCGATAACGTCGAAACGGCCGCCGTCGGAAGATTTCCGCCACTTGCCGCCGATCCACAGATCGGTCGGTACGTTGGCGAGCAGATTGTCGTACATAGCCATGGTCGCACCTGTTCTTTGCAGTTTTTCCTCGGCTCATTTCCGCGAAAGCGGAAATCCAGAATTATCGTCTAACGCTGGGTCCCCGCTTTCGCTGGGACGAGTGGAAATTCAACTCTCTATGGCGCGTTTCACCCGGTCGACGATGCGCTCAACGCTCGGCAGCGCAAGGTCTTCCAGAATGTCGGCGGCCGGCAGCGGTATATGCGGCGTGGTGATGCGCACCGGAGGGCCGTCAAGATCGTAAAAGGCTTCGTCGGCGACGATCGAAACGAGCTCGGCGCCCCAGCCGCACAGCCGTGGGTTCTCTTCGACGGTGAAGAGGCGATGCGTCCGCGTCACCGAGCCGAGAATTGTCTGCGTGTCGAGCGGCACCAGCGAGCGCACATCGATGACCTCGCAGTCGATGCCGTGCTCGGATTTGAGCTGGTCGGCCGCGGCGATGGCGCGAGGTACCATGAGCGCCAACGCAAGGATCGTCGCATCCTTGCCCGGCCGCACGATGCTTGCAGTGCCTAGCCGATCAACGATCTCGCCGTCCGGCACGTCGCCTTTGACCGGATAAAGCGATTTGTGCTCGAGGAAAATCACTGGATCGGGATCGCGCACCGCCGCGGCCATAAGCCCGATGACGTCGCGCGGTGTCGATGGCGCCACCACCTTGAGCCCGGGGATCATCATGCACCAGTTCTCGACGCTCTGCGAATGTTGCGCGCCGAAACGCGCGCCACCGCCATTGCCGGTCCGCACCACCAGTGGACATTTCACCTGGCCGTTGGACATGTAGCGGCTCTTGGCAAATTCGTTGGCGATGTAATCGAAACAGACTGCGAAAAAATCCGAAAACATGATTTCGGCAATCGGCTTCAATCCGGTCATTGCCGCGCCCATCGCGGCGCCGAGGATCGCCTGCTCGGAAATCGGCGTGTCGCGCACGCGCAACGGCCCAAACTGTTCGTAGAGGCCGACAGTCGCCTTGAATACGCCGCCGGCCTTGCCGATGTCCTCGCCGAGAAACACCACGTCGGGATCGCGCGTCATCTCCTGGGCGATGCCGCGAGCCACCGCTTCGCGGTAGGTCAATTCCGCCATGCGAAGCCTCCATCGGCATAGACATCGGTTGTGAGGATGTCGAGCGCCGGCGGCCCCGCCGCCTTGCATTTCTCCGTGGCTTCGTCGACGCGGCGTTTGGCATAGAGCTCGATGCCGGCGATGATGTCTTCACTGACGCCGAATTGCTTCAGGCGCTCGCGATAGATTTTAATCGGATCGCGTTCTTTCCACTTCTCGAGCTCGCCCTCGGGGCGATATTTGGCCGGATCCGCGCGCGAATGCCCGCTGTGCCGATAGGTGAGGCACTCGATGAGCGACGGGCCGCCGCCGCCGCGCGCTTTCTCGTAAGCCGCCGCCGCGGTGCGGTAGACGACATCGGCATCGTTGCCGTCGATCACGATGCGCGGCAGGCCGTAAGCGGCGGCCCGGTCGGCGGCCGGATTCGGCACCGCGGTAACATCGCCGATCGGCGTGTATTCCATGTACAGATTGTTTTCACACACAAAGATGACGGGCAATTTCCAGACCACCGCGAAATTCAGGGATTCATGAAAAGCGCCGATATTGGTCGTGCCGTCGCCGAAGAAGCAAACCGAGACGTCCTTCTGCCCCTTGTACTGTGCGCGCCATGCCGCGCCACAGGCGATCGGCAAATGCGCGCCGATGATCGCATAGGAGCCCATCACGCCATGCTCGACCGATGTCAGATGCATCGAGCCGCCTTTACCCCGCATCAATCCATTGTCGCGCTGCATCAGTTCGCCCAGTACCTTTTCGACCGGAACGCCGCGGGCCAGCGTGTGGGCGTGACCACGATAGGTGCAGAACGAAAGGTCGCCGGGCTTCATCGCCGCGGCGCAGCCGGCGGCGACCGCCTCCTGGCCCAGCGAAAGGTGACTAGTGCCTTTGACCAGATTCTGCAGAAAAAGATCGAACGCGCGCTGCTCGGCTTCGCGAATTTCGACCTGCATGCGATACATGCGCAGCCGCCGCTCCTCGCCGATATCGTCATTGAGGCCCGCATTCGGCGCGAGCGCGCGGTCTTCGACTTTGGCCATGAAAGGTCCTCGGAATGCCTTTAGCGAGGGGGCGGACGCAACTTAGCGCCTGTGGTCAAGGTCAGGCAATGCATCGGGACCCCGCCGCCAAACCCTGCGGCCGCCGCTTGCGATAGTCTCAACGAACGCCTAATTGACCACGGGAGGGTTTCGATGACTCAATCCCTGGACTCGCGAACCTCCCAACCCTTCATTCATCGCTTTTTCGGCGGTCCGCCGCTCGCGGTGATCGGCCGGCTTATTCTGCTGTCGGTCCTGGTCGGGGTTATTCTCGCCGCTATTGGGCTCGATCCCTGGAATATCCTCGAATCAGTAAAGCGGCTGATCGAACATATCTGGAACATGGGCTTCGATGCGGTGCGCTGGCTGTGGCGCTATTTCCTGCTCGGTGCGGTGATCGTGCTGCCGATCTGGTTTTTGGCGCGCCTGGCCAAGGCGCCGCGCGGGTTGTAGGCCGTAGATCAAAACAGCGCGGCCGGGCGAGTGCCCGGCCGCTTTCTGTTTGACGTCAGCTTGCCGCGCTTATTCGTCGGACTGAGAGCCGGACGGCGGTCCGTCATCCTCGCCGCGCACGGAATGATCCATGGAGTGGTCGCGTGGTCCGCCGTGGTCGCGTGGTCCGCCGCCGCCGCGATGCCGCCGCCGCCGCCGGTGCAGCGGATAGCGATCTTGCGGTCCGTCATGGCCATTGGGGCCGTTTTGCCCATGCGGCCCGTTGTTGCCGTGCGAAGTCTGCTGATGCTGCGGCTGACCGCCGGTGATGAACGATGGCAGGCGGTCGACGTCGCCTTGGTTTTCCGGAGTCGAATGCTGGGACCGCGGCTGAAAATGCTGCTGATGTTGTTGCGGTTGATAGTGCTGCTGATTGTGATGTTGTTCACGCGGATAGTACGGCTGCGGCTCGCGTGGGGCGAACGGCTCGCCGCCGACGTGAGGCTGCTCACCGTCGCCGTCGTCGTAGCTGTCCTCGGCGGCACGCATCTCGCCGGGTTGCTGCTGCTGCTGCTGGTAGTAGGGCTGACTCTGCCGAAGCTGCTCCTGCGCCGCAGCGATGACGCGGAAATAGTGCTCGGCGTGTTGATAATAATTCTCCGCCGCAACGGGGTCCCCGGAGCTCTGCGCGTCGCGAGCTAGCTGGAGGTACTTTTCGGCGACGTGGGACGCGGTTCCGCGAATTTTTACGTCGGGTCCATTGGACTCGTACATTCGCGATAATGGATTTTGATGATGGCCACCTTTGCGGTTACGACCGCGCATTCGTTTGTTCTGACCGTTTCTCATGGTTCGCTGTTTCGCCAACCCCCGTTTACTGCGACGGCACCTTGCCGCCGATTCTCTCTAAATTCACCAGATTCCATCGCGCGGCGGCGCGCCGCTCGAAATTGTCCGCCTTAATTTCCGGTCTCTGTTCCAGTCCCGACGTCACAAGTTCGCTAATCGCGCAGCATTGGCAAAACTCTTCGCAGCGCGCCAAGTGCGAGCGCGCCGAACCCATGAAGCGTCACGATCTGAGCACGATCTGAATCTGGCGATCCTGTATGCCGTCCAATCCGGCTTTCGCTATTCAGCTTCGCTTTTTCTGCCTGACCAGCGCTGCCGACCTCTTGGAGAATCAATACTCCGGGCGTTCAAGGCAGCGCGGCACCCTCATTCGAGGGCGATTCCGTGGGCCGCAAGCTAATCGGTTCCGGCCGATATTCCAAGTGCTTTTTTCTCACGCCCTGTTAGCCAGATCTGCAATCAAGGCGCGTGGTCCGCCGCTTAGATCGGGTTGCGGCGCCGCCGGCGCAAGCCCTGCCGCGGCAATTAGTGCCCGAACTGGTTCCGCCTGGTCCTTTCCCAGCTCAACCACTAGGACGCCATTGCGCGCCAATAGCGGTGCCGCGGTTTGCGCCAGCGCCCGATGCCAATGCAAACCATCGGCGCCGCCATCGAGCGCGACGCGCGGATCGAACAGCCGCACCTCGGGCGTAAGCCGGTCGAGATCTGCGGTGGCGATATAGGGCGGATTTGAGACGATGAGGTCAAAGGGACCGCTCAGCGCGGACGCCATGTCGCAGACCACATAGGCGACGCGGCTCACCTGCAGACGGCTGGCATTGTCGCGAGCGACCGCGATCGCGGCCGCGCTGATGTCGGTGGCGACAGCGACGGCGTTCGGCAGTTCAGTCAACAGCGCCAGCATAATCGCGCCAGAGCCCGTGCCGATATCGGCGATGCGCCAAGCTCGCGAACGCGGTCCGCGTTTGTCGAGCGCAGCCAGGGCGGCGGTCACGACGGTTTCGGTCTCCGGCCGCGGCACCAGCGTCGCGCCGGTCACGTGCAGCGGCAGCGACCAGAATTCCTTCATGCCGGTAATCCGTGCCACCGGCTCGCGCCCGAGTCGCCGCCGCGCCAGCTCCGCGATTGTGCTTTGCTGTTCGGGCGAGAGCGGCTGATCGGCGCGCGCAGCCAGCGCCGCATGATCCAGGCCGAGCGCGTGGCCGATCAGCACGCGTGCGTCGAGTTCCGGCGAATCGAGACCGTGGCGTCTAAATTCGGAGGTCCAGGCGCGCCGGCAATCGGCAACGGTAACGGGCTTGACTACGGCGGGAGTAACGGAATGTTGCATTCTCAAGGTGGTTCTCACGCGTCTTTTCAAGCGTCTTGCGCCGCAAGCTGCGCCGCCTGATTTTCTGCAACCAAAGCGTCGATGATTTCGCTGAGCGCCTCGCCCTCGAGAATCTGCGGCAGCTTGTAGAGGGTCAGATTAATCCGGTGATCGGAAACCCGTCCCTGCGGATAGTTGTAGGTGCGGATGCGTTCGGAGCGATCCCCGGTTCCGACCTGGCCGCGCCGCTCGGCAGCGCGTGCGGTGTCCTGCCTTTGCCGCTCGAGGTCGTAGAGCCGCGTCCGCAGCACCGCAAGCGCCTTGGCGCGGTTGCGGTGCTGCGAACGGTCTTCCTGCATCATGACGACGATACCGGAAGGGATATGCGTAACTCGCACCGCCGATTCGGTCTTGTTGACATGCTGGCCGCCGGCGCCGCTCGAACGCAGCGTATCGATCTTGAGATCGGTGTCGTTGATGGCGACGTCAACGTCTTGCGCCTCCGGTAACACGGCAACGGTGGCGGTCGAGGTGTGGATACGGCCGGAGGCTTCGGTGTCGGGGACGCGCTGCACGCGGTGCACGCCGGACTCATATTTC
>Ga0126381_100004017_pt1 | contig 15966 bp, 14 predicted proteins | sample PanSoiMetPlot_28_FD_96465 | JGI IMG/M metagenome (GOLD analysis project Ga0126381, IMG submission 96465) | Tropical forest soil microbial communities from Panama - MetaG Plot_28 | ecosystem: Environmental > Terrestrial > Soil > Tropical forest > Bulk soil | place: Panama | collected 2016-02-17 | reverse complement strand
CTGAGATGAAACCTCAATCGACCTTCGTTATCATCCGCCGTCGATTTCTTCCACTTTCCCCGGTAGAACGGCAGATATGTATGCTCCACGAATTCACCAAATGTAGGCATGGGCCTGCCCTCGGTTCGACCGGCGTTAAGAGGTGCCAGTATCTCCGCGAGCTTCGTCGCCGCCTCCGATTTCGTCATACCGGAAATCGGCCATCGCGCTTTTCGCTTGCGACCGCCGTCTCTCCATTGCACTACCCACTGCTTTTCAACTCTCTTCAGACTTCCTCTTTGAAACCGTTTTCGCGTTTGGATCATTTCATCTCCTCACGCGTCCACGTCGTCGTTTCTGGCGATGGAGATATCATAGCCTGTTCGTTCGCATCGAGCCAGCGAAAAAGCGCGGATCGGCGCACGAGTTTTCTGCGGCCCAAGGAAATCGCAGGCAGAGCGGTTACATGTGGCAGCTTCCCGGCGATTGCTTTCGAGACATGAGCCTTAGAACACCGTAACTCTCGTGCTACTTCAGCCGCTGTCAGTATTTCAGGGGCTGGATGTTCGGTAGCGTGAGTTTTGGGCGGAATAACAAGTACCTCATAAGACTTCATCGTAAATGCCCCTTTTGTTATCAATACTATTCTTTCTTTCAGGACAGGAAGGACAGGAAGGACAGGAGGTCTAAAAAACTCCCGGAATAAACAGAAATGGGAAACTTTCCAGGACTGCCGTCCCTGCTGTCCCTGCCGTCCTTCATTACGGGAGAGGGAGAGGCCTTTCGCCCCTAAGTCTGATCCCACACCAGCCACGCGAATCCTTGATCTTGCATGATTCAAGGCCATTAATACCGCCCAGGAGCTTGCCGAAAGTTGTGTTTGTCTCCGGTGTGGCCCCTTCCTCTTCGCAATACTTGCGATATTCCGCATACAGGTCAGCGCTGAGTTCCTTCCCTCCAGGCGCAAGGTCGCAACGTGCGCCCAGAAACCGGGTGACAGAATCCATTTCAGTGTGGTATTCAGCGGTCGCGTCAGTCACAGCTTGCGGGGGTCGAAGCCCGTCGTTCTGCCAATCGAGACACCCCCGGACGATCCACGCAAGAATGCCGGGAGCTTCAGCCTTCAACTTGTTGAGAAGGTTTCTATCCTTCTCCGCTTCGGAAATGGTGGTGTTGAACGGCGCGACCCTAATTCGGCTCCACATGGCCTTGTCGTTTCCGGCGACGCGCGGTTTGCGGTTCGAGTCGATAAATATTTTGAACGTGGGCGTAAACTCGAAGTACTCGCCGTAGAGATGCCGCGCCTGAAGAGTACCCATGCCTGTGATGTACTTCATAAACGAGTCGTCAAATGCTCGTCCTTCAGGGACCTCGCTGGATGTAACGAAGCGCTTTCCCTGGAGTTGCGCTATGTCGTTCGGGATTCCGTTGTCGTTTTTTTTAAGAAGCGATGCTATCGGAATCTGGCCCGCATACTCCCCCAACACAAAGCGAACCGCCTCCAAGAGCGTCGTTTTTCCGTTGTCGCCCTCGCCAAGGAACATGAAGAATACCTTCTCCGTTACGGCTCCGGTTAAGCAGTACCCTATACACCTTTGTAGAAACCTGACCAGTTCTGCATTTCCTCCCATGATGCGGTGGAGAAATCTTTCAAACGTCGGGCATTCCGCAGTCCGACAGAATTCCACTAGAGTAATCATCGTTAGAAGGTCTTCCCGCTTATGTTTCCGAAGCATACCCGTCTTCAGGTCCACCGTCCCGTTCTTGCAGTTCAACAGGAACAGATCACTGTCCAGTTCTTGCGTAGTCACGATGACCTTTCGGTCGGTCTTCGCAAGTTCGCACATGGCTTTTATCGATCCGACGCTTTGACTGTGGCGGCAGTGCCTGCGAAGTTCCTCGCCGTGGCCCTCGTCTCGAATCGAATCTACCTCTCCCTTCATCGTGAGCACCGTCGCCTTCGCAAATCGCTCAACATGGCCTGTCTCGTCAACGCCCCAGCGCTTGCCATCCCAAAATAACCACTTCTTCCACTGAGCACAGAACCGCATGTCGTCCCCGTGTTCCAAGACGAGCCGCTGCATGTCGCCCAAGTCGGTAAGAGGGAACCGCTGAGGTGGTGATGGGGCCTTCCGCCGTTGCGACTTCGTAGCCTTACATTCAGCCGTTCGCTTTTGCCCGCGCCGACTGGACACACTTCTCCCTTTAGTCTTTTTGCCTGTCATATGTTTCTCGCTTTTACCTTTGCCTAACGGCTGGAGGTAGGATTCTCCATGGCGGGGTCTATCCGATGTTGATCGAGGTATGTTTGCAGGTCAGCGACACGATACCTGCACAGACGCCCCACGCGAAAATGCGGGACGCCAATCCCCTTGCTCCGCCACGCACGCAAGCAGAACGTAGTGCAGCCGAGAATCTTAGCCGCCTCGCGCTCCGAAACAAGGGCGTTTGAATCGAGTGAGTATATTGGGTTCACGAACTCTCCTTAGAGTCGGTCCTTGACAACGCCGGACCGGGTTTCCATCGCCAGGCGTCACCGCCGGGATGCTTTCGCGCCAATGGAATGAGCCACGCATGGGCGTACTCTGGAGTCGTGAATGAGTGCATAGATGGTAACGAGACCAACCAACGCTCTGTTCGCTCATGACCATCTAATAAATTATACTTCGTCACACACGCCGTCACCCGGCAAGATTTTGTCACTCCTAAGTTACTGTGTCATAGAGGTTTAGCAAACCCATAAATGCCCTCATGTGGAGCCGTGTAAGGGTCGTTTAAGGGTTCAGCTAAGCGATTGATATCATTGAGGTTAGAATGCGTGAAATGTTGGGGCGGGATGTCTTGTGGAGGGTGTTAGCAGAGAGAAACCCGAGCAGGCTCACGCGGGCAGCAGAACTGGGCGTCTTCAACCCCGGACGTCGAACCCAGGGATCTGCAGCACAGTATCTATAGTATCTGTATCAGTAGGCTTCCGCCCAGCGCTCGAAATGCCGAGCGGAGCAGCGAAACTGGGCCTTTGGGAATTGTTTGAGAGTGTGGGCGTCCCGGACTTCGAAATAGTCAGCGCATACAGCGGACAGCGAGGTCGCGCAATTGGCTATAACAGTCACTGTACCGATCTCGACCAAAGTCCGCGTGAGCGGGCACGCTGTGATTCGCACCTACACAGCAAACCGTGACATGCTACGTGGTAGCGTAGCGCGGTTCACTTACCTGAGTCTGAATCCGGCCCTACCTTGCTTGCGCTTCATCAACAGAACTGACCCGGCCACGACCGTCGCAAAGAGGAACACGGATGTGGGCTCAGGGACAGGTGCGTCTACTGGATCGGTAACGGTGACTGGGATCGATCCCGACGTGTATACATTATCAGCCCCGTCACCAATCGCTAAAGTCCAGTATGAAACCCCTTGGTCTCCATCCGTTTCACCCGCCGCCCGAGGATCTGTACTCAACTCGAATGTCATTGTACAGGTGGCTCCCGCGGCCAAGCTGAACGTAGTCGTCGGGCATGTACCGGGAGCGTGGGGGTCAAGGAATGCTGCGGGCACATCGCTGAGATCACCTGTAGTGATTCCTGTGGGTTCCAGGAAGCCACGCAAACCCGTCACTTCAAAAGAAAATGTGTTCTTTAAGGTGAACGTTATGTCAGTAGTGTTTCCTTCAGTGATGGTCGGTGGCGTAGTTGGTGTCGTCATCGTCACCATAATGTCAGCGAACACAGACGAAGGGGCAAGACAGACGAGTACAGCCAGCGCGAGTCGTTTCATGAGCTTTCTCCAATTCAGCAAGAGGTGCATTCACCACGATCTACAACTGCCATAGCCTATCGAGGTCATGCGCGCATGCAATCTTCGGCCCAGTCTCCTCGGGCGTGGTCAACCGATTGTTAATAAAGGGTTAACAGCTATTAAGGTGATCACCTGGAATGGTGACAATGCGAACAAAAGTGGGAGTACGTTTTACGAAGTTGGACTGCGGTCTAGTACCGCTGAAGCGAGAACGGAATGGTTTCGAGCGTCCCCACATCATCACCTCAACGACTTTGACCACGACGGGCCTCAATCAGCCCGCAGCGGTCGAATGAGACGCAGGTGCCTGTTCCACGGCCTTCCCCAAGGAGTGGAATGGCGACTTCGGGCTGGCGGGCAAAATACTCGACATGCATGCCGGAGGGCTTCCCGGCCAGATGGACAGCTATCCCACCCCCTTCGTGCCCTACTACAGCGATGCCTCCGGCGCGGTGGTGGGCGTGATCTACCGGCCTGCCGATGCGCCACCAGACACCACCCCGGCCGAGATTGCCGTCTACGGCTTCGATGGGAACGTCAACTGCTTTTCGAGTGTGTTCGAGGGCTGCTTTGCAGGCAATGGCGATGACACAGCCCCGGCAGGCATCAACTCTTCCGGCATCTACGTGGTCAACCACGTCGGCGTGGACGCCTACGATGTCTATCCGTGGATCGGCTACGGCGGGAATCTCTACGGCATAACCAACTTCTTCGGTCCCGGCACGGATAACATTGCGGCTGCTCTCGGTCCATTTATGGTAGGAGGGATCAATGATGCCGACCAGATTGTAATTGGAGTGCCCGGTATAGGCTCCTGGGTATTGTCGCCGACGCCCATCGTGCCGGAGCCCACCTCGATCATCCTTCTGGCAACGGTGGTACTTGCCCTCGGGGTCGCGATAAAGCGCAGATTCTCAGGAACCGCTTGGAGGGCATCGTAGCGAAGCAGGCCAGCGCCACCTGACGCGCCGGAAGCGACGACGTGGGTCAAGATCAAGAACCAGCACTACTCCCAAGCGGTCGGTCGGCGTGATTTCTTCGACCGGCGACGGGCGTGGCGCTGACCCGTTACATGGGAGAACCGCCCCACGCAAATCATGACCGCGCCCACCAAGACTGCTGAAATGGGCTCCGGGGTGGGTAGGATGTTAAAAGTCCCGCTTTCTTCGATCAGTCTGTATTCTCCAGCGAAAAATCCATACGTCTTCACGTCGCTGGTGATTTGTATGTAGCCGATAATATCGGCTTCTGCTAAAAGATTATTCGTGGAAGAATCGATGATTTCGACTGACCCGGACCCGTTTATGAGCGAGAATAGCACCACATTTGGGAAGCCGAATGGACCGATAAACGTGGTATTTACGCCGTCGATAGTGGCAGATCCCATGTAAGGTTCTCGGAAAAATTGATTGGAGATGTCATCCGGCGTTACATCGCCCATGTCAAAGCCACCCCTCACGTCAACGTTAAGGCTGTCGGTTCCGTTCGTGCCGCTAAACCCAAAGTTAAGCCCCCATCCACCTCCTTCAATAAAGAAATCGTCCCAATTCCCACCACCGCTGACGTGAATTGGAGCTGTGATGATAGGTGGGTCGGAAGCCAACGTACTGGCTCCGAGTGGAGCGCTGACTAGAATGAGCAACATCAGCCCAGGCAATGCCAGTGGGCTGAGAAACGAATACAAGCAATGTTTCATTGGTATTTCCCCGTCAGTGAATCTTTTGGTGGGAGCGTATCACAGCTCGTCTACATTAAGAATTAGGGGAACTCCTACTGATGTACGACTTCACCCGTGAAGATATCGACCTGGCCAAGATCCGTGAACGCATAAAGAAGACGAACGACGACCAGTTGCTGGCCTACGGGCGCTCTGCGGCCTGGATGACTGAGCACAACGACTGCGAAACGTGGAAAGGGCAGCTCAAAGAGGCTCGCGCTGAGTGGCGGCGGTGCCATCCTGTGGTCCCGTAACCATGACTTCTTCGACCGGCGACGTGCGCGGCGCTAGTGGATGGCCGACTTCTTCCTGAATCTCCGCTTCAGGCGGAACACCAGCAAGCCGATGCCGCCAGCCAAAAGAACCAGCGATGATGGTTCGGGTGCGGGTGTGATGCTGCCGCTGATGATGGAGTAATCCAACCTGCCATCCAGGCCGCTGTTAATCAAGCCCCCGGTGAAGCCCACCAGCGAAGACGGGTTTGGTGTGGTGAAAATAAAACCCAGACCGTCGCTGCTGCTCAGGACTACAAGACCCCAACCGCCTATGATGGCGGGCCCCGACATGTCCAGCGTGTCGAAGGTTGGCAAACCAGGAAAGGTGATATCCAAGCCGCTGCTTTCAACCGTGCCGGTGGTCGTGTCAACCGTGAACATGCCGGAGAAAGCGCACCTGGCAAGATATACGCATGAATCCAAAGTCATTCCAGATATGTTTTCGGCAGTGCCCGACACGAGGAATGTAGTGATCGTGTTCGCCCGCGCTAGGGCAGGCGACAAGAGAATGAGCGACATCAGCCCAGGCAATGCCAATCGGCTGAGAAAGGTGGACACGCAAATCTTCATGTGTTCCTCCGTCCGCAAATCTCTCGCTGGGGAGCGTATCACAGCTTGTCTACATTAAAAATTAGGAGAGGTCCCACTGATGTACGGCTTCACACGCGAGAACATCAACCTGGATACCATCCGCGAGCGCATCGCCAAGATGACAGACGACCAGTTGCTGGCCTACGGGAAGTCTGCGGCCTCGATGGCTGAGCGCTCTGACCGGGAAACGTGGAAAGTCCAGCTCGCTGAGGCCCGCGCCGAGTGGCGGAGGCGGTTTAAGAAGTCCCTGAATGGTCAATCGTAAACCAGATCCCAAGATCCCTGATTCGTCGGCTATTTATCTGATGTTCGGTCTATTCGTAAAGGCTATACTGCACCGTGGTTGAGCGTTCCCAGCGATTAACCGGTCTCCTTACGGGTCGCGGCGTTACAATCCCACCAGGGGTGGTGGCCCCTTTTTCCCGAGGACACCCGCCGCCCCTGACTGCACCATTACGGGGAACATGACAGCCGATTGAGCCCCCGCGCCGAGTGGCGGCGGCGCGCCATCCCCGCTCAAACGGGTGAAGGAATGTGAACAAACTCAGTCTGAGTGTTTTAGCTCTTGATAGGCTGCTCGCTTCGGCTTACGCTACATGGAATCATACGCAATCGGAGAAAGTAACGGGGGTGGCCCTCCTAGACCGGGGCACCCCCTTAATCCCTCCCCACCAACACCCCCATCGTGCCCCGCCGCAGTTTGAAATAGCGTTCCGTAAGGCTGTAACCTCGCGCCTCGAATTTCCTTATACGAGGCAGGAGGATAACAAAATGGATTTCCTAATGATGCTGTTCTGGTTCCTAACCGGACATGAAGGGGAACTGCACCCAGAGAGTAGCTGCCAATCCTGTGGTCCACGGCACGAAGGTCATTGGGACTAGACCTTCGGTCGCACGTTGGAACGGGGGGTGGCCTTTTAATATCGGGAGTCACCCCCAATGCGCTAACCGACAGACCAGCGAGGTGCAGCGATGGATTCTCACCCTCTTGCACTTCGGTCTCAGAACCTCCGAAACTCCGAAAAAAATTGAGAAAATTTTTAGAAATTCCAGAGCGCGAGGCACTGCTTGCTGGCATGCTTGCCAGCAGAGCGCTCCGGTTCGATGGTCTTAACGTTAAGGGTAGCCTCGGGCGAGATCGGGCGTTTGGAACCTTCTTCCCGTCCGTTCGGCGTTCTCGTCGCTCTATTCCGGGCGTCGCCGCCGGTCACAAGCCCTTCGACAATGCCACATCCGACGTTGGCCGCTTGCCAGATGTTGCGACCGAACCAAACGCCGGAATAGAACGGGCTGATAGGCGCATCGATAATTTGCGTTAAGGCCTTGCAATCGGCTTACCAGTCTCAATTTTCAGTCATCCAAAACTTTTTTATCAACTCACGTTCGAGGGTTGACAACGCCATTTAGATAGGCGCATACTTCCTTCATGGGCAAGAAACCTCGATGCACGAAAGCAGTCGCGTACGTTCGCGTCTCTACCGGCAAGCAGGATCTATCCTTGGATGCTCAAGAGGAGCGCATCAGGTCATACTGCCAGACGTACGGGCTGGATCTGGTAGAGATTATTCGTGAACGCGCCGTAACCGGCAAGCTGAAGCTGAACAAGCGGCCAGAGGGCAAGCGCATCGCAGAATTGACCGCTGCTGGATTCTGCCACATTGTCGCCCTCAAGCTCGATAGGCTGTTCCGCAACGCCGTGGATGCGTTGAACCATGTGGAAGAGTGGGAGCACGCTGGAATCAGCCTTCATTTGGTGGACATGGGCGGGCAGTCAGTCAATACGGGTAGCAGCATGGGCAAAATGATGATTACCATGCTCGCCGGTTTCGCGGAGTTCGAACGCAACATGATCGCGGAGCGAACGACGGCGGCCCTGAACTACAAAAAGGCGCATGGAGAAGCGTACAATCACGCGCCGTATGGGTACGTTATAGAAGATGGCAAGCTCGTTCCCGATGCAACAGAGCGAGCCGTAATCGCTAGGATGACCGACCTACGCGAGAATGGCGTCAGCTATAACGAGATTGCGAACACGCTGAACGCAGAGCGTATCCCCACTAAGCGAAACGGAACTTGGGGTAGTCAGACGGTGAAGAACATCCTTACTTTGGCGAGCGCTGGAGCCGCTTGCTAACCTTGGCTCCAATTTGGCTCCAGTAAGATGAGCCATTGGAAACTAGAGTGCCTGAAATCGCCTGAAACGTTCCGACGTGAACGCTAAATTCTTTGTTTACAAAGTAGCGTTGATTTGGGAAGCTGGCATTCTACCACTGAATTACTCCCGCATTCCTGTGTTTTCCGCTACTTAACTGTCCGGCAAGGACTTAGCCGCTTTCGCAGGCTGTCCATACTGTCTCGCAAATCCATCCAAACCATGGGGTCTGATCGAAAAATGGACAGTAAAACGGACAGTAAGCGTCGGGCCGAAACCGGCGCTCACCCGGCCTTCGACTCCCGATTCCCAGGCTGTTCTCTGCCATCTCACGACAACATCAACATATCACAATGGCGGGCCGGGCGGTTTCGGGCAGCATCGGGCCGATGCATTTCAGGCACGGAACAGGTCGAAAAAGCGTCACCGTTTTCTTGCCATTTTCGTGCAATGGCGCCCAACCGTGATTTAAGAAGGCCGGCACACTTCATGCGCACGCGCGCATCCCCGTCATCGAGCTTTTTGCTAATCTTGGCTGACCACCAGTCAGCCAACGCGTTTCTATGCGCCGTTAATGACTACCTTCTCAGGAGTGCGCTGTCAGCTGTGTTGGAATTTTCTTGGATTTATCTAGCGCGGCCGGAGAGACTCGAACTCCCGACCTACTGGTTCGAAGCCACCTTAAACAATCGTGGATACAATGTTTTCGATTGATTGCAGATGGACGATAAGGGGTAAATTGGGCTGAAATGTAGCCGGATGGAGGAATCTACTCGTTATCTACCCGTGGAAAAGTTGGCTACGGGTAGATTCGTTTTGGGCCGGTTTTGGGCTGAGAACGGCTGCGGAAACCAGAAGGTCGGAAGCACGAGTTCACACCCCCTTACGAATTGGCGAAACACGCCGCCTTGCCGTCGAATCCGGGTGATGGAAATAAGCGCTGATCAAAGCTGCTACCGAGCTGAATCGGCGGCCACGTTGAAGAGCCGTTAACGATGAACTAGCTCGGCAGGGCTCCACGGCCTGCCTTACAAAGGCGAGTGCCTATTCCTACTTCCTATTCCGCTCGGCCGCCGGTTACCTCGACTCACGGTGGACGTGGCGACGGTCAGCAGCCAATCTGTTGAGGAATGGATCGCGGAATTTGCACAAGCTGAGGCAACTGAACGCGGATAATCGGCCTGCCCGCATCAAAGCCGCCGAAAGCGAGCACCCGAAGCATTTCTGGAAGTACCTAGCCTGCACCACACCTGATATGCCTTGAGAGTCCCGGTGCACCCTTCATAGAATTCTTTTCCATGCGCACCAAAGCCTGCCTGTTCGCCGCTTTTCTTTCTATTTCCGTCATTCCCGCTCCCGCCCAAACCAATTGGGCCGTCACTCAAACCCTCCCCATTGGCGGCGAAGGCGGCTGGGACTATCTCACCGTCGATTCCCAGACTCATCGGCTCTACGTCCCTCGCAGCACCCACACCATGGTCATCGACGCCGCCTCCGGTAAGGTTCTTGCCGATCTCCCAGGCCAGAAGATCGCCCACGGCGTCGCCCTCGTTCCCCAAGTCGGCCGGCTTCATCAGCGACGGCGGTGGCGAAAGCGCGATCGTCATCTTCGATCTCAAATCCAACGCCATCATCGGCCAGATTCCCGCCCAGCCCGATGCCGACGGCATCATCTACGATCCCTCCAGCAATCGCGTCCTTGTCGTCTCCGGCGACAAGGGTGTCCTCATGACCATCGAACCCCAAGCCTATCCCCTACCGGCAAAATCGAATCCACCATCGACCTTGGCGGCTCCCCCGAGTTTCTCGCCTCCGACGGCGCCGGCAAGGTCTACATCAATCTCATGGATAAGAACCAAGTCGCTGTCGTCGATCTCGCCGCGCGCAAAGTCGTCGCCCGCTGGCCCGTCGCTCCCGGCGGCGCTCCCGTCGGCATGTCCATCGATCCCCAGAAGCACCGCCTCTTCATCGGCTGCCGCAATCCGCAAATGTTCATCGTCATGAGCACCGTCGGCAAGGTCCTCGCCCACCTTCCTCTCGGCGCCGGCGTCGACGCGACCAAGATCGATGGCGGCCAAGCCTTCGCCAGTTGCCGCGACGGCTCCCTCGCCGTCGCCTCCGAAACCTCGCCCGGCAAATTCGCAATTGTGGAAACCATCAAAACTCCTGAAGGCGCCCGCACTATGGGCATCGACACCGCTACCCACCGCATCTATCTCCCCACCGCAGAATTTGAGCCGGCCGCGCCCGGCAAAGCAGGCCGCCCACGCACCAAGCCCGGCAGCTTCATGATCGTGGTCGCCGCCCGACCCTAGGCATCCTCTTCCTTTCTAGCGACGGTCAGCGGTGGCTCCCACCCCCTAATCGCACTCTGTACTCGCCCTCCGTACTCGCCCTCATTGACAATCGTCCTCCCTTGCGATAGCATCCCCTACCAAATGGGTGAATGGGGCCGCTGGATGCCCTCACGTAAACAAGCGCCCGGGTGGAGGGTCTTATGCAAAACCGCGTTTCATTCGCGGCAGCCGCGCTTCTGGCGACTCTCGTACTTACGTTCCCCGTAGCCGCGCAAATAACCCGCGGCTCTATTTCCGGTCTCGTGGTCGATTCCAGCGGTGCCGCCGTCCCCAAAGCAGCCGTCGCGATCACCGAAACCGAAACCAACGTGCGCACCAGCACTGTAACCGGAACCGATGGCCTCTTCCTCTTTGCCGGCGTCCTGCCCGGCAACTACACCGTCAAAGTGGAAGCATCCGGCTTCCGCGTCCTCGTCAAAACCAACCTCAACCTCTCCGCGGGAGAGCGCCTCGCCGTCGGCCAACTCCAGCTCGAGCTGGGCAGCCAGAACCAGTCCGTCACCGTCACCACTCAGGGCGCCCCCGTCCAGGCCGATAGCAGCGATCGCGGCGACCTCGTCACCACCAAAGATGTCGAGCACCTCCCCATGGCCGGCCGCAACTGGGCCTCCCTCCTCACCATCCTGCCCGGCGCCATCTCCCAGACCAATTCCCTGGAGCCCGATACCGGCAACGCCAACATGCCCATCTACAACGGCGTCAGCAACGCCTTCACCGCCATTTACGAAGACGGCGTCACGAACAATCAAATGCGCTCCTACCAGTACGGCGCCGGAGAAACCCCCGACGTCATCTCCGAGCTCAAGGTCGAAACCGGCAATTACAACGCCGAGTACGGCGGCGCCGGCGGTGCCAACGTCCAGGTCATCAGTAAGTCCGGCACCAGCCAGTTCCACGGCGATCTCTTCTTCTTCATCCGGAACGAATTCTGGGAGGCCAACGACTTCTTCAACAACATGACCGGCTCGCCCAAACAAACCGATCGCTTCATCGATTTCGGCGGCACACTCGGAGGCCCCATTTATTGGCCCGGTAAGTTCAACCGCGATAAGAATAAGCTTTTCTTCTTCATCGGACAGGAACACGTCCCTGCCAACGGCCCGAACGGCGGCCTCAGCACCCTTACCATGCCCACCGCCTTACAGCGCAAAGGCGATTTCTCCCAGACCACCACCCCAGCCGGCGCGTTGATTCCGGTAAACGATCCCACTACCCACACGCCGTTCCCCGGCAATCTCGTGCCCGCAAGCCTCATCAATGCCGGCGGCCAGTCGCTGCTTAACGTTTTCCCGCTCCCCAACTTCATCAATCCCGCCGTGTCGCGCAACCAATATAACTACATCTATCAGCCCTATCTTTCCAGTTACAATAATTATCATTTCTATCGCGCTGACTGGGATCCAACCGATAAGTTGCGCCTCTTCTGGCGTCTCGACTATGACCCCGTGAACGATACCACGCTGCTGGGCACCAACTGGCCGATGTTGACCACCAGCAATAACTTTCCCTACGTCGTCACGGCCTTCGACGCCTCGTACATTTTTTCGCCCACGATGGTCAACGATTTCACCTTCGGCCTGACCGAGCGGCGCCAGCACGACGTCCCGGACACCGCGGTCCAGTTCGCCGCCCTGAATCGCGAAACCAACGGCATTAATATCCCCCAGTTCCACCCCGAGAACAATCCCGACCACTTGATTCCACAGGCCTCCTTCGGCGGCGGCGAAATCCCCCGCGCGCCCTCCATCAAGTTCGGCTCCGTCATCCCCTTTACGGCCTGGGCACCCGCCTTCACCGGCTCCGATTCCCTCACTGTTGTCCGCGGCACCCATACCCTCAAGGGCGGCATCTACTTCAACCGCAGTCGCTACGTTACCGACGCCGGCTCGTTCCCTTACCAGGGCTCGTTTGATTTCTCCAACAACATCAATAACCCCTTTGATGCCAACTATCCCTACGCTAATGCCATCATCGGCAGTTACAGTTCATACCAGGAAAGCACCACGCGGCCCGCCCAGGACATCCGCGGGCTCGATCTCGAATGGTACCTCCAGGACACCTGGAAGGCCACCCGCCGCCTCACACTCAATTACGGCGTCCGCTTCGCGTACTTCACCCCCTGGCACTCGGCCAATGCCCTTGGCGTGAACTTCGTCCCCTCCGCCTATAATCCTGCCCAGGCAGTTTCTCTCTATGCACCTGTCATCGACTCCCAGGGCCAGCGCGTCGCTCAGAATCCCTTCACGGGCGAACTTCTTCCCGCCGGCTTCATCGGCGCTATCGTGCCCGGCCACGGTAATCCCAACAACGGCCTGGTCTCCGCCAACACTCCGGGAGTGCCCGAGGGCTTCATGAATAACTACGGCGTCCTGGTCGGCCCGCGCTTGGGCTTCGCTTACAAGCTTACAAACGATGAGAAAACGGTCCTGCGCGGCGGCTTTGGCATGGCCTATAGCGGCCACGATAACCAAGGCCTGATCGCCGGGACCGTCAACAATACCAGCCAGACCGCTACTGCGTATAACGGCACCTTCAACAACCTCACCTCGGCCGCCACCGCGGTCTTTCCTACTTCCATCAACGCCATCAACCCCAGCACAAAGGCCCCTACCGTCTACTCCTACAGCCTCGGGCTCCAGCGCGAGGTCGGCTTCGCCACCCGCCTCGGCGCCGCCTATGTCGGCTCCCTCGCCCGCCACCTCGATCAGCCCCAGTCCGCCTTCGACGCCGTCCCGCCCGGTGCCGAATTTCTCCCTCAAAATCAGGACCTCACCTCGCCCGGCAAGCCCCTCCCCGATAACTACTACCGCCCCTACATGGGTTACTCCGGTCTCACCCTCCAGCAATTCGTGAATTCCAATTACAATTCCCTGCAGGTCGACGCCGTCCACCGCTTCTCCCAAAGCCTCGAGTTGAGCGCTAATTACACCTGGTCGAAGAACATGGGTTATTACAGCCCCTTCGCGACTTATTACAATAATGCGCTCCAATACGGCGCCCTGCCCTACGATCGCACCAACGTCTTGCGCTTTTACTATGTCTACAACCTTCCTAAAGTGAGCAAATACTGGAATGCGCGTCCTGTTCGCTGGGCTTTGGATAACTGGCAGGTCTCCGGCATCACCCAGTTCGAGAGTGGCTATCCCCAGAGCGTCAACTGCCAGTTCACATACTCGGTCAATTTATTCGGCGGAGGTGACTACAGCCGCTGCATCCTCACCGGCCCTCTCGCTATCTCAAAAAGCCAGCGCACCTTCGATCGTTTCTTCAACCCCACCGTCATCCAGCCACCCACGGCCACGAACCCCGGCAATGCTGCCCCTGACGCTTTCCGCGGCCCTGGCGTCAACGACTGGGACATCACGGTTTTCAAAAACTTCCCCATCCGCGAGAAGAAGGCGGTCGAATTTCGTGTCGAGACCTACAATACCTTCAACCACCCGCAATTTACTTCGGTCGATACCACTGCCCAGTTCAATAAGGCGGGCCAGCAGGTCAACGACACTTTCGGCCAGATCACCGGTGACTATCTCCCTCGCCAGATCCAGTTCGCCCTAAAGGTCATTTTCTGAACCCTGGGGCACGCCGTTCCGGCCCGCCACCTTTTGGCATCAGGGAGCAGGAGAAAAACAGCTTCTAAACGCGCGGTAGGCGTGCCAAAAGGATTAGGTTTCGGTACACACAATGCAAGGGGCTTTTGATTCGGCTTCGGGCTAGTGCAGGAGGCGAGCAGGAGGGTCCGGAGCGCGCGTCCCTACCCTACTGTGGCGTATCTGGATCGGATGCTGTTGCGGAACCTCCTGGATTTCTACCTTGAACGGCCGAAGACGGCTTCTCAGTGCCGCAGCGCCGCCCGAACCGTACGCACGTTCAGAAACATTCGCAGGGGGCCGCCCTCCGCAGCGCCCTCAATCGGCACGAAGCCGTATTTTTCCGACCAACTGATACGGTCCCGGTATGCATCTGTGATGATGCAACGGCAACCTACTTCATTGGCTACTCGCAGGCTGATTCGGAACGTTCCGATATCAGTGCGTGTCCGAGTATTGAGTTTTCGCCCGACGGGACGAAGCTGGCAGCATCCGCTCCGGACGCCCTTGGCAACTACGATCTCTGGATGTACGATGTCGCCCGGGGCGCCCGCCCCGCTTGCCGGCTTGCGATAAAGGTCGTAGTACCCCTTACGAGTGGAATTGAAGACCACGGTCCCCCCGTCAGGAGAAAACACTCCGTAGTATTCTCCCGCCGGATCCGAAGTGAAGCGGGCCGGCAAGCCATATCGGCAGATTGCAAGACTGTTGGGTATTGGAGTTGCTACGGTGGTGAGGACGTAGCTTCCGTTTTCCCGTTGATCGAGTATTTGAAGGATCTGACCCATGCCGGCGCACCCTCAAGCGGCAACGGCAACGGAATAGGGGATTTCAGAGGATCGACCTTACCGTCGACAAACGTTTCATATGCGTCATTGATCAAGCGCCACAGCGGCCAACAACCCAAGCTCAACCGGCCAGGGGAAGAACTCGAAGGAGGCGAAGGATCGGTGTCCCTGCACTCCTAATGGAAACCACGTCGAACTTCGGCCAGGCCTGGGGACCAGACGCTCCCTGCGGCTGTTCCTGCGCACTCAGAGTATTCGCCTGCCAGACAAAGAAATATGCCACTAAAACAGCCATACCCAAAAGCTGCTTCTTCATACGCTGCCCTCCCCGTCAGTTGACGATATCGTGCCGATAACCGTTGACCCAATCTCGCGGAAGGCCAGGGGAGCGGCGAGAAATCGTCACCCGGAGGCTGAGCAGTTTCCGATAACGGCAAAAAACGCGATTACCGTGTGCGCCTCAACGGCGCAGATCACCCGTGGGGGAAGGACCCACACAAGGAGGTTGTTGGTTGAACTTGTTAGCTTGCGAGCGCCCGAGCCGGGAAACCGGCGAGGGTGGAGCCTCGTGATAAAGCCCACGTATGGTGGGCGAGCAACTCGGCAGGGATAGCGTCGGGATAAACCGGCGTGGAGCAGTGATGGAAGAAATCACACAGGTAAGGAATAGCGAACCAATCTGTCCCCGAGCCATGCGAGGGCGGCCGTGAGGCCGCACTCGAAGCG